>ERZ1066136.1271-NODE-1271-length-13513-cov-7.474588_pt1 | contig 13513 bp, 16 predicted proteins | sample MGYA00382783_ERZ1066136 | MGnify/ENA primary metagenome ERZ1066136 (study PRJEB33369, sample SAMEA5778366) | biofilm metagenome | biome: Industrial cooling water; feature: Water cooling tower basin; material: Biofilm | place: United Arab Emirates | collected... | reverse complement strand
GTCGGTGGTCGTGGCCGCGCCCGCGGACGCCCCGCCACTGCTGCGGCTGCACGGTGCGGCGTACGCGACGACGATCGCCGAACATTTCCGCGCCGAGGGCCGGCATGTCTTGCTCATCATGGATTCGCTCACGCGCTACGCGATGGCGCAGCGCGAGATCTCGCTCGCGATCGGCGAGCCGCCTGCCACGAAGGGCTACACGCCCTCGGTGTTCGCGAAGCTGCCGCAACTGGTGGAGCGTGCCGGCAACGGCGACGAGGGGGAGGGTTCCATCACTGCGTTCTACACCGTGCTCACCGAGGGCGACGATCAGCAGGACCCCATCGCCGACAGCGCCCGTGCGATCCTCGACGGGCACTTCGTGCTGTCGCGCGATCTCGCCGAGCAGGGCCATTACCCCGCCATCGACATCGAGGCGTCCATCAGCCGCGCGATGACCGAGATCGTCCCGCCCGAGGAACTGACGCGCATCCGCCGATTCCGGCGTCTCTACGCGGCCTACCGGCGCAGCCGGGACCTCGTGAACGTGGGTGCCTATGTGTCCGGCGCCGATCCCGACGTGGACGAGGCGCTGCGGATGCGCGACGGACTGTTCGCCTATCTGCGGCAGGACGTCCACGAGCGGTCCGACTACCGCATGAGCACGCTCGCGCTGTCGGCCCTGCTCACCGAAGGCGGCGGGAGCGGCTGATGGCGCGCTTTCCCCTGGAGCCCATCCGCGGCGTGCTGCAGCGTCGTACCGAAGATGCCGCGACGGCATTGCGTCGCCACGGCGAGCGCAAGTCGCAGCAGGAGAAGCGAATGGAGGAGTTGCGGACCTTCCGGCGGGAGTACCTGGAGCAGCGTGGCGCCCTGCTGGCGCAGGGGACGACGGCCTCGCGGTTGCGGGACTTCGAGGGTTTCATCCGGAGACTGGACGAAGCCATTGCCGTGCAGGAGAAGGAAGTCGAACGCGCCCGTGCGCTCTGGGACGGCGCCCGTCAGTTCTGGGAGACCCAGCGGCAGAAGGAGCGCGCCATCGACGTGCTGGCCGACCGGCATGCGGAGGGCGAACTCGAACGCGAGTCCCGGCTGGAACAGAAGCACACGGACGAGTTCGCCTCGCGGGCCGATCGAGACGGAGTGGCCCGGACGAAAGGGCGGGGCTGACCCTCTCTACCGGCACGGCCCTCCGGTTGCCGATTTCGGCGTACGCGCGGGAGTCATCGATGGCACGCCGATTGCCAATTCCTCGGACAAACGCCTCGCAACAAGGAGTTAGCCCATGCCCGAAGGAATGCTCTTGCCGCCCGCGGCGGCACAGCCGGCCAAACTTGCCGCTTCGCCCGCGCCGGATGCCGCCGCGTCTTCCGTCCCGGAGGCCGAGGGTCAGGAGAGTTTTCAGCAGGTTCTCCAGTCCGAGCTTTCGAAGCCCGAGACCCACGCCGACGCCAACGCTGCCGCTGCGGAACCAGCCGATGCCACCGCCCAGGCGGTGCCGGTTCCCGACGTCGCCACGCTTCTGGGCCTCACGGGCCGGGCCGACGCCACCGCGAGTTTCGTCGCGTTGCGGACGGTCACCCGTCCCGATGAATCGGTGTCCAGCAGCGTCCGCGACGGGGCGCCGCTCCTGGCCGACACCATGACCGGGCCTGACGCCGACGAACCGTCCCCCACGTCGCGGCGCCTCGTTTCCCTGACCGGCGCGACCGCGTCGCGGCCGGACGTCCCGGTCGGGCGGATGGATGAGCCCGGCACCTTCGGCGCACTGCTGGGCGCCATCGTTCAGGGCCAGGACGACCGCAAGCCCCTGCGCGTCGCCGTGTCGGGTGAGGTGGAACCCGTGACCACCAAGGTAACTGCCCCGCTCGCCATGACCGACGTCGCGGCAGTGAATGCGTCCGCGCAGGGCCCGACCAGGGCGGCCGAGGCGGCGAAACCGGTGATCACGGTGCCCGTGGGCGCGCCGGGCTGGGGTGAAGCCCTGGCCGACCGGGTCACGGTGATGGCGCAGGGCCGGCAGTCCACCGCCGAACTGCAGTTGAATCCCCCGAACCTCGGGCCCGTCGAGATCAAGTTGAGCCTCCAGGGCGACCAGGCGAGCGTGTCCTTTCATTCAGCCCATGCGCCGGTGCGCGAGGCGATCCAGGCCTCCATGCCGCGGCTGAGCGAGGCCTTCGCGGAGGCGGGTATCGGTCTCGGGAGCGTGTTCGTGGGGGCCGATGCACGCTCGAACGACCGGCAGACTCCCGATCAGCAGGAACGCGGTGCGTCCCGTGGCCGTGAGTCCGGAGGCTTGACCGAAGTACGCGGTGCGGGTGAAGTCCTCTGGAACGGACCGCTCGCCAGCCTGCGTGCAGTGGACCTCTTCGCCTGACGCGTGCGGCCGCGCTCACGCGCGGGAGAGCCGTTCCACGTGAGCCCGGGCGGCGCTCGCCAGCCCGGGCAGGTTGTATCCCCCCTCCAGGATCGAGACGCACCGGCCGCCCGCATGGCGGTCGGCGATGTCGAGAACCCGCTCCGTCATGGCGTCGAAGTCGGCGTCGGTCAGCATGAAGCGGCCCAGCGGGTCGCCGATGCGTGAGTCGAATCCCGCGGACACCAGCACCAGTTGCGGCCGGAACCGGTCCGCCGCCCGCCGCAGCGTTTCGTCGTAGATGGCCAGCAGGGTGTCCCCGGCCGTGCCCGCGGGCAGGGGCCGGTTGACGACCAGACCTGCCCCGCGGCCTTCGCCCGTCTCGGAGGACTCTCCGGTTCCCGGGTACCAGGGGTGCTGGTGCGTGTCGAAGAAGAGCACGCTCCCGTCGGACCAGAAGGTCGCCTGCGTGCCGTTGCCGTGGTGCACGTCCCAGTCCACGATGAGAATGCGTTCGAGGCCATGACGCCGTCGCGCGTGACGCGCGGCGATCGCGATCGTATTGAAGATGCCGAACCCCATGCCGGTCCGCGCCGAGGCGTGATGCCCCGGCGGGCGCACGGCGCAGAAGGCCGAGCGGCAGCGGCCCGCGAGCACAGCGTCGACGGCACTCAATCCGCAGCCGACCGCGGCCATCGCCGCCTCGACGGATCGACGGGACAGAGGCGTGTCGCCGGTACTCAGGCGTTCCTCGCCCTTGGCCGCTTCGACCCTCGCGAGTTCGATATAGGCCGGGTCATGGACCAGTTCGAGATCGGCATCGCGGGCCGCCTCCGGTGGCAGGGGGCGAAGCCGGCCGTCGGCCACCAGCGGAGCGAGGGCATCGAGGACCACGGCAAGGCGAGCCGTCTGATCGGGATGCCCGGCGGGCGGTTCGTGGGCGGCGCAGGCCGGGTCGGCGAACAGCGCCGCCCGGGGCGCGGCGGTCCCGGCCAGGGTGGGCGATGCCGGGAGCGCTACCGCCGACAGCAGGCCCAGCAGGGATCGGCGGAGCGCGTTCGGGCGGCGCACGGGGTGGGCGGCCCCCGGGGGCGGCGCCGCGCTCGGGTCGCGGGTCGAGGTCTCGTCGCCTGGGAATCCGGGTGTCATTCCTCCCCTCTTTTGCTGTGCTCGTCGCGAGTTCTTGCGCAAAGCTCCAAAACCACCTAAAGTTGACGGCAAAGTCGTTTGTTTTATAAGGAGTTTGCCCTGCCGCCCCGAAGCGGGCTCGCACGAGAGCGTTTTCCACTCCAGAGTCGGCCAGTTTACGCCGATGACATGTGGGTTCTAACTCTCTAACGAGTCGAGGGAAACATGTCGGCAAAGGCAGCGACGGCGACGGTGGTGGACGGGGCGGCTCCCGAGGAAGGCGGCAAGAAAAAGAAGAAGCTGCTCATCATCATCGTGGCGGCATTGGTGGTGGTGCTGGCCGGAGGCGGCGGTGCCGCCTGGTTCCTGATGGGCGGCAAGAAGAAGCCCAAGGGCAAGCACAAGAAGGGCGACGAGGTCGCCGAGGCTCACGACGAAGGTGGCGATGCCCACGGCGAGGCGGGCGAGGAAGGCGAGGGCGAAGAGGAAGAGGATCACGGGGACAGCAAGAAGAAGCCGCCGGTCTACGCGTCCATGGAGCCCTTCGTCGTCAATCTGTCGAGCGAAGCCGCCGACCGCTATCTGCAGGTGGGGATCGATGTGAAGGTGTCCGACCCGGGCATCGCGGACAAGATCAAGCTGCACCTGCCCGAGATCCGCAACGGAATCCTGCTGATCCTGAGCAGCAAGAAGGTGGAGGAACTGAATACCGTGGAAGGCAAGAACCGCATTCGCGTCGAGATCCGCGATGCGGTCAACAAACCGCTCGGCATGTACCGGCGCCCGCCCGAAGGCATGGAAATGAAGTACACGCCGAAGAAGGGGGCGCAGGACGTGCTGCTCACGTCCTTCGTCATACAGTAGGGGTCGATGGCCGACGATATCCTTTCCCAGGAAGAAGTCGATGCGCTGCTGCGCGGTGTCACCGGGGAACCGGACCAGGACACCTCCGACGAGGCGGATGCCAGTGGTGTCCGCGCGTACGACATCGGCAGGCAGGAGAGGATCGTCCGTGGGCGCATGCCCACGCTGGAGCTCATCCACGAGCGCTTCGCGCGTCTGTTCCGGCTGGGGCTCTACAACTTCATGCGGCGCACCGCCGAGATCCAGATCAACCCCATCAAGGTCCAGAAGTACAGCGACTTCGTGCGCAACCTCGTGGTGCCGACCAATCTCAACGTGGTCACGCCCACGCCGCTGCGCGGCTTCGGGCTCATCATCATGGAGCCCACTCTCGTGTTCCAGGTGGTGGATCACCTCTTCGGCGGCTCCGGCCAGATCCACACGCGCATCGAAGGCCGCGACTTCACGCCGACCGAGCAGAGGGTGATCCGCCGTCTCCTCGACGTGGTGTTCGAGGAGATGCGCAAGGCCTGGGAACCGGTGTACCCGCTCAAGTACGAGTTCGTGCGCTCGGAGATGAACACGCAGTTCGCGAACATCTGCACGCCCACCGAAGTCGTCGTCACGGCAAGTTTTTCCGTGGATCTGGGCTCGGGTGGTGGCGACCTGTTCGTGTGCCTGCCCTACAGCACGCTGGAGCCGATCCGCGACGTCATCTACAGCAGCTTCCAGGCGGACCGCGCCGAGGCCGACCTCCGCTGGGTGAAGCTGATGACGCGCCAGGTGCAGGACGCGGCGGTGGATCTCGTGACCAATCTCGCCACCGCTCGACTGACGCTGCGCGAGGTGTCGGAGCTGGAGGTGGGTGACGTGATCTCGCTGGACATTCCCGAGACCGTGTCCGCCACGGTCAACGGCATACCGGTTGCCGAGTGCAAGTACGGGATCGCGAACGGCAAGTACGCCCTGAAGGTCGAGCGCATCCGCATGCCGACCGCCGAGGGTGAGGGAGAAGGTGATGGCTGACGAAGAACAGGACGACATCTCCGCCGACGACTGGGCGGCGGCGCTCGCGGAGCAGCAGGCCACCGCGCCCGAGCCCGCGGTGGCCGAGCCCGAGCCGGTGGTGAAGCCTGCGGGCGGCGTGTTCCAGGAACTGAAACCTGACGCGCTCGGCGGTGCCGCGCCCAACAAGATCGAGATGATCCTCGACATCCCGGTCACCCTCACCGTGGAACTGGGCCGCACCAAGATTGCCATTCGCAACCTGCTGCAACTCGCGCAGGGTTCGGTGGTGGAACTGGACGCCATGGCGGGCGAGCCGATGGACGTGCTGGTGAACGGCTGCCTCATTGCCCAGGGCGAGGTGGTGGTGGTGAACGACAAGTTCGGCATCCGCCTCACCGACATCATCACGCCCGAGGAACGGCTGCGCGGCATCAACCGATGAACGCGGTGCGTCGTGTCCCCGCCGGGCTGATCCCGGTCCTGGGGCCGGCGGCCGCTCACGCCGCCGACGCGCCCGCGCCGGGCGGCCTGTCCACCATGCTGTCGGTCGTCTTCGGTCTCGCGCTGGTCATGGCCGCCATCGGTGCGGCGGCCTGGCTTGCGCGCCGCTATCTGCCGGGTGTGCGTGCCGGCGGCGGACCGGTGCGTGTGGTGGGCGGGGTGCATGTGGGCACGCGCGAACGCGTGGTGATCGTAGAGGTGCGCGACAAGTGGCTCGTGCTTGGCGTCACCGGCACGCACGTGAATCTCCTCCACACGCTGGACCGGCCGCCCGAGGGCGCGCAGGGCGGCGTGCCGATGCTCGCCCCGGAAGGGCTCGTGGCGAAGTGGCTCGCGCAGCGCGAGCGTTCCTGACGACGCCCCGCGAAAGAAAACCGCCGCGCCATTGCGGCGCCCGCCTGGCCTTTCGGGGATAATCCGCCGGCATGAAGCCGGCGTTTCCTCTCGTCCTCCTGCTGGGCCTGCTTGCCGCCGACGGCGCCTTCGCGCAGGCGGGGCTGCCTGCCGTGACCTCGACCCCCGGGCCCGGCGGCGCGCAGACCTACTCGCTGTCGCTGCAGGCGCTGCTGTTCCTCACGGCGCTCACGTTCCTGCCGGCGATCCTGCTGATGATGACGAGCTTCACGCGGATCATCATCGTGCTCTCGCTCATGCGGCAGGCGCTCGGCACCATCCAGACTCCGCCCAACCAGGTGCTCGTGGGTCTGTCGCTGTTCCTCACGTTCTTCGTGATGGGGCCGGTGTTCGACCGCATCTACACCGAGGCCTACAAGCCCTTTTCCGACGAGACGATCCCGTTCCAGGAAGCCATCGACAAGGCCGCGGTCCCGCTGAAGCAGTTCATGCTGACGCAGACCCGCGAATCCGATCTCGCGCTGTTCGTGCAGCTGTCGCGTTCCGAACCGCCCAAGGGCCCGGAGAACGTGGAGATGAAGGTGCTCGTTCCCGCCTACGTGATCTCCGAGCTGAAGACCGCGTTCCAGATCGGCTTCGTGGTGTTCATTCCCTTCCTCATCATCGATCTCGTCGTGTCCAGCGTGCTGATGTCCATGGGGATGATGATGCTCTCGCCCGTGATCATCTCGCTCCCGTTCAAGCTGATGCTGTTCGTGCTGGTGGACGGGTGGAACCTGCTCATCGGCTCGCTCGTCCGCAGCTTCTACACCTGACCGCCATCTTTCGAGAGGCTCGACCATGTCACCCGAATCGGTCATCACGCTCATCCAGCAGGCACTCGAGGTGCTGATGCTCGTCGCGGCGCCGTTGCTGCTCACCGCGCTCGGCGTGGGCCTCGTCATCAGCATCTTCCAGGCCGCCACGCAGATCAACGAGATGACGCTCTCGTTCATCCCGAAGCTGCTTGCGATGTTCCTCGTGATCCTGCTCGCGGGTCCGTGGATGCTCACCGTGCTCGTGGACTTCACGCGCCGCATCCTCTCCTCGATCCCCCAGATGATCGGCTGAGGCGCCGTCGCGCGTGATCAGCTTCACGGTCGCCCAGCTCGAGACGCTGCTCGCCGTCATCGGCTGGCCCTTCGTGCGCATCGCGGCCTTCATCGCCGTGGAGCCCGTGCTCGGCAACCGCACCGTTCCCACGCGCGTGAAGATCGGGCTCGCGATGATGATCGCCTTCGTCGTGTCGCCGACGCTGCCCGACGGTCCCGTCGTGCCGCCGGCGTCGGCCGCCGGTGTGCTGGTGCTGATCCAGCAGGTGATCATCGGCGTGGCGATGGGCTTCGCGGCCCGCATCGTCGTCGCCGCGGCCGAAATGGCCGGCCAACTCGCCGGTCTCCAGATCGGTCTCGGCTTCGCCGTGTTCTTCGATCCGGTCGGGTCGGGGCAGACGCCGGTGGTGGCGCAGTTCTACGGCCTCATCGCGATCCTGACGCTGCTCGCGACGAACGGGCACTACGTGTATCTGCAGGCCCTGGCCGAGAGCTTCCGGACGCTGCCAATCTCGCCGGACCCCATGTCCGCGGTCGGTTTCCGAACGCTGGTGCTCTGGGGCGGCGAGATCTTCCGCACGGGGCTCACCATGGCGCTCCCGGTGGTGGGCGCGCTGCTCGCTGCCAACGTAGCCGTGGGCATTCTCACGCGCGCCGCGCCGCAGCTGAACCTGTTCGCGGTGGGCTTCCCGGTGACCCTCGCGCTGGGCTTCCTGATGTTCTACTGGTCGTTGCCGCTGATCGTGCCGATGATCGACCACCTCGGGCAGCAGGGGGCCGGTGTCATGATGCGGGTTCTCGAACAACTCCGGCCCGTCACGCCATGACCGACACTCCGCCTTCCGACTGGATCGTCCGCTGGGGCTCGCTGGTGCCGCCGGGCGCCACGGTAATCGACGTTGCCTGCGGAGGAGGGCGTCATGCGCGCTGGTTTGCGAGTCGCGGGCATCCGGTGACCGGGGTCGATCGCGATCCGTCGATCATGGAGCTCGAGCAGGCCGGCATCTCGACCGTCGTCGCGGACATCGAACTGGGCTCCTGGCCGTTCACGGATCGCGCGTTCGGCGTCGTCGTGGTCACCAACTATCTGCACCGGCCGCTGTTCCCGACGCTGCTCGCGACGGTGGCGCCGGGGGGCTGGCTGCTGTACGAGACCTTCGCCATCGGGAACGAGCGCTTCGGACGGCCGTCCAACCCGGACTTCCTCCTGCGCACAGGTGAACTGCTGGAAGTCGTGCATGGGAAGCTGAAGGTGGTTGCCTACGAGGACATGGAACTCGGTCTACCCCGGCCGGCCATGATCCAGCGCATCGCGGCCGTGCGCCTGCCGCCTGCACGGGGAACCTTCCCGGACGGCGAGATTCCGAATCTCATCGGGTAGAATCGCGGGTTTTCGGGGGAGTGAGCATGCTGACTGGAAGTCTCGTCGCGATCGCGACGCCGATGCGCGCCGACAACAGCCTCGACCTCGACGCTTATCGCCGCCTCATCGAGTTCCACATTGCCGAGGGCACCAACGGCATCGTGGCCGTCGGCACCACGGGCGAGTCGCCCACCGTGGATTTCGAGGAGCACTGCCAGCTCATCCGCGTCGCCGTCGAGCAGGTGAAGGGCCGCATCCCCGTCATTGCCGGCACGGGCGCCAACAGCACCTCGGAGGCGATCGAGCTGCAGCGCTACGCGAAGGAAGCAGGCGCCGACATGACGCTCTCGGTCGTGCCCTACTACAACAAGCCGTCCCAGGAAGGGCTGTACCGGCACTTCCGTGCCATTGCCGAGGCGGTCGACATTCCGGTGATCCTCTACAACGTGCCGGGACGCACCGTGGCGGATCTGCACAACGACACGACGCTGCGCCTGGCCGAGGTGCCCAACATCGTCGGCATCAAGGACGCCACGGGCAACGTGGAGCGCGGTGCCGATCTGCTGAAGCGGTTGCCGAAGGACTTCGGCGTGTACAGCGGAGACGACGGCAGCGGACTCGCGCTCCTGCTGCTCGGCGGCCACGGCGTGATCTCGGTCACCGCCAACGTGGCCCCCCGTGCGATGAGCGAACTGTGCCGGGCGGCGCTCGCCGGCGACGTGAAGACGGCCCGCGCCATCAACGACCGCCTGCAGGGCCTGCACAAGAACCTGTTCCTCGAAGCCAACCCGATTCCCACCAAGTGGGTCCTCGAACAGATGGGCCTGATCGGCCCCGGGATCCGCTTGCCGCTCACGCCGCTCGCTCCGCAGCATCACGCGCCGCTGCGCGAGGCCCTGCAGCAGGCCGGCATTGCCACCCGCTAACCCGAGTCCCCGATGATCCGTCTCTTCCGCCTGCGACCCCCGACGCGTCTCGGCCTGGTCGCGTTGCTGTCGACCGTGTTCCTCGCCGGGTGCTCCGGCGCGCTGCAAGGCAAGAAGATCGACTACAAGTCGGCGACGAAGATGCCGCCGCTCGAAGTGCCGCCCGATCTCGCGGCGCCCGCATCCGATCCGCGCTATCAGGTGCCGGAGGCCAAGTCCGATCGTGCGACGTTCTCCGACTACTCGGCCGGACGCGCGGCACCGGCCCAGCCCGGAGCGCCGGTGATGCCCGCGGGTGATCGGGTTCGTCTGGAGCGGGGCGGCGTCCAGCGCTGGCTGGTCGTGAAGGCGCCACCGGAACAGGTTTGGCCGACCGTGCGGGATTTCTGGCAGGAGGGCGGCTTCATCCTCACCGAGGCGGACCCGCGCGTCGGCTACATGGAGACGGACTGGGTCGAGAACCGAGCCAAGATTCCACTCGGCGGACTGACGGGCCTGATCAATCGCGTCCTGGATTTCGCCACCTCGATGCCCGAACGCGACAAGTACCGCACCCGGCTCGAGCGCGGCGCAGAGCCGGGTACCACCGAGGTCTATCTTTCGCACAAGGGCATGGCGGAGGTGTACTTCCGCGAGCGCGACACCAATACGCGGTGGCAGGTGCGGCCGTCCGATCCGGAACTGGAGGCGATCATGCTCTCGCGCCTGGCGCTGCGGCTGGGTCTGCCGGAACAGCAGATGGAGACGGCCGCGAGGGCCGTGGAAGCGCAGCCGGCACGGGCATCCCTGCAGCGAAGCGACGCGGGGAGTGTGGTGGCGCTGTCGGACGGGTTCGATCGCGCATGGCGCCGGGTCGGTCTCGCCCTCGATCGGGTCGGCTTCATGGTGGAGGACCGGAATCGCGCCGAAGGTCTGTATTTCGTGCGCTACCAGGATCCCGAAGCCGAGCCGCCGAAGGCGACAGGCGTGTCCCGGCTCGCGTTCTGGCGCAGCAGCGAGAAGAAGGGGCCCGAGCAATTCCGGATCAAGGTTGCGGCGAACGGCGCGGCCGGCACGCAGGTGCGCGTGATCAATGCGGCGGGTGCCGACGAGCAGAGCGACACGGCCAAGCGCATCCTCGGTCTGCTCGTGGAACAACTCAAGTAACACCCGCGCCGATCGACCGGCAGCATGGGTCTGCGATTCGCCTACCTGGGCAGCGGGAGTCAGGGCAACGGCCTGGTGGTGGAATGTGACGGGACCCGTGTGCTGCTCGACTGCGGGTTCACGCTCAAGGACACCGTTGCTCGTCTCGGGCGACTGGGGCTGACCGCCGAGGACCTCGATGCAATCGTCGTGACCCATGAGCACGACGATCATGTCGGTGGTGTGGGCCGGCTGGCCCGGCGCTTCGGATTACCGGTCTGGGTGACCCACGGCACCGTTCGCGAGTCGGGTGCGGTGCTGGCAGGCGCGGACGTCCGCATCATCGACGGCTACCGCGCGTTCTCGGTGGGCGGCGTGGAAGTCAGGCCCTATCCCGTACCGCACGATGCCGGGGAGCCGGCCCAGTACGTCTTCTCCGACGGTGCTGTCCGCCTCGGTGTGCTGACCGACGTGGGCCAGGGCACGCCCCACGTCACGGCGATGCTGAGCGGGTGTGATGCGCTCGCGCTCGAATGCAACCACGACCGCGACATGCTCTGGCGCGGACCCTACCCGCCCTCCCTCAAGGAGCGCGTCGGGGGGCGCCTGGGGCATCTGGACAACGCCTCGGCTGCGAGTCTTCTCGCGGCACTTGACCGCTCGCGCCTGAAGCACGTGGTGGCGGTGCACCTCTCCCAGCAGAACAACGCACCGGTGCTCGCACGGCGCGCGCTGGCCGGGGTTCTTGGCTGCGCAGACGACTGGGTGGCCGTCGCGGACCAGGATTCCGGTCTCGACTGGCGTTCCCTCTGACCCTCAGGCGGCCGTGCGCCGTCGGTGAGCCTTCCGGAGCGCGAAAAAAAACCGGCCCGATGTTCCGGGCCGGCTCTCCACCCGGCGGGCCGAAGCCCGCGCGAGATTACTTCTTCTCTTCGGGCTTCTGCTCTTCCGCGGCGGGCGCAGCGGCATCGGCAGGCTTCTGCTCTTCCGCAGCGGCGTCGGCAGGCTTCTGCTCTTCCGCGGCGGGCGCGGGTTCCGGCGCAGGCGCAGCAGCGGGCGCGGGTTCGGGAGCCGGAGCAGGCGCCGGTTCTTCTTTCTTCCCGCAGGCGGACAGGGCAACCGCGAGCAGCGCGGCAACGAGGAGGGAGCGGTTCATAGGAAAAAGTCCTTTGGCGACGGTGAGATTCGAATAGGTTCACTCTTCGACATGGGCTGAATGCTCAGCCCATATCTCCGACGCCGGGATTGTAACAGCGGGTTACAAAACATTGCTAGTAGTAAATACGCTTTTTTTTCAAACGGAAAGACCGCGTCGCGAGGCGGAAAACCGGGGGCTTCTGCGTGGCCCCCGCGCGGTCAGAGACCCAAGGTCATGCCGGCTCCGAAGGGGTCGGAGGCCTCCCAGAGTTCCTCGAAACGGTCGGCCAGTGCGGTCGCCGCCTCCGGGTCATCGAGTCCGTGCCCGGCCCGCGGGGAGCCTTCATGAAACCGGTGGACGAAATGGCGTGTGTCCGCGATGACCAGCGCGTCCTTTGCGTGCCGCGCTTCCGGACGTGTCTCGCGGAACGCGATCACATGAGCGAACCGGGTGGCCAGCGCCATGACCCGGGGGCAGTCGCGCCGGAGCGCCTCGGCATCGTGCACGACGATCCGGACCTCGTGGCGCGGGCTCGCGAGTGCCAGGGCGCGGATCGCGTCGAGGCGCGCAGACGTGTCCCAGGTGCGGGCAAGGCGGCCGTCGAAGATCATGAGGCGCCGGGCGGCCAGCGCAACGACCGTCTGGGTCGCGGCTTCCAGTTCGGCGTAGGACGTGAGCGTTCGCCGGATGGCGGGAGCAGTGTCGGTCATGGGGCAATTCCGGAACGGCAATCGAAGACATCGTAGCCGCAACGGCCGGGTGGCAGAGGCATCACGCGGACCCCGTGACCCGAACGAATCCTGCGCCGATCCAGTCCCTCAGCAATTCGAGCTCGGGTGGGGTGGGCGCGTCGATGCGCGCCTCTCCGGAGTCGGCCAGAGTCTCGATCCACGCGGGGACGCCGCGAGGGAACCGGTAGATCTCGCCGTTCAGGTAAGCCGCACCGCGGGTGTAAAGGAGCCGGGATTTCCGGTCCAGCCGTATGGAATCCCGGTGCAGGGCCCTGCGCAGCGTCGCCGCCGGGGGGGCATCCGCCGGGGCGAACAGCGTCGAGTTCTTGGGCTCGGAAAGATAGCGGCCAAGGAACTCCTCCAGCGTGCGCCGCTGCCATCGCATGCGGCGCAACTGCTTCTCCGCCGCGTCAACCAGCCGCACCGGCAGGCGCCCGGCCCTGCGCGTGGGCGCGAGTCCTGGATCGGCATAGCGCCCCGCGAGTTCCACGCCGTCGGCCAGATCGTGCAGGAATTCGGCGGCGAGTTCCGTGTAGGCCGGCGCCCGGAACCCGATGGAGTAGGTGAGGCATTCGTCGATGGCCGTCCCTTCGTGCGCATAGCGCGGCGGAAGATAGAGCATGTCGCCGGGCTCCAGCACGTGCTCGGCCTCCGGCTCGAAGTGCTTCAGGATCTTGAGCGGCACGTCGTCGCGGAGCGCGAGGTCGGTCTGGGCACCGATCCGCCACCGCCGCCGCCCGGGGCCCTGGAGGAGAAACACATCATAAGAGTCGAAGTGCGGGCCCACGCCGCCGCCGGGAACGGCGTAGCTCACCATCAGGTCGTCGAGGCGTGCCTTCGGGACAAAGCCGAAAAGCGACAGCAGACGCCCACCTTCGTCCAGATGCAGGTCGATGCCTTGCACGAGGAGCGTCCAGTTCCGCGCCGGCAGCGCCGCGAAGTCGCGGCGCCGGAACGGTCCGTGATCGAG
>ERZ1066136.1258-NODE-1258-length-13597-cov-7.343155_pt1 | contig 13597 bp, 6 predicted proteins | sample MGYA00382783_ERZ1066136 | MGnify/ENA primary metagenome ERZ1066136 (study PRJEB33369, sample SAMEA5778366) | biofilm metagenome | biome: Industrial cooling water; feature: Water cooling tower basin; material: Biofilm | place: United Arab Emirates | collected... | reverse complement strand
CGGTCGGTTGCTCTACATCGACCTCGGCGACGGCATCGTGCCGATGGATGCCTCCTACTTCCTCGACGCCGCAGCGCGCCTCTACTCGGTCGCGGTGCTCGGCCGGGCGGATGCCGAACTGCTGCGGCGGCCGACAGACCGGAGCAAGCCCAAGGCGTGGGAAGGGCTGCCGGGCTTCGCCGAGTTCTACGGCCAGGTGATGCGGAGCTTCGCGGACGAGCATTGGGCGGCGGGGCGTCACACGCTGCCGGTGCTTGTTCGGGCGCGGCGTCCGGACGTCACCTTGCTGGTGAAGGCGTGTGCGATGGATGTCGACAGCCTTCGGGAGCAGGCGATCCACATCGTCGACCAGCTGGTCGGGCCCGGCGACTTTGCCGAGCGGTTGCTGCTCGTCGATCCCTATCGCGGGCCGTTCCTGCGGCAGCACGCTCCGGGTGACTTCGGTCGTCTGCTCGAGGTTGCAAACGAACTGGTCGCCGCGGGTGTCTTCGATCGACTGCTGGTGGCTCCGGACGATGCTGAGACGGTGGCCGCTGTGCACGGGCGCTGGTTCGGTCTGCCTTGCTCGCAGGCGCGATCCGCCCAGGGCGTGCCGATCGCCCCGCACTTGTGGGGCTTCGAGCAGGTGCGAACCCGCTACCTGCTGCAAGCGGACATCGATGTGCTGATCGGGCGCAGAGATCCGGGGCACGACGTGGTGGCGGACATGCTTGCCGCCTGCGCGCCGGCCGACGTGGTCGGGGTCGCCTTCAACATCGTGAGGCCCATGGGGGAAGGTTGGCGCGACTACGGCGCGCCACCGGGGCGGTTCGTGCCCGAAGTGCGGTTGGGAATGATGGACCTGGATCGGGCAAAGGCCCTGCGGCCCTGGCCCAACGAACTGCGCGATGGCCAGCTGGTGCTGACGTGGTATCGATCCCTGGAGCGTCTGCAGCAGCAGCGGGGACTTCGCACGGTCCGAGGTGGCGATCCGCGGACGTTCTACGTGCACCCGGGGAACGAGCGGAAGGGCGGCGGTGCCGGGCTGGCGCGCGTGCGCGATCTCGTGGCCCAGGGGAGGGTGCCGCCGGCGCAGGTCGGCGCTTTCGATCTCACGCCACCGGATGCCGACTGGCGCTACGCCGAGCGCCGCGAGGCCGTGGTGGTGGTGGCGTTGGGGCGCGATCCCTCCGGTGGTCAGGTGGCGCGGTTCGCAGCAGGGTTGGCCTGCCAGGAGGTTCAGGCGTTCGGGGTCGTCGTGGTCGACGATGCGCCTCGCACGACGAGCCCTAGGGCGCTCGCCGATGCGCTGCACTTCCTGGGGGCACGGTGCACCTTGGTCCGCACGCCGGCGCGAAGGGGGCGCATGGCGAACCTTGTCTGGGTGCTGCACACGCTCTGCACCAACCGCGAGAGCATGGTGGTGATCGTCGACCTGGACGATGCGCTGATGGACCGGCGAGCGATCGCTGACGTCGAGGCTGCGGCCGTCGCTCGCCACGACCTGATCCTGGCGGCGCCGTTCCGCCCCGATGCGCCGCTGCGCTTGTATCCGCGGTCCTTCCAGAACCTGCGAGCGACCTACGGCGGCAACGTCTGGATGCACCTAGTGGCCTTCCGGCGAGATGTGTTCGATCGCATCCCGGAGGAGTTGCTCCGCGACGAGGACGGCTGGCTGACCTTGTGCACGGACTACGCCACGATGGTGCCGATGGCGCGCCGTGCGGCGCGTCCGCTGCATCTGCCCTGCTACCTATACTGGCACGAGCGCACCACGGTCTACGACGAGGAGATGGCGCGGCGCCGCGATCGGACGATCCTCAGGATCCTGCGACACGACCTGCCGGGAGCCAGTGGGGTCCGGCGGTCCGACGGTCCGTCATGACCTGGCGTGCCGAGGTGGACGAGGCACTCGTTGCCCTCGGGGGCGAGGAGTGTAACGCTACCCCCGCGGCCGCTTCTTGGGGATGATCCCGCGCCCCGTGACACTCCGTCGCCACCTGCACTGATGACTCTGCTTCGAGACCTGATCACCATTCCCGAACAGGTGTTCAAGGGCGACTTCGTCCTGAAACTGGTCGATGGCGTCACCGAACCCGAGCGGACGCTCAAGGACTACGTCGTCACGCCGCAGTTGGTGGGGGCGTTCGACCGCGCGCTCGGTCTGATCAAGAGTGCGCTCGAGGACAAGCAGAGCAAGGCGGCGTTCCTGGACGGCAGCTTCGGCAGCGGCAAGAGCCACTTCATGGCCGTCTTGCACTTGCTGCTCGCGCAGGACAAGGCGGCGCGCGCGATCCCCGAGCTTGCCCCGCAGGTTGCCAAGCACGGGTGGCTGACGGGCAAGAAGTTCCTGCTGGTGCCGTTCCACATGATCGGCGCGAAGAGCCTCGAGGCGGCGATTTTCGGGCAGTATTGCAAGCACGTCGCCGCCCTGCATCCCACGGCACCGGTGCCGGCCGTGTTCCATGGCGATGACGTGCTGCATCAGGCGGACATGGACCGCCAGCGCATGGGGGACGTCGAGTTCTTCCGCATCCTCGGCGCCGGCCAGGGTGGCTGGGGGGACCTGCACACGTGGAATGCGGAGCGCTACGCGGTGGCACGCGCGGCGGCGCCCAACGATGAAGCCAGGAAGAGCCTGATCTCGGCGGTCGTCACCAACCTGCACCCGATCTACCGCAAGGTCGTCACCAGCGATGGCGAAGCCTACGCGACCTTGGACGAGGGGCTGGTGACAGTGGCGCAGCACGCCAAGGACCTTGGCTACGACGCGCTCGTCTTCTTCCTCGACGAGGTGATCCTGTGGCTGGCCAGCATGGTTGCCGACCTCGGGTTCGTGAACGAGCAAGGGGCCAAGCTCGTGAAGTTGCTCGAGTCGCAGGGTGGGCGCCGAGCCATCCCGCTGATCTCCATCCTGGCGAGGCAGCGCGATCTGCGCGAACTGGTCGGTGAGCACATCCCGGGTTCGGAGAAGCTCGCCGTGTTCGATGTGCTGAAACATGGCACGGGGCGCTTCGACATCATCAGGTTGGAGGACCGCAACTTGCCGGTCATCCTCGAGAAGCGCCTGCTGCGTCCCAAGTCCGAGGTGGCGCGCGGCCAGCTCGACACGGCGTTTGCGGCAACCAAGGCGATCAGGAAAGAGGTCTACGACATCCTGCTCACGCAGGGATTCGGCGAGGAGGCCTTCCGGCGCGTCTACCCGTTCAGTCCTGCGCTGATCGACACCCTGGTCCACGTCAGCTCGGTGCTGCAGCGCGAGCGAACGGCGATCAAGGTCCTAATGCAGCTGCTGGTGACGCAACGCGACACCCTGGAGGTAGGACAGCTGGTGCCTGTCGGCGACCTGTTCGATGTCATCGCCGAAGGCGACGAGCCATTCAGCGAAGGCATGCGGCTGCACTTCGAGAATGCCAAGAAGCTCTACGTGCAGAAGTTGCGCCCCACGGTGCTGCAGCAGCACGGTCTCAACGAAGAGCATCTGGCCAAGCTGCCGATCGACGACACCAAGCGGAAGGCGTTCCGCAACGACGACCGGTTGGTCAAGACCTTGCTGTTGGCTGCGCTGGTGCCGCAGGTTGAGTCGCTGCGGGGCATGACGGCAGCACGCCTCGTGGCGCTGAACCACGGCACGATCAGGGCGCCGATCCAAGGTCAGGAGGCCGGCCTGGTCTTGCAGAAGGTTCGCGCCTGGGCGTCGGCCATCGGCGAGGTTCGCTGCACCGGCGACAACGCGAACCCGACCATCCACTTGGAGATCGGCAGCGTCGACACGGAGTCGATCGTGGCCAGGGTCAGCCGGGAAGACAGTTCTGGAGCGCGCAAGGCCAAGGTGCGCGAGTTGCTCTACGAGCAGTTCGGGATCACCCCGGAGGGAGGCTTTCGAGAAGAGTATCGATGGACCTGGCGCGGGACGCGCCGAAGTCTGGACGTCGTCTACGGCAACGTTCGCGAGCTGCCGGTCGAGAACCTGCTCGCCAAGGAAGAGCGGTGGTTGCTGGTGATCGACTATCCGTTCGACGACGGCTACACGCCGGACGACGATCTGCGGAAGGTCGAGGACGTGCGCAAGCGCGGCAGTTCGCGCACGGTGTGCTGGATCCCAGCATTCCTGTCGCGGGAGGCGCTCGCCGATCTCGGCAAGCTGGTGGTGCTCGACTACCTGCTGAACCCCAACAACGAACAGCGCTATCTCGACAACGCATCCCACTTAGCGCCGGTCGAGCGAGCTCAGGCGAAGACTCTGCTCGATGGCCAGCGCAACGCCCTCCGCATGAAGATCCTGCGGGCCCTCGACGCAGCCTACGGCATTGCCAACGCCGAACCGTGGATGCTCGGTGCTTCGATCGAGGTCGCCGAGCGATTCCAGTGTCTGGACGCTGCCCAGCAGCACATGGCCCGGCCCGTCGTCGCCAACCTGCGGCAAGGCATCGAGGCGCTGGGGGACCAGATGCTGAGCCTGCAGTACCCGAAGCACCCTGTGTTTGGCGGCGAGATCAAGGGTGCGTCGATTCGGCGGGTGTTCGAATGCGTGCAGCGTGCGGCGCGTGATCCCCTCCACCGCACCATCGTCGAGAAAGAGCGTCGCCGGGAAGTTCGTGACATCGTCGAGCCACTGGAGCTGGGCGAGATGAGCGAGGACGCGCTGCGACTGAAGGACTACTGGAAGTCGCTGCTCGATCGGCAGGTTGCCCAGGTGAAGGGCGATGCGGTGACCGTCGGCAGATTGCGGCAGTGGATCGAGGAACAGCCAAGAGGCCTGCAGAGAGACGTGCAGGATCTCGTGATCCTGACCTATGCCGAGGTCGGCAACCGACGCTTCCTGAAGCACGGTGGCAGTTTCGAGGTCTCGATCGAGCGCGGGCTCGACAACGATCTCGAGCTGCGCGAGCAGCAGCTACCGAACGAAGAGCATTGGGAGCTGGCGCGGGAGCATGCTGCGGCGTTCGGCATCGATGTCGGCAGCCAGCGAGGGCCGGCCAACGTCGGCAAGCTGATCGAGGACATGAAGCGCCTCGTGTCGAATGGTCTGCAGGCGTCCCGAAGCCTGGAGCTGGCCTTGCGTCAGCGGCTCGAGCGGCTCGACGTGCGTCCGGCCGAGGCGCCGCGATGGCTGACGGCACAGGCAGTGGTCGCACTCTGCGGCGATCTGGCGCGCGGCGGCGACGAAGCTCTGGTGGAGAATCTGGCAAAGGCGAAGGCTCCGCACTCCTGGCAGGCCATGGGCACCAGCTTCAAGCAGGCGGTGGCGGTGCAGCAGGCGATGGAGAACACCCAGTGGAGCGTGCTGGAGACAGCCTGGTCGATGACCGGCCAGCACCTCGCCGAGGCCCAGGAGCTGAAGCGGCACGTCGTCGAGGCACTGAAGCAGGATGAGCACGTGACGGCGTTGGTGACGGCCCTTCGCAGTGCGATGACCGACGCGAGTGCGTTGCTGGGGCGACTGGTCAAACCGGCCACCGGCAGCTCGCCCGTGGGGGCGGCGCAACCGGCGCAGCCTGCGGGCAGGCACCCGGACGCGCCGGCTGCACCACCAGCAGGCAAGCGGGAGGTAGAAGCGAGTGGGCGTGGCGTTGCGAAGGTTGAAGACCTGCGCCGCCTCTGTGGTGAGCTCGAGGCCAAGCTCGCTTCCGGCAAGCGGTCGATCGAGATCACCTGGCGCGTCTTCGAGGAGGACGGCCGGCGATGACCCTGCACGAGTCGGTGCTGCGAGCGAAGCTGGAGTCGATCCAGCGGCGTGAACAGAAAGACGACCGGCGTAGCCGGAAGCGTTTCATCGGCATCCACGCACCGGGCTGGCTCGGTCGCGACGAGCTGATGGTTGGCGGGGAAGCGTTTCGCGTCGTGTTCTGTCCTTCAGCGCTGGCTGTTCGGGAGCAGATGGCGGCTTTGGCTGCGGATGGCCCGCGCGTGGTCATCGTTACCGACCGCGACGAGAAGCAGCTCGGCGTCGATGTGCAGGCCCGGGTGTTTCGCAACCGCTTCCAGTCGATCGATCCCTGGGGCACCGTGCTCGAGATGTTCCAGGCGACCCGGCTTGGGCCGAAGGTGCCGCAAGCGAAGTGGCTGCAGGAGGAATTGGCGGCCGCCACGGCGGCAGAGCGACCACCGTTGGTCGCGGGCAACATCCTCGACCTGGAGACCGTCAAGGATGTGGTGTTCCGCCGGCTCGAACTCGGGACCAGGCCCGACGCACGGGCCCTGCTGGACTGGGCCGCGGATGACAAGTCGTTAGCGTTGCTGGCCCGCCCCGCAGAGCTGCGTCAGCAGGTCAGGCAGTGGGTCGAGGACAGCGCGGGTGCTACCGGGGGGGTGATGCTCGACAGCATCGAGGCCGGGCATGCGCAGATTGCCCTGCCGCTCGGCGTGGTGTTGCGTTGCGTGGTTGGCGAGCCTGCGAATGCCGATGCAGTGGAGCAAGCGGTCATCGTGCGTCTCGAGCGGTTCGTCGGGAACCGCAAGGTGAAGCGCGAGCACCTGGTGCCTTGGGTCGAGGCTGCGGAGGAACGGTTGCGTTCGCTGATGGTGGATGAAGCAGCGCGTCTCTACCAACCGGTCCTGGAAGCCGCTGAGGATCTGCTGGAGCAGCTGGGCGCTAAGGACCTTGCGCATCGCAGCAGCCTGTTGCGGTCAGGCTTGGTGCAGCGCGAACAGCGCTTCGCCGAGGAATGCGAGCTCGTGCTGAAGAGCGGTAGCCCTGACCTCGCGGCAGTCGAGCAGGCAGCCAAGGCGGTGGCGGGACACCGTCTCGCCGAACTCGAACGACGCCGCGCGATCCCAGCCGCGGTCGAGATGGCGGTGCGCCTGCTGCGTTGGCGGAACCAACGGCCCGAACAGAAGGGGGCGATGCCGCAGGCGTTCGCGGAGGCCGCCCTGACCTACGCTCGGCAGGGCAGCTTCGTGGACTGGGCGCGCGAGATGACCACGATGGGCTACCCGCACGAGGCGCTGCAGCAAACGTTGCGGCGGCTGTGGAGCGAGGTCAGCGACGCTCGTGAGCAGGAGAACCATCGGTTCGCCGAGCTGTGTGCCGACTGGAGCAGGGATCCTCGTCCGGTGGATGGTCTGGTGCCGCTCGAGGCAGTGCTCCAACAGGTCGTCGCGCCGCTGGCCAGTCGACACCGGGTGCTTTTGCTGGTGCTCGACGGCACCAGCTTGGCCGTGTTTCACGAGATCGCTGCGGACCTCGCTCGATTCGGTTGGATCGAGCTGGGGCCGACGACCGACGGGGAGGTCGGCTCGCGTCGTTATGGGCTGGCGGTGCTGCCCACCGTGACGGAGGTGTCTCGCACCAGCCTGCTCACGGGTAAGGTGCAGGCGGGTGGTCAGGCGACGGAACGGAACGGTTTCGAGAATCACGGGGCGCTGGGCAAGTCGCCGAGGCTGCTGCACAAGGACTCGCTTTCCGGCGATCGGGTCGGCATCGACCCGGGGGTGGCCAAGGTCCTGACTTCGCCCAGCCAGGTCGTCGGCATCGTGATCAATGCCGTCGACGATTGGCTGGGCAAGGGCGATCAGGACGTGGCGCCCTGGAGCTTGGAGCGCATCCGCCCTCTGAGTGCCTTGCTCGAACTCGCCAACCAGGCGGGTCGGGTGGTGTTGATCACGAGCGATCATGGCCACGTGCGCGAGCACGACACCAGCTTGCGGGCCGACGGAGAGAGCACTCGACATCGTGGGCCAGGTGCGCTCGTTGCCGGCGAGCTGCTCGTCACCGGGCCGCGCGTCTGCTTTGGTGATGGCCGCGTCGTCGTGCCATGGACCGAACGACTTCGCTACACCGCGCCGAAGCAGAACGGCTACCACGGAGGCATCACGCCGCAGGAGGTCCTGGTGCCGCTGGCACTGTTCGTGCGACCGGGACAGGAAGACCAGGTCGAGGGTTATCGCGAGACGCCACCCGGTCGGCCGGCTTGGTGGGAGAGTGCCGCGGGGCAGGTCGTGTCACCCCGCCGGCCGGTGACCAAGGCCAGGGCGCCAGCCAAGAAGGCCACGGACACGTTGCCGTTCCAGTCGCGGAAGGTGGATCTGATCGATTCCCTTTTCCAGTCGGCAGTGTTCCAGGCGCAGCGTGAGATGGTGACCCGAGGTTGGCCTGGCGACGATCGGTTGAAGGCAGTGCTCTTGGTGTTCGCCGAACGCGGCGACGCCATGACCGTCAACGCCCTCGCCAACACCCTCAGCCTGCCGACCTATCGGTTGCAGGGCATGCTGGCCAACTTCCGTCGTGCGCTGAACGTGGACGGCAGCGAGGGCCTCGAGGTCGATGCCGAATCGGGCACCGTGCGCGTGCAGTGGGAGATCCTGCGGCTGCAGTTCGGTCTCGAAACGGAGAAGAAGAAGTGACCGTCAGTCCACAACGGCGTCAGGAGATCCTCGACGCACTTCGGCGTGGCACCGTGCCGCAACGCAGCTTGGACGCCCTGGCGGTTGGGCTGTCGCGCTTCGAGAAGGCGTTCGACGAGGAACTCGCAACCGTTGCCCGCGGCGGCGCCATGTTCAAGGCCGTGCGCGGCGAGTATGGCAGCGGCAAGACGTTCTTCGCGCGATGGCTCCAGGAGCGCGCGCTCGGGCGCGGCTTTGCCGTGGCCGAAGTGCAGGTGTCGGAGACCGAGACGCCACTGCATCGGTTGGAAACCGTGTATCGGCGTCTGATCGAGCGGCTGCGCACGCAGGACAGCATGGCCGGCGCCTGGCGATCGATCGTCGAGGGCTGGTTCTTCACCCTGGAGCAGGACGTCCTCGCTGAGGGTGGTGTCGATGAGAGCAACCAGACCGTGCTGAACCAGCGGGTCGCCGAGTTGATGGAGAAGCGGTTGGCCGCGATCACGCGCACGGCGCCGTCGTTCGCTGTCGCGTTGCGGGCCTACCGTCAGGCTGTGGTGGCCGGTGAGGGTGCGATCGCCGAGGGCTTGATGGCTTGGCTTGGTGGCCAACCGAACATCGGCGCGGAGGTGAAGCGGCGCGCCATGCTGAAGGGGGATGTCGACCACTTCGGTGCGCTGAGCTTCCTGCAAGGCCTGCTGGTGATGCTGCGGGACTCGGGGCGACCGGGCCTGCTGTTCGTGCTCGACGAAGTCGAGACGCTGCAGAGAGTGCGGACCGACGTGCGCGAGAAGAGCCTGAACGCGCTGCGGCAGTTGATCGATGAGGTCGACAGTGGCAGGTTCCCGGGCCTCTACGTGCTCATCACCGGCACCGGCGCCTTCTACGATGGGCCGCAGGGGGTGCAGCGGTTGGCGCCGTTGGCGCAGCGACTGCATGTCGACTTCGGCAGCGAGACGAAGTTCGACAACCCACGGGCCCCGCAGGTTCGGTTGCCCGGGTTTGGCCAGGAGCTGTTGGAGGAGGTCGGCCGCAAGGTGCGTGACCTGTTCGTGTCCGGCAGCGAGGCCGCGCAGAGGGTGGCGAGCGAGGTCGACGACCGCTGTGTCGCGGGCCTGGCCCAGAACGTCGTTGGCCAGCTCGGCGGCAAGGTAGGGGTAGCCCCTCGGGTGTTCCTGAAGAAGCTCGTCGTGGAGCTACTGGACAAGGTCGATCAGTTCCCGGATTTCGATCCGGCGCGCGATGGCCGTATCGCCTTGAGCGACAGCGAGCTGACGGCAACAGAGCGCGCGGCCCGTGGTGCGGTGGACCCCGACGACATACAGCTACCCTAGGCGAACATGAGCGAGGCGTTCGCCCGACTCCACCCGGCACTCCAGCACCACATCGTCAACTCGTTGGGCTGGCGTTCGCTGCGTCCCTTGCAGGAGCTCGCGATCGAGCCGGTGTTGCAGGGACAGCATGCTCTTTTGCTGGCGCCGACGGCTGGTGGCAAGACGGAAGCAGCGTTCTTCCCCGTGCTGTCCAGGATGCTGCAGCAGGAGTGGCCGGGCCTGTCCGTGCTCTACCTGTGCCCGATCAAGGCGCTGTTGAACAACCTGCACACGCGGTTGCAAGGCTATGGCGCGTGGGTCGGACGCACCGTGGCGCTGTGGCATGGCGATGTCGCCGATCGCGACAAGGAAGCGGTCCGGCGCGAGCAGCCGAACGTCCTGTTGACGACACCCGAGTCTCTGGAAGTCCTGTTGACCAGCCGGCGCAGCAATGCCGCAACGATGTTCGAGGGCGTACAGGTCGTCATCGTCGACGAGTTGCACGCCTTCGCTGGCGATGATCGAGGCTGGCACCTGTTGTCGGTGCTGGCGCGCATCGCGAGGTTGGCGGGGCGACCAATCCAGCGCATCGGCCTGTCGGCAACCATCGGTAACCCAGATGGGTTGCTCACCTGGTTCGCGGCTCATGCGGGCGGCGTCAGGAAGGTGATTTCTCCGCCGATCGTGAGCGGGCCGCAGCCGGAGATTCGACTCGACCACGTCGGCACGATCGACAACGCCGCTACCGTCATCAGCCGGTTGCATCGTGGTGAGAAGCGGCTGGTCTTCGTCGACAGTCGTTCTAAAGTCGAGAAGCTCGCGGCGGCTCTGCGCGGCCACGGTGTGCAGACATTCGTTAGCCACTCGTCAGTCAGTCTAGACGAGCGCAAGCAAGCAGAGGCCGCGTTCTCCCAGGGAAGCAACTGTGTGATCGTTGCTACCAGCACGCTCGAGCTTGGCATCGACGTAGGCGACTTGGATCGAGTGATCCAGCTAGATGCGCCCGGTTCGGTCGCATCCTTGCTGCAGCGACTTGGCCGGACCGGTCGGCGCCCAGGAACTTCACGTAACTGCCTTTTCTTGACGACCAGTGACGATGGCTTCTTGCGGGCCGCAGGGCTGCTGGACTTGTGGGCTCGTGGTTACGTTGAACCCATCGAACCCCCAGCGTCGCCCTACCACCTGTTCGCCCAGCAAATCATGGCTCTGGCCATGCAGACGGGTGGTTTGGTCCGGGAAGACTGGCCTGCCTGGATCGGCAGCGTTCCGTGCTTCGCGGGGATGGAGGAAGCCGATCGGATCCTGGACCACATGCTCGCGACCGGAATCCTCCACGAGGACCAGGGCAGGATGTGGTTCGGTGCCGAGGGCGAGAAGAAGTTCGGTTACAAGAACTTCCTCGAGCTGTTCTCGGTGTTCACGAGCCCTCCGTTGTTCTCGGTGCTGCATGGCCGGACCGAGCTGGGTCTTGTGCACGAGTCGACATTTCTTGGGACCGGCAAAGACAGTCAGAGCATTTTGCTCCTAGGCGGCCGAAGCTGGGCAGTCACCAGTGTTGACTGGAAAGGTCGATGTGCGTATGTGACACCTGCCCCTTCAGGGGGTAGGTCGCGCTGGTGTGGCAGCAGTCGCAGCCTTCACTTCCAACACGCGCGCGCGATTCGGCGTGTCTTGGCTACTGGCGACTTGGCCGGCATCCCGTCGCAGCGGGCGAAGGACGCGTTCGATGGTCTCCGGAGCGAAATGACTTGGGTTGAAGAGCAGGGCACTGCAATCGTGCGTGACGCAGAAGGTGAAACACGCTGGTGGACCTTTGCGGGGCTGCGGACGAATGCCATGCTAGCCGTGGCGCTGGGAGACTTGGTTGCGTCGCCCTTGCTGCGCGACAATCTGGCGCTGCCGATGCGCGGCGGCGTCATGGTCCGGGAGCTTCAAGAGCGATTAACGGGATTGGAGCCTTCTAGCCTGCTGCCTCCGGTCTCACCCGAGTCGCTGGCTGACCTGAAGTTCGGTTCGTGCGTGCCGGAAGACCTTGCAATTGCGATGCTCGGGCGTCGATCGGCGGAGGCGCAGGCCATGCATGATGTGGCTGCTGAGCCGGTCAGGCAGGTCAGTCTGTAGTCCGGTTGGCGTCACGAGCTGTTGGCCAGTGGACACCGCGCCACTTTCGAAGATCTAGAGCTCGAGACTTGGCAAGGGAACCGCCGGATAATGGTGGTTGGCTTCCGCTTCGAGCCGGGGGATCGGTTGGTCGGAGAGTGCTGGGTGCCGGTCGCAGGGCTGACGAAAGACGAGTTCCTGCTGTGCCTGCGGACGCTGCGCGTGAGTGTGATCGATTCGAGTGTCGAGTATCGCTGAGGGAAGAAGACCGGGTGTAGGTTGTTGGAGGTATTGCTGCAGTCGCGCAACGCCTACTTGCGCTTCGGCTTACGGTTCTTGGCCTGGGCCGGCTCGATTCCTAGGGCCTCCGTCAATGCGGCCATGATATCATCTACCCTCTTTTCCGCTGCTTTCTTCATTGCCCGAGTTGGCCCGCCTTCCCGGCCCTTCTTGGACGATTTCTTCGCCTTCGGAGACGGCTTGCCCTTCGGTAGGTGGACGATTCCTCGGTGCGAGGCCAGAGCGGTAAGTGCCTCCTCGGATGGGTTCTGTAGTCCCTTCAGCACCAGTTCGCCCTTGTGCGACGCCAAGGCCTTGGCTGCGGCCAAGTCAATAGATTGGAGGCCAGCCAACGAGAGGAGATGCCTCAGATTGGAGAGAGACCTTGCAGCGCCAGTAGAGATATGCGTGAGCGAATTGAGATGCAGCGGGCCATCATGTTGACCAAGATACAATGCCGCGCCCTCATGAAGGTCGGCGATGCCGAGGTGGAGTTCGCCCTTGTGCTCGCCAAGGCGTTGAGCGACGGAGTCGGAAAGCGACCTCAAACCCCCAAGACTCAGGTCGGCGTGGTGGCTTGCGAGGGATTCCGCCGAATCGGTGTCCAATTCAGTGATCCCGTCTAGCGTGAGTAGGTGACTGTGCCGGGCCAGCGCTGCCGCGACATCAGGTGATATGGACTCGAGTCCGTCAAGTCCAAGGTCTACCTTGGCATCTGCGAGTTCCTTGGCAGACTCCGCGGATAGGTTGCCAAGGCGCGGTAGACTGAGGGGCTCCTCACTCTCGGCGAGGCCTTTCGCTGCGGGCCCGAGCAGTTCCTCCACGGCGTCCAATCTCGGAATGAAACTCGTAGCGATGTTCTTGGCGAGTGCTCTTGTCTTGATCGATGTGATGCAGGGAATGTCGACGTCAGAGTGCCCCGCCAGAATCTCCTCGACCTCAGGTGCCATCGCTTGCAGGCGCGGAAGCAGTAAACTCTTGGTGTAGCGTGCAAGCTCCCTTGCCGTGGTGGGCTGCAGGTCCGTAATGCCCAAGACGAGGCCGCCGAACCTATGCGGCGCCAGCGCTCGCGCTACCTCGGATGAGAGCCTCTCCAGGGAAGGCAGTGCGATGAGGTGGTCGTGCGCAGCCAGCAACGCCGCACACTCTGGATCTATAGACACGAGACTCTTGAAGTAAATAGGTCTGCGATGCCGGCTAAGTGCGGCCGCAACGGCAGGCTCCAAGAGTTTCAGGCCATCGAGGTGTAGGCACCCGCTGACGGCTGCCAGTGCATCGGCAGCACGGTTAGAAAGGTGGCTCAGGTTCGGCAGGTAGAGGTCGCCTCCGTGACTCGCAAGTGCGTTGGCTACTTCAGGCGTGAGGTCTGTAATTCCCAAGTGGAGATCGCCGTGGTGCGCGGCCAGTGCCTCCGCTTGTTCGCGGACGAGGCTGCTCACCCCACAAAGGAAGAGCCGTCTTGCAGGGGCGAGAGCGCGCAGGACATCTGGCGTCGGCTGATTCAGGCCGTTGAGACTCAGATCGAACCGGCTGTCGTCATCTTGGCGATTGGCCAGCAGACTAGCGATTTCAGGCGTCGTAGTGCGAATGCCATCCAGTGA
>ERZ1066136.1253-NODE-1253-length-13651-cov-6.556046_pt1 | contig 13651 bp, 16 predicted proteins | sample MGYA00382783_ERZ1066136 | MGnify/ENA primary metagenome ERZ1066136 (study PRJEB33369, sample SAMEA5778366) | biofilm metagenome | biome: Industrial cooling water; feature: Water cooling tower basin; material: Biofilm | place: United Arab Emirates | collected... | reverse complement strand
CAGCTCTACAGCGGCGTGTTCCAGGGTAGCGCGCAGATCGACTGGGGCAGCGGCTGGGGCGTGCGCGGCGAGTTCACCACCGAACGTATCGAGATGGCCTCGCTCATGGAGCCGGTGACGAAGGACGCCCGGGTGAGCGGTGCGCTGCAATGCAAGGTGCAGCTCGCGCTGTCGGGACCCACCGTCGGCGACCTGTTCTCGAATCCGCAGGCCAAGGCGAGTTTCACGCTCACTAATGGTGTCCTCGACGGCGTGGACCTCGTTCGGGCCCTGCAGACGCCGCGTTCGGAGGGTGTGCGCGGCGGGCGCACGAAGTTCGACGAACTCACCGGCTCGCTCAACCTCGGTGGCGGGCGTTACCAGTACCGTGAGCTTCGCCTGAAGGCCGGGCTGATGGTCGCGAACGGATCCTTCGATCTCGATGCGTCGCAGCGCGTGAACGGTCGGGTCCAGATGGAACTGCGCAGCCCGTCGAACAATTTCCGCGGCAAGTTCGGCATCGACGGCGATCTGAAGGCCATCGTCCTCAAGCCCTGATCCCGCAGGTCCTCAGCGCAGGCGCGCGGCTTCCTCGCGGGTGTCGATGTCGGCGTGGATGCCGGCGTCGTCCACCGGCACTTCCACCACTTCGGCCCGATGCGCGGCGAGAACACTCCGCGCGCCGGTATCGCCGTCCAGGGCCAGGAGCGCGTCCCGGTGCCGGGCGGCGAACCCGACCGGATGCCCGCGCCGGCCATCGTGCAGGGGCACCGCGATGGACGCGCCTGCCGCGAGCGCATCCGCGATGCGCACGATCGTCGATGCCTGGATCGAAGGCATGTCTCCCAGGGCGACGATCCAGCCGGGACAGGGTGGGCTGGCCGCGATCGCGGCGGCGAGACTGAGTCCCATCCCCTCGGCGGCGCGTTGCGCGACCACAGGGGCGACGCCCTCTGCCGCGAAGGCCGCATGCACCGCATCGTCGTCCGGGCGAACGACCACGATCACGGGGCCGACGGCGGACTTCAGATGGCGGTAGGCCACGATGGCCATGGGCAGGCCTTCGGGTGGCACGGGATGCACGAGCTTGCCCCCGCCGAAACGCGTTCCGCGGCCGGCGGCCATCAGGATGCCGATCGGGCGTTGCATCGTTCGGGTGGGCGAGGGTGTCGCGCGCAGACCGGGCCCGGCCGTTCAGCGCAGGCGCAGGCGAGTGTGCGCCACGGGCTTCGGACGGCAGCACGCCCGGGTCGCGACCTTGGCCGCGCGCGGCGACCTGGCAGGCGAGGTCGCGACCTCGCGCTTGAGGGGCTTGTCCGCCTTGGCCGCGGGTTTGGGAGACGGGGCTTCCGCCTTGCGGGACTTGGCGGACTTCACGACGGGTTCGGGCGTCTTCGCGGCGGCGGCAGGCTGGAAGGCGACCTTGTGGAAGCCGGCGGGTCCCTCCATACGGCCGGAAGGCGCGGGAAGATCGAGTGCCGCCACCGGCGGGATCGCGGACGGGTCGGGGCCCGACGACGCGGTGGGTACCTCGGCCCTGGCCACGCGCGCGAGCGGAGGATTCTTGGCGAAGTACTGGCGAATGCCATCCGCGATGGCCTGGGTCAGCCGCTCCTGGTAGGCCTCGTCGTTCAGTCGCTTTTCCTCGTCCGGGTTGCTGATGAACGCGGTCTCCACGAGGATCGAAGGAATATCGGGCGCCTTCAGCACGGCGAAGCCGGCCTGTTCCACGTGGCGCTTGTGCAGGGAGTTCACTTCCGAGAGTCGGTTCAGCACGGCACGTCCGAGACGCAGGCTGTCGTTGATGGTGGCCGTCTGCGAGAGGTCCAGCAGCACCTTCTTGAGGTTAGGGTCCGGCACGTCGAGGTTGATGCCGCCGATGAGGTCGGCCTCGTTCTCCTTCTTGGCGAGCCAGCGTGCCGCGGCCGAGGTGGCTCCGCGCTCCGACAGCGCGAAGACCGACGACCCGCGCGCATTGGGCTTGATGAACGCGTCGGCATGGATCGAGACGAAGAGGTCGGCCTCGACGCTGCGCGCCTTCACCACGCGCTGGTGCAGTGCCACGAAGTAGTCGCCGTCGCGGACGAGCACGCCGCGCATGTTCGGCGTCGCGTCGAGCGCTGTCTTCAGGCGTTTCGCAATGGCGAGCGTGACGTCCTTCTCGTAGGTGCCGGTATGGCCCTTCGCACCAGGGTCCTCGCCGCCGTGGCCGGCATCGATGGCCACGGTGATGATGCGCTCGACCCGGGGGGCGGTTGTCGGGGCTTCGAGCGCCGCGACCCGCGCGGGGGCGCCGGCCGCGGGAGCCTTGACCGCCATCGGCGCGGCGTCGGCGGGCTTCGCAGCGGTGACGGCCTCGGGCGCGGCTGGACCTTTCTCGGGCATCGCGGTTTTCTTCGTGGCGGACGGCTGAGCGGCCTCGGGTGTCGGCGTTGCTGTCTTGGCCGCGAGAGCGTCCGGTCCGGTCGCGGCCTTCGCTTCCGGAGGGCGGCCCGACTGGAGCAGGGCCTGGATGTCGTCGGGAGCGACCGGCGGGTAGAGATCGAGGACGAGGCGATGCCGTCCCTTCGGCGCGTCCGGGGCGCGGTAGGCGTGCGGTGTGGCCTCCCCGCGCAGATCGAAGACGACGCGCAGGACCGTAGGCTTGAAGCGGCCCACCCGCAGCGACTTCACCAGCGGATCGTCGGACGGAAGATTGGCGGCGGCCGTCTCCAGCACCTTGAAGCCCTTGACCTCCGGCAGGTCCAGGACGACGCGATCGGGGTCCGCCACACCGAACATCTGAAACTCCAGCGGCGTGTCGCTCTCGATCTGGATACGGGTGACATGGGGCTGGCTGGTGACCTGCACGTCGAGCAACTGCGCTGCCCATGCCGCCACGCCGCCCGCCGCCCAGAGCGAAGCCGCCACGCAGGCGAGCGCGAGCCGTCGCATCAGGCGCATGCCGCGTTCAGCCACCGCTGGCCCCGTGGGGTGTGAGCTTCGAAGAGTGCATCGCGTCCGCCCGATCCGCCCGCCTGCAGATGAATGTCGAGATCCGATAACGGCAGAAAGTCCCCAGCCTTTCGGGGCCATTCGACCACGCAGACGGCCTCGGTGCCGAAGTGTTCCGACAGCCCGGAATCACAGAATTCCGCTGGTTGGTCGAATCTATAAAAATCAAAGTGGTACAAGGATAACTTAGAAAGGTCGTAAAGTTCAACGAGCGCGAAGGTCGGACTCTTCACCCGGCCCTCGAATCCGAGGCCCCGCAGCAGCCCGCGCACGAGGGTCGTCTTGCCGGCGCCCAGGTCCCCGTGGAGATGCAGGCTTGCCCCCGGCTCCACACCCGCGGCGAGGCGCCGTCCGAGTTCCAGCGTGGCGGCCTCGTCGGGGAGCGCCATCCCCCGCCGTTCCGTCACGCGGTGACACTCCCCGCCACACCAAGGGCGCCAGTCACTTCCAGGAACAGCCGGAGCGTGGCGAGCGGGTCGTTGCGACGCCAGACGACCCCCAGTTCCGTGAGCGGTCCAGACTCGGCCAATGGCCGGTAGACGACGCCGGTGCGCCCGAGGTTCATCAATGACGCCGGAATGAGCGCCACGCCCACCTCCGCCGACACCAGACTGATGATGGTCTGCATCTGCACCGCTTCCTGTTCGACGCGCGGGCTGAAGCCGACGCTGCGGCAGAAGCTTACGACGTCGTCGTAGAGACCGGGAGAGTAGGGCCGCGGAAACAGCACGAAGGCATCCTCGGCGACATCCCTGAGCCGGACCTCGCCTGCCCGTTGCGCCAGGCGATGACGTTCGGGCAGCGCGAGGACGAGCGGCTCGCGGTGCACGGGGCGATAGTCGAGCTCGGGATGCTCGACCGGCGGATGGACGAAGCCCACGTCGAGACGGCCCGAGGCCACGGCTTCGATCTGGACGTCCGTCGTGGCCTCGCGCAGGGTGAGCCGCACGCCGGGCGCGTGTTCCCGGAAGCGGCGCAGCAGGGGCGGCAGCACGTTGTAATCGGCGGTGCTGACGAACCCGACCACCAGTTCGCCGAGTTCGCCGCGGCTCGCACGGCGGGCAGCCAGCACCGCCGCCTGGGTCTTGTCGAGAATCTGCCGGGCCTCGCGCGCGAGGACTTCCCCGGCCTTGGTGAGACTGACGCGCCGCTGCGTCCGGTCGAACAGCGGTGTGCCGACGAGATCTTCCAGCGCGCGGATCTGCATCGACAGCGGCGGCTGGGACATGTGCAGGCGACGGGCCGCGCGCCCGAAATGCAGCTCGTCGGCCACGACCACGAAGTAGCGCAGATGCCTGAGTTCGATGTTCATTCGTGAAAGGTATTGAAACGGTCCGAATAATATATTGGACGTGCTCATTGGCGGTGCCCAGAATTTCAGGCTCGCGTGTCGTCAACGCCGCCTGCCGGGCGGCGCGGGCGCGTCCGCGCAATCCACGAACATCAGGCAAACCGTCATTCGGGGAGGACTCCATGGCCGACAACTGGCGCTCCAGGCTCATCACCGGCGGTATCAACCGCGCCCCCAACCGCGCCATGCTGCGTGCAGTCGGGTTCGGGGACGACGACTTCCAGAAACCCATCGTGGGCGTGGCGAACGGCCACTCCAACATGAATCCGTGCAACGCAGGCATCCAGCCCCTCGTGGATCGCGCCATGGCGGCACTCGCCGCCGCCGGGGCCATGCCGCAGGTGTTCGGTGTGCCGACCGTGACCGACGGGATCGGCATGGGCACCGAGGGCATGAAGTACTCGCTGGTCTCGCGCGAGGTCATCGCCGATGCCATCGAGACGTCCACCAACGGCCAGCTGATGGACGGCGTGCTGGTCGTGGGCGCCTGCGACAAGAACATGCCGGGCGGCATGATGGCCATCGCCCGGATGAACGTGCCCGCCATCTACGTCTACGGCGGGACGATCAAGCCAGGCCGCTGGAAAGGCGAGGACCTCACCATCGTCAGCGCCTTCGAGGCGGTGGGCGCCTTCACGGCGGGCAAGATGTCGAAGGAGGATTACGACGGCATCGAGCGCAACGCCTGTCCGACCGCGGGAGCCTGCGGCGGCATGTACACGGCCAACACCATGTCCTCGTCGTTCGAAGCCCTGGGGATGAGTCTGCTGGGGTCCTCGCAGATGGCTGCGCCCGATCCGGAGAAGGCGGATTCCGCCGCCGAGTCCGCGCGGGTGCTCGTGAACGCGATCCGCAAGGGTCTCAAGCCCCGGGACATCATCACGCGCAAGTCCATCGAGAATGCGATCCGTCTCGTGATGGCCACCGGCGGGTCCACGAACGCCGTGCTCCATTTCCTCGCCATCGCGTCCGCTGCGGACGTGGAGTGGACCATCGACGACTTCGAGCGTGTCCGTCAGGAGACGCCGGTGCTGTGCGACCTCAAGCCTTCGGGCCGCTTCGTCGCCACCGACTTCCACAAGGCGGGCGGTGTGCCCGTCGTGCTGAAGATGCTGCTCGATCACGGGCTGCTGCACGGCGACTGCATGACGATCACGGGCCGCACGATCGGCGAGGAACTCGCCGCGCTGAACCCGGTGCGCCGCGAGGACCAGGAGGTCATCCGGCCGTGGTCCGACCCCATGTACGGAAAGGGACATCTCGCCATTCTCAAGGGCAATCTCGCACCCGAGGGCTGCGTCGCGAAGATCACCGGTCTCAAGAACCCGGTCATCACGGGCCCGGCCAAGGTGTTCGACTCCGAGAACGAGACGATGGAAGCCATCGTCGGCGGCAAGGTGCAGGCCGGCGACGTGGTCGTGATCCGCTACGAGGGGCCGAAAGGCGGTCCGGGCATGCAGGAGATGCTCGCGCCGACCTCCGCGCTCATCGGGCGCGGCCTCGGCGAATCGGTCGGTCTCATCACCGATGGCCGGTTTTCCGGTGCGACCTGGGGCATGGTCGTCGGGCACGTGGCCCCCGAGGCGTTCGTCGGCGGGCCGATCGCCTTGGTGCGCGACGGGGATTCCATTACCATCGACGCCCACAAGCTGCTCATCCAGGTCAACATCTCCGACGAGGAACTCGCCCGTCGCCGTGCCGAATGGAAAGCACCCGAGCCGCGCTACAAGCGCGGCCTCATGGGCAAGTACATCCGGCTCGTGTCCACGGCGTCGAGGGGCGCCGTCACCGATCAGCCGGAGTGACCGGCCCGGATCAGCCAGTTCCCCCGTTTCTGCCGGGCTGCCGCACAAGCGGCCTCCGGCGCAGGCGTCCCGCCGCGTGATCTGCGCGGCCGGCGTCCCGACGGCGCGTCACCAAAAGTGGCGCGCCGTTTTCATTGGCGCACACGATCGTCGCGTGTGCGCTCTCGCGAGGATGCTGCCCTGAAAGGTCTGCCACTGTCCCTGGTCGCCGTGCTCGCGGCCGCGCTGTCGAGCGTGCTCGGGGGATCGGCGATCGTCGCGACGCGCTTCGTGGTGCCCGAAGCCGGCGTGCTGCCCACGATCCTCCTGCGGTTCGTGGGGGCGAGCGTGCTCATCCTCGCGTTCACGCTGCCGCGCATGAAGATCGCGGTGGAACGCCGGGACCTGCCGGTGATCATCGGCCTCGGGCTCGTGCAGTTCGCCATCTTTCCCTGGCTGTTCACGATGAGCCTGTCGTACATCCCGGCAGCGCGCGCCGCGCTCGTGCTGTCCACGCAACCGCTCATCACGCTCGCCCTCGCCACGGTGGTCGGCCGCGAGCGCTTCACCGCCGCGAAAGTGGCTGGAGGCGTCGTGGCGCTGGCCGCAGTCGGCTTCGCGCTCGGCGACCGGCTGGTCGCGCAGGGCGATGAAGTCTGGAAGGGGGATCTCTGCATGTTCGGCGCGGCGCTGTTCGGGTCCGCCTACAACGTGGCGTCGAGCTACGCGCTGCGGCGTCATCGCGCGATGGTCGCGGCGTCGGTGATGATTCCCACGGGGGCGGTGGCGTGCGCCATCGCCATGGCCTGGCAGGGCGACTTCTCCGCGTTCGCCCACATCACTCCGGCGGGATGGGGCGCCATCGTCTACCTGATGAGCCTGGGTGGCGCCATCACGTTCTTTCTGTGGATCTGGGCGCTGGAGCACACGGCGCCCTCCCGGGTGGCGCTCGCGGTGACCTTCAACCCCATCTCCGCGACGATTCTCGGGGCCGTCTTCCTTGGCGAGGCCGTCACTTGGCGTGTGCTCGTCGGGCTCGCCGGCATCATCGCAAGTCTGGTGCTCGTGAACTGGCACCTGCTGCGGCCGCGTGCAGGACCGTAGCGGCGGCCTTCGGGTGCACCACGTGCGCCGACGCCCCGTCCGCGCGCGAACGCACTCCTAGAACAGATCGACGCTGCCGGTGGCCACCGACGTCTGATTGACCGACTTGCGCGAGAGCCCGTCGAAGCGCACCGCGAATTCCGCCTCCAGAGTCTGCAACGCGTCGTGCAGCGTCTCGGCGTCGCGATAGGTGCCGACGACGGCGTTCCACTTTTCGAAGGCCTCGTGCATGGCCGACTGCCGCCGCCGCACGTGCTCGATGAGCTGCCCGGCGAGATCCTCGAACTGCAGGGACACGATACCGGTGTGCACGTGTTCGCGGATGCGGTCCGACACCTCGATGATCGTCCGCCACTTGCCCACGACGCGATCGTTCACGACCCGGATGTGATCCGTCATCTCGGCAAGCGCATGCTGCGACTCCTCGCCGAGCGCGGATTCTCCGGCTTCCATGGCATCGAGCAGACGGCGGACCACCGCCTGGGACTCCTCCGCGAATTCCTTCAGTTCGCGGGACTGCTCGTCGAGTTCGGGGCCGTGTACGATCGACACGAGTTCGTCGACCATGTCGCGCAGCAGCTTCGTCTGGCCGGTGGATGCGGACTCGAGGTCCGTCAGGCTGCCGGAGAGGTTGTTCGTGGCGCTGGCGATGATGCCGCGGATCTGCGTGAGTTCGTCGTCGAGTTCACAGAACTGGAGCGACAGCCGCTCGCCCAGTTGCGACACGCTGCGCTGCACGACGGCGTCCTGCGTCACGTCGGGCTCGGGCGTCTCGACCGTCGTTGCCGACGAACGTCCATTCTGGGCGTAGGCGAGTCCCCAGGCCACGCCGGCCAGCGTGCAGGCCGCAGCCACACAGAGCCCTGCGCCGACTGCGGACCCCGCGATGAGGACGACGGGAGACAGCGCGGCGGACACGGCGGCGCCCGCGCAGAAATGATGAAGCTTCATGGTATGGACGTCCCCCGGCGAGCATGACTGATCTCATCCGGTAACGGTCGGGGACCCGCGATCTTGAGTGAGCGCAGGTACCACGCGCCGCGCGGCACCCACCACGCCCATCACCCCGCCGACGGCGTGGCCGTCAGGCTGCGGCTTACCAGTACCAGTAGGGGTAATGCCCGGGGAAGGGCCGATACGGATAGGGCGGTCCCCAGCCCCAGCCCCAGCCGCCCCAGTACATGCCCTGGTAGCGGAAGCGGGCGTCCATCTCGATGGCGCGCACGTAGCGGGCCTGGAGGTAGTCCAGCACCTCGTCGGGCACGCCGTCGGCCTTGAGCTTCGCGTACTGCGACCCGTTGAGCGCGAGGATGGTCCGAGTGCGGTCGATCTCACGGATGATCTCCTCCGCGGGCTTTCCTTCCTTGGCGAGCTGCACCACCTGCTCGGTCGTGAGCGGCGGCGGGCGGTCGGCGAGGGACGCACACCCCGGCAGCACCGCAGCGAACACCGCGGCGATCAGCCATCGCCGAAGGCCCGCGCGGCGGTGGTCAGGGTTCGTGAGGCAAGTTCGGATCATGCGTAGGTCTCCTGCTGAACAGATACGCGGCTACCGAGGCATACACGAGCACGAGGCCGTGCAGTACGCCCGACCCGTCCCAGGCGGGCAGTCCCGCGAGGGTGCGCGCGCCGGCGGTCCCGGCCTCGGCCAGCACCACTACGGCGAACAACGTGGCGATGCGAGTTCCGGTGGACCCCGGCGTGGCGTCCCCGGTCCACCGGCGCGCGAGCGGGGCGGCCGCGAACGGCAGCACCAGCGCAGCCAGCGCGAACGGCGCGAACAACGTCGCGGCCAGCCCTGTGAGTCCCGCCGGGCCTTCTCCGTTCAGTGCGCCCGCCAGAAACGACAGCGCATTGACGGCGGCCTGGGCGCCGAGCGCGACGAACACGGCAAGGATCAGGTGCGCCTTCCAGGGGACCGGCATCAGACGGTTTCCGGCGATTGGAGTCGCCGGCGCCGCACCGGTTCGCAGCGCCTGGGGGCGGATGTGATCTGGATCAAATCGAGGAGGGCGCGCATGGCGTCTGATGACGGCATGGCGACGGGGAGCCGGGGCACCCGCCTGCGAAGTTCTCCCGCCGCATCACGTATCGAGAGGGCTCTGTCATGAAATGCATGCTGTACACGGCGGTGGCGATGGTCGTTGCCGGCTTCACCGGGCCTGCCGCAGTCGCGGGTGACCTGGAGCGCGGGAAAGCGCTGCACGACACCTTCTGCACCGCCTGTCACTCCACGGGGGTCTATCGGCGCGACGACAGGCTGGCGAACACCTACCTCGAAGTACGGCAGCAGGTGGAGCGCTGGCAGGGCAATGCCCAGCTGCGCTGGTCTCCCTACGACATCGAGAGCGTGGCCGAGTACCTGTCGGGCCGCTTCTACAAGATCCCGCACTGACGCCGTCAGGCCGGGCCGTCGGGGTCCAGCTGCCGCTCCAGCCATGTGATCTGGTCCTTCAGCAGCAGCTTGCGGCGCTTCATCCGCTTCAGCTGCAGTTCGTCGTAGAGGGGCGAGCGCCCCAGATGCGCGATGGCCTGATCCAGATCGTGGTGTTCCATGCGCAGGACCTGCAGGCGGTGCAGGATGGCTTCGAAGGCTTCGGCTTCCCCTTCCATCAGGGCTCCCGGGTGACGGGCGTACGCCCGAGGACGATGTCGAACCGGCCCGCGAGGGCGCTGCCGGCATGGGGCGAAGGCGTCAGCGCCACGACCAGCGAATCGCGCGCCCGGCGATCCCGGAGGGCGCGCAGCAGGAAATCCGAGGCGTTCTCCGGGGCCCCGGCCAGGTACATCTGCGTGTAGAACGGGGCCTGCCCCGGAACGCCGAGCCCGAAGTGGATGTGCGGCGCACGGCCCGGGTACGCCACGGGCTTCACCGTCCGGAACCGGTAGGCCCCCTGAGCATCCGTGACGGTCTGGCCGTATCCCTGGAAGTTCGGGTCCACCGGTGCGCTGGATTCGTCGTGCGGATGGTGGTAGCGGCCATGGCCGTTCACCTGCCAGATCTCCACCGCGACGCCCGCCATGGGCCGGCCGTCGGCATCGGTGACGCGTCCCGCCACGTCGGTGATCGTGCCGAAGGCGGTACCGCTTCGGCCGGCGACCGTGACGAGATCGTTGTCGCGGTCGAGCGGCAGCGTGAGCGGGTAGAAGGGTCCCTGCATCTGGGCAGGCGTGGCCTGGAGTTCCGCCTGGGCGAACCGGACACCCGTGAGCCCCAGGAGTCCCACGGCCGCCGAAGTGCGAAGAAAGGCGCGCCGGGGCAGAGGGGACGGGGACCGGTAACGCTGCATCTCGGCTCGGCGGGTCAGTAGCGGTTGTAGATCTCGAGCGCTTTCAGCATCGACTTCTCGCGCTCGATGATCGGCACCATCTTCGATTCCTTGTCCGCGTACTGCTTCAGCAGTTCGACGACCTTGTCCGCGGCGGCCTGCGGCACCACCACGGCACCGTCGGCATCGGCCACGATGTAGTCGCCGGGGTGCACCATCACCCCGCCGCACAGGACGGGGATCTGCTTGTCCACGCCGATCATCCGCCCCACGGAGGTGGCCGGGCTCACCCGCCGGGACCACACGGGGAAGCCGATCTGGCGGATCTCGGTGATGTCGCGGACCGCGCCGTCGATGACGGCGCCAGCGAGACCGCGGACCTTCGCGGTGGTCGCCATGAGGTTGCCCATGGCCGCGACCTCCAGGCCGTCCTGCATCACGTACACGAGGATGCTGCCGGGTTCGGCCTGATCCAGGATTTCCAGCAGGTGGTTCGGATACTTCCGGGTGTCGTTGCGCAGCACGGGCCGCATCAGCGCGGTGGCGGCGCGTCCGACGATCTTGCCTTCCTGAACAGGCTTCATGTCGGAGGACATCCAGCCCCTAGCGCCCGTCGCTTCGTCCACGGCGTCCGCCACGTTTCCGGTGCTGTTCACGGGGTCGGCGAGCGCCGCGAGGATCTCGGCAGGCGTGAGCGCTTGGGCGGACAGCGGGACGACGAGCCCCAGGATCAGGGCGGTGAACCAGCGACGCATCGGCAGATCTCCTCCGGAAGACGCCTGAATCATACGCGACGGCCCCTGCGTCTCACTGCACCGAAAGCAGGTAGACGAGGAAGTCCCCCTTCTCGCGTGCGGTGCAGGGCCGGCCGAGGACGTAGAAGCAGTTCACGTCGAACCAGAGTTCCGCCTTGTCGGCGTCGGTGAAGCGGGCGGGGTTGGCCGACGGGGCCATGGGCCGGATCTCGCGGCGGATCTTCGCGCGTTCCCCGGGGACGGTGCTGTCGGTGAGGTGGCAGGCCTTACAGTCTGCTCGAATGCCCGGGCCGTGGCCATCCACGGTGGCCCGCGGATCGGGTCCGTGACACGCGCTGCACGAGTGCTCGCCGTTGGGGCCCTTCACACGCGCATGGTAGAAGTCCCGCCCGCGATCCACCGAGAAGCCGCGGAATCCGGAGTCCGTCGCGGCGGCCGACCGGTAGACTCCCAGCAGGGCCTCGGGCGTCATCGCCTGGGCCTGGACGAGGGCCGCGCAGGCCCACAGGCAGAACAGAATGATCGGTCGCATCGACGGCGTCCCCGCGGAGTTCCCGGGGCGAGCTTAGCGCCGATCGGTGCGCGTTGTCCGGCGTGCCGTCCTCCCGGGAGGTTGCTCAGTGGCTGAACCGCGTTTTCATGGCATCTATCCGATGCTCTACGCCTTCTTCGGCGCTGACGGTGCGCTCGACCGCGGACTCATGCGGAGGCAGGTCGAGGCTGCGGTCGCGAGCGGCGCGCACGGCGTAGCCGTCCTGGGGCTCGCGACGGAGGTCGGCAAGCTCACGCGTGACGAGCGGACGGCAGTCGTAGAGGGGGTCAGCGAGGATCTCGGCGGCCGCCTCCCGCTGGCGGTGACCGTCGCCCCCGGCAGCGTGGACGAGCAGATCGCGTTCTCGCGATTCGCGGCGTCGAAAGGGGCTCAATGGGTCATCCTCCAGCCGCCTCCCGAGCGCGGCCTGCCGGAGGACCACTACGCGCGTGATGGCCGCAGTGGATCTTCCCGTCGCCATCCAGAACGCACCGGAGTACATCGGCGTCGGCCTCGGCGCGGAGTCGATCGCGGCGCTTGCAAGGAAACACGCGAACTTCACGGTACTGAAGGGCGAGGGGCCGGTGGTCGGTATCGAACCCGTGGTACGTGCGACCGGCGGCGCGGTGGCGGTGTTCAACGGCCGCAACGGTCAGGAACTGCCCGACAACCTGCGTGCCGGGTGCGCCGGGATCATCCCGTCCATCGATACGGTCGATTGGGAGGTGCGCATCTACGAGGCGTTTCGGGCGGGCGACGTGGAAGCCGCGGAGTCGCTGTACCGGCAGGTGCTGCCGTCCGTGCTCTTCGGCATGCAGTCGCTGGATACGCTCATCTGCTATGGCAAGCGCATCGCCGCGCTGCGCATGGGTGTCGGCCTTGACGCAGTGTTCGACCGTCAGCCTGCACTGGCGCCGACGGGATTCGGGCTGGAGTGCGCCGCGCGATTCGCGGCGGCGCTGGGGCCGTTGCCGGGGACGGGCGGAGCGTCCGGGAAACGTACCTGATGTTTGCCCGGGTGGAACCCGGGCTACAGGTTAGGGCGATTCGTCGAGGGAGTGATGACTGCGTAGAGCGGGCTCTGCCCGGGGGCCGGTGACTCTTCGTTCGACCCCGCATCGATTTCGCCCGGGTGCAACCGGGCCAAGAGGGCGGGTGACCAACCGTCAGCCCGGCGTCGCGCCAGCGCGGGTCCGCACGTCGGGCGCCTGCGCGGAATCGCGATAGCGGCGGTAGTATGCCAGCACCTTCGGCACGTAGCTCTGGGTCTCGGCGTAGGGCGGAATCTTTCCGTACTTGAGCACCGCACCTTCGCCCGCGTTGTACGCCGCGAGCGCCAGACGCAGATCGTTGCCGAACAGCGTGATGAGTTCCTTGAGGTACTTCGTGCCGGCCTGGATGTTCTGGCGAGGGTCCAGCAGGTTGGTCGCGCCGTACCGAGCGCCGGTCTCGGGGATCAGTTGCATCAGGCCTCGCGCGCCCTTGGACGACCGCGCGAGCGGGTTGTAGGCCGACTCCGCCGAGATCACCGCGTGGATCAGGGCGGCATCCACGTCGTGGTCGCGCGCGGCCGCCTGGATGTCCTCCTCGTACAGCTCGCGCCGGGCGAGATTGATCCTACGCACCGCCCGGTCCTGGACGAGCCGCGTGACCGGGCTCTCGACCTTCTTTTCCACCTGGATGACCACCATGCAGCGGCGGTCATTGGGGATGTTCGTGAACAGCGGGACGCCGCCTTCGCCGGTGCACCGGTAGATGTCCGCCTGCGCGGCGCCCGCCAGCGTCATGAGGACGCCCGGAATCAGCACCTGGAAGGCGGAATGCCAGCGCTTCGGAAAGGTCATCGCGTGCCGTCGAATCAAGAGGTTGCCCGGAGCGGGCGG
>ERZ1066136.1251-NODE-1251-length-13694-cov-11.684728_pt1 | contig 13694 bp, 15 predicted proteins | sample MGYA00382783_ERZ1066136 | MGnify/ENA primary metagenome ERZ1066136 (study PRJEB33369, sample SAMEA5778366) | biofilm metagenome | biome: Industrial cooling water; feature: Water cooling tower basin; material: Biofilm | place: United Arab Emirates | collected... | reverse complement strand
CGCTTGACGAAGTTGAAGCGCACGCCGCGCACGCCGGCGGCGTGCAGTTCCTCGAGCTCGCGGTCCGTCACGCTGCGCTTCACGGTCGCCACACCACGCGCCTTGCCGCCACTGGTGGCGCAGGCGTCGGCCATGGCCCGGTTGTCGGCGCCGTGGCAGGTGGCCTGCACGATGACGTTGCGTGCAAAGCCCAGGTGGTCGCGCAGCGCGAACAGCTGGGCCTTGCTGGCATCACAGGGCGTGTACTTGCGCTCGGGGGCAAACGGGAACTCGGCGCCGGGGCCGAAGACGTGGCAGTGCGCGTCCACCGCACCCGCGGGCAGCTGGAAGCGGGGCTTGCTCGGGCCGGCGTACCAGTCCAGCCAGCCGGGGGTCTTCTCGAAGGGGCTCATGGCGTCGCTCAGACCGTCACGTCGAAGGGCAGGCCGGCGTACTGCTCGGCGAGTGCCGCCTGCGCACGCTCGGAGTTCTTGAGGTAGTCCAGCTCGTACTCCTGCGCCTTCTGGTCGAACTCGCTGGTGTCCGGAAAACGGTGCAGCAGCGTGGTCAGGTACCAGCTCGTGCGCACGCTGCTCCACACGCGGCGCAGCGCGGTGGCGCTGTAGGTGTCGAGCCCGGTCGCGTCGCCGCGGCCGTACCAGCCGGACAGCGCGCGCGACAGGTAGAACACGTCGCTCACCGCCAGGTTCAGGCCCTTGGCGCCGGTGGGCGGCACGATGTGGGCCGCGTCGCCACACAGGAACAGCGCGCCATAGCGCATGGGCTCGCTGACGAAGCTGCGCAGCGGTGCGATGCTCTTCTCGATGGTGTCGGCCTCGGTGATGGCGGCCGCCATCTCGGCCGGGAAGCGCGCCTTCAGCTCGGGCCAGAAACGATCGTCGGGCCAGTCCTCGACCTTGTGGTCCAGCGGCACCTGGATGTAGTAGCGCGACAGGTTCTGGTTGCGGTAGCTGGCGAGTGCAAATCCGCGCGGGTTGTTGACGTAGGTGATGTCGGGCAGCGGCTTCACGCGCGCCATCACGCCCAGCCAGCCGAAGGGGTAGACCTTCTCGTACTCGCGGCGCACGCCCTCGGGGATGGAGCGCCGCGACACGCCGTGGAAGCCGTCGCAGCCGGCGATGAAGTCGCAGTCGATGCGCCGGGCCTCGCCGCCGTGCACGAAGGTGACGAAGGGCTTCGCACCCGGGCGGCCGTCGTGCTCGTGCAGCACCACCTCGGAGGCCTCGTGCAGCACCGCCTGGCCGCGGCGGTCGGCGGCGGCGAACAGGTCTTCCTGGATGGACGTCTGGCCGTAGACCATGAAGCGGCGGCCCAGCGTCTTGAAGGTGTCGACGAAGAAGCTGTCGCGCCCGGCCCACGCGATGCGCATGCCGTCGTGCGGGTGGCCCTCGGCGTCCATGCGCGTGGCCAGGCCGTTGGCGCGCAGCACCTCGACCGTGGTGCTCTCGAGCACGCCGGCGCGGATGCGCGCCAGCACGTGCTCGCGGCTGGAGCGCTCGATCACCACGCTCTCGATGCCGTGGCGGTGCAGGATCTCGGACAGCAGCAGGCCCGCGGGGCCGGCGCCGATGATGACGACCTGGGTCTTCATGGCTGGGGTTCCTTGAGGGCGGCGAGCAGGCGGTCGGCCTCCGTGCGCCAGTCGGGGCTGCGCGCGAAGCCGGGCTCGCCGCGCGCGCCGAACACGCCGGCGTCGGCGAGATCGGCGATGTGGGCCTGGCGCTCGGCCGTGCCGGCGGCGCTGAAGGGCTCGAGGCCCGCCTCGCGCACGGTGACGGCGACCTCGCGCACCTCCTCGCTGCGGCGGCGGCCGTGCTCGATGACGCGCTGGAAGAAGTACGCGGCCTGGCGCTCCCAGTCGATGCCCGGGAAGGTCTCCTGCAGCGAGGCGATCACCGCGTCCTCCACGCCGTGCGCGCGCGCGGCCGTGAAGCTCTCGATGACCATGGCCTCCAGGCCCTTGATCATCACGCTGCGGCACATCTTGGTGGCGCTGGCCACGCCGAGTTGCTCGCTGTGCACCCGGGGCGCGAAGCCCAGCCCGTCGAGCATCGGCTTCAGCGCCGCGGCGTGCGGCCCGCCCAGCAGCAGCGGCACGCGGCTGCGGTAGGGCGGCACGCTGGTCATCACCGCGCCCTCGACGTAGCGCCCGCCGGCCGCGTGCACGGCCTCCGCGGCGCGGATCTTGGCGCCGGGGCTGGCGCTGTTGAAGTCGAGGAAGAAGGCGTCGCGCGGCAGCGCCGGGGCGGCGGCCTCCGCCACCGCCACCGCCTGGCTGGCGGTGACGGCGCTGATCACCAGCGTGGCGCCCTGCACGGCCTCGGCCGTGCCGCCGGCCAGCCGTACGCCCTGCGCAGCGGCGTGCGCGCGCAGCGGTTCGCCGGCGGCCGTGGCCAGCTTGAGGTCGTGCGCGGCCACGGCCAGGCCGCGCGCGCGCAGGTCCTCGGCGAGGATGCGGCCGACCTCGCCGTAGCCGATGAGGGCGATGCGCTCGTCGCGGCTCATGGTGCTCAGTCCAGCGAGGCCTTGGCGCGCCGGATGACGTCGGCCATGCGGGCCGACTCCGAGGCCATGAAGGCCTTGAACTGCTCGGGCGTGGGCGCGAAGGGCGAGTAGCCGAAGGTGGTGTAGCGGTCCTTCAGCTCGGGGTCGGCCAGCACGGCGGCGAGGTCGGCGCGCAGCTTGTCCGACAGCGCCTTGGGCAGGCCCGGCGGCGCCGCCAGCACCGTGAAGCCCGTGGCCTCGAAGCCGGCCGGGCCGCCGCTCTCGGCCACGGTGGGCACGTCGGGCGCCAGCGGCAGGCGGCTGGGCGCCGCCACGGCCAGGTAGCGCAGCTTGCCGGCGCGGAACAGCGGGCCCGTGCTGGCCAGCGTGCCCAGCGACCAGTGCAGCTCGCCGTTGGCCACGCCGGTGTACAGCATGGGCACTTCCTTGTAGATGATGTGCTGCATCTGCGTGCCCGTCACGGCCTCGAACAGCGCCGAGCCCAGGTGCACCGGGTTGCCCACCGACCACGAGCCGTAGTTCAGCGCGCCGGGCCGCGCCTTGGCGTCGGCCACGATGTCGGCCACGCTGCGGTACTTGCTGTCCGTCGCCACGGTGAAGAAGAAGTAGGCGCGGAACAGCGGCTGCAGGACGTCGAAGTCCTTCACCGGGTCGTAGGGCAGCTTCTTGAACAGGTGCGGGTAGGCCGCGAGGTGCACGTTGTCGAGCTGGATCAGGTCGTGGCCGTCGGTGGCGCCGCGCTTGAAGGCGTCGATGGCGATGAAGCCGTTGGCGCCCGGCTTGTTCTCGACGATCACCGGCTGGCCCCAGCGCCGCGCCAGCCGCTCGGTGACGACGCGCAGCCAGGCATCGGGCCCCGAGCCCACGGGGAAGGGCGTGGTCACGCGCACGGGCTTGGTGGGCCAGGCCGCGACCGGCTGGGCCTGGGCTTGGGCCTGGGTCACGGGCAGGCCGGAGGCCAGGGCCGCCGCGAGCGCGGCGGCGAGGAGGGGGCGGCGGGTCGTCATGTCGGGGCTCCGGGGGTGTTCAGTCGATGTAGCGCAGGCCGGCCTTGGCCAGCGGCTCGCGCATGTTGTACATGTCCAGCCCCAGCACGCCGCTGGCCAGCTTGGCGCGCTTCTCGCCCTCGTTGGCCTCGCGCTTCTGCGCCGCCTCCAGCGTCTTCTCGGCCAGCGCGCGCGGCACGCAGACCACGCCGTCGTCGTCGGCCACGATCACGTCGCCCGGGTGCACCAGGGCATCGGCACACACCACGGGGATGTTCACGCTGCCCAACGTGGCCTTGATCGTGCCCTTGGCGCTGATGGCCTTGCTCCACACCGGGAAGCCCATCTCGCCCAGCGTCTTGACGTCGCGCACACCCGCGTCGATGACGAGTGCGCGCGCGCCGCGCGCCTGGAAGGACGTCGCGAGCAGGTCGCCGAAGTAGCCGTCGGTGCAGGGCGCGGTGATGGCGGCCACGACGATGTCGCCGGGGCGGATCTGCTCGGCCACGACGTGCATCATCCAGTTGTCGCCCGGGTGCAGCAGCACCGTCACGGCCGTGCCGCTCACCTGGTGGCCGGCGTGGATGGGGCGGATGCCGCTGTGCATCAGGCCCACGCGGCCCATGGCCTCGTGCACGGTGGCACTGCCGAACTTCGCCAGCGCGTCGGCCACGTGGCCCGGTGTGCGCTGGATGTTGCGGTAGACGACGCCGAGTTCGTACATCTCACTTCCCCTTGTTCTTGAGCGCGGCGTCCAGCCGCGGGTACACACGCCGCGCGTTGCCCTCGTAGATGGCGTGTTTGTCGGCGGCGCTCAGCTGCGTGCTCGCCTCGATGTAGCGCTTGGTGTCGTCGAAGTTGAAGCCGGTCTCGGGGTCGATGCCGCGCACCGCGCCGATCATCTCGCTGGCGAACAGGATGTTCTTCACCGGGATCACCTTGGTCAGCAGGTCGATGCCGGGCTGGTGGTAGACGCAGGTGTCGAAGAACACGTTGTTCAGCAGGTGCTCGGCCAGCAGCGGCTTCTTGAGCTCCTGCGCCAGCCCGCGGTAGCGGCCCCAGTGGTAGGGCGCGGCGCCGCCGCCGTGCGGCACGATGAACTTCAGCGTCGGGAAGTCCTTGAACAGGTCGCCCTGGATCAGCTGCATCACGGCCGTGGTGTCGGCGTTGATGTAGTGCGCGCCCGTGGTGTGGAAGCAGGCGTTGCAGCTCGTGCTCACGTGCACCATGGCCGGGATGTCGTACTCGACCATCTTCTCGTAGATGGGGTACCAGTGGCGGTCGGTGAGCGGCGGGCTGGTCCAGTGGCCGCCCGACGGATCGGGGTTCAGGTTGATGGCGACGTTGCCGTACTGCTCCACGCACTTCACGAGTTCGGGGATGCAGGTGGCGGGGTCCACGCCCGGGCTCTGCGGCAGCATGGCCGCGGGGATGAAGCTGTCGGGGAACAGCTGGCTCACGCGGTAGCACAGCTCGTTGCAGATGGCGGCCCAGGTGCTGGAGACCTGGAAGTCGCCGATGTGGTGCGCCATGAAGCTGGCGCGCGGGCTGAAGATGGTGAGGTCGCTGCCCCGCTCGCGCATCTTGGCGAGCTGGTTGGTCTCGATGGTCTCGCGGATCTCGTCGTCGGAGATCTTCAGGTCGGCCGCCTTCGGCATGGCCGATGGGTCCTTGATGCCGGCGATCTGCGCGTTGCGCCAGGCTTCCAGCGCCTTGGGCGCGGTGGTGTAGTGGCCGTGGATGTCGATGATCATGGTGTTGTGCTCAGGCAGGCTCCAGGCCGCAGCGCCGCTTGAGGGCGGCCGCGGCCTCGTCGTTGAACAGGGCGAGCAGGGCGCGGGCGGCGTCGGCATTCGCCGTGCCCTGGCCCAGCGCGGCGCTGAAGGTGGTGATCTGCGCCGCCGCGCCCGGCAGCGTGCCCAGCACGGTGATGCCGGGCTGGCCGGCCAGCTCGGGCATCTGCTGGAAGCCGAGCTCGGCGTCGCCCCGCGCCACCAGCTGGGCCACGGGCACGCCGGGCGGGGCCTGCACCAGGCGGCTGGCCAGGGCGTCCTTCAGGCCCCAGCGCTCGATCAGCGCCAGCAGGTGGTTGCCGCTGGGGCCGGTGGAATAGCCCACGCTGCGCGCGCCGGCCACGGCCTCGCGCAGCGCGGCCTCGGTGGTGATGTCCGGGCGGGCGGCGCCCTCGCGCACGGCCACCGCCATGGCGGAGCGCACGAGGTCCACGCGCGGGCCCTGCACGTGGCCGGCGGCCAGCAGCTTGTCCAGCGCGTCGGCGGCCAGGCAGACGAGGTCGAAGCGCTCGCCCGCGGCCACGCGCTTGGCGGCGTCGACGCCGCCCACGCTTTCCCACTGCACGGCGGGGCCGCCCGCGGCCGCGGCGTGCGCGGCCAGCGCGGCCAGCACCTGGCGCGTGGCCATGGACGAGATGCCGGTCAGGGGGGTGCTCATGCGGGGTTCTCCGGGGAGCGCCGATTCTTCGACCGCGCCGCCCATGTTTCAACCGCACACCCCCACTAGCTGCTAGAACAAATCGGCATAGCATCCAGCCATGGACCTCAAGCAGCTCAGCGGCTTCGTGCAGGTGGCCGAGCTTGGCAGCTTCACACGCGCCGCGGCCGTGCTGCGCGTGGCGCAGCCGGCGCTCAGCCGCCAGGTGCGCGCGCTGGAGGTGGAACTGCGTCAGACCCTGTTCGAGCGCAACGGCCGCGGCGTCACGCTCACGCCCGCGGGCACGCGGCTGCTGGCTCATGGCCGCGGCATCCTGCAGCAGGTGCAGCGCGCCGTGCAGGAGCTGGAAGAGCTGCGCGGCAAACCCACCGGCCTGCTGTCCATCGGCCTGCCGCCCACGCTGAGCCGCACGCTCACGGCGCCGCTGGTGGAGGGCTTCCGCGCGCGCTTTCCGGGGGCCGGCGTCAGCGTGGTCGAGGGCCTCACGCATTACATGCTCGAGTGGCTGGTGCAGGGGCGCATCGACGCGGCGCTGGTCTACAACGCCACGCCGTCCAGCAGCGTGGCGCTGGAGCCGGTGCTCGAGGAGCGGCTGCACCTCATCTCGGCGCGGCCCGCCGGGCGCGGTGCGGCGCGGCCGGCGCCGGTGGCGCTGGCCGAGCTGGCCACGCGCGAGCTGGTCATCCCCAGCCGCCCGCACGCGCTGCGCATGCGCGTGGAAACCGCGCTGGCCGAGGCCGGCCTGGTGCCGCGCGTGGCGCTGGAGATCGAGAGCGTGGGCGCCATGCTGGCCCTGGTGCAGCGCCACGCCCTGCACGCCGTGCTCTCGGCCAGCGCGCTGGCCGACCACCCGGCGGGCGAGGCGCTGCAGGCGCGGCCCATCCAGATCGCACCGCGGCGGCCGCTGACCACCAGCCTTTCGCTGGCCACGGCCGCGCAGCGCCCGCGCGGGCCGCTGCTCGACCAGGCCGCGGCGCTGCTGCGGCAGCTGGTGCGCGCGCAGGCCGAGGGTGAGGCCGCATGAACGTGGACCTCGCCATCGTCGGCGCCGGCATCGCGGGCGCGGCCGCGGCCTGCTTTGCCGCGCCGCACGCGCGCGTGCTGCTGCTGGAGCGCGAGCCGCAGCCCGGCCTGCACAGCACGGGCCGCAGCGCCGCGATGTTCGAGGAGAGCTACGGCCCCGAGCCCGTGCGCGCGCTCACGCGCGCCAGCCGCGCCTTCCTGGAGCACCCTCCCGCGGGCTTTGCCGCAGGGCCGCTGCTGCACCCGCGCGGCGCGCTGTTCATCGCCGCCGCCGACCGCCTGGCGCCGCTGCGCGAACTGCTGGCCACGCTGCAGGCCGAGGGCGTGGCCGCGCGCTGGCTGGGCACGGCCGAGGCCCTGGCCCTGTGCCCCGTGCTGCGCCCCGAGGCCGTGGCCGGCGCGGTGCTGGACCCCGGTGCCGCCGACATCGACGTGCACGCGCTGCACCAGGGCTACCTCAAGCAGGCCCGCGCCGCCGGGGCGCAGCTGCGCTGCGGCGCCGAGCTGCAGCGCGCCGAGCGCGTGGCCGGCGGCTGGCGGCTTCACACGGCCGATGGCGCGGTGGTGGAGGCGGCCGTGCTCATCAACGCCGCCGGCGCCTGGGCCGACGAGCTCGCCGCGCGCGCCGGCCTGCCGGGCGTGGCGCTGCAGCCCAGGCGCCGCTCGGCCTTCGTCTTCGACCCGCCCGCGGGCACCGACGTGCGCGCCTGGCCGCTGGTGGTGGACATCGACGAGAGCTTCTACGTCAAGCCCGAGGCCGGCCTGCTGCTGGGCTCGCCGGCCAACGCCGACCCCGTGCCACCGCACGACGTGCTGCCCGAGGAGCTGGACATCGCCACCGCCATCCACCGCATCGAGGCGGCCACCACGCTGTCCATCCGCCGCCCGCGCCGCAGCTGGGCCGGCCTGCGCAGCTTCGTGCCCGACGGCAGCCTGGTCATCGGGCCCGAGCCGGGCGAGCCGGCCTTCGTGTGGCTGGCGGGGCAGGGCGGCTACGGCATCCAGAGCAGCGCCGCCGCGGGCGAGCTGGCCGCCGCACTGGCGCTGCGGCGGCCGCGGCCCGCCTGGGCGAGCGAAGAACTGATGCGGTCGCTGCGCGTGCGCCGCGGTCCATGACCCAATGCGCCGGTGGGGCTTGTCCCCGCGGCCATCATCGGGCTGCAAAGCCTTTGTCCAAAACTGCCAGGAGACCGACGATGGCCCGTCTGAACGTCAACGGCCGCGTGCGCGAGCACAGCGCCGAACCCGACACCCCGCTGCTGTGGGTGCTGCGCGAACAGCTGGGCCTCACTGGCACCAAGTACGGCTGCGGCGTGGCGCAGTGTGGCTCCTGCACCGTGCACGTGGACGGCGCGCCGGTGCGCAGCTGCGTGCTGCCGGTGTCCGCGGTGCAGCCGACGCAGAAGGTCGTCACCATCGAGGGCCTGCACCCGAAGGGCGAGCACCCGCTGCAGAAGGCCTGGGTGGCCAACGACGTGCCGCAGTGCGGCTACTGCCAGAGCGGCATGCTCATGGCCGCCGCCGCGCTGCTGCGCGACAAGCCGCGGCCCACGGACGCCGACATCGATGCCGCCATCACCAACATCTGCCGCTGCGGCACCTACAACCGCGTGCGCGCCGCCATCAAGCAGGCCTCGGGGCAGCAGGTGGCGGGCTTCGACGTCATCCACGTCGTGAGGAGCGCCTGACATGAGCGCCACCGTGAACCGCCGTGAATTCATCGCCGCCGGCAGCGCGGGCTTTGCCGCCGTCGCGGCCGGCTCGCTGGTCGTCGCCGTGCACGCCGGGGCCGAGGCGGCCGCCGCCACCGCGCCCGAGATCGGCGCCTGGGTCGTGGTGCAGCCCGACGAACGCGTGATCGTGCGCATCGCGCGCAGCGAGATGGGCCAGGGCACGCTCACCGGCCTGGCGCAGCTGGTGGCCGAGGAGCTGCAGTGCGACTGGGCCCGCGTCACCACCGAGTACCCCACGCCGGGCCAGAACCTGGCGCGCAACCGCATCTGGGGCAACTTCAGCACCGGCGGCAGCCGCGGCATCCGCGAGAGCCAGGACTACGTGCGCAAGGGCGGCGCCGCCGCGCGCCAGATGCTGGTGCAGGCCGCGGCGCAGCGCTGGGGCGTGCCGGCCGGCGAGTGCCGCGCCGACAAGGGCGTGGTCACGCACGCCGCCTCGCGCCGCCGCGCCACCTATGGCCAGCTGGCCGAGGCGGCGTCGAAGCTGCCCGTGCCCACCGACGTGGTGCTCAAGGACGCCAAGGACTGGACCATCGCCGGCCAGCGCCTGGCGCGGCTGGACACGGTGGAGAAGACCAACGGCTCGCAGGTCTACGGCGCCGACCTGCAGCTGCCCGGCCTGCTGAACGCCTCCATCCGCGCCTGCCCGGTGTTCGGCGGCACGGTGAAGGGCTACGACGAAGCACCCGTGCTCCGAATGCCCGGCGTGAAGAAGGTCGTGCGCGTGGGCAACAACGCGGTCGCCGTGGTGGCCGACACCTGGTGGCGCGCGAACAAGGCCGTCAATGCGCTGAAGATCGACTGGGACCTGGGCCCGCACGCCGGCGTGCAGCAGGCCGCCGTCGACGCCATGCTGCGCGAGGGCCTGGATGCCCCGCAGGCCGTGTCGGGCAACAACCAGGGCGATGTCACGGCGGCGCTGGCGGGCGCGGCACGCCGCATCGAGGCCGTCTACGGCTACCCGCACCAGAACCACGCGACCATGGAGCCCATGAACGCGACGGCGAAGTGGACGCCCGAGCGCTGCGAGGTCTGGACGCCCACGCAGAACGGCGAGGCCGCGCTGGCCGCCGCCGCCGAGGCCGCGGGCCTGCCGCCCGCCAAATGCGAGGTCTACAAGATCCACCTCGGCGGGGGCTTCGGCCGCCGCGGCGCCGTGCACGACTGGGTGCGCCAGGCCGTGGCCATCGCCAAGGAGCTGCCGGGCACGCCCGTCAAGCTGCTGTGGAGCCGTGAGGAAGACATGACCCACGGCCTGTACCACCCCATCACCCAGGCCAAGCTCACCGCGGGGCTCGACGCGCAAGGCAACCTGCAGGCCCTGCACCTGCGCATCAGCGGCCAGAGCATCCTGGCGGGCATCTTCCCGCAGAACGTGCGCGAAGGGCGCGATCCCGTGGTCTTCCAGGGCCTCAACGCAGGCGGGCCCGAGGCCGCCATCGGCTACACGGTGCCGAATCTGCGCGTGGACCACGCCATGCGCAACCCGCACGTGCCGCCGGGCTTCTGGCGCGGCGTCAACCTCAACCAGAACGCCATCTACCTGGAGTGCTTCCTCGACGAGGTGGCGCACGCCACCGGCAAGGACCCGCTGGCGCTGCGGCGCGAGCTCATGAAGAACCACCCCAAGCACCTGGCCGTGCTCGAGGCCGCGTGCAAGGCCGCCGGCTGGGGCACGCCGGCCCCGGACGTGAAGGGCCAGAAGGTGTTCCGCGGCCTGGCGCAGACCCACGGCTTCGGCGCCTATGTGGCGGCGGTGGCCGAGGTCAGCGTCAGCGCGGCGGGTGATCTCACCGTGCACCGCATCGTGGCCGCCACCGACCCCGGCCACGTGGTCAACCCGCAGCAGGTGGAGGCGCAGATCGAGGGCAGCTTCGTCTACGGCCTGAGCGCCGCCTTCTACGGCGAGTGCACGGTGAAGGACGGCGCCATCGAGCAGAAGAACTTCGACACCTACCCCATGCTCAAGATGGCGCAGATGCCCAAGGTGGAGTGCGTGCTCGTGCCCAGCGGCGGCTTCTGGGGCGGCGTGGGCGAGCCCACCATCGCGGTGGCGGCGCCGGCCGTGCTCAACGCCATCTTCGCGGCCACGGGCAAGCGCATCCGCTCGCTGCCGCTGAAGCAGCAGCTCAAGACGGCGTGATCGCTGCACTGGCACTCGCCGCCACCCAGGCCACCGCCCCGGCAGCCTGGGTGGCCGTGGGCGACGGCATCCCCGAGCCGCTGGGCGGCCTGCAGGGCGACGCCGCGCGCGGCGCGGCCCTGGTGGCCGACCGCGGCAAGAGCCTGTGCCTGCTGTGCCACCAGGCCGCCGTGCAGGGCCCGCACGCGCCGGCGGCGCTGCAGGGCAACGTCTCGACCGACCTGCGCGGCGCCGGCAGCCGCTGGAGCACCGCGCAGCTGCGCCTGCGCGTGGCCGACAGCCGCCACCTCAACCCCGCGAGCCCCATGCCCACGATGCACCCCGCGCGCCCCGACACCGCCGCCGAGGCCCGCGCGCGCGTGCCCGCGGCGCTGCAGGGCCGGCCGGTGCTCTCGGCCCAGGAGCTGGAGGACATCGTGGCCTGGCTGGAGACGCAGCGGTGATGCGCCGGCGCGACCTGGCCGCAGCCACCGTGGCGGTGCTGGCCTGGCCGGCGGCGCGCGCCACGCCGGCGCTCGACGCCGCCCTGGCGGCCTTCAGCGGCGGCCAGCCGCTGCGCGAGGGCCGCGTGAGCCTGGACATCCCGCCGCTGGTGGAAAACGGCAACGCCGTGCCCGTGACCCTCGCCGTGCCCGACACCGAGCCGGCCCAGGTGCGGCGCCTGGCCCTGTTCACCGAGCGCAACCCGCAGCCCGAGGTGGCCGTCTTCACGCTGGGCCCGCTGGCCGGCCGCGCGATGGTGGCCACGCGGCTGCGCCTGGCCACCTCGCAGGCCGTGGTGGCCGTGGCGCAGCTGGCCGATGGCAGCTGCTGGCAGCAGCGCGTGCAGGTGGTGGTCACGCTCGCGGCCTGTGTCGAAGGCGATTGAGGAGCCGCCCGTGAGCCTGCGCACCCTGCTCACCGTGCCCGAGCGCGTGGCCCGCGGCGAGGCCTTCGAGGTGCGCGCCCTGGCGCAGCACCCCATGGAAACCGGCTACCGCCGCGGCAGCGACGGCGCGCTGCTGCCGCGCGAGCTGCTTCGCCGCATCGAGGCGCGCTTCGAGGGCGAGCTGGTGTTCAGCGCCGAGCTGCACGCCGCCGTCTCGGCCAACCCCTTCGTCGCCTTCTGGCTACGTGTGCCGGCCAGCGGCACGCTGACGGTGGACTGGCAGGGCGACCGCGGCGTGGCGCAGCGCGAGAGCCGGCGCATCGACGTGGCATGAACATCGGCCTGACGCCGATGTGGCGTGGCATGGCCCATGGTCTGGCGGTGGGTCTGCTGGCGCTGCTGGCGGCCACGGCGATGGCCCAGCCCGACACGCGCCGTTCCGGCTTCGAGTTCATGAGCCCCGCCACCCAGGCCATGCAGCGCGACGACAGCGCCAACCCGGCCTTCCTGTGGCTGGCCGACGGCCGCCGCCGCTTCGAGGCCGACTGCCAGCGCTGCCACACCCCCGCCAGCCTGCGCGGCGTGGCCGCGCGCCACCCGGCCTGGGACGAGGCCACGGGCCAGCCCCTCACGCTGGCCGGCCGCATCCGCGCCTGCCAGCAGCGCCACGTGCGCGGGCCCGAGCTGGACTTCGAGGCCGAGGCGCTGCTGGGCCTGGAGGCCTTCGTGGCCCACGCCTCGCGCGGCCAGCCCATCGCGCCGCCGGCCGACGCGCGCCTGGCGCCGGCGCGCGAGCTCGGGGCGCGCCTGTACACGCAGCCCTTCGGCCAGCTCGCGCTGTCCTGCGCCCAGTGCCACGACGCGCTGGCCGGCCGCCGCCTGGGCGGCAGCGCCATCCCGCAGGGCCACCCCACGGCCTACCCGCTGTACCGGCTGGAGTGGCAGGGCCTGGGCTCGCTGGAGCGGCGCCTGCGCCAGTGCTTCAGCGGCGTGCGCGCCGAGCCGCCGGCCTTCGGCAGCCGCGATCTCGTGGCGCTGCAGCTGTATCTGGCCCAGCGCGCGGCCGGCATGGTGGTCGAGAGCCCGGGGGTGCGGCCATGAGCAGGGCCCTGGACGACACCCGCCGCTGGCTCGAGCGCGCCGTCATCGGCCTCAACCTCTGCCCCTTTGCCAAGGCCGTGCACGGCAAGGGCCAGATCCGCTGGGTGGAGACGGCGGCGCGCCAGCCGGCGGCGCTGCTGTCGCTGCTGGTCGACGAGCTGCAAGCGCTCGACGCCGCCGACCCCGAGGCCATCGACACCACGCTCATCGTGGCGCCGCAGGCCCTGCCGCGGTTCGAGGACTTCAACGAGTTCCTCGGCGCGGCCGACGAGGCCTTGGCGCGTCTGGGCTTGGAGGGCAGGCTGCAGATCGCGGCCTTCCACCCGCGCTGGGTGTTCGCGGGCACCGCAGCCGACGACATCACCAACGCCACCAACCGCGCCCCACACCCTACGCTGCACCTGCTGCGCGAGGCCAGCGTGGCGCGCGCGGTGGCGGCCTTCCCGGATGCCGAGGCCATCTTCGGCCGCAACATGGCCACGCTGCGGCGCTTGGGGCCCGAAGGCTGGAAGAAGCTGTTCGAAAACTGATCACCCACCGACCAGACGCCGCACCAGCAGCGCCGCGATGCCCAGCATCGTCAGCCCGATCAGCGCGTCCAGCACCTGCCAGGCCCGCGGCCGCGCGAACACCGGCGCCAGCAGCCGCGCCCCGAAGCCCAGCGACGTGAACCACACCAGGCTGGCCGTCGCCGCGCCCAGCCCGAACCACCAGCGCGCCGCGCCCATCTGCGCGCCCACGCTGCCCACCAGCAGCACGGTGTCGAGGTACACGTGCGGGTTCAGCAGCGTGAAGGCGGCCGTCTGCGCCAGCGCCGCGCGGCGCGACAGCGGCGCCGTGCCCGCGGCCGCGCCCAGCGAGCCGCCGCGCCGCGCCCGCGCCAG
>ERZ1066136.1249-NODE-1249-length-13719-cov-10.494145_pt1 | contig 13719 bp, 15 predicted proteins | sample MGYA00382783_ERZ1066136 | MGnify/ENA primary metagenome ERZ1066136 (study PRJEB33369, sample SAMEA5778366) | biofilm metagenome | biome: Industrial cooling water; feature: Water cooling tower basin; material: Biofilm | place: United Arab Emirates | collected... | reverse complement strand
CGCTTCACCCGCACGCCGACGCACCCACCCGCACAGCCCTTTGCCGCGCGGTGCAGCGAATGCGAATGGCAACGCAGGGCCGACAGCCGCCCTCCACCCCATCAACCCGCCGTCCGCATCCCCCAACGCCCCCGCAGCGATAGAGTCGACGCCATGAGCACGTCCACCCCCTCCGCCCCCGGCCTCGACTGGGCCCGCCGCCTCGTCCGCCTGGACACCCGCAGCGACCAGAGCAACCTCGCGCTCATCGAGTGCATCGCCGACCACCTGCGCACCCTGCACGTGCCGCTGCGCCTGACCTACGACGACGAGCGCCGCAAGGCCAACCTGTTCGCCACCCTGGGCCCGGCCACCGCCGGGGGGCTCGTGCTGTCCGGCCACACCGACACCGTGCCCTGGGATGGCCAGGACTGGACGCTCGACCCGCTCGGCGCCGACCTGCGCGACGAGCGCCTGTATGGCCGCGGCAGCGCCGACATGAAGGGCTGGATCGGACTCGTCGTCGCCCAGGCCCGGGCCTGGCTCGAGGCCGACCTGCCCCACCCCATCCACTTCGCGTTCAGCTACGACGAGGAGGTCGGCGGCTTCGGCGCGCTCAACCTCGTGGCCGACCTGCGCGAGGCCGGCATCGCCCCCGCCATGTGCGTGGTGGGCGAGCCCACGTCCATGGTGCCGGCGCTGGCCCACAAGGGCGTGCACCGCTGGCGCTGCCGCGTGCACGGCAAGGCCGCGCACTCGTCGCTGACGCCGCAGTCGGTCAACGCCGTCGAGGCCGCCGCGCGGCTGGTGGCCACCATCGCCGACCTCGCCGACGAGCTGCGCGACCACGGCGCCCGCCACGAGGGCTTCGACGTGCCCTACACCACGGCCGCCGTGTGCCGCCTCGACGGCGGCGTGGCCGACAACATCGTGCCCGAGCTGGCCCGCGTGCACTACGAGTTCCGCGACCTCCCCGGCCTGCCGCCCGGTGCCGACGCCGACGCGCTGCAGGCGCGCGTCGAACAGCGCGCCCGCGCGCTGGAACCGGCCATGCAGGCCGTGGACCCCGCCAGCGGCTTCCGCTTCGAGCGCTTTGCGTCCATGCCGGCCTTCAGCTCAGCCCCCGAGGAGCCGGCCGTGCGCCTGGCGCAGCGGCTGGCGGCGAGCCGGCAGACCACGCTGGTGGCCTTCGGCACCGAGGCGGGCCTGTTCCAGCGCGCCGGCATGAGCACCGTGGTCTGCGGCCCCGGCAGCATCGGCCAGGCCCACCAGGCCGACGAGTACGTGAGCCTGGAGCAGCTGGCGCGGGCCGAGGCCTTCCTGCGCGGCATCGCCGCCGCGCCGGAGTTCCGCGAGCGCGGCTGAGGCCGCGCCCTAGCGCGCGGCCAGCAGGCGCAGCGCCGTGCGGTGCACGAGCACGCGCCGCACCGCCAGCAGCGGCACGAAGGCCAGCAGCGCGCCGCCCAGCACCAGCAGGAAGGGCGCGTCGCGCAGCGGCTCGAGGTACAGGCCGGCCACCGCGGCCAGCACGGCCAGCGTCACCGCCCAGGTCCAGAGCATGGGCGCCTGGGTCGTCACGCGCTCGGCCGCGTCCTCCACCAGGCGCGCCTTGTCGCGCGGGGCCAGGGCCTGCAGTTCGCGGAACTCGTACCAGGGCAGCACGAAGCAGGGGTCGAGCGGTGAGCGCATGCCGGGGGTCCTCCTCGGCCGAGTATCGCGCGCCGGCGCTGAGGCAGGTCAAACACCGGTGCCGCGCGGCGCGCCTAGGATCGCGGCATGAACACGCGCACCCGCCTCGCCGCCCTGGCCGCCGTCAGCCTCACCACCCTGCTGCTGGGCGGCTGTGCCGTGCAGTGGCGCAACACCGAGCCCGCGCGCGAGCTGGCCAAGGCCGCCGAGCCGCCCGGCTCGGCCTACGGCGGCTGGCGCGTGTACCAGCAGCGCTGCGCCAGCTGCCACGGCAGCGCGGCCGACGGCGCCGGCGGCGCGCCCAACCTGCTGCTGCGGATGCAGGGCCTGGGGCCGCAGCGCTTCGTCGACCTGGTGCTGCGCCGCTACGAGGCCGACATGCTGCCCCCCGGCCAGGGCTCGGCGCGCGAGACGCTGGTCGACGACATCGTCGAGCGCCGCCGCGGCGCGCTGGCCATGCCGGCCTGGCAGGGCGAGCCCGTGGTCGACGCGCACGTCATGGACCTCTACGCCTACCTCTCGGCGCGGTCCGAGGGCCGGCTGCCGGCGGGGCGGCCGCCGGCGCGCTGAAGCGCCCGGCCGGCCGTCAGTCGCCGGCCAGCTCGGCGGCGTCCAGGTGCGCGGGCGCCCTCCCCTCGCACCAGCGCTGCCACAGGCGCTGCAGCAGGGCCTCGAAGCGGCGCGTGTAGGCCGGGGTGTCGAACAGCGGCAGCTGCAGCCGGTTGTCGACGAGGTGCGCGCGCAGCCCGGGCAGCACCTCGGGGTCGGTGGCCAGCGTCACGAGCGCAGCCTCGTAGTCGTCGATCGACGCCATCGCCAGGCCCTCCAGGCCCACCGCCGCGAGCACGCTGGCGGCCACGCGCGAGGCGAAGCTCTCGCCCGGCAGCGTGAGCACGGGCAAGCCGGCCCAGAGCGCGTCGGCGGCCGTGGTGTGGGCGTTGTAGGGCCAGGTGTCGACGAACACGTCGGCCAGCGCCAGCCGCGAGAAGTGCGCCTCGTACGAGACATTGGGCGCGAACACGAGCCGCGCCGGGTCGACGCCGCGCCGCCGGGCCTCGAGGCGCAGGTTGTCGTGCAGCTGCTGGTTGGTCTCCTTCAGCCACAGCACGGCGCGCGGCACGCGCTGCAGGACGCGGCACCAGGCGTCGAAGGCCTGCGGCCCGATCTTGTAGGTGTGGTTGAAGGCGCACATCACGAAGGCGTCGTCGGGCAGGCCGGCCTCGGCACGCGCCATCGGCTGCGGCAGCGGCCGCCCGCGGCCGTTGGGCTGGAAGCAGCCCGGCAGCTGCACGAGCTTCTCGCTGAAGTGCGCCTCGTGGGCCAGCGGCGTCGTGATGGCGTCGCCGACGAAGTAGTCGATGAAACCGGCGCCCGTGGTGCCCGGGTAGCCCAGGTAGGCCAGCTGCACGGGGGCCGGCCGCGCCGCGAACACGCCGAGGCGGTGCCCGCGGGTGTGGCCCATGAGGTCGACCAGCAGGTCCACGCCGTCGGCCCGGATGCGCGCCGCCGCCTCGGCGTCGGCGAGGCCGCGGATGTCGGTGAAGCGGTGTGCCGCCGCGGCCATGCGGGCGCGCAGGGCCGAGCCGTCGTCGGGGCCGCTGCTGTAGAGCAGCAGCTCGATGCGGCCGCGATCGAGGCCCTCGAGCATCTCCACCAGCAGCTGCGACACCGGGTGCTCGCGGAAGTCGAAGCTCACGAGGCCCACGCGCAGCGGCGCGCCGGCGGCCGCCCGCGCGCGGCGCTCGGCGCGCTCCTCGCCCGTCAACGGCGGCAGCGGCCGCGCCTGCCAGGCCAGGTGCGCCGATTCCTGCTCGGCGGCCACCCGCTGCAGCACCGCGGGCAGCGGCAGCGAGAGCACGCCGAAGGCCGCCGTGATGCGCGCCAGCCCGGGCGGGCTCGTGGCCAGGGCCTGCGCGATGCGGGCGAGGTCGTCCTCGAAGCCGCTCCAGTCGGCGATGTGGCGCTTCTCGTACGAGAGGTGGTTCAGGGCCTCGAGGTTGCCGGGGTCCAGCGCCAGCACCGTCTTCATGCACTCCACGGCCTCGCGCTTGAGGCCGAGGTCGCGGCAGGCGTCGGCCAGCACCGCGTGGCCCTTGGTCATGGCCGGCTGCAGCGCCAGGGCGCGCATGAGGACGTCGAAGGCCTCGCGCGGGCGCTGCAGCGCCAGCAGCATCGAGGCCTGGCGCACCATGGCCTCGGGTTCCAGCCGGCCCGAGGCCTCCAGCCGCGACAGCACCTCCACGCTCTCGGCGTAGCGGTGCTGCTGGGCCAGCACCTCGCCCAGCAGCTGCAGCGCCAGGGCGTTCGCGGGCTCGAGCGCCAGCACGCGCTGCGCCGCGGCCTCGGCGCGCGCCGGCTCGCCGGCGCGGCGCTCGGCGTTGGCCAGGTTGAGCCAGTACAGCGCATCGCCCGGGGCCGCGCGCGCCGCGCGCGTGAAGGCCTGGGCGGCGGCGGCCCAGTCCTGCCGCGCGACGTGGTCGCGGCCGGCCTGCCAGTGGCGACCCCCCGGCCGGGCCTGGGCGGGGGTGCGGCGGGGGGCGGTGGCGTGGGCCATGGCGCGCTCCCTTCAGGCCAGCGCCGGCTCGGCCGGCGCGGGGCTTGCCGCCGCCACCGTGAGGGGCTTGAAGGCGTTGACGTTGAGGCTGATGGGCGTGTCGCCCACGACCATGTCGGAGGTGTCCGGGAACAGGCCGTGCCGCGGCACGCGCTGCACGGTCTCGAAGCCGGCCGCCTGCAGGTAGCCGGCCAGGAACTCGGCGTTGAGGCCCACGAGGTGCACGTCGTGGGCATCGACGTGCCCGCCGAACATCATGCGCATGATCTGGAAGCGCTGGTTGACGTCGAAGCGGTGCCGCTGCAGCAGCAGGTGCGCCAGCACGTCGAGGTCGGGCACCGAGACGCGCAACACGCCGCCCGGCACCAGCACACGGTGCCATTCCTTCAGCGCCTTCAGCAGCGGGCCGTTGTAGCCGAAGTGCTCCAGCACGTGCGAGGCGTAGACCTCGGCGAAGCTGGCCTCGGCGAAGCGGCCCAGGTCGACGGCGTCGCCGACATGGTCCACGGCCGGGCCGGGCAGCACGTTGAGGTTCTCCCAGCCAGGGCTGCGGACCTTGCCGCCGATGTGCAGTTTGCGGTGCATGAGGACTCCGGGCGCGGCCGGCACCCTGCCGGCACGCCGCCGGATGTTCGTGCCGGCGGGCCCGGGCCGAAGCCTCGAATTGCCCGGGCCGGCGCCCGTTGTTCCACCCGGTGCGGACCAAAAAGCTGACGCAGGGCCTAAAGGTTTAGCGGGCGACGACGAAAACGGCTTCAACGCGGCCGGCACGTGAGGGCCGCGGGGTCCGGACCAACAACGGGTCAACGGCGCCAGGGTGGACACACCCCGGCAACGGCGGCAGCGGATGGCCCGGGCGAGTTCCCCGGCGAAGGGGTGCGCACATGGGGCACCACGGGCCGGGGGCGTTGCAGGCAGTCGCCGCGTGTCTCCCAACACGAGGCGGGCGGCTGCTGCTAGGCAAAGCCTAGGGTCCACATCGCTTTATTGGAGATTTCCACATGGCTCAGACCATCAACACCAACCTGGTCTCTCTCAACGCCCAGCGCAACCTGAGCGCCAGCCAGGGCTCGCTGGCCACCTCGATGCAGCGCCTGAGCTCGGGCCTGCGCGTCAACAGCGCCAAGGACGACGCCGCCGGCCTGGCCATCGCCGAGCGCATGAACACCCAGGTGCGCGGCATGAACGTGGCCATGCGCAACGCCAACGACGGCATCTCGATGGCGCAGGTGGGCGAAGGCGCGCTGGGCAAGGTCAGCGACCTGTTCCAGCGCATGCGCGAACTCGCGGTGCAGTCGGCCAACGGCACCAACGACGACGCCGACCGCCTGAGCCTCAACGAGGAGTTCGTGCAGCTGGCCCAGGAAGCCACCCGCACGCTGGGCGGCACGCAGTTCAACGGCCGCAACATCCTGGCCTCGACCGGCACCAACACCTTCCAGATCGGCGCCAACAACAACAGCGCGATCGACCGCCTGTCGGTGGACAACTTCAACTGGACGACGACGACGGAGATCACCAACGTGCTCAGCGCCACCGTGCTGAGCGGCGCCGACACGCCGACGGTCGAGATCACCGACATCGCCACCGCCCAGAGCGCCATCGAGGCCATCGACACCGCGATCGACGCCGTCAACAGCCAGCGCGCCGAGTTCGGCGCCGTGCAGAACCGCTTCGAGAACGTCGTCGCCAACCTGATGGTGGCGGTGGAGAACCAGAGCGCCGCACGCAGCCGCATCATGGACGCCGACTACGCCACCGAGACGGCCAACCTGTCGCGGGCGAGCATCCTGCAGCAGGCCGGCAACGCCATGGTGGCGCAGGCCAACCAGCTGCCGCAGCAGGTGCTGGCGCTGCTGCGCTGACACCCGCCGACGAGGCCGCGCGCCCGCGGCCCCGCCGCGCCCCCGAGAGCCCGCCACCCGGCGGGCTCTCGCTTTTCGCGGGCCCGATTTGGCGGGCCTTGCACGGTCTTTTCGACCGACCCTCGCGGCCGGCACGGCCGTAATCTCCGGCACAGCGTTTCGGTACCTCGGCAGGACGAATCGCCCCGTGAACCGACTGCCGTGCCACCAGGAGAGCCGCCGTGCCCCAGACGATCAACACCAACCTCGTGTCGCTCAACGCCCAGCGCAACCTGAGCACGAGCCAATCGCAGCTGTCCACCTCGATGCAGCGCCTGAGCTCGGGCCTGCGCGTCAACAGCGCCAAGGACGACGCCGCCGGCCTGGCCATCGCCGAGCGCATGAACACCCAGGTGCGCGGCATGAACGTGGCCATGCGCAACGCCAACGACGGCATCTCGATGGCGCAGGTGGGCGAAGGCGCGCTGGGCAAGGTCAGCGACCTGTTCCAGCGCATGCGCGAACTCGCGGTGCAGTCGGCCAACGGCACCAACGACGACGCCGACCGCCTGAGCCTCAACGAGGAGTTCGTGCAGCTGGCCCAGGAAGCCACCCGCACGCTGGGCGGCACGCAGTTCAACGGCCGCGCGATCCTGGCGTCCACCGGGACCAACGTCTTCCAGATCGGCGCCAACAACGACAGCGCGATCGACCGGCTGACGATGGACAACTTCAACTGGACGACGACGACCGAGATCACCAACGTGCTCAGCGCCACCGTGCTGAGCGGCGCCGACACGCCGACGATGGAGATCACCGACATCACCACCGCGCAGAACGTCATCGAGGCCATCGACACCGCCATCGACGCCGTCAACAGCCAGCGCGCCGAGTTCGGTGCCGTGCAGAACCGCTTCGAGAACGTGGTCGCCAACCTCATGGTCGCGGCCGAGAACCAGAGCGCCGCGCGCAGCCGCATCATGGACGCCGACTACGCGGCAGAGACCGCCAACCTGTCGCGCGCGCAGATCCTGCAGCAGGCCGGCAACGCCATGGTGGCGCAGGCCAACCAGCTGCCCCAGCAGGTGCTGAGCCTGCTGCAGCGCTGACGCCGGCGGCCGCGCCGACACAGACCGTCACGACGCGGCCTCAAGTGCCGCGCGCCGCGGCCGATAAGGGGCTCTGAGAGGGGGTGAAAGCCACCTGTCGGGGCCCTTTTCCGTTCCGGGCCCCGGCCTGGCGCACCCCGCACGCGCTTCACATGCGACCCCGCACAGGAGATCACCATGCCCGCGATCACGTCGTTGGGAATCGGCAGCGGCCTCGACATCAACACCATGGTCAACCAGCTGGTGGCCCTGGAGAGCCGGCCGTTGACGCAGCTGCAGAACGAGGCGCGCTCGCTGCAGACGCAGGTCTCCAGCTACGGCCAGCTCAGCAGCCTGTTCGGCAGCCTGCAGACGGCGGCCAACCGGCTGGCGGGCACCAGCCTGTGGGGCCAGGCGCGCGCCACCAGCGCCGATGAGTCGGTGGCCCAGGTGGTGGGCGGCAACAACGCGGCGCCGGGCAGCTACAGCGTGAGCGTGGGCAGCCTGGCGCGCAGCCAGACGGTGGTGGCCGGCACGGCGCTGTCGGCCGCGAGCGAGCCCGTGGGCAGCGGCACCCTGACGCTGGAGATCGGCCGCTGGAACCCGCCGCCGCTGAACTTCGTGCCCAAGGTCGGCCGCGACCCCGTGAGCATCAGCGTCACGGCCGACGACACCCTGGCCACGCTGCGCGACAAGATCAACGCCACGGGCGCCGGCGTCACGGCGTCGATCGTGACCGACAGCAACGGCGCGCGCCTGGCGCTGCGCTCCAGCGACACCGGCGCCGAGAACGGCTTCCGGCTGAGCGTGGCCGACGACGACGGGCCCGCCATCGACGACGGCACGGGCCTGTCGCGCTTCGCCTTCGACCCCGCGGCCGGCAGCACCGGCATGGAGGAGAAGCAGGCCGCGGCCAACGCCACGGCCACGGTCAACGGCATCCCGGTCGAGTCGGCCACCAACGAGCTCTCGGGCGTGCTCGACGGCCTCACGATCCGCCTGCGCAAGGAGGCCGCCACGACCGACATCTCGGTGGTGAGCGACCGCGAGGCCATCAAGACCGCCGTCCAGGACTTCGCCACCGCCTACAACAACCTCGTCAAGACCATCGGCGAGCAGACCCGCTTCGACGCCGCCAGCAACACCGGCGGCCCGCTGCAGGGCGACAGCGCCGCGACCGGGCTGCAGCGCCAGCTGCGCAGCCTGCTGGCCGCGGGCTCGCAGGCCTCGTCCACCTTCTCGCGGCTGTCCGACGTGGGCCTGGAGGTGCAGCGCGACGGCACGCTCAAGGTCGACGCCGCCAAGCTCGACAGCGCCACCGCCAACCTGGCCGAGCTGCGCAAGGCCTTCGCGACCAACGACGCCGACCCGCAGAAGGACGGCTTCGCGCGCCGCTACGCCGACCTGGCCCAGCAGGTGCTCTCGCTCGACGGCAGCCTGACCACCCGCACCGAGGGCCTGCGCAAGCGCATCACCCAGAACGGCGAGAACCAGACCGCCGTCGAGGACCGCGTCGAGCGCTTCCGCGCCCGCCTGGTGGCGCAGTACACGGCCATGGACAGCAACCTCTCGCGCCTGAACGCGCTGTCGGGCTACGTGACGCAGCAGCTCACGGCCATGTCCAACAACGGCAACAACCGCAGCTGAACCGGGGGAGTTCCCCGGATCACCCCGGGGGTCGCGCCGCTCAAGCGGCGCCGGGTCGAGGCCGATAAAGACAGCATCCGCCGCACACGCGAGCGCTGCTTGACCGAGCGACCCGTCCGATGTTCCACAGCCCCTTCGCACCCCGGCCCGCCGCGGCCCTCCGCCCCGGCGGCCTCTACAGCCAGGTGGGCGCCGAGACCCGCGTCTCGACGGCCACGCCGCACCAGCTGGTGGCCCTGCTGTTCGAGGCCTACATGGAGGCCCTGGCCCAGGCCCGTGGCGCCCTGCGCGAGGGCCGGCGCGCCGAGAAGGGCATCGCGCTGGGCCGCGCCGTGCGCATCGTCGAGGAAGGCCTGCGCGCCGGCCTGGACCTGAACGCCGGCGGCAGCCTGGCGCGCGACCTCGACGAGCTCTACCAGTACCTCACGCGCCGCCTGACGCTGGCCAACCTGCGCGACGACGAAGCCGCGCTCGAGGAGTGCCGCCGCCTCGTGCTGCCGCTGCAGGAGGCCTGGGCCGCGATCGGCCCCGGCGTCGACAACGCCGCAGCCCGCTGAGCCCGCCGATGCGCAGCACCCCCCCGCCCCGCACCCCCCACCCCGGACCCGCCATGGACCCCCAGCTGCTCAGCTACTACGAAGCCATCGAGCGCGCCAGCGCCGACATGCTGGCGGCAGCCCGCGCCGGCCGCTGGGACGAGGTCGTCAAGCTCGAGGGCGCCTGCGTGCTGCTCATCAGCCAGCTCAAGCACGCCGCGCAGGAGCCCGACGGCCCCGAGGGCCAGGCCCAGTCCGGCGCGCAGTCGCAGGAGGCGGCCCGCATCAAGTCGCGCATCATGCAGCGCATCCTGGTCAACGACGCCGAGATCCGCCACCTCGCCGAGCCCTGGCTGCAGGACCTCGAGGACACGATGTCGGGCAAGCGCCACACGCTGCACTGACGCGGCGGCACACCCAGGCAGACGGCCATGTTCCAGGACACCCGCCCCGCCTCGCTCGACGCCGACGGCGCCGAGGACCCCTGGGGTCCGTTCCGCGTCGGCCACCCGCAGGAGCGCCTGTCGCTGCTGCGCGGGCTGCGCGACGGGCAGCAGCCCGTGGTGCTCAGCGGCCCCGACGGCAGCTCGCTGACCGCCACGCTGTGGTCGGTCGACGAGTCGCGCGGCCTGCTCACCTTCAGCGCCCAGCCGGGCCTGCCCGCGCTGGACCGCCTCGTCGAGGCCGACGAGGGCGTGGCCGTGGCCTACATGGACAGCGTCAAGCTGCAGTGGGACCTGTCGGGCCTCGTGCTGCTGCGCGGGCCGCGCCTGAGCAGCCTGCAGTCGCAGCTGCCCGCCTCGCTCTACCGCTTCCAGCGCCGCAGCGCCTTCCGCGTGCGCACGCCGGCGCGCCACGCGCCGGTGGCGCGTCTGCGCCACCCGGCCATGCCCGAGATGGCGCTCACGCTGCGCGTGCTCGACCTCAGCCTCGGCGGCTGCGCCCTGTGGTGCCCCGCCGACGTGCCGCCGCTGGAGGCCGGCACGCGCCTGGGCGAGATCGCCATCGAGCTCGACCCCGGCACCCGCTTCGCCGCCGCGGCCACGCTGGCCCACGTCAGCAGCCTCGGCCACCACGAGCGCGGCGTGCGCATCGGCTGCGAATGGCAGCAGCTGCCGCCGCCGGCCGAGCGGCTGCTGCAGCGCTGGATCGACGCCGCGCAGCGCAAGCGCCGGCTGATGGCGCTGGAGTGAGGCCGTGCGCCGGGCCCGCCCAGAGGCTTCGCCGGCGCGGCGGGCCGGCTTCACCCTCGTGGAGCTGCTCGTCGCCGTGGCCCTGGCCGCCCTGCTGCTGACCCTGGGCCTGGGCGGCCAGCGCGGCCACGACCTGCGCGTGGGGCGGCTCGACGCCGTGGAGGCGCTCACGCGCGTGCAGCAGGCGCAGGAGCAGCACCGCAGCGCACACGGCCTGTACGCCAGCGAGTTCGCGGCGCTGGCCGGCGCGGCGCCCACCAGCCCGCAAGGCCGCTACGCCCTGCGCCTGGACCTCACCGGCGGCGAGGCCTACCGCGCCACCGCCACGGCCCTGGGGCCGCAGGCGCGCGACACCGCCTGCGCCACGCTCACGCTCGAGGTGCGCCAGGGCTTCGCCCAGGCCGGCCCCGACGCCGGCTGCTGGGGCCGCTGAGGCGCCGCATGCGCACGCGCACACGCCCCGGGCGCGGCCGCGGCCTGACGCTGATCGAGATCGTCGTCGCGCTCGCCGTGCTGGCCGTGCTGGGCACCCTGGCGCTGCCCGGCTTCGGCGCGCGCGCCGACCGCGAGCGCGTGATCGGCGCCGCCGAGGCGCTGGCCGCCGACATCAACGAGGCCCGCTTCGAGGCGGCGCGCCAGGGCCGGGCCCTGCACGTCGGCGGCCAGGTGGCGCCGGCCTGGTGCTGGTCGGTGCGCACCGCACCCGACTGCCCCTGCGGCAGCCGCCAGCCCTGCGAGCTGCGCAGCGCCCGCGAGACCGACCACCCCGGCGTGAGCCTGGCCAGCGCCGAACCGGTGGCGCTCAGCGCCGACGGCCGCGCCCAGGCCGCGGGCGCCGGCTTCGAGCTGCACAGCGCGCGCGGGCTGCGCCTGCGCGTGCACGTGGGCGCCATGGGCCGTGCCCATGTGTGCAGCCTGGCCGGCGAGCTGCCGCGCCACCCCCGCTGTCCCTAGGCGCCGCCCCGGCTTGGGCGGGCCCGGCCCTGCGGCCACCGCCTATCATCCGCGCCGTGGCCCCCCGCACGACGACCCCGAGTCCCCCCGAACCGCCGGCCTCCCCGGCCCCCAGCGACACCAGCCGCGCCGAGCGGGAGGCCCAGGTGCTGCGCCGCTTCCGCAGCGTCTTCAACGCCGTGAAGACGCATTTCCAGCAGGTCGAGAAGAAGGCCGGCATCGGCGGCGCCCAGGTCTGGGCGCTGAGCCTCATCCAGGCCCAGCCCGGCATCGGCGTCGGCGCGCTGGCGCGGGGCATGGACGTGCACCAGACGACCGCCAGCAACCTCGTGCGCTCGCTCGTCGAGGGCGGCCTGGTGCAGTCGGCACGCAGCGGCGTCGACCGCCGCGCCAGCCAGCTGACCATCACGCGCGCCGGCCAGCGGGTGCTGAGCAAGGCCCCGGGGCCCTTCACCGGCGTGCTGCCCGAGGCGCTGGGCCGCCTGGACGCCGACACGCTGTCGCGGCTGGACCAGGACCTGAGCACCCTGCTGGCCCTGCTCGACGCCGACCAGCGCGGCGAACGCATCCCGCTGTCGCAGATGTAGCCGCGGCGCCACGGCGCGCCCTGGCCCGCGGGCCTGCCGGCCCGGGTGGGCCTTTTTATTTTGTGCAAATGCTTCTGCTGGCGGCGCGGAGGGCCCACACTGCGGTGCCGCACCCGCATGGCCGAGACGCCCGCCCCACCACCCCCCGCCGCGCCCGCAGGCGCGGCCGCCCCCTCGCCCGAGCTCGACGTCTGGCAGGCGCTGCGCGAGGAGCTCGTGGCCCACGTGGCCTGGATGGACCGCGCCGTGGTGCTGGCCTTCGCGGTGCTCACCGGGCTGGCCGTGGTCGGCTTCACGATGCTGGCCGAGGCCGCCTCGCACGCCCACGCCTGGCTGCGCGACGACGCCCTGCCCGGCGGCTGGGGCGCGTGGCTCATGCTGCTGTGGACGCCGCTGCTCACCGTGGCCGTGCTGGCCTGGACGCGCCGCTTCGTGCCGGCGGCGCTGGGCTCGGGCATCCCGCAGGTGGTGCGCGCGGTCGACGACGAGCTCACGCCCGGGCAGCGCCGCTGGCTGGTGTCGCCGCGCGTGGCGCTGCACAAGATCGGCCTCGTCTCGGGCGGGCTGCTGGCCGGCCTGTCCATCGGCCGCGAGGGCCCCACGGTGCAGGTGGGCGCCGGGCTCATGGTGGGGGCGCGGCGCTTTCTCTCGCGCCGCTCGGGCATCGACGACCACGACCTCATGGTGGCCGGCGCCGCCGCGGGCATCGCCGCGGCCTTCAACACGCCGCTGGGCGGCATCGTGTTCGGGCTGGAGCAGCTCACGCGGCGGCGCGGGCTGGGCCACAGCACGCTGGTCATCGCCGTCATCGTGCTGGCGGGCCTGGTGGCGGTGGCGGTGTTCGGCAACAACAGCTACTTCGGGCGGCTGCGCGTGCAGTCGCTGGGCTGGGAGCTGCTGGCGCCGGGGCTGGTGGTGGCGCTGCTGTCGGGCCTGCTGGGCGGGCTGTTCGCGCGGCTGATCGTGGCCTCGAGCGCGGGCCTGCCCGACCGCTTCAGCCGCTGGCGGCGCGCGCACCCGCTGCGCTTTGCCGCGGGCTGCGCCTTCGCCGTGGCGCTGATCGGCCTCGTCAGCCAGGGCCAGACGGCCGGCGCCGGCTACGCGCCCACGCGCGCCCTGCTCGAGGGCCAGCCGCTGTGGGGCGCCGAGTGGCCGGGCCTGTACACGGCGCTGAAGTTCTGCGCCACCTGGCTGTCGGCCTGGACGGGCGTGCCCGCGGGCGTGTTCGCGCCCTCGCTGGCGGTGGGCGCCGGCATCGGCCACGACGTGGCCACGCTGGCCGAGCTGGGCCGCGAGGCGGCGATCCCGCTCATCGCGCTGGGCATGGTGGGCTTCCTGGCGGCCACCACGCAGGCGCCGATCACGGCCTTCATCATTGTCATGGAGATGGTCTCGGGCCACGCCATGGTGCTGAGCCTGATGGCCTGCTCGATGGTGGCGGCGGGGGTCTCGCGCCTGGTGGCGCGGCCCATGTACGGGCAGCTGGCGCTGCTGCTGCCGCTGCCGCCCCCGGAGCCGCCGGCACCGGCCGCCGCCGACCCTAGCCCGCCCCCGGCAGCGCCAGCAGCAGCGCCGCGATGAGCCCGGTGGCCGCCCAGGCCGCCCGCACCCAGGCCCGCGGCACGGGCTCGCGTGCGGGCAGCGGCGG
>ERZ1066136.1247-NODE-1247-length-13732-cov-7.067778_pt1 | contig 13732 bp, 14 predicted proteins | sample MGYA00382783_ERZ1066136 | MGnify/ENA primary metagenome ERZ1066136 (study PRJEB33369, sample SAMEA5778366) | biofilm metagenome | biome: Industrial cooling water; feature: Water cooling tower basin; material: Biofilm | place: United Arab Emirates | collected... | reverse complement strand
TGCTCAAGCAGACCATTCGTTCCGCGGGGCTGGCGGTGCTGCCATGCACCGGGCACGTGATCAACCTTGAGGAGCCCGCGCTGTTCAACCGCGTCGTGGAGGATTTCCTCCATCAGGTGGAGCGCGGACGCTGGCCCGTGCGGCCCTGGAAGACGTGACCGCGCTCGGGCATCTCAAGGTGCTGGACCTCACGCGCGTGCGTGCGGGCCCCACGTGCGTGAAGCAGTTCGCCGACTGGGGCGCGGACGTCCTCAAGATCGAGGTGCCGGGGGAGGGTGACGACGGCTTCTTCGCGCGGGACGGCTCGGACTTCCAGAACCTGCACCGGAACAAGCGCTCGATCACGCTCAACCTCAAGGACGCGCGCGGCATCGAAATCCTGAAGCGGCTCGCGCGCGAAGCCGACGTGCTGGTCGAGAACTACCGGCCCGACGTGAAGTTCAAGCTGGGCATCGACTACGAGACCCTGGCCCGCGAGAACCCGCGGCTCGTGTACGCGAGCATCTCCGGGTTCGGGGAGACCGGCCCGTACCGTGCGCGGCCGGGCTTTGATCAGATCGCGCAGGGCATGGGCGGCCTCATGGCGGTGACCGGGCTGCCCGGTCAGGGGCCCGTGCGTGCAGGCATCCCCGTGGCGGACCTCAGTGCCGGGCTGTTTGCAGCCGTCGGCATTCTGGTCGCACTGCAGGAGCGCAGCGTGTCCGGCCGGGGGCAGTGGGTCCAGAGTTCGCTGCTGGGCGCGATGGTCGCCATGATGGACTTCCAGGCCGCGCGCTGGCTGGTGGAAGGGGAAGTGCCGGCGCAGGCAGGCAACGATCACCCCACGTCGATCCCCACGGGGGTGTTCCCGACGTCCGACGGCCACGTGAACATCGCCGCGAGCGGCAACGTGATCTTCCGGCGGTTGTGCGAATCCCTGGGCATGCCGGAAGTGGCCGACGATGAAGCTTTCGTGACGAGCGAAGCGCGTTCGCGCAATCGCGCGGCGCTCAATGCGCACATCGCGGAGCGGACGCGTTTGCTGACGAGTGCGGCGCTCGTCGCCCGGCTGAACGACGCTGGCGTGCCGGCGGGGCCGATCAACCCGATGGATGCGGTCTTCGCGGACCCGCAGGTGCGCCATCTCGGCATGGCCGCAGCGGTGCCACGCGCGGATGGCGGCACCGTGGACCTCGTCGGGCCGGCGTTTTCGCTCTCGCGCACGCCCGCGGGAATGCGCAACGCGATGGGACGGGCGGGCGAGCACACGGAGGAGGTGCTGCGCGGGCTCGGATTCGACGACGACACCATCGCCGGCTATCGCGACGCCGGCGTCATCTGAGGAGCAGACCGTGGGTCAGGGCAAGGTAAGAGTGGAACGGGACGGGCCCATCGGGCGGCTGGTGCTGGACAACCCGGACCGGCGCAACGCATTGAGCGCCGACATGTGGCGCGCGATTCCGATCGCCATGCGGGATTTCGATGCCGATCCGGACATCCGATGCGTGGTCGTGCGCGGTGCCGGCACGGTGGCGTTCGCCGCGGGCGCTGACATCTCCGAGTTCGAGAAGCAGCGGTCCGGTCCCGAACTCGTGCATGCCTATGAGCAATTGCTCGAAGACGCCCACGCTTCGCTCGAAGGGTCGCGCAAGCCGGTGATCGCGCTGATCCACGGGTTCTGCATCGGGGGCGGACTCGCGACGGCGCTGTCTTGCGATCTCCGGTATGCCTCGGACACGGCTCAGTTCGCGGTGCCGGCGGCCCGGCTCGGTCTGGGCTACGGCGTGAGGGGGCACGCGCGCATCGTCGCCACCGTGGGCCACGCCGCTGCGCGCGAGATCATGTTCACGGCACGGCGGTACTCGGCGTCGGAGGCCCTGGCCATCGGGCTGGTGAACCGCGTGGTCCCCGAGGCCGAACTCGACACCTATGTGAACGCCATGGCTACCACGATCGCCTCGAACGCGCCGCTGACGCAGGCAGCGTCCAAGACCATCATCGACACGATCATCGCGCCGCACGGGGATTTCTCGGCCGGCAAGGCCGCCATTGCCCGATGCATGGACAGCGAGGACTATAAGGAAGGGCGGCAGGCTTTCCTGGAGAAGCGGCCGCCGAAGTTCCGCGGCGTCTGAGCGCCGCGGGCGCTGGTGCGCCCAGCCGGAATCGAACCGGCACGACTTGCGTCGAGGGATTTTAAGTCCCTTGCGTCTACCAATTTCGCCATGGGCGCGCGGCGACGGATTGTCCCATGGAAGCGCCCGGGCGCTGCGCCGGTCTGTCTCTGACGGGCGTGGCTCCGTGACGGGTCTGAACCCCGTCCCGGGATCCGGAGGTCCCTTCGGGCCTCCCGCGAGCAGGGTTACCGGGCGGCGGCATGCCCGTGGCATCCGCGCCGCCGGGGTCCCCGCCTCGGCGCGCCCCTAAAGTCACCCCCCGCAAAACCGTTAAGCCCGCTATGACATTGGCGCGCCCCGCCCCGGCGGCGGCCGTCTTCCCATCGATTCCAGCGCGACCGCGATTCCCTCGGGAGTCCCTGATCCATGACCGTCATCGTCGGCTACATCATCATTCTCGCTTCCGTCATCGGCGGCTTCATCCTGGCGGGCGGCCATGTGGCGTCGCTCATCCAGCCGACGGAAGTCATCATGATCGGCGGCGCCGCGGCCGGCGCCTTCGTGGTGACCAACACCGGCAAGGTGATCAAGGCGACCCTGGGCGCGCTGCCCACGGTGTTCAAGGGCTCCAAGTTCACCAAGGCGCTTTACCTGGAACTGCTTTCCCTGCTGTACGACATCCTGGCCAAGGTCCGGAAGGAAGGCCTCATGTCCATCGAATCGGACGTGGAATCGCCCGAGCAGAGCCCGATCTTCTCGAAGTACCCGATGATCGTCTCGGACCACCACGCCATGGAGTTCATGACCGACTACCTGCGGATCATGGTGGGCGGCAACCTGAACGCCTTCGAGATCGAGAACCTGATGGACGTGGAGATCGAGACCCACCACCACGAGGGCGAGGCCCCGGCCCAGGCGGTCGCGCGGCTCGGTGACGGTCTGCCGGCTTTCGGGATCGTGGCGGCGGTGATGGGGGTGGTGCACACCATGGAGTCGGTGGGCCTGCCGCCCGCCGAGCTGGGCAAGCTGATCGCCGCGGCCCTCGTGGGGACCTTTCTCGGGATTCTTCTGGCCTATGGCTTCGTGGGGCCGCTCGCGACGCTGCTGGAACACAAGCTGAACGAGTCCACGAAGATGTTCCAGTGCATCAAGGTGACGCTGCTCGCGAGCCTCAACGGCTACGCGCCGCAGGTGGCCGTGGAGTTCGGCCGCAAGGTGTTGTATTCGACGGAACGTCCGTCGTTCAAGGAGCTGGAGGAGGAGGTCAAGAACCGGAAGGGCAAGTAGCCGCCGGCGTTCGGGCCTCCACCGGGTGAGTCGACATGAGCGACGACAGCCAACAGCCAATCATCGTCAAGAAGGTCAAGAAGGGCGGCCATGGTCACCACGGCGGCGCCTGGAAGATCGCCTATGCGGACTTCGTGACCGCCATGATGGCGTTCTTCCTGCTCATGTGGCTGCTGGGTTCCACCACCAAGGGGGACCTGAACGGCATCTCCGAGTACTTCCAGACCCCGCTGAGGGTCGCGCTCATGGGCGGTTCGGGCGCAGGCGAGGCCACGAGCGTCATCAAGGGCGGCGGCACGGACCTTTCGCGGAAGACCGGCGAGGTCAACCGGCGGGTCGACGGCAAGAAGCGCGTCGGTCCTGTCGACGAGGAGACCGCGGAAAAGGCGCTCATGGCCCAGGAGGCCGAGCGACTCAAGAGCCTCAAGGAGGAACTGAAGGAGGTCATCGAGAAGAACGAGACCCTGCAGCAGTTCCGGGACCAGCTGCTGATCGACATCACGACCGAAGGTCTGCGCGTGCAGATCGTCGACAAGCAGAACCGTCCCATGTTCGCGATCGGCAGCAGCGCGCTGCAGCCGTACACGCGCGAAATCCTGCGGGAGATCGGCAAGGTCATGAACGATGTGCCCAATCGCATCACGATCTCGGGCCATACCGACCACTCGCCGTATTCCGGAGGCGAACGCGGCTACAGCAACTGGGAACTCTCGGCGGACCGCGCCAATGCGGCCCGTCGTGAACTGCTTTCCGGCGGGATGGAGGAACACCGCATCGCCCGCGTGATCGGGCTGGGGTCGGCCGTGCTGCTCGACGCCTCGGATCCGTTCAACCCCATCAACCGTCGCGTGAGCATCATCGTGATGAATCGCCGCGCCGAAAAGGCGGCGAAGACCGACGGCGGCACCATCGAGGTGGAGGACATCGGCAGACGCGATGGCGACGCGCCCGCAACACCCCCCAAGGAGAGCCCGGCGAAGGAGGCCGCGGCGGCCGGCCACGGAGCCGAGGACCATGGATCCGGGAGCGGCAAGTCCCATTGAGCTGCGCCCGACGGGGCGCGCGCGCGTTCCGCCGGTCGTTGTCGCGGCGGTGGCCCAGCTCGCGGGCTGGGTCGTCGCCAACGCGCTGATCGCCGTATTCGCTTCGCCCACCTGGGTCTTCGTGCTCGGCTGCGGGGCGCTCGCCGCGGGCGCGGGACGCCTGATGCGCATGGCGTCCTGGTGGACGCCGGTCAACGCGACGTTTCCCCTTGCGGTCTGGATCGCGTCCCGCTGGACCGTGTCCCCGCTCTGGTTTCTCGGTGCGTTCGTCGTGCTCGCCGTCATCTACGGCACCACCTTCCGCACGCAGGTGCCGCTCTATCTGTCGAATGGTCGCGCCATCGCGGCCGTCGCCGAACTGCTCCCGCGCGCGCGCCGCTTCCGATTTCTGGACGTCGGTTGCGGCACGGGAACGGTCCTCGCCGCGCTCGGGGCGTCGCATGCGGAGGGCGAGTTCCACGGTCTGGAACTCGCGCCCGGGCCGTGGCTCGTGGCACGGGTGCGCGGATGGCTGAGTCGCGGACGATTCACCGTCGCGCGCCGCGATCTGTTCCGGGAACCGTTCGCGGACTACGACGTGGTGTACGCGTTCCTCTCGCCGGTGCCGATGCCCGATCTGTGGCGGAAGGCGAGGGCGGAGATGCGCCCCGGAACGATCTTCGTGAGCAACACGTTCGCCGTGCCGGGCGTGCCCGCGCACGCGACGGTCCATGTGGGGCCGGGCGAGCGCTGTCTGCACGTCTGGCGGATGTGACGGCATGACCGGCGATCTCGCTCAGGTGGTGGAGGCGCTGGGGCGCCGGCCGATTCCGGTGCTCGCGTCGACCGAGGACGCGCTGAGACGCCTGCGCCGCGACCCGGAGCGCGTGAGTGCGCGAGACATATCGCGCATCGTGCTGCGCGATCCGCTCATGACGCTGGAAGTGCTGCGTTTCGCGGAGGCGCGCCGCGGACCGCGGCAGTCGGCGGACATCACCACCGTGGAACACGCGGTGATGATGCACGGCATCGAGAGCTTCATGACGCACTTCCGGCAGTTGCAGACGCTGGAACAGACGCTCGCCGAGATTCCCCAGTCGCTGCGGGGTGCGCTGCACGTGGTCAGCCGGTCCCAGCACGCCGCGGCCTATGCGCGCGCGATCGCCAAGCAGCGCCACGACATCGAGACCGACGAAGTCATCATCGGCGCGCTGCTGCACGATCTCGCCGAGCTGATGCTGTGGTTTCACGCCCCTGAGGATGCTCTGCACGCGCAGTGCCTCATCAACGAGATTCCGGGCGTTCGCAGCGCTCAGGCGCAGCGGCTCGTGTTCGGCTTCACCCACGGCGAGCTGCAGTTGGCGCTCGCGCGCACGTGGAATCTGCCGAGCCTGCTGGTGCGTCTGATGGACGACGACCACGCGGACCATCCGCGCGTGATCAACGTGTCCCTGGCCGCCGCGCTTGCGCGGCACACCACGCACGGCTGGCATGACGCGGCGCTGCCGGACGACTACGCGCTCATCGAGAAGATGCTCAACTTCACGCCCGACGGCGCGTACCGTCTCGTGCGCAACGCGAGCCTGTCGGCGGCGCGCCAATGGCAGGACACCGGCGTTCGGCCGGTGGCGGCGTGGCTGCCGATGGAGGAGGGCAGAGTGCTGGAGGAGTTCGCGGTGCTGCCGGCGCCGAAGGGCACCTCCAGTCCACTGTTCCGAACCGCGATGGGCCGCGTGCAGAAGGCCGGCACCGACATCGATGCCGAGACACTCGTGGCGGCAACACTGTTCGCGTTGCACTACGGCATGGGTTTCGAGCGGGTGAGCTTCGCCGAACCGGTGCAGGGCGGGGATGCGCTGCGCGTGCGCTACTGCATCCAGAGTCACGGGGGCCGCGAGCGGGATTTCACCGGCTATCGGATGTCCCTGTCCGGGCGCGATCTGCTGTCCCGTCTGCAAGGCCGCATGCAGGGTGTTTGGGGCGGAGGTCCGAATCACGAGAAGCTCGCGGCGCTGCTCCTTCCGGAACAGCGCGAGCTCGTCGGCCCCGGTGAGTTCCTTCTGATGGCGTTCCACGACGAGGATCGCCCGCTGGGCGTGCTCGTCGCGAGTCGCGGGGGAGGGGCTGGCGCCATTCCCGAGGCGATGTACCCGCCCTTCAAGTCGGCCTGCATGGTCCTGGCCCAGAAGCTGGCCCGGCGGCGCGGTCATGGCTGAACCGTCGTCCGGCGGACTCCCCGATCCGGACAACCCGGCGCCACCGACGCCGTCGACACTGCCGCGGGGCGGTCTCTACCTGCGCCGGGCGGGCGAAGTGCGAGGCCCGTTTCCCGCGGGCCTGCTTGCGCGACACCTGGAACTGGGACGGCTCGTGCCGGGCGATGAGGTGAGCGAGGACCGCGTCACGTGGTGGCCGGTGCATGAAGCCGTGGGAGAACTCGCGCAGGCACACGACGCAGCGCTGCCTGCGCTCGTCACCACGGATGGCATCGACTGGCGCGAGGAGCGGCGGCGTGCACGGCGGCGCTGGATCGACGAGCGCAGCGGTCAGGACCGGCGTGCCCGGCAGGACGCGACCCCGGGCAGCGAGGCGCGTAGCGGCGCGGATCGCCGGCGCGATGCGGAGGCGGCGCGCCCGTTGCCCCAGCAGTTCAGGCCGGAGGGGGGCGGGGCCCCCGGCGCCTCCCGGCGATCGCTATCTCTCGTGCTTGCCGTCGTCGTGCTGCTGGTCGTGGCCGGCGTGTGCCTCTGGCTGTACGCGCCCCGGTTCGTTCCGCGGATCCAGATCCTGCGCTGACGCGAAGTCGGGCGGTGCCGCGTAGTAGGATTCGGCGGCTCGCTACCGACCCCCTTCGATGAAATCCCGCTCGGACGTCATTCGCTCCCGCGACAACGTGCTCGTGAAGCGCGTCGCTCGGCTCGCCGAGAGCGCACGCGAGCGCGCGACCGAAGGCCTCGGTATTCTGGAAGGCTGCCATCTGATCCGGGCCTGCCTGGCAGCTCCCCGCTTCGGCGTGGTCAGTCTCGAACGCATCATCGTCTGCGAGACGGTCATCGATCTCCCCGAGGTTCGTGCCACGCTCGACGCGGCGACCGGCGTCCCGCAGAGCCTGATGGCAGAGGGCCCGTTCGCCCGGCTTGGTCCCGTCAGCGGTCCGAATGCAGTGCTCGGGCTCATGCGGTTGCCGGTCCAGCCCTGGCCGGAGCCCGAGCCCGTCCGTGCGTTCGAGCTCTGGCTGGAGGACGTGCAGGACCCCGGAAACGTCGGCACGCTGATCCGGACCGCCGCTGCGGCCGGGGTGACCGCCGTCCGGCTGAGCCCGGGCTGCGCGGATCCCTGGAGTCCCAAGGTGCTGAGGGCCGGCATGGGCGGGCAGTTCGTGGTGTCGATCGAGGCCGACGCCGATCTGGAACGCCGGTCGCGGATTGCGCCGCTCACCACCCATGCCCTGGCCCTGACGGCATCGGGGGATCTCTACGACGAGCAGCTTGCCCGGCCGCTCGCGCTCGTCCTCGGCAATGAGGGCGCGGGCCTGAGTGCTGGTCTGCTGGCGAACGTGCACCGGCCGATGCGCATCAGGATGCCGGGCGCGGTGGAGTCGCTCAACGTGGCAGCGGCGGGCGCGGTGGCTCTGTTCGAGGTCGTTCGGCGGGAGCGTCGTTTGGCGCCTCTCGGGACGCAGGGCGTCTGAACCGGTCACGATGAATGACCCACGCCGCCTCACACCGGATCATGACATTTACATAATATGCATTATGCGTTTGTACTGAGGGAAGTTCCGACTGGGGAGGCCCCCGAGCTCACATGGTGTGCGTCGGCTGGCTGGCCTTGGCGTAGCCTGTCAGGAGGCTCTCCATTTTCGCCTTCGCAAGTTGACCGGATTCGTCGTCCTTGAACTGGACGCCTACACCGATCGCCTTGTTGCCCTGGGAGCCCGGCGGTGTGATCCACACCACCTTGCCTGCCACGGGGAACTTGGTCGGGTCTCCAGGCAGCGCGATCAGCATGAAGATCTCGTCGCCCAACCCGTACGGCTTGTTGGTCGGGATGAAGATGCCGCCGTTGCGGATGTACGGCATGTAGGCGGCGTGCAGGATCGCGAGATCCTTGATGTTCAGGGAAAGCGCGGTGGTTCGCGGTGCTCCCTCGGGCGCCTGTGCCATCAGTGTTCCTCGAAAATCGCCAGATAACCCAAGAGCAGGTCCTCTACGGCCGATTTCGGATTCAACGGATGATCGAGCCACCGCCTTGAGGTCCGCAAGCGCGTTTCGTAACGCATGAGCCGTCGGATCGACACCGCCGCCGCGATGCGCTCCAGGACCGACCCGTAGTCGGGATGAAACCGCGCGGCTGCGCCCGCCCGTACGCCCGCGAGATCGGCGCACCAGGTCTGCATCAGCCGAAGGCAGTCGGCGACCTCCATGCGTTCCGCCAGGGCGAGCAGTTCGGCGCTCCGTCGTCCGGAGGTGTCTCGCGCCAGCGCTGGCAGCAGCCGCGAGCGGGCGTCCCAGTAGGTTTCCGACAGATCGGCAACGGCGAGCGGCGACCCGCCAGTCTGCGCCAGCACGAGTTCCGGATGGGCGATGCCCTGCGCCTTCAGCCAGTCTTGCGCCTCGGCGGCCGAGGGGTCGGGCACCTGTATCCGGACGCAGCGGCTCCGGATGGTGGCCGGCAGGCGCGCCGGTGCATGGGTCACGAGCACGAGGTGCGCGTGCGCGGGTGGCTCCTCCAGGATCTTGAGCAGACTGTTGGCGGCGGCCGCATTCATCCAGTCGGCGGGACTCAGGACGGCGACCCGAGCCCGTTCCCGATTCGCGGTGACTTGCAGGAAGCCGATCAGCCCCCGGATTGCCTCGACCGGAATCAGCCGCTTGTCCTTGCGTGCGCCCTTGACTTCCTCGGACTCCTGCACGTCCACGGATTCCGGTGTGTCCTCGGCCTCGGTTTCCGAGGCCGGAAACTCGCCAAGGCGGAGAAGATCCGGATGCCGGCCGGAGGCACTCCAGCGGCAGTCGTCGCACTCGCCGCAAGGCAGGCCGTCCGCCGTCTCGCGGGCACAGAGGAGCGCCTGAGCCACCGCGAGACCGAATTCGCGTACCCCCGATCCGCGCGCGCCCGCGAGCATGAGCGACGCGGGAAAGCTGCGCGCGCCGAACCGGGCCGACCACAAGGGCCGGTGCCAGTCGAGCAGCGTCACCGTGCTCCCTCCATGCGAGAAGGACCGTCGTTCAGGCCGAGGAGACGCGTGAGAACGTCACCCAGATGGGCCGCCACGGCATCAGGTGCCCACTCGGCCGGTACGCGGAGCACCCGTACCGGTTCGCGCGCCAGGATCGCGAGATAGGCCGCGCGTACTCGCTCGTGGAAGGCATGGGCTTCCGATTCGAAGCGGTCCGGGGTGTCGCCGCGAGTGCCGAGCCGCGCCCCGGCGAGTTCCACCGTTGCGTCGACGAGTACGGTGAGGTCCGGTCGCAGCGAACCCTGCACCCAGTCCCGCAAGACGTCGATCCGGCCGTCCGGGATGCCGCGCCCTCCTCCCTGATACGCGTAGGTCGCGTCGGTGAATCTGTCGCACAGTACCCAGTGCCCCCGCTCGAGGGCGGGCAGGATGACACGCGCCAGGTGTTCCGCGCGGGCCGCGAAGACGAGAAGCAATTCGGTGTCGGGCGACAGTTCGCTGCGGCGGTCCAGCAGCAGAGCTCGGATCGATTCGCCGGAGGGTGTTCCGCCGGGCTCGCGCGTGACCACGTGTGCGATGCCACGGGCTTCAAGAAACGCCGCACATGCCCGAAGTGCCGTGGACTTGCCGGCACCGTCGAGACCTTCGAACGTCAGGAACTTCCCGGGCGTTGTCATGCTGCTCTCCGGATGCTGCGGCGGTCTCAGCGCTTCTGGAACCGCGCCACGGCGCGGTTGTGATCGTCGAGGTTCGTGGAGAACTCCGAGGTGCCATCGCCGCGGGCCACGAAGTACAAGGCGCGGCTGTCCGCGGGCGCGAGCGCTGCGTTCAACGATGCCGCCCCCGGTGCAGCGATGGGCGTCGGCGGGAGGCCTGCACGCGTGTAGGTGTTGTACGGGGAATCCGTTTCGAGGTCCACCCGGCGGAGATTGCCGTCGAACCGGGCGCCCATGCCGTAGATCACGGTCGGGTCGCTCTGCAGACGCATGCCGATCCGCAAGCGGTTGGCGAACACCGCGCCGATCAGGGGGCGGTCCTCGGAGCGGCCGGTTTCCTTCTCGATGACCGACGCAAGGATGAGCGCGTCGTAGGGCGACTCCACGGGAGAGGCAGGCGCGCGCTTCGCCCAGGCGGCTTCCAGCAGCTTGCGCATCCGCGCGTAGGCTTGCCGCAACAGGACGACGTCGCTGGTGCCGGGTGCGAAATGGTAGGAGTCGGGGAAGAACAGCCCTTCCGCCCGTTTCTCGATGGCGCCCACCCGTTCGAGGAGCGCGGACTCGGGGAGATCCTTCGTGTCATGGCGGATGCCCGGGTGCGCGTCGAGCGCGGCGCGGATCTGGCGGAACGTCCAGCCCTCGATGAAGCGGATCTGTTCCTGGACGGCGTCCCCGCGCGCGATGGCCGCCAGAAGATCGCCTGCGGTCATGCCGGCACGTACTTCGTAGACGCCTGCGCGAAGCTGGCCGGCCTTGCCGTCGAGCCGAGCGAGCCAGGCGAAAACGCGCGGGTGGTCGATGAGGCCCTTACCATGCAGCTGGCGGGCGAGCTGCCGGATGCCCGTGCCCGTCTCGACCGAGATACGCATCGAGGCTCCGTTGGCGAGCAGCGCCGCGTGCCGATAGGCCTCGAAGGCGTGATAGCCCCAGCCGGCGACGGCGACCGCGCAAAGCAGCAGCGCACCCGCCAGCCACTTCATGACCAATGAACCCCGACGGACTGCGGCACCGGCGCCGGCATGCCGGACCGGGGCCGCGCTACAGCGCCCGGAAGATGAGCGATCCGTTCGTGCCGCCGAACCCGAAGGAGTTGGACAGCGCGGTCCGCAGCGTCATGGGCCGCGCCGTATTGGGCACGTAATCGAGATCGCACTCGGGGCTGGGGTTGTGCAGATTGATCGTGGGCGGCGCCACCTGATCGCGAATGGCGAGGACGCTGAACACGGCCTCGACGCCGCCCGCGGCCCCCAGCAGATGGCCCGTGAGCGACTTGGTGGAACTGACGGCCACCCTTCTTGCGTGGTCGCCGAAACAACGCTTCACTGCAACGGTTTCCGCGACGTCGCCGAGTGGTGTCGAGGTCCCGTGGGCGTTGATGTAGTGAATGTCCTCGGGGTTGAGCTGCGCGCTGCGCAATGCGTTGCGCATGCAGCGCACGGCACCCTCCCCGTCTTCGCACGGCGCCGTCATGTGATGCGCGTCGGCGCTCAGGCCGTAGCCCGCAAGCTCGCAGTAGATGCGGGCTCCGCGCGCCTTCGCGTGCTCGTACTCTTCGAGCACGAGCACCCCGGCGCCTTCACCGAGGACGAATCCATCGCGGTCGGCGTCCCAGGGCCGGCTGGCGGCCGCGGGATCGTCGTTGCGTGTCGACAGAGCGCGCATGGCAGCAAAGCCGCCGATGCCCAGGGGACTGACGGCCGCCTCGGCGCCACCGGCGACGATGACGTCGGCGTCACCGTACTCGATGAGGCGCATGCCCTCGCCGATGCAGTGCGTGGAGGTGGTGCAGGCGGTCACGATGGCCAGGTTCGGTCCCTTGAACCCGTAGGTGATGGACAGCGTGCCCGCAATGAGATTGATGATGCTGCCCGGAATGAAGAACGGAGAGATCTTCCGGGCACCGCCCTCGACGAGTGCGGTGTGCGTTTCCTCGATGAGCGGCAGACCGCCGATGCCGGAGCCGATGACGACCCCGATGCGTTCGGCGTTCTGCTCGTTCGCGCTGATGCCGGCGTCTCCGATGGCCTCGATGGCCGCCGCCATGCCGTAGTGAATGAAGGTATCGAGGCGTCGCGCCTCCTTGGCCGGCATGTAGCGAGAAGGATCGAAACCCTTCACCTCACCGGCAATCTGCGACGCGAACGGTGCGGCATCGAACCGCGTGACGCGAGTGATGCCGGACTGACCTGCGAGGACGTTCTTCCAGGACTCCTCGATACCGATACCGGTGGGGCTCACGATCCCCAGACCGGTCACGACGACCCTGCGTTTGGACAAGGCTTCTCCGGATGGATGAGGGCCGGCGTCAGACGCGCGCCGGCATCAGTTGAGGTGGGCGTTGACGTAGTCGATGGCTTGCTGGACGGAGGTGATCTTCTCGGCTTCCTCGTCCGGGATGTCGCACTCGAATTCCTCTTCGAGGGCCATCACGAGTTCCACGGTGTCGAGCGAGTCGGCGCCGAGATCATCGACGAACGTCGATTCGTTCTTGATGTCGGCTTCGTTCACGCCGAGTTGCTCGGCCACGATTCGCTTGACGCGTTGCTCCACGCTTTCCATTGTTTACCCTTCCCTTCGATTGAATCTGTTCTCAACGAGGGCGCGTGCTGTTGAGAAGGCGACGCGACCACACCCCCTGATGGACTCGGATGCATGCGAGTCGGGGGCGCATTCTACCAAAAGCGCCTCTCGAAATCGCCGTGCAGAGCACATGCCGCCGTGCTCAATCCATCAGCATTCCGCCATTCACGTGAATGGTGCTGCCTGTCACGTAGCTGGCGCCTTCGGAGGCCAGAAACGCAACGGCCGCAGCCACTTCCCGCGATTGCCCGAACCGGCCCAGCGGCACCTGCGACAGCAGGGCATCCCGCTGGGCATCCGCCAGACCGCGTGTCATGTCGGTATCGATGAAACCCGGCGCGACGCAGTTTACAGTGATGTTGCGGCTCCCGACTTCCTTGGCCAGCGACTTCGTGAAGCCGGTGAGACCGGCCTTGGCCGCGGCGTAGTTGGCCTGTCCGCCATTGCCCGAATGACCCACGACCGAGGTCACGTTCACGATGCGGCCCCAGCGGGCCTTCATCATGGGACGGATGACCAGCTTGGAGAGCTGGAACACCGATTTCAGGTTGGTCGTCAGCACCGCATCCCAGTCTTCGTCGCGCATGCGCAGCAACAAATTGTCACGGGTGATGCCGGCGTTGTTGACGAGGATGGCCACCTCCCCGAGACGCGCGGCCACGGCATCGAGCGCAGGCTGCAGCGCGTCTGCCTGCGTGACGTCGAGCTGGAGCCCGAATCCCTGGATGCCGGCGCTCGCGAAGGCGGCATCGATGTTCGCGGCGCCCTCGGCGCTCGTGGCGGTTCCTGCGACCAGCGCGCCTGCGGCGCCCAGTTCGAGCGCGATGGCCTGTCCGATGCCGCGCCAGGCGC
>ERZ1066136.1246-NODE-1246-length-13736-cov-8.012426_pt1 | contig 13736 bp, 10 predicted proteins | sample MGYA00382783_ERZ1066136 | MGnify/ENA primary metagenome ERZ1066136 (study PRJEB33369, sample SAMEA5778366) | biofilm metagenome | biome: Industrial cooling water; feature: Water cooling tower basin; material: Biofilm | place: United Arab Emirates | collected... | reverse complement strand
GACCCGGTCACGACCGGGACCGCATCCCAGTCCGGCGAGGCGGCGCAAAGCGCCGGCGGGCGCGGCGAGCGCAGCCCGGGATCGGTGGACCCCCGCATCCTGATGCAGATGGCGGTGCCCCGAACCCCGGCAGCCGCCGGAGGCGACGCGTCGGCGAACGCCGATGGGGGACGCAGCGCCGCGACCATCGGCCCGGCCGGCGGCAGCGCCGGGGTCGCGGTGTCCGCGCCCACCGCGCCGCCGCTCGGTTCCTCGGGCGTGCCCACCCCGGCCACTCAAGTCCCCACGGCCGAGGCCGTTGTTCCTGACACGGTGCAGTCCAAGTGGAACGCACCCGCCCCGCTGAGCGTTGCCCTCCCCGGTGACGAGCCGGCGTCCGGACCGGAGAAACGAAGTGCCGAGGAACAGCAGTTCGACATCATGGTGAATGGCGTGCGCCTGACCGGCGTGAGCCTGTCCGTCGGTGTCGTGACCTGGGCACTGCGGGCGGGCGGCATCGTCTCCAGCCTGCTCGCGTCGCTGCCGGCCTGGCGCTTCGTCGATCCCTTGCCGGTTCTCGAACGGGCCGAGCGGGCGCGCGTGGTGTGGCGGGACGACGAGGACGACGACGGCGACGGTGACGACACCGCGAAGCGCGACCGCGCGGTCGAAGACCTCTTCGGAGGACCGTCCTGATGGGGTGGTTGCGTCTGCCGAGGCGAACGTGGCTGCGCTGGCGTCCGAGCACGCTCGCGCGCGTCACCTTCGGCATCGTCTCGCTCACCCTGGCCATCGCCCTGGGCGTGGACGCGGTGTTCCACGTGCTGCGCGACGACGTGGACGTCGCGAGGCAGGTGCGCAAGCGCGTGAGCGAGAACGTCGCGATCCAGATCTCGGTGCTCGCCAACAAGAAGGACTTCGACGGCATCGAACGGACCGCGGGCAACATCCTCGCGCGGGAGCCCGACGTGCTGTCCGTGGCCGTGCGCCGCGCCGACGGCGAAGCCGTGTTCTCGTCCCCCGAGCACTCGCGCCACTGGACGGCACCCAAGGACAACGAGTCGACGCTCACACACGTGGTGGTGCCGCTGCTGTCGGCGGGCAACCGCTGGGGTCAGGTGGAGATCGCCTTTCGTCCCGTCGCGCCGACGACCGCGACGCAGTGGCTCACGCAGCCGGTCGTGCTGTCCATCCTGGTCATCGGCGTCGTGGGTGCGCTCGCCTACTACCTGTTCCTGCGGCGCACGCTCCAGGCGCTAGATCCGTCCAAGGCCATTCCCGACAGCGTGGCGGTGGCGCTCGACACGCTGGCCGAAGGTCTCATGATCCTCGACACGCGCGGCCGCATGCTGATGGTGAACCGCGCGTTCCAGGCGCTGCATCCCGACGCCGCGGGGCAGTCCGCGCTGGGCCGGCCCGCGTCGACCCTGCCCTGGCTGTGCGAATCGCTCGACCCCGATCTGCGCAAGCACCCGTGGAACCAGGTCATCGCAACCCGTGAACCCGTGACGGACGTGCTCCTGGAGATTCGTGCCGAGGAGCGGCCCGCCCGCAAGGTGCGCCTCAACGCATCACCGGTACGTGACGCGAAGGGCGCCGTGCGCGGCTGCTTCGTGAGCTTCAACGACGTCACGGAACTGCACGAGGCGAACGAGGAACTCCACAGCCTGCTCGACGACCTCAAGGCCCGCGAAGTGGTGATCCGGCGGCAGAACCAGGAACTGCTGCAGACCCGGGACCGGATCGAGGCGCAGAACCGGGAACTGCAGGAATCGAACGCACGCATCGAAGTGCAGAACCGCGAGCTGGAACGGCTCGCGCACTACGATCCGCTCACGGGCATCATGAACCGCCGGGCCTTCATGGACCGGGCGAGCGCCATCTTCGAGAAGGCGCTGCGGGAAGGAACCCACGTGGCGTGCATCATGACCGACATCGACAAGTTCAAGTCGGTCAACGACAACTATGGTCATGCCGTCGGCGACGAGGTCATCCAGCAGGTGGCGCGCGTGCTGTCGATGGGGCTGCGGCCTGCCGATCTGCTGTGCCGCTACGGCGGCGAGGAGTTCTGCATCCTGCTCCCCGGGCTCGATCCGACCCAGGCGCTCGCAGTGGGGCGGCGCCTGTGCTCGAAGGTGGAGTCGCAGGTGGGACCCGGCCTGCGCTCGCAGCCGGGCCTCAGGGTGACGTCGTCGTTCGGCATCTCCGAGACCTCGTTCGGCGCGGCGTCGCTCAAGCAGATGATCGAAGAGGCGGACCAGGCCCTCTACGCGTCGAAGCAGGCCGGCCGCAACTTCGTGACACTGTTCTCGGAGATGCCGTGGTTCGCGCACGACCTGGCTGCCGCAGACCTGCTCCGCGTGCGCGAGCTGTCGCAGCAGACCGACTCGATACTGATTCCGGGCTTCGACGAAGCTGCAAGCGGCTGACGGCGGGGCGCGCTGCCAGCGATCACTGGAGACGGGCAGACTTGCCCGCGAACGCCGTGCTACCGAGGTGATGCGCGGCGTCCGCGGCAGGGCCCGTCTCGCGAGCCAGAGCCTCCATCACGAGATTCACGTGCTCCGTCTCCTCGACGGCGGACTCGCGCGCAAGCAACTGGACTTCCAGCGCGCTGCTTCGGTCCGCCACGGACTCGAAGAAGGCGACGGCGCGCCGCTCGTTCGAAAGGGCGATGCGCAGCCCATGCACGGGCAGCATGCGCCAATGCACCATCGCATGGGCCGTGGCCTCGGGCGATTCGAACCCGAGCCAATGGAACGGCCCGGACTCGGGCACCGCAACACCGAGCGCCGCCGCGCGTGCCGCGGCCCGGACACCGTGCGCGCGCTCGTCCTCCGCGAGGCGACGGAACAGGGCCGCGAGTCCGCGGTTTCCGCATTCATTCATGGCGCCGGCGAGCTCGTCGTAGCGCGCAGCTGCCTCGCGCTCGATGGCGACGGCGTGCGCGAAGAACGACGCGAGCGAGTCGATGGAAGTCGTCATGCGGAGCATTCCTCCAGAACGCGCACGCGGCCGAGAGCCGTCGGGGCATGCCGATCAGATGGCTCCAGTATGCGCCTCGCCGCGACCTCGCGAATTGACGCGCATCAAGCGACCGTTCGCGGACCCGCTCGTCACGGCTCGGGCGTCACGGCCATCGGCTATCCTGACCGCCCATGGAATCTTTCCGTCCGCGCCGGGCGCCCGCCCGCGACGCGACCCGCGACTCCGGTCTGAAGCCCTCGCGCCGCTGGGTGACGGCGCTGTGCGCGTGCGCCGTCGCACTGGGTGTGCTGGCCGCGACACCGTGGGGCACGGGCGTGGAAGGCGCCGCGGGCCTGCGCCTCCTGTTCGCGATGCGGGGCGAACGGCCCGTGACCGCGCCCGTGTCCATCGTCGCCCTGCGCCGGGCCTCGGCCGAGCGCGTCTGGCTCCCGGGCGGCCGCGCGGGCTCGACCGCCTGCGACGCACTGCAGGTCGACACCGAGCGGCCCGGACCCGGGTGGAGTGCGCTGCCGCCGCCCTCGCGCCTGTCCACGTGGCCTCGCTGTGTCCACGGCCGGCTCGTCGATGCGCTGCGTGAGGCCGGCGTGCGCGCGATCGTGTTCGACGTCCTGTTCCGCCCGAGGCAGGCCGGTCTGTCCGGCTTCGACGTGACTGCGGACGACGCGGCCCTCGCGAACGCGATGCGCCGCAGCGGCAACGTCGTGCTTGCCCAGAAGCTCGAGATCGTGGAGGACGACGGCAGCGGCGACACGGTCGAACTGGCCCACCTCAGTCCGGCGCTCGAGGACGCAGCCTACGCCGCGGCGCCGTTTCCACTGCCCGGCTCGCGCAACGACGAGGTGCGCCAGGCCTGGGTGTTCCTGGACACCACGCCACCGATCCCGACCTTCCCGGCGATGGCACTCCATGGTCTCGCGACGCGCTTCGGCGCCGCTCCGTGGCCGCCCGGGATGCCCGTGGAAGATGCCACCGCCAGTGCGTCCGCACTGCGCTCGTCGATGACGTCCCGCAGGGCCGGCCCGGGGGCTGGGGACATCTCGCTCGCCATCCCGGCAGGTGATCCCGTGCTGGCGATGCGCGTCTCCGACGCGTGGACCGGGCCCGACCTGCGCTGGATCAACTTCTACGGCGGCCCCGGCGCCTTGCCCACCGAGGGCTTCGACCGTGTCCTCGCGCGGGAACCGGCGACCCTGCGGCGCCTGGAAGGACGGGTCGTGTTCGTCGGCTACGCCGAGGACCTCCAGGCGGAACCCATCGACGATCACCGGACCATGTTCACGCGCGACGGTCGCAATCTTCACGGCGTGGAGATCGGCGCGACGACCCTCGCCAATCTGCTGGACGGCAGTTTTCTGCGACCGGCCGGCGCGTCCGTCGCCGCAGTGGTGTCCATCGCAGCGTTCGCCGGGCTCGCGGTCCTGACGGTGCGCTTCGCGCCGGCCTGGGGCGCGCTCCTGGCGCTCGCGGCCGCGCTGGGCTACGGGACGCTGGCGCTGCACGCGTTCTCGACGCGCTTCGCCTGGTGGCCGCTCGCCCTGCCCCTCGCGATCGCACTTCCCGGCGGCTGGCTGTTCGGCGTGGTGCATCACTACGGCGCCGCGGACCGGCAGCGGCGCCGGCTCCGGGAGGTCTTCGCGTCCGTCGTGCCGCCCGACGTGGTACGCCAGCTCGGCGAGAACGCGGCGACGCTGCGCTCGGTCCGCCGGGACCTCACGGCTGCGTGCCTGGCGACCGACGCGCATCAGTACACGGGGCTGGCCGAGCGCATGCGCTCGGCGGCGCTGTTCGAGTTCCTGAACCGCTACTACGAACCGCTGTTCACGGCCGTCGCACAGCAGGGCGGCTTCGTGAGCGACGTGGTCGGCGACAGCATGCTGGCCATCTGGCCGCACCGGCCCGCGACGCCCGACCCGCGCGAACGCGTTGCGGAGGCGTGTCTGCGAATCGTGGCCGGGGCGGACGACCTCATGCGCACCGACCCGGCCGTGGGTCTGCTCACGCGCATGGGGGTCGCGTGGGGCAGCGTGACGCTGGGATTCGTGGGGTCCGCGGGGCACTACGAGTACCGTGCGGTGGGCGATCCCGTGAACACGGCCAACCGGCTCCAGACTCTCGCGGGGCGCCTGGGCGTGCGCATCGCCGTCGCGGGCGACTTCGAAGCCGGCGTCGCCGGCTACGTGTGGCGCGATCTCGGGGAATTCGTCCTGCGGGGCCGGAGCACGCCGCTGCGGGTCATGGAACTCGTCGGCCGCACGGCTGACGTGCCGGAGGCGCGCCAGGCCGAGCTGGCGCGTTTCGATCGCGCGATCGAACACCTGCGTGCCGGCGACCGCGAGCAGGCACGGGACCTCCTGCAATCGGTGTCACCGGAACCCGTCGTGAGCTTCTGGCTCGAACGGGTGCTCGCCGGGACCCAGGCCACCGTCATGCCTGCAGCGCCTTGAATCGCTTCGCGGCCCCGCGCAGGCCCGGCCGATTCGTCTGACGTAAGCCCTATGCCCGCTCTCATATTGCAGCGCAACGACCCGGCGCGGATGCTGGCAGCATGACACCGGGCTGACCGGCCGGGCCGCACTCCGCGGCGCGGCGGGCCCGGGGGGCGCGCGGGATCACCGGGCGTCCGACAACTTCCGGGGAGACCAGTCATGAAGGGGGCACAGGGGGGGTACGGCGGCGCGGGCGCCGTGGGCGCGGTGATGCTCGCAGCCTGTCTGGGCAGCGGGCCTGCTCAGGCCCGGGACACATGCGCGTCGCCCCTGGGTCGGATCGTCGCCTCGGAAGGTCGCGTCGCACTGCGCACGGGGGGCAAGGCTGCGCAAGTAGAAGTGAAGCGTCAGGGCGCACCGCTGTGCCCGGGCGACGCCGTCGTCACGGACGCGCGCAGCCGTGCCGCGCTGGCGGTGCGGCCCGAGACCCACATCCGGGTCGACCAGAACACGCAGATCACGGTGACGGAGCGCGATGGCGAGGTCGATGTGGATCTGTCGCGCGCACGGGCCGGCGCCGATGCGAAACCGGGCGGTGCGTACTTCATGACCCGATTTCCGAAGCGCTTCAAGGTGCGGACGCGGTTCGTGAATGCCACCGTGGAGGGCACCGAGTTCGCGGTCCGCCTCACCGCCAACGACGCCGAGGTGACGGTACTGGAGGGACGGGTGCTGGCGGAGGACGCCGGTGCCGGCGGCCTCGTCCGCCGCGTGGGCGCGGGCGAGTCCGCAACCAGCGGGTCGAAAGTGATCCGCACGCTCGTCTCCCCCGGCGAGCGCGTGCAGTGGGCGCTGCACTATCCGCGTCTGATGCCCGAGTCCGTCACGGCCGGATGCGCGTCGCCGGCCGCCTCACGCGAATGCCGCATCGCCGCCATCGAGACTCTGCTTGCCGCGGGGCGGGCCGACGAGGCGGCTGCGCTGTTCGATCCGGTGACGTCGACCGACGCGGATTTGCTGGCACTGCGCAGCCTGGTGGCGACGGTGCAGTCGGACCGCGAAACGGGCCGCGCCCTCGGACAGCGGGCCGTGGCCGCGGACGGCCGGTCCCTGCGCGCGCTCCTCGCGTTCAGCTACGCCGCCCAGGCCGACGGAGACCTCGGCGCCGCCCTGCAGTCCGCCCTCTCGGCGAATGCGCTCGAAGGCGAGCGCGCCTTCACCGGTGCGCGCGTTGCAGAACTGCTGCTCGCGAACGGCGACGTGGCAGGTGCGCGTGCCGCGGCCGATGCGGCCATCGCAGCAGACCCGCAGTCCGCCCTCGCGCGCACGGTGCGCGGCTTCTGCGCGCTGGCCGCACATGACGCGCGCGGCGCCGATGCGGATTTCGTGACCGCGGTGGCACTCGCGCCCGCCGGCCCCATGGCACACCTCGGGCGGGGACTGGCCGCCGTCCGCCAGGGGCGGCTCGCCGAGGGGCGCGAGCACATCGCCGTCGCGGTGAGCCTCGATCCCGGCAACGCGCTGCTGCGGTCCTATCTCGGCAAGGCGTACTTCGACGAACGCACCACGGCGCGCGACCGGCTGGCCGGCGAGCAGTTCGAACTCGCGCGCCGGCTCGACGGCAACGACCCCACGCCCTGGTTCTACGACGCGATCCGCAAGCAGATCGGCAACCGGCCGGGCGAGGCCCTTGTCGATCTGGAGGAGGCACGCCTGCGCAACGACCGGCGGGCCGTGGTGCGATCGCGCGGTCTGCTCGATCAGGATCAGGCGGCGCGCAGCGCGAGCCAGGCGCGGGTGTATCACGACCTGGGCTTCGAACAACTGGCGATCTCCACGGCCGCCAATGCGTTGACCGCCGATCCCGGCAACTTCTCGGCTCACGGCTTTCTCGCCCAGGCGTACTCCGCGCGCCCCCGTTACGAGGCCGCGCGCGTGAGCGAACTGCTGCAGTCGCAACTGCGCCAGCCGGTCAATGCGACCCCGCTGCTCACGCAGGAGACGGAAGCGAATCTGCTCGTGCCCTTCACCGGCGGGCCCCTCGGCGTGTCGGGCCACGAGTTCAACCCGCTGTTCATGCGCGACCGCGCAACGCTGTCGCTGTCGGCCTTCGGCGGCAGCCAGAACACGAAAGGCGCCGAAGTGTCCGGCGGATGGCTGGTGGGAAACACGGCCCTGTCCGCCGGCGCCTACAACTACGACACGGACGGCTTCCGCTCCCGCGCCGATCTGCGGCAGGAGATCTACCGCGTCTTCGTGCAGCACGACCTCACCGCCGCCACGAGCTTCCAGGTCGAGGCGCGCGCATCGCGCCTGGACCACGGCGACATCAAGCTGCGCTTCGACCCGTCGACGGCTCCGGCGGACTACCGGCGCGCACTGGACACCAACACGCTTCGGCTCGGCGCGCGCCACGCGTTCTCGGCCGATACGGATGTGATCGCGTCGTTCATCGTGCAGCGGCGCGAGGAGGAGGTCTTCGAGCGCGCGATCGACACCACCGATCCGGTGTTCCCGGTGGAGTTGGCGCTGCGGCAGCGGCTGGCCACGGACGCGGGAACCGCCGAGACGCAGGTGGCTCGGCGCTGGGGTGCGCTGTCCGTGCGGGCGGGGGCCGGCATCTACCTCGATCGCACGGTCGACCGCGGGACCCTCGACATCACCGACATGACCCTCCAGATTCCTTTGCAGAACGCGGTGTTCGACGGGCGTCCGCGAGCCCAGCACCGCAACGTCTACGTGTATTCGCACGTGCCGCTCGGTGAGCGCACACGCTTCGTCGCCGGACTCACCGCGGAGCATTTCGAGCGGAACGGTCTGTTCGAACGCAACCGGGTGCACCCGAAACTCGGCATCGTCTCCGAGCCCGTCGACGGCACGATCCTGCGGGCCGTCGCGCTGCGCGGCATGAAACGTCCGCTGCCGGGCAGCGCGACGATCGAACCCACGGAGGTTGCCGGGTTCAACCAGTTCTTCGATGACGCCAACGGCACGACCTTCACCCGGGTGGGCGCAGGCGTCGACCAGCAGTTCGGCCAGGGTCTCGCTGCAGGCCTCGAACTGTCGGCCCGGTCGCTATCCGCGCCCGAGCAGGTGCAGACGACGCTGGTCTTCAATCCGTGGCGCGAACGCCTCCATCGCGCCTATGTTAGCTGGCTGCCCGCACCGAGACTGAGTCTTGGCGCGGAGCACTACGTCGACCGCCAGTCCCGCGACGTGCCCGCCGGGCAGACGAACGCCACCTTCATCCGCTCCCTCGACACCCGGTTCACTCCGCTCACCGCGACATGGCACGATCCGTCGGGGTTGTTCGTCCGCTTGCGTGCGACCCATGTGCGGCAGGACGCACGGTTTCCTCTCGCTGCGGGCGGAAACACCGGTGGCATCGAGTCGTTCTGGTTGGCCGACCTGCAGTTTGGGTATAGATTAGCGCCGGGCCGCGCGGCATTCACCGTGCAGGTCTTCAACCTGTTCGACCGGGAGTTCAGGTTCCAGAACACCGAACTCGCCGGGGACCCGCGGCCGCCGCTCTTCGCACCCGGGCGTTCGCTGATGCTGAGACTGTCGCTGGCCCTCTGAGTGTCGCTCCGGCACGCGGGGCCTGCACCAAACCAACGAATCGAGGAGCCACTGCCATGTCCGACTCTCTCCACGGGCGCGCCCTGCGCCGCCTTCCCCTCGCGGCGGTGCTCGGCATCGCCGTTCTGGCCGCCGGGTGTGCCGAGTTCGGCCATCGCCACGATCAGGGACCGAAGACCGCGCTGCCGATGAACGGCGTCGCTGGCATCGTGTTCCTGCGCGACGGCTCCCCCGTCGTGGTCGATGCCAAGGGCGAACCCGTGCCCACCTGCCAGCTGCCCTCCGAGAAGGGCGACAAGGGAACTTGCCCCGCCACGACAAATACCACCCTCGTCGAGGTGACACCCATTTCCGTCGTGGGACACACGGGCAGCCGGTGCCGCACTTTCGTGATCGCGGGCAACATCCGCACCGTCTGCTGGTAAGGACTTCGTCGCGCGCATGAGCTGGATCACCGGCGTCGGCCTCACTGCCTTCGGCAAGCATCCGGGCCGCACCACGCTCGACCTGATGAGCGAGGCCGCGACGGCGGCGCTGGCCGATGCCGGGCTGGAACGCCGCGACGTCGACGGCCTGCTGACCGGCTACTCCACGACCTTCCCGCACCTGATGCTGTCGACGCTCTTCGCGGAGCACTTCGGCATCGTCCCGGCGTACGCGCATGCCATCCAGCTGGGGGGCGCGACCGGGTTCGCGATGGCCATGGCGGCCCACCACATCGTGGACGCCGGGCTCGCGCGGCACGTGCTCGTCGTGGCCGGCGAGAACCGGCTCACCGGGCAATCGCGTGACAGCGCGGTGCAGACACTCGCGCAGGTGGGCCATCCCGTGTACGAGGTGCCGCTCGGCGCAACGATCCCCGCGTACTACGGGCTCGTCGCATCGCGCTACATGCACGAGCACGGCACGACCGAACAGGACTTCGCGGCGCTGGCGGTGCTCATGCGTTCGCACGCGGTGCGCCATCCCGGCGCGCAGTTCCGCGAGCCCATCACCGAAGACGACGTGCTCGCCTCCAAGCCGGTGGCCTCTCCGCTCAAGCTGCTCGACTGCTGCCCCGTGTCGGACGGCGGTGCGGCCTTCGTGGTCAGCCGCGAAGCCGTGAACGCACATTCGGTCCGCATCCGCGGCGCCGCGCAGGCCCACACGCACCAGCACGTGAGCGCCGCGCCCAGCCTCACGCAGTTCGGCGCGGCGGCATCCAGCCGGCAGGCCCTCGACATCGCGGGGGTGAGCCTCGCCGACGTGGACTGCGCCGCCATCTACGACAGCTTCACCATCACGCTCACGATCCTGCTGGAAGAGATCGGGCTCGCACCGAGGGGACAGGCCGGACGACTCGCGCGCGAAGGGCACTTCGGCCTCGGTGGCGCGATGCCGCTCAACCTGCACGGCGGCCTTCTGTCATACGGCCACTGCGGCGTCGGCGGCGCAATGGCGCACCTCGCGGAGACTCACCGGCAACTCACCGGCCGCGCGGGCGACCGCCAGTCAGGCGCACCGCGTCTCGCTCTGCTGCACGGGGACGGCGGCGTGCTGTCCTCGCACGTCACTTTCATCGCGGAGCGCGTCGGATGAACGCCCCTGCCCTGCTCGACTGGACCGAAGGCGGCGAAGGCATCGTCTGGCAGCACTGCGACGTCTGCGGTCACGGGTGGTCGTTTCGGCGGACGTTCTGTCCGCGTTGCGGTGCCGGCACGCCGGCATCGCGGCAGGCCTCGGGCGCCGGCACGGTTCACGCGATCACCCGGGTCATGCGTGCGCCGAGCGAAGCCTTGCGGCCCTACGCGCCCTACCACATTGCGCTGGTAGATCTCGACGAGGGTGTACGAGTGATGGCCCACGCCGATGACGGCGTCGCAATCGGCGACCGGGTGAAGGTCGGGTTCGTCACTTTCGGTGACCGCATCGTGCCGCGTTTCGGCAAGGTCTGATCGACGCTCAGAGCGCGATGAAGGGCGTGCCGGCGCGCGCCTGGACGTAGGTCATGACCGTGAAGGCGGCGTAGGCCGCCGCAAGCAGCCAGACGACCCACCGGCGATCCCCTGCCGACTGCCGGGACAGCAGGACACCCGCGACGGGCAGCACCTGGATCGCATGGGTCGCCCAGAAGTGCGCGACCCGCAGATCTCCACCCGTGGTCGACCAGCCGAGCAGCGGCAGGCCCGGATGCCCTGCCATACCCCCAACCGAATGACCGGTTCCGCCCCCGAGCGCGCCGGCGAAGACGAGCGTGCCCACGAAGGTCAGCACCGCCCCCAGCACCATGGAGAGCCGCAGCGTCGCCGGGATGGAAATGCTCCTTTCGCGGGCCACGAGGACCCCGGTCAGCAGCACGCCGAGCGTCAGCCCCACCGCACCGACACCCGCCGCCGAATAAAGCATGGCCGCGAGCGGCGTGCTCCGGTTGAAGTGCGAGGGCTGCCCGGCGATCGCCATGCCGATGAGCCAGGCCATCTCCAGAATCGCGAGCACGGGGGTGACGTACAAGACATACCTGGCGGCGAGCGTGCGCCGCGCGGCCGCGGACAGGTGTCCGAAGAACCACGCCAGCGTCCAGAAGTACGCCATCAGCGACAGGAAAAACTTGATTGGCTTCACCCAGAAGCTGTGACCGTCGATCGCGCGAGGGTCCAGCAGCACGGCGACCAGCAGCGGCAGAGCCATCAGTCCCATGACCGTGCCGAGCGTGGTGAGTTTCGGCTGCGCTCGTCGGAGACGTGCGTACCACCCGGCATCACGATAGAACGCGAGGAGAGGGAGGGCGCGGGCGGTGGAAGGCATCATGATCCGGACTCCAGGGAAGACGGTTCAGGGGTGCGCGGCCGACACGGCGACGGCTCGCTGCCGGTAGAGCCGAAGGGCCAGGAACAGCAGCCAGCCGATCGGGCCGAGCAGGAAGGTCATCACGAGCGCCGGCGCCAGCAGCCACTGCGGCATGCCGATCCGATGCGCTTCGCCCCGTTCCCACGTCCCGACCAGCAGATCGAAGACGAGGTAGTGGACCCAGCCGGCGAGCAGCAAACCGGGCGTCTCGAACAGGCTGGCGACACCCGCGAGCGACGAGAAGTCACCCCGGCCCGAAGACCAGAAGCCGGCGATCAGCCCGGCGTACAGCAGGGCGTTGGCCCCGGCGGCACCCCAGGCAAGGCGGCGCGGCCACTCGAACCGCAGGGGCACGAGAATCAGCGCGACCCATGCCGCGCCCGCCACGGCCCCTGCGAGGGAAAACCAGCTTTCGAGAGTCATTTCGCACCTCTATATAGACAGTGTCTAGTTACCGGATCGAAGCGTAGGCGCTAAACTAGACACTGTCAAGACCAACCTTCCGAGGAAACCGGCGTGGATCGACGACCCCGCACGAGAAGCGCAGAAGGCACCTATCACCATGGTGCCCTGAGGGAAGCCCTCCTCGCCGCCGCGGAGAGCCTGATCGAGGAGCATGGCCTCGAAGGCTTCACGCTGCGGGAATGCGCGCGGCGGGCGGGGGTGTCGCACGGCGCGCCCGCACACCACTTCGGCGATCTGCGCGGCCTGCTCTCCGCCTTCACGGCCCAGAGCTTCAAGACCCTCAATGCACTCACCACCCGCTATCGCGGAACCGCGGAGCCGGAACCGTTCGCCCAACTGGTGGCGGCCGGCGTCGCCTATCTCGACTACGCGCTCGCAAACCGCGCGCGGTTCCAGCTGATGTTTCGAAGCGACCGGATCGACTTCGGTCACCCGCCGCTGCACGACGCAGCCACCCGCGTCCACGATCAGCTTCGCGAGTGCGTGATCGCGGTTCTGTCGGGCCGCTCCCGTCGTCCCGACGAACTCGCGAACGCCGCCGTGCTCGCGCGGACGACGCAGGCATGGTCGTTCGTCCACGGGTTCGCGACGCTCTATCTCGACAACGCCCTGTTCGCCTCTCAGGTCGGCGGGACGCCAGAACGGGCGAGACGTGCCTACGTGGCTCTCATGCTGGGCATGAGGGAGACCTTCGAGGGCGACCTGGACTGAGAGGGCGAGAGCCAATGCGACACGCCGGCTTGCCTCCCCTCCGATACGCCGCCGTCTGGCCGGTCCGAAATTCCGTTACGCTCCCGCCTCCCGCCGATTCACCGGTTCTACTCCATGACTTCCCCGCTGCGCGCCGCCCACGCTCCCCGTTCCATCGTCGTCATCGGCGCCTCCGAGAATCCGGACAAGATCGGCGGCCGGCCTCTGTACTACCTGGGCAAGCACGGCTTCCGGGGCGACGTGTGGGGCATCAATCCCAAGCGCACCGAGACGCAGGGCTTCGCCACGTTCCCGTCGCTCGACGCGCTCCCCGGTGTGCCCGACGCAGCCATCGTCGCCGTGCCGGGCGCCGCGGCCATCACCGCCGTCGAGCAGTGCGCGCAGGCGGGCGTGAAGCTCTGCGTGGTCATGGCTTCGGGCTTCGGTGAGACGGGCACGGACGAAGGCCGGGCGGGCGAGCGGCGGATGCGCGAGGTGGCACGGGCCGCCGGCATGCGCGTGGTCGGCCCCAACTCGCAGGGCCTCGCGAACTTTGGCACGGGCGCAGTGCTGTCCTTCTCCTCCATGTTCCTGGAGATTCCGCCGCTGGACGGCCCCGTCGGCGTGGTGAGCCAGAGCGGGGCCATGAGCGTGGTGCCCTACTACATGCTGCGCAGGCGCGGCATCGGCGTGCGCTACGCCCACGCCACCGGCAACGACTGCGACGTGACCGTCGCAGAACTCGCCGCCGAGATGGCGACGGACCCGGACCTGCGGCTGCTG
>ERZ1066136.1245-NODE-1245-length-13737-cov-11.824660_pt1 | contig 13737 bp, 15 predicted proteins | sample MGYA00382783_ERZ1066136 | MGnify/ENA primary metagenome ERZ1066136 (study PRJEB33369, sample SAMEA5778366) | biofilm metagenome | biome: Industrial cooling water; feature: Water cooling tower basin; material: Biofilm | place: United Arab Emirates | collected... | reverse complement strand
GTGGTCGCCGCCGCCGGCGTCAGCATCGGCATGGACACCGCCGAGCGCGCCGACCTCGAGGTCATGCGCGAGCTGTTCGCCGTCAACAACGTGGGCCTCGCGGCCACCTTCCACCCGTTTGTCGCCGCCATGCGCGCGCGCGGCACCGGCACGCTGGTGGGCGTGGCCAGCGTCTCGGCCATCCGCGGCCTGCCGGGGCACGGTGCCTACTGCGCCAGCAAGGCCGGCGTGGTGGCCTACTGCGAGAGCCTGCGCGTCGAGTGTCGCGGCAGCGGCCTGCGCGTGGTCACGCTGCTGCCGGGTTATGTGGCCACGCCGCTAACGGCGCGCAACACCTACTCGATGCCCTTCCTGATGGCGCCCGAGGCCTTTGCCGAGCGCGCCTTCCGCGCCATCCAGGCCGGCAGCAGCTACCGCGTCATCCCCTGGCCCATGGCCGTGCTGGCCAAGGCGCTGCGCCTGTTGCCCAACCCCCTGTACGACCGCCTGCTGGCTGGCCGCGGCCGCAAGCCGCGCCGCACCGAACCATGATCGACGTCGTCGTCTTCTTCTTCCTGCTGGGCGTGTTCGCGCGCTTGGTCAAGAGCGACCTGCGGCTGCCCGAGGCGCTGTACGAGACGCTGTCCATCTACCTGCTGCTGGCCATCGGCCTGAAGGGCGGCATCGAGCTCAGCAAGCAGCCGCTGGCGGCGCTGGCGCCGCAGGTGCTGGCCTGCATGGCGCTGGGCTTCGTGATCCCCTTCGTGATGTACCCGCTGGCGCGCGCGCTGCGCCTGAGCGGCGTCGACGCCGCGGCGCTGGTGGCGCACTACGGCTCGGTCAGCGTCGTCACCTACGCCGTGGCCACGGCGGCACTCACGCGCGAGGGCATCGCCTACGAGAGCCACGCCGCGCTGTGGGTGGCCGTGATGGAGGCGCCGGGCCTCGTGGCGGGCATCCTGCTGGCGCGCTGGTCGCTGCGCAGCGGCGACCCCGGCGCCCGCGCCGAGCGCCGCCGCACCGACTGGGGCAGCCTCGCGCACGACGTGCTGTTCGGCAAGAGCGTGCTGCTGCTGCTGGGCGGCCTGGTCATCGGCGCCGTTGCGGGCGAGGCCGGCACGGCGCCCATCAAGGCCGTGTTCATCGACCCGTTCAAGGGCGTGCTCGCGCTGTTCCTGCTCGAGCTGGGCCTGGTGGCCGGCGGCCGGCTGGCCGAGGTGCGGCGCTTCGGGCCGGCGGTGCTGGTGATCGGCCTCGTGGCGCCGCCGGTGCTGGCCGTGGCCGGCGCGGCCACGGGCTGGGCGCTGGGGCTGTCCACGGGCGGCGTGGCCCTGCTGGCCACGCTGGCGGCCAGCGCCAGCTACATCGCCGCGCCCACGGCCATGCGCATCGCCGTGCCGCAGGCCAACGCGGCGCTGTCGATCACGGCGGCGCTCGGCATCACCTTCCCGTTCAACATCGTCGTCGGCATACCGATGTACATCGAACTGGCCCAATGGATCCACAGGACGGGTGCATGAAGAAACACGCCAAGACCCTGCTCGTCATCAACACCGAGGCGCTGCTCGAGAAGCAGCTGGTGCGCGACCTGCGCGAACACGGCGCGCAAGGCTGGACGGTGACCGAGGTGCATGGCGCCAACCTCGAGGGCATCCGCGAGGGCGCCTGGGAAGCCGACCGCACGATCGAGATGAAGGTCATCTGCGACGAGGCCGTGGCCGACGCCATCGCCGAGCACGTGCTGGCCACCTACGCGCCGCACTACAGCGTGGCGCTGTGGTTCGCGGCCGTGCAGGTGCTGCGGCCCGAGCGTTACTGAGCGCGCCCCGCGGCGCGCCCCAAAAGCCAAGGGCGCCCGCGGGCGCCCTTGTTCATGGCCGGGGGCCGCGAAGGCCCCGGGTGGCGTGCTCAGTAGCCGCCGCGGTTGCCACCGCCGCCACCACCGTAGCCGCCGCCACCACCGCCACCGCCGCGGTTGCCACCGCCGTAGGGGCTGCGGCCGCCACCGCCACCGCCGTAGGGGCTGCGGCCACCGCCACCGCCACCACCGCCGTAACCACCGCCGCCACCGCCACCGCCGTAGCCGCCGCCACCACCGCCGCCGCCATAGCCGCCGCGGCTGCCGCCGCCACCGCCGAAGCCACCCGGGCGCTCTTCGCGCGGACGGGCCTCGTTGACGACGACCGCGCGGCCCTCGAGGGCCTGGCCGTTCATGCCGTTGATCGCGGCCTGCGCCTCGGCATCGCTGCCCATCTCGACGAAGCCGAAGCCCTTGGAGCGGCCGGTTTCACGGTCCATCATGACCTTCGCCGACGTCACGGTGCCGAACGAAGAGAAGGCCTGCATCAGCGAATCATCGCGGACCGAATAAGCCAGGTTGCCGACGTAAAGTTTGTTTCCCACGGGGAGCCCTTAGAAGATCGAAAGAACCATGCGGAGCTCAACCCTGGAAAACCCGTTGACAGGCCCTTGAAGAAGCCCGTCCGCGGGAAGGCGCGGCTGCCAGACACAGACCCCCGGATTATGGGTAGCGAAAACCAAGGCCTGTAAACCCCCTTGGGGCATTTTGTTGTTTTGCCGCGCCTCGGGGTTTCCCGGGCGGTCACCCGGGCCGGGCCATCATCGCGCCATGGATCTGCTCAAGCCCCTGATCGCGCTGCTCGCGATCGTCAACCCGATCGGCGTGGTGCCGTTCTTCATCCATTTCACGCAGAGCTTCGACCGGCGCCAGCGCCTGCGCACCATCCGCATCGCCTCGTTCACGGTGTTCATGGTCATCGCCGTCAGCGCGCTGGCGGGCCTGAAGGTGATCGAGTTCTTCGGCATCAGCCTGGCGTCGTTCCAGGTCGGGGGCGGCTGCCTGCTGCTGATCAGCTCGCTGGCCATGCTCAACGCCCAGCCGGCCGAGAGCAAGCCCAGTGACGAGCGCGACGGCCAGGAGAAGCTCGACGCCGGCGCCAGCATCGCCGTCGTGCCGCTGGCCATCCCGCTGCTCACGGGCCCGGCCACGATCTCCACGGTGGTCATCTACGCCGAAAAGACCCGCTTCCTGTGGCAACTGGGCGTTCTGGTGGCCTACGGCGCCGCCATCGCCCTGATCACCTGGATCGTGTTCACGGCCTCGGGCCGGATCGCGCGCGTGCTCGGCCGCACCGGCATCAACGTGATGACGCGGCTCATGGGCCTGATCCTGGCGGCCATGGCCGTGGAGCTGCTGGCCGACGGCCTGACCAAGCTGTTCCCGGTGCTGGCCAGCCCGATGGTGCGCTGAGCCGGCGCGTCGGCGGCTGCACCTTCGTGGGGCGTCGGCGGGCCGTGTGGTGGCATACGCTGGCGGGTAAGCCCTGATGTGGGGCGGATGGCCAGGCCTCATCATTCACCCGCTTCCGGTTGGGTGGCCCTCGGGCTCCGGGCCGGCAAGAGGTAGAGGAGACGACACCTGAGCACAATGCGCCGCCGGGCTTGCCCGAGCGGCGCTTCTTTTTTGCGTCGCCGGCCGGCGGGCGCGGGCTTTCCCGCAGCGGTCCGGCGGGGCGGGCGGCCCAGACTCCCGGCATGAACGGCGCACGCAGCGGTCCGCGCGCTCAGGCCCTGCCCGAGCGGCCCTTCTTCGCCCGCGGGCCCGAGCGCACGGCGCTGGCGCGCGAGCGCTTCTTCGCCGACGGCCAGCGGCCCACGGGCCTGGTGTCCGAGGCCGTGCTGCAGTCCTGGCAGCGCTGCCTGCAGGCGCGGCGCGATCCGCCCGAGCGCCTGCTGTTCGACCCCGTGGGCGCGTCGCGCCAGCACCGCGCGCTGCAGCGCGGACGGCCCCTGCTGCAGGCGGCCGCGCCGGTGCTGCAGCGGCTGGAGGCCGCGCTGGCCGCCACCGGCGCCCGCGCGCTGCTGTGCGACGGCGAGGGCGTGGTCGTGCACCGCACGCCGGCCGCCGGCCACCCCGAGCCGGTGCTCAGCCTGGCGGCGCGGGTCGGTGTCGACCTCTCCGAGCGCGCGGTGGGCACCACGGCCCCGGGCATCGTGCTGAGCACGGGCCAGGCCGTGACCGTGACGCGCGCCGAGCATTACTTCGACCAGTGCGGCACGCTCAGCTGCGCCGCCGCGCCCATCCGCGACCGCCGCGGCGCCCTGGCCGGCGTGCTCGACCTCTCGGTGGAGGGCCGCCCCTTCGGCTTCGACGCCGCCGCCCTGGTGGGGCTGTACGCCGGCGCCATCGAGAACGCGCTGCTCGAGATGCCCGACGGCGACGGCCTCGTGCTGCGCTTCCAGGCCGACCCGCTGCTGCTGGGCACGCCGCTGCAGGCCCTGGTGGGCGTGGGTGGCGACGGCAACCTGCGCTGGATGAACCAGGTCGGCTGCAGCCTGCTGGGGCCGGGCGTGGCGCCCGGCCAGGCCGTCGAGGCGGTGTTCGGCCTCGCCCTGGGCGACCTGCTCGCGGCCACGGCCGCGGCCGCGCCGCAGCCGCTGCGGCTGGGCAACGGCCTGGTGGTGTGGCTGGTGGCGCAGCTGCAGCTGCCGGCGCAGGCGGCGGTGCCGTCCGGGCTGCCGGCGGCCACCCCGGCGCCCGTGGCGCCGGCCGTGCCCACGCCGGCCACCCTGGCCGAGCACGACCGCCAGCTCGTGCTGGACACCCTGGCGCGCTGCGGCGGCAACGTCTCGCGCGCGGCGCGCGAGCTCGGCGTGTCGCGCGGCCTGCTCTACCGGCGGCTCGCGGCGCTGCGCTGAACCGCGGCGGCCATCGCGCCGGCGCCCAGCGCCGGAACAGCGCCGCCAAGCCCGCCCGCTTCGAGCGATGCCGCCACCCGGCGCGGCCTAGCATCAGCCCGGCGAACCCCTTGCCCGCCGCCGCCATGTCCGTCCACCCCGAACTGCGCAAGCTCGACATCGACATCCCGTCGCAACCGCAGGCCCTGCTGCAGCTGTCGCTGCTGCTGGCCGAGGACGACATCAACCTGCAGGCCGCAGCCGCGCTGGTGGAGTCCGACATGGCGCTGGCCGCCGCGGTGCTGAAGGCCGTGAACTCCTCGCTCTACGGCCTGAAGGGCCGGGTGCAGAGCGTGCAGCAGGCCATCACCTACCTGGGCGTGCGCGAGGTCGCGGCCATCACCTTCGAGATGGGGCTGCGCGCCGCCTTCCCGCCCGCGCCCGAGCTGGCGCCGATCTGGCAGCGGGCCGCCTGGCGCGGCCAGCTCATGAGCCGCCTGGCGCAGCGCCTGGGCCTGGACGCCTGGGCCGCGCACTCGGCCGGCCTGTTCGAGGAGTGCGGCAAGGCGGTGCTGTTCCGCCACGCGCCCGAGCACTACCGCGCCATGCTGCGCGCCGCGCCCGACGACCTGGCGCTGGTGGAGCTGGAGCGCACGGGTTTCGGCGTCAGCCACGACGCCCTGGGCGCGGCCCTGTGCGAGAGCTGGGGCCTGGGCCCGGCCGCGGTGGCCAGCGTGCGCCACCACGTGCAGGCGCAGGCCACGCGCGAGCTGCCCGAGCTGCCGGCGCAGGCGGCCACGCCGGGCCGGCGTGGCATCTGCGCGCTCTCGGTGCTGGCGCACCTGGTGGAGACCGCCGCCGACGACGGCGAGGCCGCGGCCGCCGCCATCGCCCGCCAGGCCGAGCTGGACCCCACGGCCGCGCAGGCGGCGCTGCGCCACGAGATCGAGCGCCGCGCCGAGACCGCGGCCGAGACGGTGGCGCAGTCCACCGTCTTCGATCCCGACTGAGGAAAGCCCGCTGGTGGCCCGGGCGGGCCATTGGGTACCCTGCGCGCCCCAGCACCAACCCGGAGCGGGCCGCACGAGCCCGTCCACCCCATGGCTGTATCCGTCTCGCCCGAAGCCCTGGCCCTGCAGAGGCTGTACCACTGGGAAAGCACGACGCCCGACAAGATCGTGTTCACGCAGCCCATGGGCGGCGGGCGCGTCGAGGAGTTCACCTGGCGCCAGGTCATGGACCAGTCGCGCCGCATGGCCGCGCACCTGCAGAGCCTGGGCCTGAAGCCCGGCGACAAGGTGGCGCTGCTCAGCAAGAACACCGCGCACTGGCTGATGACCGACTTCGCGATCTGGCTGGGTGGCTTCGTCTCGGTGCCGCTGTACCCCACGCTGGCCGCCGGCACCATCCGCCAGATCCTCGAGCACAGTGAGAGCAAGCTCTGCTTCGTCGGCAAGCTCGACGGCTGGGAGGGCATGAAGCCCGGCATCCCGGCCGGCCTGCCCTGCATCCACCACCCGCTGAGCCCCGAGGACGCCAAGAAGAGCTACCCCGGCTGGGACGCCATCGTCGCCAAGACGGAGCCGCTCAAGGGCAACCCGGTGCGCCCGGCCGACGAGCTGGCCACCATCATGTACACCAGCGGCACGACGGGCGCGCCCAAGGGCGTGATGCACAGCTTCGGCACCTTCGCCTGGGGCGTGCAGAGCGGCTTGAAGCGCGTGCCCGCCATCAACAGCAGCGCGCGCATGCTGAGCTACCTGCCGCTGAGCCACGTGGCCGAGCGCACGCTGGTGGAGCACGGCATCCTGGCCACCGGCATGCACATCTTCTTCGCCGAGAGCCTGGAGACCTTCACCGCCGACCTGCAGCGCGCCAAGCCCACGGTGTTCTTCAGCGTGCCGCGGCTGTGGGTGAAGTTCCAGCAGGGCATCAGCGCCAAGATGCCGCCCAAGAAGCTGGACCTGCTGCTGTCCATCCCCATCCTCGGCGGCATCGTGCGCAAGAAGATCCTCACCGCCCTGGGCCTGCAGGAGTGCACCTTCGCCGCCGGCGGTGCCGCGCCCATGCCGCCCGACCTGCTGCGCTGGTACAACAAGCTGGGCCTGGACCTCGTCGAGGTCTACGGCATGACCGAGAACTGCGGCGTCAGCCACGCCACGCTGCCGGGCAAGCAGCGCCCGGGCACCGTGGGCCTGCCCTACGACGGCGTGCAGAGCCGCATCGACCCCGCCACGGGCGAGATCCAGATGAAGGCGCCCTGCCTGATGCTCGGCTACTACAAGGAGCCCGAGCTCACCAAGCAGGCCTTCACCGAGGACGGCTGGCTGCGCACCGGCGACAAGGGCGCGCTCGACGGCGAGGGCAACCTCAAGATCACCGGCCGCGTGAAGGACCTGTTCAAGACGAGCAAGGGCAAGTACGTGGCGCCCGCGCCGATCGAGGACAGGCTCGTCATGCACAACGCCATCGAGGCCTGCTGCGTGACCGGCGCCAACCTGGGCCAGCCCCTGGCCCTGGCCATGCTCAACATCGATGCCATCAAGAAGGCCGGAAGCCCAGAGGGCCGTGCCGAGCTCGAGGCCTCGCTGACGGCCCACGTGAAGGCCATCAACGAGCAGCTCGACCCGCACGAGCAGCTCGACTGCCTGGTCGTCACCGCCGAGGCCTGGACGGTGGACAACGACCTCATCACGCCCACCTTCAAGGTCAAGCGCAACCGCATCGAGGACCTGTTCGCCAAGAACTACGAGGCCTGGACGGGCATGCGCAAGACCGTGGTCTGGCATAGGGCTTGACCACCCCCCGGAGCGCCTGACGGCGCTCCCCCCTCGCGGGGGGCGCCGCTGGCGGCCCGGCGGAGCCGGTTCCGCGGCGGCTGCTTGGTGCGGCCTTCTTCTAGCGGCTGGCGGCGGCGGCCGGCGCCGAGGGCACGGCGCTCGGCGGGTTCGGCAAGCTGATGCCGGGGCCGAGCGGGATGTCCTCGGTCAGCGTGACCTTGGTGATGAAGTGCCGCGTCTCGCCGAAGCAGGTGGTGGGCAGGCCCACCTTCTCTTCGTAGTGCAGGGCCACGCGCTTGCCGATGTGGCGCGTGATGTCGGCGGCCACGGCCTCGTCGTGCACGGTGAAGAAGAACTTCTCGGCCGTGCTGCCGGGCAGCGAGACGAGCGAGAGCTCGCCCTCCCAGGTCTTGCAGAGCCAGCCCTTGTTGCTGAGCTTCTGCACCCAGCCGGCGCGCTCGCCCTCGGAATAGCTCCAGGTGAGCGCGGCCCAGATCCACAGGGCCGCCAGCAGGGCCAGCACGGCCAGGGGCAGCAGCACGAACTTCATCAGCTTCATGCCGCCGGATGATAGGCGGCCCGCGTGGCGCTGCACGCGGGCCGCGGGCCGGTCAGCGGCGGTTGGCCTTGAAGTTGGTGAACACGCGGGTCTGCACGCGCTGGGCGTCGCGGCTCAGCACCTTGGGCATGGTCATCTTCTTGAGCTCGGCCGCGGGCGGGAACACCGCCGGGTTGCTGGCGATCTCGGGCTTGACAAAGGGCCGGGAGGCCGCGTTGGGGTTGCCGTAGAAGACCTGGTTGGTCAGCGAGGCGTGCACCTGCGGGCGCATGATGTAGTCGATGAAGCGGTGCGCGTTCTCGACGTTCTTCGCGTCCTTGGGGATGGCCATGGAGTCGAAGAACAGCGTCGCGCCGCGCGGCGGAATCATGACGTCGATCTTCTGCCCGGTCTTGCCCTCGGCTGCGCGCTGGTTGGCGATGAGGAAGTCGCCCGAGTAGCCGATGGACACGCAGATGCTGCCGTTGGCGTAGTCGTTGATCGGGCCCGGCGAGGCGATGCGCGTGATGTGCGGGCGGGCCGCGGCCAGCACGGCGCGCGCGGCGTCGTAGTCAGCGGCGTTGTTGCTGTAGCCGTCCTTGCCGGCGTAGAGCATGGCCACGGGCACCACTTCAGAGGCCGAGTCCAGCACGTGCAGGCCGCAGGCCTTGACCTTGCTGGCGTACTCGGGCTTGAACACCAGGTCCAGCGGGTTGGCCGGCATGGGCATGCCGCCCAGGGCCTGCTGCACCTTGGCGGTGTTCACGCCCACCGTCACGAAGCCCCACATCCAGTTCACGAGGTGCTTGTTGCCGGGGTCGGCGTCGGCCAGCTTCTCGAGCAGGCCGGCGTCGAGGTTCTTCCAGTTCGGCAGCTTGCTGCGGTCCAGCGGCAGCAGCAGGCCGGCCTCGATGGCCTTCTGCGCGAAGTGCGAGCCCGGCACCACGATGTCGTAACCCGTGCGGCCGGCCACCAGGCGCGCGAACAGCGTCTCGTTGGAGTCGAAGTTGTCGTACTTGACCTTGATGCCGGTTTCCTTCTCGAAGTTGGCGATCGTGTCCGGGGCGATGTAGTCGGCCCAGTTCAGGATGTTCAGCACCTTCGAGTTGCCCTGCGCGGCGGCGCCACCGGCCAGGGCGGCCAGGCCCGCGGCGGTGAGCGCCAGCAGGGTGCGGCGGATGATCGGGTGGCGCGGCGACATGGCGGGGCTCCTTTCGGGGGAAGGCTCGGGGGTGGGGGGTGAGGGCAAACGGGCGCGATTGTGGTCGACCGCAGCCCGGCGGGGCCAGTGGCGGCCATTGACCCGACACGCCGAGGCAAAAAACGCGCCGGCCCGGGCCGCCACAATCGCGCCGCATCCGCCACCCCTTTGCGCCCCACGCCATGACGCTGCTCATCCTTGGCCTGATCCTGTTCCTCGGCATGCACTCGATGCGGGTGTTCGGCGAGGGCCCGCGCAGCGCCCTGCAGGCCCGCCTGGGCGCGGGCGGCTACAAGGGCGTGTACTCGCTGCTGTCGCTGGCCGGCCTGGTGCTGGTCGTCATCGGCTACGGCGCCACGCGCGAGAACCCGCAGATCGTCTGGATCGCCCCCGTGTGGACGCGCCACGTCGCCGCGCTGCTCACGCTGCTGTCCTTCGTGCTGCTGGCGGCGGCCTACGTGCCCGGCAACGCCCTCAAGGCCCGGCTGCACCACCCCATGGTGCTGGGCGTCAAGGTCTGGGCGCTGTCGCACCTGCTGGCCAACGGCATGCTGGCCGACATCCTGCTGTTCGGCGGCTTCCTGGCCTGGTCGGTGATGAGCTTCCGCGCCGCCCGCGCGCGCGACCGTTCCGCCGGCACCACCTACCCCCCGGGCCGCGCCGGGCCCACCGTGGTGGTGGTGGTGGCCGGCGTCGTGGCCTGGGCCGTGTTCGCCTTCTGGGCCCACGGCGCGCTGATCGGCGTCAAGCCCTTCGGCGGCGGCTGAGGCCCGGCCTCCTTCCAGCGGGGGCCCCCGCCCGCGCCCACCCGCCGCGGGCCCACGCGCTGGCGATGGGCGACGGCGCCCGGCCTGCCGAGCATGGCGGCTCCTGCCACGAGGAGCCCGCCATGTTCAGCCTGCTGACCCGCCTGTTCCGCCCTGCCCCGCCCCTGCCCGCCGGCCCGGCGCCGACCCCGGACCCGCCCGGCGACGACATCCCGCGCGGCTGCGGCTGGTTCGACTCCAGCCACGACCTGCTGAGCGGCGTGGTCGTCTGGGAAGGCATCATCGTGGTCGACAACACCCTGGCCACGCCCTCATGACGACACCCCATCCCCTGCGCCGGCGCACGGCCCTCGGCCTGATCGCCCTGCCCGCGGCCCTGGCCCTGCCCGGCTGCGGCGGCGGCACCGACCGGCGGCGCGCCCAGGTGCGGCTGGTCAACGCCAGCCCGGGCTACGCCAGCCTGGAGCTGCGCATCGGCGACGAGCTCAAGCAGGCCGCCGTGCCCTATGGCGAGCGCGCCGCCTACGCCGAGGCCGACCCCGACAAGCCCGAGGTCACGGTGTTCGCCACCGGCTCGCCGACGGCGCTGCTGCGCTTCTCGCCGGCGCTGGGCAACGACCGCTGGCTCAGCGTGCTGGCCTACGGCCCGGCCGGCGCGCTGCGCGCGCTGGCGCTCGACGACAACCGCGGCGAGCCCGACGCCGGCCGCGCCGTGCTGCGCGTGGTCAACGGCGCCTTCGACGCCGGTGCGCTGGACGTCTACCTCACGGCCGAGTCCGAGGGCCTGGACACCGCCGTCGCGCTGCAGGCCGGCGCCGCCTATGGCGCGGCCGGCGACTGGCAGACCGTGGCCAGCGGCACCTGGCGGCTGCGCATCACGGCCGCCGGCAGCAAGACGGACGTGCGGCTGGACGTGCGCGGCATCGAGCTCGCCAGCCGCGCCATCACCACCCTGGTGCTGAGCTCGAGCCCCGGCGGCGTGCTGGTCGACGCCCTGCTGCTGGCCCAGCGCGGCGCCGTGGTGGCGCGCGCCAACGCCCAGGCCCGCGTGCGCGTGGCCGCGCTGCTGACCGACAGCGCCGCGGTGTCGGCCAGCGTGGGTGGCGTCGACATCGCCACCGGCGTGGGCTCGCCCGCCGTGGGCGAGTACGTGCGCGTCGCGGCGGGCGTGGCCACGCCGGCCATCCGCGTCAACGGCGCCACGATCAGCGCGCCGCTGCTGGCCTTCGAGGCCGGGCGCGACTACACGCTGCTGCTGGCGGGCACGCCCGCCGCGCCGCGCGTGGTGCGCCTGCTCGACGACAACGCCCTGCCGCGCGACAGCGCGCGCGCGCGGCTGCGGCTCGTCAACGCCCTGGCCGACGGCGCCACGGTGGCGGCGCTGACGCTGGACTTCGCGCCCGTGGGCGGCAGCGTGGCCGGCGACGCCGCGTCCGAGCCGGCCACGGTCGACGCCACGGCCACCGGCCGCATCGCCGTCACCGCGCCGGGGGCCGCCGCGCCGCTGTTCGTGGCCACCGAGCAGGTGCTGCGCGCCGGGGCGGTGCACACGGTGTTCGTGGCCGGCCGCAGCGACGCGGCCTTGGGCATCCTGCGGCGCGACCGCTGAGCCCGCCGCCGGCGCTAGGCGAGTCGGCCGGCGCGGAAATCCTCCACCGCCTGGAAGATCTCCTGCTGCGTGTTCATCACGAAGGGCCCGTACTGCGCGATCGGCTCGCGCAGCGGCCGCCCCGCGATGAGGATGGCGCGCGCGCCCTCGGCGCCGGCCTGCAGCACCACGCCGTCGGGCTGCGGCGCCGCCGCCGCGCCCACGCTGAAGTCGGGCCGCGGGTTGGCGAAGATGGCCATGCGGCCGCGGCGCACCTCGGTGCCCGCGGCCACCAGGCTGCCGCGGTAGACGTAGCTGAACACGTTGTGCGTGGCCGGCAGCGGCTGCTCGAAGCGCGCGCCGGGGGCCAGGTGCAGGTCCAGGTACAGCGGCTCGGTGTGCTCGCGCTGCACCGCGCCGGCCACGCCGTGCGTGGCGCCGGCGATCACGCGCGCCGTCACGCCCTCGGCCTGCCACTCGGGGATCTCGTCGGAGGCGATGTCGCGGTACCAGGGCGCCATCATCTTGTTCTTGCCCGGCAGGTTGAGCCAGAGCTGGAAGCCCTCCATGGCGCCGTCTTCCTGCTCGGGCATCTCGCTGTGGATGACGCCGCGGCCGGCCGTCATCCACTGCACGCTGCCCGGCACCAGCAGGCCCACGTTGCCGGCGCTGTCGCGGTGGCGCATGCGGCCCTGCAGCATGTAGGTCACGGTCTCGAAGCCGCGGTGCGGGTGGTCGGGGAAGCCGCCGATGTAGTCGCCCGGGTTGTCGGTGCCGAAGGCGTCGAGCATCAGGAAGGGGTCGAGCCGCTTCTGCAGGTCGTGCGTGAGCACGCGCACGAGCTTGACGCCGGCGCCATCCGACGTGGCCTGGCCTTGCACCAGGCGCTCGACGGCGCGGGGGGTGGTGACGCGGGGGGAGGCGGTGGCGGTGTCCATGGCGGTCACTGTAGCCAGCCGGCGCCGGCGCGCTGTTGCAGGGCCTTGAACACGCCGTTCGCCGGCGGTGCTAGCCTGCCGCCCCTGCACAGGAGGAGCGCGCCGCATGAAAGCCATCTGGAAGGGCACCGTCGTGGCCGAGAGCGACGACACCGTGGTCGTCGAAGGCAACCACTACTTCCCGGCCGCGGCCGTGAAGAGCCAGTACCTGCTGCCCAGCAACACCAAGACGATGTGCTCCTGGAAGGGCCAGGCCAGCTACCACACGCTGTTCGTGGACGGCGACGCCAACCCGGACGCGGTCTGGTACTACCCCGACCCCAAGGACGCGGCGGCGCAGATCAAGGGCCGCATGGCCTTTTGGAAGGGCGTGCAGGTCGTCGAGTGAACGCGGCCGCGGCCTCGTCGCCGACCGGGGCGCCCCCAGGCGCGGCGCTGAGCGCCCCGCACCGGCGGCGCCTGCGCGAGCTCTGGCGCGGCGCCGGCTGGCCCTGCCGCGACGCGCTGGAGCTCGACCTGCTGGCCGCCGGCCTGCTCGAACGCCACTGGGACGCCGACGGCCGCGAGACGCTGCGCCTCACCGACGCCGGCCTGCAGGTGCTGGCGGCCTCGCGCCGGCGCGCGCAGGCCGCGCTCTCGGCGCACGAGGCGCTGGTGGCCGTGGTGGCGCGGCAGATGCAGCGCGCCGGGCGCATCGTCTGGCGGCGCCTGTCCCTGCGCGCGCCGCTGGACGACGGCGACGGCGGCACGCGCTGGGCCGTGGCCATGCCCGATGTCTATTCCATCCGTCACACCACCGTGGAGGCCTACCTGGAACCCGTCGTGCACGAGATCAAGGTCAGCCGCGCCGACCTGCTGGCCGACCTCAAGCGCCCCGACAAGGGCCGCGCCTACCGCGCCGTGGCCGGCGAGTGCTGGTACGTGGTGCGCGAGGGCCTGTGCAGCGAGGCCGAGGTGCCGGCGGACTACGGCCTGATGGTGGCCTGCGGCGACGCCGCCGAGCGGCTGGAGGTGCTGCGCTCGGCGCCGCGACGGCCCCTGACGCCGGGCTTCGCGCTGTGGATGGCGCTGGCGCGCGCCAACGCCGAGCCGGCGCTGGACGACGAGCCGCAGCCGCCCCTGGCCGCGGTGGCCGACGAGGCGCCGGGCCCAGTGCCGACGGGTGGTGCCCGATGAGTGGCGCGCCCTGGTGGCGGCGGTGGTTCGGGGGCGCGCCGGCGGCGGCACCCGCCGCACCAGCCGCACCGG
>ERZ1066136.1244-NODE-1244-length-13739-cov-8.121090_pt1 | contig 13739 bp, 13 predicted proteins | sample MGYA00382783_ERZ1066136 | MGnify/ENA primary metagenome ERZ1066136 (study PRJEB33369, sample SAMEA5778366) | biofilm metagenome | biome: Industrial cooling water; feature: Water cooling tower basin; material: Biofilm | place: United Arab Emirates | collected... | reverse complement strand
CAAGGCCGGCGCCCATGTCGTCGCGCTCTCGGAGTACGGAATCACGGCGGTGTCGCGTCCGGTCCATATCAACCGCGCACTGCGGGAGGCCGGCTTCATCCGTGTCCGCGAGGAACTCGGTCGCGAACTGCTCGACGCCGGAGCGTCGCGGGCGTTCGCAATGGCCGACCACCAGATCGCGCACATCTACGTCCGCGACCCGGCCGACATCCCGGCAGTCGCGGCGCTCGTGCGCAGGCTGCCCGGTGTCGAGTCGGTCCTCGACGACGCAGGCAAGCGACAGCACGGACTCGATCACGAACGTTCCGGCGAGCTGATCGCGATCTCCGATGCGCAAAGCTGGTTCACCTACTACCACTTCCTCGACGACAGCCGCGCCCCCGACTTCGCCCGCACGGTGGACATCCACCGCAAGCCCGGCTATGACCCCGTGGAACTGTTCATCGACCCGGCCCTGGCCTTCCCGAAACTGCGGATCGCCTCCCGTCTTCTGCGCAAGGCGCTCGGCATGCGGTACCTGATGGACGTCATCTCGCTCGACGCGACGCTGGTCAAGGGCTCCCACGGACGCCCGACGGATCGTCCGGAGGACGGTCCGCTCTTCATCACCTCCGCCCCCGAACTGCTGGGCGAGACGCCCGTCGCGGCCACGTCCGTCAAGACGCTCCTGCTCGACCACGTGTTCGGCTCGGCCGGACAGCACACGAATGCGAGGATGGTGGCATGACCCCTGAACACCTGCTGCTGCACTGGCTGTCGTCGAGGCTCGCGCCCCCGGCACTCGAGTGGCTGAATGCCCAGGCGGTCGCCGTGCGCGGCGCCGACCGCGATGGCGACCTGTACCTTTCGTTCACGCTGGTGCCCCGAAAGACGGGCAAGGCCGATCTCCTGCTGTCCACGGAAGAGCTGGCGGCGGCCCGCGCAGCCCGCGCCGGGTGGGACCCGTCCGATCTGAGCGTCGATCAGGCGGCACGGCTGGTCCTGCTGCTCGCGACCCAGACCCCCGCCGACCGCTTCGCCCACCGTCTCGAACAGCTGTGCGTGACTGCCGACGTGGCCGAACTGGTCCTGCTCTACCGCGGACTGCCGCTCTATCCCGAGCCGGAACGCTACCGGCTCCGCGCCGCCGAGGGCATCCGGACCAACATGAGAGCCGTCTTCGAGGCGGTGGCGCATCGCAATCCTTATGCGTCGGAGCAACTGCCCGAGGACGCCTGGAACCAGCTCGTGCTGAAGGCCCTCTTCGTGGGCAGTGCGCTCCATCCCATCGTGGGCCTCGACCGCCGCGCCAACCCCAGGCTCGCTCGCATGCTGAGTGACTACGCCCACGAACGCTGGTCCGCCAGCCGGCCCGTGAGCCACGAGCTCTGGCGGTGCGTCGGACCCTTCGCCGAGGGGGACCTCGTCGACGATCTCGCCCGCGTCCTTGCCAAGGGGTCGCCCCCGGAAAAGCAAGCCGCCGCCCTGGCCCTCTCGGCCTCGCCGGATCCGAATGCCGCGGCGCTGCTGCGCGCGGCGCCCGAGCTGTCCGCCGCCATCGCTGCCGGGACCCTGTCCTGGCCGTCGCTGACGGCTGCCTGAACCCGACCTCCTCAGGAGACTGCCATGCGCTACATCGACCCCCACATCCACATGCAGGCCCGGACCACCGACGACTACGAGCGCATGGCGGCGGCGGGCATCGTCGCCGTCATCGAGCCCGCGTTCTGGCTCGGCCAGCCGCGCACGCATGTCGGCACCTACATCGACTACCTGTCGGCCCTGGTGGGCTGGGAGCGCTTCCGTGCCGCGCAGTTCGGCATCCGCCACTACTGCACGCTGGGCCTCAACAGCAAGGAGGCCAACAACATCGCGCTCGCGGAGCAGGTCATGGACATCCTGCCGCGCTTCCTGCTGAAGGAAGGCGTGGTGGCCGTCGGCGAGATCGGCTACGACGACCAGACCGCGGCGGAAGACCGGTTCTACCGCGAACAACTCGAGCTCGCGGTGGACCTCGACATGCTGGTAATGGTCCACACGCCGCACCGGGACAAGCGGGCCGGCACCATCCGCAGCATGGAGGTCGCGGTCGAAATGGGCATGAAGCCGGAACGGGTCATCATCGACCACAACAACGAGGAGACCGTGCGCGACGTGCTCGACCGCGGCTTCTGGGCGGGCTTCACGCTGTACCCGAACACCAAGATGGGCAACGAGCGCATGGTGGAGATCGCCCGCCAGTACGGCTCCGAGCGCGTCTTCATCGACTCCAGCGCGGACTGGGGCGTTTCCGATCCGCTGGCCGTCCCCAAGACCGCGAAGCTCATGCTCGACCGCGGCATCTCGAAGGCGGACGTGGAGGCGATCTGTTACGGCAACGCGCTTGCGGCCTACGGCCAGAGCGGTCAGTTCAACGAGTCCGACTGGCTCGACCCGGTGCCGGTGGATCAGCGCACCCTGTTCGAGGGCAACTCCGTGCTTCGCGGCCAGACGCCGCAGGTCAGCGCCTCCGCCGCAGTCGATCAACGTCTCGCCGAAGTGGCCTTCAAATGAACGTGTCCAACGTTCGCGATGCGGCCCGAGCCGATGCCACGCCCGGGTGGGCGACGCCACAGGGCGAGGCCGTCTATCTCCAGCAGTTCGCGGTGCAGTACGAGTATCCGGTGCACTTCACCGAGCGGCTGTTCGATCTCGACAATCCGGTGTTCTCGCAGACCCTGTCGCGCCGCGAACCGGGCAAGCGGCACCGGTTCGTGGTCTATCTGGAATCGAACGTCGCCGCGAGCTGGCCCTCGCTGGTGCACGAGATCGCCGCCTACGCCGAAGCCCATGCCGATACGATGCACCTCGTCACGCGGCCGGAAGTACTGCCGGGCGGCGAACAGGTGAAGAACACGCCGGAGCTCGTCACGCGCCTGCAGCGCGAACTGTGCGAGCGCGGCATCGACCGCCACTCCTACGTCGTCGCCATCGGCGGCGGGGCCTTTCTCGACATGATGGGCTACGTCGCCGCCACCACGCACCGGGGCCTTCGCCACATCCGCGTGCCCACCACCGTGCTGGGTCAGAACGACTCCGGCGTCGGCGTGAAGAACGGCGTCAACGCCTTCGGCATCAAGAACCTCGTCGGCACCTTCGCGCCCCCGTTCGCCGTGCTGAACGACATGGCATTCCTGCGCACGCTCCAGGCGCGCGATCGCATCGCGGGCATCGCCGAAGCCGTGAAGGTCGCGCTGATCCGCGACGCCGCCTTCTTCGACTGGCTGGAGGCCAACGCGCAGAAGCTGCACGACTGCGAGCCCGCCGCCACGGCCGTGATGATCCGCCGCTGCGCCGAGCTGCACATGCGCCAGATCGCGCGCGGCGGCGATCCGTTCGAATCGGGCAGCGCGCGCCCTCTCGACTACGGGCACTGGTCGGCCCACAAGCTGGAGGCGCTCACGGCCCACGAACTGCGGCACGGCGAGGCGGTGGCCATCGGGCTCGCCCTCGACACGCGCTACTCGGTGCAGGTCGGCATGCTCGAGCGCGGCGCCGAGGACCGCGTGTTCCGCCTGCTGAAGACCCTCGGATTCTTCCTCTGGCATCCGGCGCTGGAACTGCGCAACGAACAGGGAGAGTGGAACCTCCTGCGCGGCCTGGAGGAGTTCCGCGAACACCTGGGCGGCGAGCTCACCATCACCCTGCTGCGGGCGATCGGACGCGGGGAGGAAGTGCACCACATGGACACGCAGGAGATCCTGCACGCGCTCGCCTGGCTGCGCCGCCGGGAGACCGGGCAGTGAACCTGGGCGGTGGCGTCCACCTCACCTACTGCAGCAACATCCATCCTGGCGAAAGCTGGGCGGAGGTGCGGTCGAATCTCGCCACCTATCTGCCGCGGGTGCGGTCGGCGGTCTCGCCCGACCGGCCGTTCGGCATCGGTCTGCGCCTGTCCGCTCAGGCGGCGGACGACCTCGCGCACCCCGACGAACTGGCGGCCTTCCGGGCGTTCCTCCGGGAACATGGCTTCTACGTGTTCACGCTGAACGGCTTCCCCTACGGCCCGTTCCACGGCGTTCCCGTGAAGTCCGAGGTCTACCGCCCCGACTGGCGCGACGCGGCGCGCCTGCGCTACACCAACGTCCTCGCCGACCTGCTGGCCGCGCTTCTGCCCGACGATCCCGAACTGGAAGGCAGCATCTCCACGGTTCCCATCGGTTTCGAGGCGGACATTCGCACCGACGCGGACGTCGCGACAGCGACGGATCACCTGGTACAGCATGTCGCCCACCTCGTCGACATCGAACGGGGCACCGGGAGGCGCATCACGCTCGCGCTCGAGCCCGAGCCCTGCTGCTTTCTCGAAACCATCGACGAGACCGTCGCGTACTTCCGGCGGCATGCCTTCGGTGCGGCGGCTGCGCGCGCACTGTCCGCGCTTACCGGGCTCGACCGCGCCGATGCCCTGGCCGCGATGCGCTCGCATCTCGGGCTGTGTCTCGATCTCTGTCACGCCGCGGTGGAGTTCGAGGATCTCGATGCCGGCTTGAGTCGCCTGGAGCAGGCCGGCATCGGCATCTTCAAGGTGCAGGTGAGCGCCGGCCTGCGCGTGCGCGAGTTCACCGCACCCGTCATGCAACGGCTGGCCGCGTACCGCGACGAGGTCTATCTGCACCAGGTGGTGGAATCGAGACCCGACGGCCTGCACCGGTTCCTGGATCTCCCGGACGCACTGGCGGCGTTGCCACCTGGCGCCACGGACCGCGAGTGGCGCGTGCACTTCCACGTGCCTATCTTCCACGACGATCTGGGCAGCTTCCACTCGACACGGGACTTCATCGAGCATGCGCTGTCCCGGCAGCGCGCCCGACCCTTGTCGCGCCACCTCGAAGTCGAGACGTACACCTGGAACGTCCTTCCAGCCGACCTGCGCGCGATGCCGGTCGAGGCCGGGATCGCCCGCGAGCTGCAGTGGGTCCGGGAGGCCCTCGGCGCATGAAGCTCGCCGTCGCCCTGCAACTGGCGCGCGTGTCGCTGCTGCCCACCGTGTGGACCAACGCGCTCACCGGAGTCGCGCTCGCGGGCGGCGCCTGGACGGATCCCCGGCTGCCCCTGCTGGTGGTGGCGCTGTCGCTCTTCTACACCGGCGGGATGTTCCTGAACGACGCCTTCGACCGCGAGTTCGATTCGCGCGCGCGCCCCGAAAGGCCCATCCCGTCCGGCGCCGCGTCGGCGGCGGCCGTGTTCACCGGCGGCTTCGGCATGATCGCGATCGGCTGGGTCGCGCTCGTCGTCATCGGGCAGACGCTGTCGGCAAAGCCGACCTGGGCGCCGGCACTGGGCGGGCTTGCGCTCGCCGGTGCCATCGTCCTCTACGACGCGTGGCACAAGTCCAATCCGCTGAGTCCGTTCGTGATGGGACTGTGCCGCATGCTGGTATACGTCACGGCCGCGCTCGCCGTCGTCGGCGACCTGCCCCGCCCCGTGCTGGCCGGCGCCGGCGTACTGCTGTGCTACCTCATCGGCCTCACCTACGCCGCCAAGAACGAGCATCTCAACCGCGTGGATCACGCGTGGCCGCTCGGCTTTCTCGCGGTGCCGGTCGTCTACGGCGCCGTGCTGTCCCTCGACGAACCGCTGACGCTCGCCCCGCTCGCGGGATTCACGGTGTGGGGGACTCTGGCGGTGCGCCGTCTCTTCCGCCGCGCGAAGGGCGACGTCCCGAAGGCGGTCGTCAGCCTTCTGGCGGGCATCTCGCTCCTCGACGCGACACTGCTCGCCGCGCAGGGCCAGATCGTGCTCGCGGGCATGGCGATCTTCGCGTTCCTGGTCACACTGAAGCTTCAACGCTGGGTTGCAGGCACGTGAGACTTCACCGATGAACGACCCCGTAGCGCCGTCCGCTGTGAGCAATGACGCCTGCCGCGCCGAGCCCGGCGTCTTCGTGCCGGTCGTCGATCCGAACCGCTGCGAAGCCAAGGGCGACTGCGTGCGCGTGTGTCCCTACGACGTCTTCGAGATCCGTGCGATCGACGACGCGATCCGCGGGCGCCTGTCGCTTCGCGGACGCCTCAAGGCCTGGGCCCACGGCGGCCGGCAGGCCCACGTCGCCGCGCCGGACCGGTGCCACGCCTGCGGACTGTGTGTGTCGGCGTGCCCCGAGGACGCGATCACGCTCGCGCGCGCGGGCGTCGGCCAGGGAGATCGTCCCGGCGACTGACGGGATGCAGGCCCATGCCCGGCGGGCTTCCTTCCGTGGCGACGCCCGGAGCCGGCACCTACTCTTCAGACGCGCAGGCACGATGTGCGCAATCCATCGAGAGCCGGCCACGGCCAACGAGAACACGGGAGGATTCACTCGATGTCATCGGCATTGCGGTCGTCGCTGTTCTGTCTCTTCTTCGCATTCGGCCTCCTGACGCCCTCCGTGCACCTCCTCGCCGAGGACTCGGCCGCGCTGCCGAAAGGTGACGCCGAGACAGGCAAGCGCCTCTACAAGCGCTACTGCCGCGGCTGTCACGGCGAGGACGGCCAGGGTGACGGTCTCGTGTTCATGCCCCACGTGGACAACCTGACACGCAAGGGCTACGTCGACCTTCTGCCCGACACCTACCTGTACACCGCGATCGCCAAGGGCGGCATCGGCATCGGCAAGAGCACGTACATGCCCGCGTGGGAGGAGACGCTCTCGCGCGAGCAGATCATCGACATCATCGCGCACCTGCGCTCGCTGCCGCTGCACGAGAAGCACTGAGTTCCGCCGGTCGCCGCCCTGCGCGGCGCCCGATGCATCCGCCACACCGCAGGGAGGATCCGCCGAGTCCGTCGCACCGCTCATGCGCTCACGGCCCGCCCCAGCCTGCTGGGGGCCCGCCGGGAATCACCGAGATCCGCCGTTCACCGATGTCCCGACCGCGCGGCCGCGCCGCGGCGGCGCGACCGAACCCAGGAGGAGAATTCGATGAAGTTCTCGCACGTACTGCTCGCCGCCGCGGCCGCCATGCCGCTGTTCGCGGGCCCCGCCTCGGCCGACATGGAAGCCCAGCAGGGCACCGGTCGCGCCGGCAGCTGGCAGAAGCGCATTCCCGTCAAGCCCGATCCGTCCAAGATCGTCGTCCCCCCCGGCTACAAGGCGAGCGTGTTCGCCGCCGGCCTCGACACCCCGTCGGCGGCCACCGTCGACGGCGACGGGAATGTGTGGGTCGCCATCTCCGGCCCTCTGTTCATGCAGGGCACCGAGCCCGCCCACATCAAGGTGTTCAACAAGAACGGCAAGCTGATCAAGGAGATCGGCAAGGGCACGTTCACCACCGTGATGAACGAGATCGGCTACTGCCCCGACAACAGGAAGATCTACATCCCCGAGTACGGCGAGAAGATCTGGGAGATGGACGGCGTCAACGGCGAGCTGAAGCTCATCATCAAGGACCTGTTCATCGGGGACCACCGCAACGGCGGCGTCACCTGCAAGGACGGCTATCTCTACTTCGCGCTGGGCCTGCCCAGCAACACGGGCTTCGCCGATCCGGACAATCACGGCTGGACGGACATCCCGCGCGATCCGTTCTGGGTCGCGCATCCCGACGGCTTCCCGCCCACGCCGCATGATTCCGCATGCCGCGATCTCGTGCACACCGGGCTCAACATCAAGTCGGCGGACGGCCGCATGACCGGCGCGTACCTGCCGGTGGGCGTGCCTGCCAAGCCGGGCCAGATCATCAAGGCGACCGTGCCCTGCGGCGGCTCGGTGATGCGCGTGCGGATCGATGGCAAGGGCTCCGACGGGCTCTATGCGCACTCGTCGATGGAGGTCTACGCCATGGGCTTCCGCAACCAGTCGGGCGTGGCGTTCGGACCGAAGGGCACGCGCTTCGAGAACGCCCTGGCGGTCTCGGACAACGGTGCCAACGACCTGGGCCATCGCCGCATCGCCAACAGCCCCGAGCGGCTGTGGCTGGTGACGGAGAAGGGTCAGGACGCGGGCTTCCCGGACAAGGACGGCTTCGGCTTCGTCACCAACAAGAAGTCGAGCCTGTTCCGCTGGACCGGATCGAAGATCGAGCGGCCCTATCCGCAGCTGTACATCGGTGACGAGCCGTACGTGCCGAAGATGCCGCCCTACCACTTCCCGGTGCATGTGGACGGCGTGCGCGGCGTGCCGCTGATCGCGTCGAACCCCAACCCGAACGGGTACATCAACCCGGTCATGGAATGGGACACCAACAACCCGATGGACGGCATCGCCTGGGCGCCGAAGGAGTTCGGCGCCGGCAAGGAGACGATCTTCGCCGCGATCTACGGGATCATCGACAACGGGCCCGACAGCCTCGTGCCGACGTGGCCCGCGATCGTGAAGATCGAGTTCCTGGAGCCCGCCGGCGTGAAGTGGTCCTACTTCGCGCGCAACGTCGACATGGGCCCGAACGCCTACCAGAAGGCCGAGAACCGCGGCGGCCTGGAGCGCACCAACGACGTGGTGTTCAGCAACGACGGCAAGACCATGTACGTCGTGGACTACGGCGAGCTCTACACCGACTTCACCATGCCCTCGCCGTTCTATGTCACGCCGAAGTCCGGCGTGATCTGGGCGATCACCAAGGAGTGAGGCCCGGGCGCGGCCAGCACGCCGCGCCTTGTCTCACGCCCGGCTTCCTCGCGGAAGCCGGGCGTCTCTCGTTTCATCGGGGCGCGATCACCGGCGCCACCGGATCGATCCGGCGCACGGGCTCGACCGCCTCGGCCGGCGCCCCTTGCAGCGGACTCGGGACCGGTATCGGATGCCGCCCCGGCGCCGAACGGATCGTGCGCGGCCCCTCGTTCCGTATCCGCGCCCAGAGCATATCCGGGTCGGTCAGGAAGAAGCTGGATCGCTCGAACTGGTACACGTGCACGCCCTGGCCCAGCGGCGGTTCGAAGGAGGGCGAGACCGCGACCTCGTTCGGCCCGAGTTCGCGATACAGGCGCGGCAGCAGGTCGGCCGCGGCGATGAAGACCTCCGTACCGTCGTCGAGCCGCACGACGTAGATCGGGTCCCGGCCCGGAAACGCACCGCCGAACACCTGTTCCCTCACGATGAAGCTCCGCTTGTCGCGGACGGGCACCCGCGAACGCAACTGCACCTCGCGATAGAAGTCGACGCTCGTCTCGGTGATCGCCGGACGCACCCAGAGCTTCCTCCCGACGAGCGAGTCCGCATCCGCCGCGTGAGCGGGCAACGCCAGACTCGCCCCGGCGGCGAGGCCCGCATGCAGGAAGGTGCGCCGCCTCAATCCGCCGCCCACCGCGCACGGATGCGGAGCGTGCGCGCCAGACCGTCCAGCGCCAGGAGGAGCTTGTCGCGCAGCGGCCTGGGGAGTTCCTCGCGGGCCGCGGCCCGGCGGACCATGTCGAGCGCCTCCCGCGAGCGCTGCCCGCCCGCGAACGCGTCCAGCCAGCGGTTCACGAAGAAGATGCGGCGTGTCGCGGAGAACGCCGGCAGCGCGTCGAGCGCGGATGCAAGCATCGGCCGCGTGGCCTCGTGGTGATCCGGATCGTTGAGCGCCCCCAGCGCTTCCTCGATCCAGGCTTCGGGCACGGCTGGGTCGTGCAGCCAGCGCTCCACGTAGGTTCGCTTGATCTCTGGCGAAGGCGCGGCCGCTCGCGCCGCGTAAATATAGCGAGCGCCATCGTCTCCCGCCTGGGTACGCGCCATCGCCTCCTGGAGATTCGCATCGTCCGGTGGCATGCCCCAGGCGAAGAGGGCGCGGGCCGCGGCAAAGGCGTCCCTGGCGCGCCACGGGGCAGGCGGCTCGTCCTGGCCCAGGAACCACGCGCGGACTTGGGTCCGCGCGGGTTCCGTCGTCGCGATGCCCAGATAGGCGCGCTGCGCGCCGATGCGCCGGGACGCGTCTTCGGCGTCACGCGCGACGGCGAGCAACGCAGCTTCGAGCCGGGGCGCCTGCCGGACACGCTGCGCCGGCGTCAGCCAGGCCCGCCACGCCCACTCCATACGAGACAGCAACTGCGCTTCGAGCAGCGCGTTGGGCTCCCTTCCCAACAGGTCGGCGACGGCCTCGACGAAGGTCTCGGGGGCGAGGTCCGCCTCCCGCACGTCTTCCCACAGGGCGTCCCACAACAGCGCCCGCTCGAGGGCTGCCGGTGCGGAGCGCGCCCACCGCAGCGCCGCCTCGCGTTCCTCGGCGCGCAGGCGAAAGCGCCCGTACGCGTAGTCGTCCGCATTGAGCAGTACCAACTCCGGCGCGGCGCAGTCTGCCGGCAGAGCGACGTCGGCCGATCCCGTGTCCAGTTCGAAGTCGGCATCGCAGGGCGGCTGCCCCGTCCGGAACGCGCGCAGCCGCAGCTTCTGCGGCCAGTGGCGGTGAGCACCGAAGACATCCTCCGCCGCCACACGGACCTGCCCCGCCGTGGTTGCGACCACGCGGACCTCGGGCAGACCCGGGGCGTCCAGCCACGCGCTCACCGTCGCCGACAGATCCCGCTGCGCCGCGCGCCCGAGATGGAAGATCAGTTCCTCTGCGTCCGTCGCGGCGAAGGTCCGTGCACGCACCCAGGCGCGGACACCGTCGCGGAACACGGACTCCCCGAGAGCAAACTCGAGCTGACGCAGCAACGCAGGCGCCTTCTCGTACACGACCGGGCCGTAGGAAGACTTGGCGTCGAGCAGGTCGTCGAGCGGCTGCCGGATCGCCGCCGTGCCCGGACTGCCGTCGATGCGCAGGGCCTCCGCCTTGCGCGCCTGGAAGGCCACCCAGGGCTCGGCCTGCGGCATCGCGACCTCCGCGATGCGCGCCGCGGCGTAGTTCGCGAACCCTTCCTTCAGCCAGAGGTCGTCGAACCACCGCATGGTCACGAGATCGCCCAGCCACTGGTGCGCGGTCTCGTGGAAGATCAGATGCGCGCGCCGGAAGGCTTCGGCGGCGCCCGGCGGCCCGGGGAAGAGCATGGCGGCCTCACGCAGAAACGTGGCGCCCGCGTGCTCCATGCCGCCGTAGGCGAATTCCGGCAGGACCACCAGGTCGTACTTCGCGAAGGGGAACGGCTGGTCGAGCCAGGACGATAGCCAGCCGACCGCCTGGCGGTTGGCTTCCAGCACCGCGCCTGCGTGCCGTTCGCCGAGGGCCCGGCGCGACCGCCTCACGTAAAGGGTCGTGGCGCCGCCCGCCTCGCGAAAGGTCACGAACGGCCCCGCGGCAAAGGCGAACAGATAGGTGCTGATCGGCGCGGTGTCGTCGAACGCGTGGACGAGCTCGCTCGCATCGGCGCGCGTTTCGCGCAGCGGCGCATTCGACACCGCGACCCAGTCGGCCGGCGTGCGCAGCGTGAGCGCGAAGCGGGCCTTCAGGTCGGGCTGATCGAAGCACGGGAACACGGTGCTCGCATCGGCGGGCACCAGCAGCGTATAGACGTAGTCGGCGCCATCGTCACGATCGTGGAAGCGCGTGAGCGGGCCGCCCGCCATCGAGACCGGGGCCTCGACGGAGAAGGTCACCACGTTGCGGCCGACGACCACATCGGCGCCCTCGACGATCACGTGCCCGCCCTCGATGGCGAGGTACCGGACCGTCCCGTTGACACGCCCTTCCAGCGTGCGGTTCGTGTCCCCCTCCGGACGCCAGTCGAACACCAGCGGCTCCCCGCCGTGCGCGATGGCCATCTCGACCTCGACGTCGAGATGCAGGCGGTCGAGCGCCGCGTTCAGTCGGGCGTCGATGCGGTAGCGGAGGTCGGTGATCCGGTCGGACCGCCAACGCGTCAGGGCGCGGTCGATACCTGCGGTCAGAGGTGGCGGCGCTGCCATGGTCAGGACCGGCGCCGCGAAGATCAGGACGGCCGCGAGGAGCCGCCGGAAGACGGACCGGACAGTCTCATTCGGCCGGGCCACCGTCGCCGGAGAGGAGTGCGCGGGCGCGGGCGCGGTCCGCTTCGTCGACGGCGGGTGGCTGCGCGGCCAGCGCACGCTGGCGCGACTTCAGCATGCGGCCGAGGATCAGCACGCCGGCCACGAGCAGCACGAATGGGCCGGCCCAAAGCAGCCAGGTCGTGGACTTCACCGGCGGGTTGTAGAGGACGAAGTCACCATAGCGGTCGGTGAGATAGCGCTTGATCTCCTCGTCGGACTTGCCGGCGCGCATCTGCTCGCGCACCTGGTTCTTCAGGTCGACGGCGAGTTCCGCGTGGGAATCGGCCAGCGACTGGTTCTGGCAGACGAGACAGCGCAGTTCTGCCGAGAGCGCGTTCAGACGCTTCTCGAGCGCGGGGTCGTCGGCCACCGGCTGCGCGGTGTCGGCCGCGACGCAGATCGACATCGCGAAGCAGAGCAGCAGGCAGGCGAACAGCCGGCGCATCATCCCTGCAGGCTCCGGATCATCGGAAGCAGCTTCTGCTGCAGCACTTCCGGAGTGATGGGACCGATCTGCTTGTAGCGGATCACGCCCCCCTTGTCGATGAGGAAGGTCTCGGGCACGCCGTACACGCCGTAGTCGATACCGACGCGGCCGTCGGGATCCATGATCGACGCGGTGTACGGGTTGCCGAACTGGTCCAGCCACTTGAGCGCATCGGGCCGCTGGTCCTTGTAGTTGAGCCCGTAGATCGGCACCACGTTCGCCTTGCCGAGTTCCACGAGCAGCGGGTGCTCCTGGCGGCACGACACGCACCAGGACGCCCAGACGTTGAGCAGCCACACCTGCCCCTTCAGATCGGCCGGCGTCAGCACGCGTTCCGGTGCATGGAGCTGCGCGAGCGAGAAGGCGGGTGCGGGCTTGTCGACCAGAGGCGAAGGCACTTCGCGCGGATTCAGCGTGAGTCCGATGCCCAGGAAGGCGAGGAGCACCACGAAGATGCCGAGCGGGATGAGGAACTTCTTGTTCATGCCCCGGACTCCGTCACGCCGCCGCGGCCGCCGCACCGGCAGGCCGCGTCGCGGCCTTGCGCTCGAGGCGATAGCGCTTGTCGGTGAGCGCGACCAGTCCGCCGATGGCCATCAGGAAGCAGCCGCCCCAGATCCAGTCGATGAAGGGCTTGTGGTAGACGCGCACGATCCACGCGTCGTCTCCAACGGGTTCACCGAGCGACACGTACAGATCGCGCGTGAAGCCGGAGTCCATGTCGGCCTCGGTCATGGGCATCTGCTGCACGCTGTAGAAGCGCTTCTCGGGGTAGAGCTTCAGCTGCTCCCTGCCGTCCTTCACCACGGTGACGACACCGACCGTGGCCTCGTAGTTGGGGCCGTCCTGACGCTTGAAGCCGTCGAGCCGGAAGCCGTAGCCGCCGATCTCCACCACGTCGCCGGCGCGCATCTTCACGTCCTTCTCGGTCTCGTAGCTCTTCACCATCGTGACGCCGATGATGAACACCGCCACTCCTGCGTGGGCGAGCAGCATGCCCCAGTAGCCCCGGGGCTGCGCGCGAAGCGCCTGACTCACCTTGCCGCCGTTGACCGCCGTGAGCTGCCGTACGCGCTCCAGCACGTTGACCACGCAGGTGGCGAGAATCCAGAACGCGCAGACGAGTCCGAGGAAGATCATCGGCGAGCCTCGCCCCATCGCGAAGGGCACCGCGATGGCGCTCACCACGGCCACGGCCGCCGCCCACTTGAGACGGTTCACGAGATCGGGAATCTCGGCCTTCTTCCACTTGGCCATGGGGCCGACACCCATCAGGAACAGCGCCGGGGCCATCAGCGGAACGAACACGGATTCGAAGTACGGCGGCCCCACGGACAGCTTGCCGAGGTTGAGCGCGTCGAGGAACAGCGGATACAGCGTGCCGAGCAGCAC
>ERZ1066136.1241-NODE-1241-length-13767-cov-8.001021_pt1 | contig 13767 bp, 9 predicted proteins | sample MGYA00382783_ERZ1066136 | MGnify/ENA primary metagenome ERZ1066136 (study PRJEB33369, sample SAMEA5778366) | biofilm metagenome | biome: Industrial cooling water; feature: Water cooling tower basin; material: Biofilm | place: United Arab Emirates | collected... | reverse complement strand
GGCGAAATCGCTGCCGCTGGCCTATGCCTATCTGGTGCGCGCCGCCGCGCAAGGGTTGCCGGAAGCCACCCGCGCATTGAACGAACTTTCGCAGTCCATCCAGCCGCTTGACCGCGCCAATGGCTGGCAGATCGCCACCTCGCTGGCCAACAACAGCGGCGTGCCGGCCCAGTTCCAGACCGGCATCCAGCCGCCGCCGCTCGGCCCGGTAACCACGCCGCCACCACCAGTGGTGTTGGCCGGCGGATCAGCGGCCGCTGAAGCGCAGGCTGCCCCCGCCGCTGCCACCCCGCAGCCCGGCACCAGCGCCAACACGGCCGCGCTGAACGAAGCCGCCCTGCGCGCCGCCACGGGGGGCGCTCCGGTGGAAGCGGCTGCTGCACAGCCGGTCCCGCCGCCCATGTCGCCGCAGGCGCAGCCGTCACCTTCTGCTCCGCCGCAGGCCAGCCAGCTCGCCGCCAGCACGCCGCCGCCTGCCGCCGAAAAGCCGGTGAAGCTGGCCGAAAAGCCTGAACCCAAGCCCGAACCGAAGAAGAAGGCCGCGCCGCCCCCGCCACCGCCCGAAACCGGCTGGCGCATCCAGCTGGGCACCTATCCCAGCCAGAAGAGCGCGCAGGCCGCCTGGACCAAGCATGCGGCGGCCAACAAGCGCGACGCAAAGGGCCTGAAGCCCAATATTTCGCGCTATGGCGGTGTGTGGCGCCTGCAGGTCGGCCCGTTCGACACCCGCGAGGAGGCCCGCGCCGGCTGCAAGAAGCTGGAGATCGGCAAGAACGGCTGCTTCGCCATCGATATCGGTGACTGACGGAGCGCCCGGTCTGATCTTGCCGGTTTGCCCACATGGATGATCGCGCACCAACCCGTAATGCCGCCGCCCCCGGCAAGGGCTCGCGGCTGGCGCTGTTGCCCTTGGTGCTGACCGTGCTGACCGGTGCTGCCGTGCTGCTGTATCAGGTGCCGTGGACCGCCACCTCAACACCCGTGCCCGAGCATGAGCGCAGCCTTGCCAACCTGCGGGCTGTCGAAACCGGCGCCGTGCGGCGCGAGGTTGGGGACCGTTTCTATTATCTCAGCCGGCGCCATGGCAACGCGCCGCTGCGCTGGGGCGTACCGGACGATTCGGAGCGCTGGGCCTTTTGCATCCGTTGTCCGGTGTCGCTCCAGGCGGTGGCCCCCGATGTCCGGTCCATCGCCTATGTGCGATCGTCGCTGGGCCAGAATATCATCGTCGAAATGCGGGGCGAGCGGGGAGGACCAATCCTGACGCGCGAGCAGGTGCTGACGACCCTGCGCGATATTGTGGAGCTGACGAAGCCTACGGAGCGCAAGGGCACCTGACAAGCCACGAGGACCCTCACGTGCACCGTCTCCGGTCCAGCCGATTGCCGGAGGCTGGCCCTTCAGTCGATCACGCCGCCGCTTTCTCCACCGCGCCGCTGAACTTCGCCCACAGCGCCTCGCGGCGCTTCTGCACCTCGTCCCGCGCCTTGGCCTTCACCGGGCCGAAGCCGCGCACGTCCATGGGCAGCTTCGCGATGGCGATGGCGAGCCCGATGTTGGCGGGGTTGACGCGTTCGCACAGGCGCTGCACCTCATCTTCGAAGGCGCTGATGTCGGCACGCTCGTGGCGGCGTTCCTCGCTGTAGCCGAAGGGATCAAGCGCGCTGCCGCGCAGGCCCTTCAGCTTCGCCAGCACGCCGAACGCCTTGAACACCCAGGGGCCGAAGCTGATCTTCTTCGGGCGGCCAGTGGCGGGATCGATGCGGGACAAGAGCGGCGGGGCGAGCAGCACGCGCGGGGCGCCGCCTGCGAATTGCGCATCATAGGCGGCGCGGAAGCGGCCATCCGAATAGAGGCGCGCCACTTCATATTCGTCCTTGTAGGCCATCAGCTTGTAGAGGCTCTTCGCCACCGCTTCGGCCAGCGCATCGCCGCCGGCTTCGCGCGCCAGGTCCACCGTGCGGCGGAAGCGCCTGGCATAGGCAGCGTCCTGATAGAGCAGCAGATCGGCCTCGCGGCGGGCGATCATCTCGTCCAGCGTGGTGGCCGGCGGTTCGGGCTGCGGGCCCTTGGTGGCCTCCACCAGCGCCAGCACCTGGTCTGGCCGGGTGGCGAGCAGCCGGCCCAAGGCAAAGGCGCGCTTGTTGAAGGGGATGGCGACGCCGTTGAGGTCGATCGCCGCTTCGATGCTCTCGCGCTTCAGCGGGATCAGGCCCTTCTGCCAGGCATAGCCCATCAGCAGGATATTGCTGCCGATGGCATCGCCCAGCAGCGCGGTGGCCACGGTGTCGGCGGCAACGAAGTCGCAGGCGTTGGGGTTAGAGGCCTTGCGGATGGCGCGCTCAACCTGCGCCGACCGGAAGTCGAAATCGCGGTTGCGCACGAAGTCGCTGGTCGGCGCGACATCGGCATTTGCAACGACGGCGGTGCGTTCGGGCACCATCAGGCTTTGCGTAGGCTTGTCGGCGGCGACCACGGCATCGCAGGCCAACACCAGATCGGCGCTGCCGGCCATGATGCGCGGGGAGAGCAGATCATCATTGCTGGCGGCGATGCGGACATGGCTGTAGACGGCGCCGCCCTTCTGCGCGAGGCCGGCCATGTCGGCCGTGGTGCTGGCCAGGCCCTCGATATGGGCGGCGGTGCCCAGCAGCGCCGAGACGGTGAGCACGCCAGTGCCGCCGATGCCGGTGACCATGATGTTGAAGCCATGGCCGGGGGCGGGGATCACCGGATCGGCCACGCCATCAAGGCTGAACTCGGCCCTGGATTTCTTCACCTCGGCGCCGTCGATGGTCACGAAGCTGGGGCAGAAGCCCTTGATGCAGCTGTAATCCTTGTTGCAGCTCGACTGGTTGATGCGGCGCTTGCGGCCGAACTCGGTTTCGATGGGCTCCACCGAGACGCAGTTGGACTGCACCGAACAGTCGCCGCAGCCCTCGCAGACGGCCGGGTTGATGAAGATGCGGCGATCCGGGTCCGCCATCTGGCCACGCTTCCTGCGGCGACGCTTCTCGGCCGCGCAGGTCTGATCGAAGATGATGACGGTGCAGCCGGGCGTGGCGGCGAATTCGGTCTGGATTTCATCGAGATGGCTGCGATCGAGCAGGCGCACGCCCGCTGGCATCGCTACGCTCTTGTAGCGGGCGAGGTCCTCGGTGAGGACGACCACCTTCTTCGCATGTTCGGCCAGCATCTGGGCGGCGATCTGGTCCACGCCCAGTTCGCCGTCGTGCTTCTGGCCGCCGGTCATGGCGACCGCATCGTTGTAGAGGATCTTGTAGGTGATGTTCACCCCTGCAGCGATGCTCTGGCGGATGGCGAGCAGGCCGGAATGGAAATAGGTGCCATCGCCCAGGTTGGCGAACACGTGATTCTCGCCGACGAACGGCGCTTCACCCACCCAGGTCACGCCTTCGCCGCCCATCTGGGTGAAGGTTTCGGCGCGGTCCATCCACATCGCCATGATGTGGCAGCCGATGCCGGCGAGGGCGCGCTGGCCTTCCGGCGGCTTGGTGGACGTGTTGTGCGGGCAGCCCGAGCAGAAATAGGGGCTGCGCTTCACCGGCGTTTCGTGCGCGGCGGCCTTGGCCGACTGGTCGCGGAAGAAGGCGAGGGTGGCGCGGATGCGATCGGTATCGTGGATGCGCTGCAGGCGCGCGGCGATCACATGGGCGATGACGCCGGGGGACAGCTCGTTGTCAGGAGACAGCAGCCAGTCGCCGTTCTCGTCATGCTTGCCCACCACCTGCGGGCGCACGGCCTCGCGCCAGTTGTAGAGCTGCCACTTGAGCTGATGCTCGATGAACTCGCGCTTTTCCTCGATGACAAGGACTTCCTCCAGCCCCTCTGCAAAGGCGCGGATGCCGTCGGGCTCCAGCGGCCAGGGCATGCCAACCTTGTAGACCCGAAGGCCGATGCTGGCGGCGACGCGCGCATCGATGCCCAGCTCGTCCAGCGCCTCCATCGTGTCGGCAAAGGCCTTGCCGGTGGAGACGATGCCGATGCGGGGCTTCGGCGAATCCCAGATCACGCGGTCGATGCCATTGGCCTTGGCGAAGGCCATCGCGGCAAAGCCCTTGTAGCGCTGCAGGCGGGTGTCTTCCTCGCGCCAGATGTCGCCGGGGCGGATGTGGACGCCGCCATCGGGAAACTCGAATTCGGGGATGATGATGCGCCGGTTCTCGCCGGCTAGATCGACCGTCGCCGAGGTTTCCACCGTGTCGGCGGTGGCCTTGAAGCCCACCCAGGTGCCGGCAAAGCGGCTCATGGCGAGGCCAAGCAGGCCATATTCGACGAATTCATGCACGCTGGCCGGCGCCAGGAAGGGGACGAAGGCGGCCTGGAAATTATGGTCGCTCTGGTGGGGGAGGGTGGAGGACTTGGCGCCGTGATCATCCCCGACGATGGCGAGCACGCCGCCATGCTGGCTGGTGCCGGCGGCGTTGGCGTGCTTCAGCACGTCCATGGCGCGATCAAGGCCCGGCCCCTTGCCGTACCAGATGCCGAACACGCCATCCTTCTGCGCCTTGGGATTGAGCGCGACGTGCTGGGTGCCCCAGACGGCGGTCGCGCCCAGTTCCTCGTTCACGCCGGGGACGAAGTGGATATCCTGTTCCTTCAGCCACTTCTTGGCGCGCCACAGCTCCTGGTCATAGCCGCCCAGCGGCGAGCCGCGGTAGCCGGAGATGAAACCGGCGGTGTTGAGGCCGGCGGCCGCATCGCGCCATTTCTGCACCAGCGGCAGCCGCACGAGCGCCTGCACGCCCGACATGAACACCCGGCCTTCGCGGAAGCGATACTTGTCTTCCAGTGATACCGGCGGCAAACCTGCGACCATGGTCGCTCCCCAATGTCTCTTGATTGGGTCAATAATACTGACCTTTCTTGGCGAGCGCAAGCGGTGAACCCGGCACAATCCGCCCTGACGGTCGCCAGCTACAATATCCACAAGGCCGTCGGCACGGACGGACGGTTGGCGCCGGAGCGCATCCTGGACGTGCTCGACGAGATCGCTGCCGATGTGGCGCTGCTGCAGGAGGCGGACACGCGCTTCGGCATCCGCACCGCCGTGCTGCCGGGCCGCGCGCTGGCCCGCCGCGGCTGGCAGCCGGCGCCGCTGGGGGAGCAGCATCACGCGCTGGGCTGGCATGGCAATGCCGTGCTGCTGCGCGGGGGCGTGCGGCTGAACCACAGCCATCGCATCACCTTGCCGGCGATCGAGCCGCGCGGGGCGGTGCTGGCCGATATCGTGCACGGCAACCATGTGCTGCGGCTGGTGGGGGCGCATCTTGATCTTTCGGGTCTCGCCCGCGCCCGGCAGATGAACGCGATCATCGAGGCGGTGGCCAGGGCGCCGGGCAATCCGCCGGAATTGCTGATGGGCGATTTCAACGAATGGCGGCGCGGTGGCGCGGCGCTGGCGGCGCTGGCCCGGCACTGGCGGGAGGTGCCGCTGGGTCCCAGTTTCCCGGCGCGGCTGCCACTGGGCCGGCTGGACCGGGCCTTTGCCCATCATGCCCTGCAGGTGGCCGATGCCGGCGTTCATGGCTCCCCGCTGGCGCGGCAGGCCTCTGATCATCTGCCCATCTTCGTGCGGCTGGCGGCATGACGGAGATGCTGGCCAGCTTGTGCGACGCGCACCCTGGCCAGAGCGGCGTGCAGTTGCTGGATGACGGTCCGGCGGCGCTGGCGGTGCGGCTCCTGCTGGTGCGGCGGGCGCGGTCCAGCATCGACGCGCAATATTATATCTGGCGCGACGATTTATCGGGCCGCCTGCTGCTGGATGAACTGGTGGCGGCCGCTGCCCGCGGCGTGAAGGTGCGGCTGCTGCTGGATGACTTTGGTTCGCCGGGCTTTGATCGGCTGGCGCTGCCGGGGATCGAGGTGCGCCTGTTCAATCCGGGGCGCATCCGGCGCTGGCGCTGGCTCAACGCGCTGTTTGATTTCCCCCGCCTCAACCGCCGCATGCACAACAAGAGCCTGACGGTGGATGGCATCGCCACGGTGATCGGCGGGCGCAACATCGGCGATGAATATTTCGATGCCGGGCATCCGGCGCTGGCGGCCGATCTCGACGTGCTGGCCATTGGTGCGATTGCCGGCGAGGTCGCCAGCGATTTCAACCGCTATTGGAACAGCCCGGCCGCCGTGCCGCTGGCACACCTGGCCCTGCCGCCGCGCCCGGCAGCGCAACTGGCCGACACGGGCGCCCGGGCGGCTTGGGCGGCAGCGGCAGACAGTCCCGCCACCCATGCACTGGTGGACGAGGCGCGCGACTTCGAATGGGCGGATGTTCGCATGCTGTCCGATCCGCCGGCCAAGGTGGCTGGTGCCGCGGCCGGATCGGCGTTGCTGCTGCCGCAATTGCTGGCGGCGCTGGGCCCGGTGCGGCGGCGCTTGCTGCTGGTTTCGGCCTATTTCATCCCCGGTGAACAGGGCACGGCCTTGCTGGGCGGGCTCGCCGGGCAGGGCGTGCGGGTGGAGGTGCTCACCAACAGCCTGATGTCCAACAATGTCGCGCTGGTCCATGCCTGGTATGCGCCCTGGCGGCTGCCGCTGCTGCGGGCCGGGGTGCTTCTGTGGGAAATGCGCGGGCGTGCCGGGGAACGGGCCACGCTGGGCCTGGTGCCGCGCCGCCTGCGCCGCCGCCACGATCGCACCAGCTTCTTCCGATCGAGCGCGTCCGAACTCCACGCCAAGACCTTCATTGCCGATGGCCGCTTCCTGTTCGTCGGCTCGATGAACTTCGATCCGCGCTCGTGGACACTCAACACCGAGCTGGGCTTCCTGATCGACAGCCCGCTGCTCGCCGGCCGGCTGGAGGCAGCGCTGGACGAAGGCCTGCCACGCTTTGCCTGGGCGCTGGACGCGCAGGACGGCGCACTGGCCTGGCGCGAGGAGGGCCAGCGGCTCCAGCCCGAACCCGGCACCAACTGGTTGCGCCGCGCCGCCCTGCGCCTGCTGGGCGCGCTTCCGCTGGGGCATTTCTTCTGAGCAGCCGCCGCGTCCAAGCCGGTTGAGCGGGGGCGGCGGTCATGCGAGACTTGCCCCGTCCGGCTGGCGGGAGGGGAGCCATGCGCCGACTGGCTGATCCATTCAACATGCGCAGCGCCGTGCTGGCCGCCGCCCTGCTGGTGCCGCTGGCGCCCCCGGCGCCCGCTGCATTGTCTCCGGCACAGCTGGCCGCGCTCGATCCGGCGCGTCTCGCTTCTGCCCTGTGCGGCACGCGACCGGCGGCGATGAACCCCACGCGGGCGCTGCTCGCTGCCGCCGCCATGGCCCAGCCGGCCAGCAAGCCGGGCCTGGTGCCGCTGCTCGATGATCTCACCGGCTCGGCCTTTCCCGTTTCCACGCGCGATGCGGCGGCGCGGCGCTGGTTTTCTCAGGGGTTGATGCTCACCTATGGCTTCAACCATGCCGGCGCGGTCGCTTCCTTCCGGATGGCGCAGCGGCTCGATCCCGGCTGTGCGGCCTGCTGGTGGGGGGAGGCGCTGGCGCTCGGCCCCAACATCAACGCCCCGATGGACGGGCGTGACCGCCCCGCCGCGCTGGCCGCGCTGGATCGGGCGCTGGCCCTGAAGGCCGGCGCCTCACCGCTGGAACAGGCGCTGATCGATGCACTGGCGACGCGCTACAGCCGGGATGAGACGGCGGATCGCGCCGCGCTGGATGCCGCCTATGCCGAGGCCATGCTGAAGGTGGCGGCGCGTTTTCCGGGCGATGACGATGTGGCGGTGCTGGCCGCCGAGGCGGTGATGGACACATCCCCCTGGAACTACTGGCTCGCCGACGGCAAGCCGGTGGGCCGCAGCGCCGAGGCCGTGCGGCTGCTGGAGGCGGTGCTGGCCCGCAATCCGGCGCATCCGCAGGCTGCGCATCTCTATGTCCACATGATGGAGGCGGTGGCGCCCGAGAAGGCGGAAGCCGCGGCCGAGCGGCTCGACAAGGCGCGCCCCGCCACCGCCGGGCACCTCGTCCACATGCCATCCCATATCTGGCACCGGCGCGGGCGCTATGCCGATTCGATCCGGGTCAACATCACGGCCGCGCGCGCCGACGAAGCCTGGATTGCCGCCACCGGCGACAGGGGCATGCTGCGCTACGGCTATTATCCGCACAATGTGCATTTCATCGTCACCTCGGCGCTGATGGCCGGGGACATGCCCACCGTGAGGCGCGAGGCCAGGCGGCTGGGCACGCTGCTTGATCTGGAAACCTCGGCGGCGTTCGGCACCGTGCAGGCGGTGGATGCGGCGCCCTTTCAGGCCATGGCGATGATCGGCGCGCCAGACGAGATCCTGGCCATGCCGCCCCCGGATGCGCGCCTGCCACTGGCCGCCGCCATGCGCCACTTCGCGCGCGCCACCGCCCTTGCCGCCCGCGATGACCGTGCCGGCTTCGAGGCGGAACTGCAGGCGATGGCGGCGCTGAAGGACCATCCCGGCGCGAAGACCCTGGTGGAACAGACGGTGCCGCTGCCCGCGATCATCGATGTGGCCAGCGGCGTGGCGCGGGGCCGATGGGCGATGGCGCACAGGGATTACAAGGGCGCCGCCAGCCAGTTCCGCGCCGCTGCCGCCATTGAGGCGACCATCCCCTACATGGAGCCAAGCTACTGGCATTATCCGGTGAACCAGTCGCTGGGCGCGGCGCTGCACCTGGCCGGCGACCAGGCGGGCGCCATCGCCGCCTTCAGCGCCGCGCTGGTGCAGACGCCGGGCAACGGCTGGGCGCTCTTCGGCCTCGCGCGCAGCGAGGCCGCCGCTGGCCACAAGCTGGAAGCCGCTGCAGCCGAAGCCGCCTTCAAGCGCGCCTGGGCCGGCGAGCCGAAGTGGTTGAAGGTTGAACGGCTTTAACTCAACCCCTCGATCCGGCCTTGCGTATCGAGATGGATGCCCAGCGCCGACGGCGCCTTGGGCAGGCCCGGCATGGTGGCGATCTCGCCGGCCAGGGCGACGATGAAGCCGGCGCCGGCGGCAAGGCGCAGCTCGCGGATCGGCAGGTCATGCCCGAACACGGCGCCGCGCACCTTCTCGTCGGCGGTGAAGCTGTAGGGCGTCTTGGCCAGGCAGACGGGCAGGTTGGCCAGGCCTTCGTGGCGCAGCGCCGCCAGCTGCTTGTGGGCGGCCGGCGACAGCGTGACATGCGCGGCGCGGTGGATGCGGGTGGCAACGGTGGTGAGCGCGTCGAACACGTCGGTGCCGGTGGCATAGAGCGGCGTGAAGCGGGCGTGCGGATCTTCGTTGGCATCAGCCAGCGCCGCCACCGCGCGGGCCAGTTCTTCCGCGCCGGCCGGGCCATCGGCCCAGTGGCGGCACAGGTGCGCCTCCACCCCCAGCACATCGCGGCAATGGGCCAGCACGGCGGCCTGTTCCTCGGCGGTGTCGCTGGTGAAGGCGTTGATCGCGACCGCCACCGGCAGGCCCAGCGATTGCAGATTCTCGACATGGCGGGCCAGCACCTCCAGCCCGCCGTGCATGGCATGAGTGTCGGGCTTGCCAAGATCGGCCAGCGCCATCCCGCCATGATATTTCAGCGCCCGCACGGTCGCCACCACCACCGCCACCGCCGGCGCCAGCCCGGCGCTGCGGCACTTGATGTGGGCGAACTTCTCGGCGCCCAGGTCAGCGCCGAAGCCTGCTTCCGTCACCGCGAACTCCCCCAGCGCCAGCGCGACACGGGTGGCGATGACGCTGTTGCAGCCATGGGCGATGTTGGCGAACGGCCCGCCGTGGATCAGGGCAGGGGAGCCATGGATGGTCTGCACCAGGTTGGGCTGCATGGCGTCCAGCAGCAGCGCCGCCATGGCGCCGGCCGCGCCGATGTCACCGGCGGTCACCGCATTGCCGGCGGTGTCCTTGGCCACCCGGATGCGGGCGAGGCGCGCCTGCAGATCGGTCACGTCGTCGGCAAGGCACAGGATGGCCATCACTTCGGAAGCCACGGTGATGTCGAAGCCGGTCTCGCGCAGCGGGTGATTGCCGCTCCCCATGCCCGCCACGATCTGGCGCAGCGCACGGTCGTTCATGTCCATCACCCGCTTCCAGCTGATGGTGCGCGGATTGATCGGCGCACCCGAGGGCATCGGGGTGTTGAAGTGCACCGCGTTGTCGATCATCGCGGCGAGCAGATTGTGGGCTGCGGTGATGGCGTGGAAGTCGCCGGTGAAGTGGAGGTTGATCTTCTCCATCGGCAGCACCTGTGCCTGCCCGCCGCCAGTGGCGCCGCCTTTCCTGCCAAACACCGGGCCAAGGCTGGGCTCCCTGAGCGCGATCACCGCCCTGCGGCCGATGGCGTTCAGTGCGTCGGCCAGGCCGATGGTGGTGGTGGTCTTGCCTTCGCCGGCCGGGGTGGGGTTCACCGCCGTTACCAGTACCAGCTTGCCGGGCGTTCTGGTGCGCAGTTCGGCCAGCGTGGCGGCTGAAAGCTTGGCGATGTGATGGCCGTGCGGCTCGATGGCGGTTTCGGGCAGGCCGAGGCCCGCGGCAATGTCCCGGATGGGGCGCAATGTCGCTGCCCGTGCAATTTCAATGTCCGACGCCATAAATCCCCTGCATAAGCCCGCCGTGTTGATCCTGCGCCTACACGGCCCCGGCGGCAGCGGGAAGGAGCCTTTTGGTCATCATGTTCGACGATGTTTCCGCCCTGGCGCTGGCCCGCTTCCAGTTTGCCTTCACCGTGTCGTTCCATTTCATCTTCCCGGCCTTCTCGATCGGGCTGGCCAGCTATCTGGCCGTGCTGGAGGGCCTGTGGCTGAAGACCGGGCGCGATGTGTATCTGCAGTTGTTCCGTTATTGGCTGAAGATCTTCGCCATCGCCTTTGGCATGGGCGTCGTCTCCGGCATCGTCATGGCCTATCAGTTCGGTTCCAACTGGTCGGCCTTTTCCGATCGTGCTGGGCCGGTGATCGGGCCGTTGATGGCCTATGAGGTGTTGTCGGCCTTCTTCCTTGAATCCGGCTTCCTTGGCGTCATGTTGTTCGGGCTCGACCGGGTGGGCAAGAAGCTGCACTTCCTCGCCACCTGCCTCGTTGCCATCGGCACCACCATCTCGGCCTTCTGGATCATCGTGGTGAACAGCTGGATGCAGACGCCGCAGGGCTATGGCATCGCGCCCAACGGCCAATTCTATGCCACCGACTGGCTGGCGGTGGTGTTCAACCCGTCCATGCCCTATCGCCTCGCCCACACGCTCCTGGGCGCCTATCTCACCACGGCGCTGGTGGTCGGCGCGGTGGGGGCCTTCCACCTCTTGAAGGACCGCAGACAAGGCCGCGCCGCGCAGCCGGCCACCAAGATCATGTTCGCCATGGCAATGGGCATGGTGGCGGTGACAGCGCCGCTGCAGATCGTCGCGGGCCACGAGCATGGCGTGAATACCCTTGAGCATCAGCCAGCCAAGATCGCCGCGATGGAAGGCCATTATGAAAGCCATGATCGCGCCGCCCCGTTGATCCTGTTCGGCGTGCCGGACGATGAACGGCAGGTGATGGATTACAAGGTGGAAATCCCCGCCCTCGGCAGCCTGGTACTGAAGCACGACATCGAGGCGCCAACCACGGGCCTCGACAAGGTGGCACCGGAAAACCGCGCGAAGGTCGCCTTCCCCTTCTATGCCTTTCGCGTGATGGTGGGGCTGGGGCTGTTGATGCTGCTGCTGGGCGGCTGGGCGGCGTTCAATGCCTGGCGGGGCCGGCTGTTCGACAGCCTGTGGCAGCAGCGGCTGGCGCTGGCGATGGGGCCATCAGGCTTCATCGCCGTGCTGGCCGGCTGGATCACCACCGAGACGGGGCGGCAGCCCTTCACTGTCTATGGCCTGATGCGCACCGCCGAGAGCGCCTCGCCGCTGGCCGCGCCCGCCGTTGCGGCCTCGCTGGTGGCCTTCATCATCGTCTATTTCTTCGTGTTCGGCGTGGGCACCTGGTTCATCGTCAAGCTGATGGCCAGCGAGCCCAACCCGGAGGACCAGGGCCCTGCCAAGGACCAGGCGGCAGATGTGGGCAGCCTGCCGCCCGATGCGCCCTTCGGCTTCCAGCTGGCGCAGTAAGATGCCGCCCGATCCCTTCCTCACCCTGGTGTGGGCCGGCATCATCGGCCTGGCCATCTTCATCTATGTCGTCACCGACGGCTTTGACCTGGGCATCGGCATCCTGTTCCCGGTGCTGAGCCCCGGCGGCGAGCGGGAGACCGCCATCGCCACCATCAAGCCGGTGTGGGACGCCAACCAGACCTGGCTGGTGCTGGGCGGCGGCGGCGTGTTCGCGGCCTTTCCGCTGGCCTATGCGATATTGATGCCGGCGGTCTATGCGCCGCTCATTGCCATGCTGCTGGGCCTGATCTTCCGCGGCGTGGCCTTCAAGTTCCGCGCCCGCACCAGCCGCATCTGGCTGTGGGATTTCGCCTTCTTTGCCGGATCGACGCTGGCGGCCTTTGCGCAGGGGGTGATCCTGGGCGCCGTGCTGCAGGGCGTGAAGGTTGCGGGCCGCAGCTATGCCGGCGGCTGGTGGGACTGGCTGTCGCCTTTCTCGCTGCTGACCGGCGCTTCGGTGGTGGCGGCCTATGCACTGCTGGGCGCCTGCTGGCTGATCTGGCGGACAGAGGGCGCGGTGCAGGATCACGCCTATCGCATGGCCTGGCGCGGCGGCGCTGCCAGCATCGCCGCGATCGGCGCCGTCAGTCTGGCGACGCCGTTCCTCAACCATGATTATTTCGCCCACTGGTTCGAAGCACCGTGGATCTATTATTCAGCGCCGGTGCCGATCCTGGTTGCGATCACCAGCCTGCTGTTCATCCGGGCGCTGAAGCGCCGGGCCGAGGTGGCGCCGTTCCTGCTCGCCGAGCTGCTGTTCCTCCTCACCTTCATCGGGCTTGGCATCTCGATCTTCCCTTGGGCGGTGCCGGGTCAGGTGACGATCTGGCAGGCCGCAACGGCCGCCAATGCGCAGGGTTTCATGCTGGTGGGCGTCGGCGCACTGCTGCCGGTGATCCTGGGCTACACCGGCTATGCCTATTGGCTGTTCCGCGGCAAGGTGGGCGCAGAAGGCTATGCCTGAGCCGCACGGCGCGCGCCGGTTGGCCTGGTTTGTGGCGCTGTGGGGCGCCGGCGTCGCCGTGGTTGGCGCGGTCAGCCTGATCTTGCGCGCCTGGCTGCTCGACTGATCCCGCATTCGGGGCAATTTATCCCCAGTCTGGCCGCTTCAGGCACGGCGCTGGCCATTTGTTCACTTGTCAGTCAGTCATCGTTCTTTAACCATATCGACAACAAACGAGGCGATTCTCCTGTGGGGGAGGGGCGTCCGCCAGACACGGTCAACGTGGGAGGCGTTATGGTTGCAGGCTCGGCAGCGGTCACCATCGCGATGTGGGTGTTTGTCGCCCTGTGCGTCTTCAACTTCCTGCCTGCCGCCCTTGCCTATGTCGATCGCCATCCGGATCGCCACCTGCTGGCCGCGCTGAACGTGCTGTCGCTGTTTTCCTTCGCCTTGTGGATCGGCCTGCTGGCCTGGGCGCGGGCCGGCCACAGCGATCATCCGATGATCCGGCGGTTCGTCGGCTCCCCCAGGGATCGCCGCCGCCTCGTCGGCTCGGTGCTGGCGCTGACGCTCGCCGGGTCTGCCGGCACCGCGCTGGCCATGGTCACGGGCTGAACGCCCGCTTCTCTTGCACTCCCACAACACGCTGCTATAGGCGGGCGCTCACCGGCCCAAACGTTGCGGGCGTGGCGGAATTGGTAGACGCGCCGGATTTAGGTTCCGGTGTCGAAAGA
>ERZ1066136.1238-NODE-1238-length-13784-cov-6.247141_pt1 | contig 13784 bp, 3 predicted proteins | sample MGYA00382783_ERZ1066136 | MGnify/ENA primary metagenome ERZ1066136 (study PRJEB33369, sample SAMEA5778366) | biofilm metagenome | biome: Industrial cooling water; feature: Water cooling tower basin; material: Biofilm | place: United Arab Emirates | collected... | reverse complement strand
CCTCAGAGCATCGTGCCCTACAGCTACGCCGGCACCATGGGGCTGGTGAGCTACGCGTCCATGGACCGGAGGTTCTTCCACCGGCTGGGGGCCTCGCTGCTGGAGCGCACCATCTGCTCGTCCGCGGGCGGGGCCGGCATCGCGCTGACGCTGGGCGGCTCGGTGGGCATGGACGTCGAGAACGTGGTGGACGCCAAGCTCATCGTCATCTGGGGGTCGAACCCCATCGTGTCGAACCTGCACTTCTGGACCCGCTGCCAGGAAGCCAAACGCCGAGGTGCGAAGCTCATCTGCATCGACCCCTGGCGCAACGCCACCGCACAGAAGTGCCACCAGTGGATCGGTATCCGGCCCGGCACCGACGCCGCCTTCGCGCTGGCCGTGATGCACGTGCTGGTGGCCGAGCAGCGCTACGACACCGAGTACGTGGCCAAGTACACCCTGGGCTTCGAGGACCTGAAGGCGCGCGTGGCCGAGTGGACGCCCGAGCGGGCCGCCGGCATCTGCGGCGTGGACGCCAAGACCATCGCGGCCTTCGCCCGCGAATACGCCGCGGCCCGCCCCGCCGCCATCCGCATCAACTACGGCATGCAGCGCCACTACGGCGGCGGCATGGCCGTGCGCACCGTGAGCTGCTTGCCCGCCCTCACCGGCCACTGGCGCGACCCGGCCGGTGGGATCCAACTGGGCACCTCGGGCTTCTACGGGCTGGACCACCACGCACTGGAACGCCCGGACCTCATCCGCGGCAACCCCCGCAAGGTGAACATGTGCGCCATCGGGGATGCCCTGCTGGAGGCCGACCCGCCCATCCGCGCGCTGTATGTCTACAACTCCAACCCGGTGGCCGTGGCGCCGGATTCCGCCAAGGTGGCCCGCGGCTTCGCCCGCCAGGATCTCTTCACGGTGGTGCACGACGTCTTCCTCACCGACACGTGCGACTATGCGGACATCGTCCTGCCCGCCACCACCCAGCTGGAGCAGTTCGACATCCACAAGAGCTACGGCCACCTGTACATGCTGGCCAACAACCCGGCCATCGCGCCGCTGGGCGAGTCCAAGCCCAACGCCGAGGTATTCCGGCTGCTGGCGAAGCGCATGGGCTTCACCGAGCCCTGCTTCGACGACGACGACGAGACCGTGGCGCGGCAGGCCATGAACAAGTCCCACCCGAACATGGCGGGCCTCGACTGGGAAACGCTGAAGGAGAAGGGCTGGCAGCGCCTGTCCGTCCCGCAGAAGTGGGCGCCCTTTGCACAGGGCAACTTCCCCACGCCCTCCGGCAAGTGCGAGTTCTACAGCGAGACCGCCGCGAAGATGGGCCTGGACCCTCTGCCCACCTACACCCCGCCCATCGAGAACCCGCAGTCCAACCCCGCGCTGGCCGCCAGGTACCCGTTGGCGATGATCTCCCCGCCCGCGCGGCACTTCCTCAACACCACCTTCGCCAATCTCCCCTTTGCCCTGGCCGTGGACCGCGAGCCGCGCCTGGAGATCCACCCGGACGACGCCGCCGCCCGCGGCATTGCAGAAGGCCAGAAGGTGCGGGTGTTCAACGACCGCGGCAGCGTGACCCTGACCGCGCGCGTGACCGACGACGCCCGCCCGGGCGTGGTGGTGGCGCAGTCGATCTGGTGGAAGAAGCTCTCCCCCGACGGCAGGAATGCCAACGAGGTGACGTCACAGGCCCTCACCGACATGGGCCAGGGGGCGACGTTCTACGACTGTCTGGTGGAGGTGGCGGCGGTCGCGTGACGCCGGCTTACCCCGCCACGGTATCGCCCGAGTAGCGCCAATCGGTCACCCTTAAACCGGCGGGCACGGTGCCGGGCACGTAGGCCGACAGCGTGTCCACGAGTCCGGGCAGAGGCCAATGGCCGAAACCGCCGGCCGTGGCGTAGGTCGATGCCAGATCGCCGCCGACGATGGCGGTCGGCGGCATGAGGACCGCCTCGAGGTCCGCGGAGGGCGCGCTCGGGCCGAGCCGATCGGAGGGCGCGAGACCGGCCATGGAGCGCCAATCGGTCAGGGTGCCGTCCGCGCCCAGCACCTGAATCGCGTCCAGACCGCGCTGCGGAATCCTGCCGTACCAGTTACGAATGCTTACGGCATCGCCTTCGCCGAACGACAGGACGAGATCGCTACCCTGGCGCGACGCGACGATGTCATCGACGATCAGCCCCCCGCCGAGCGACAGGGTCCCCCGCGCCGGCCCGAGGAACTCGATGCGGTCGCGTCCGTCCCCGCGATTGAACGCGATGAGGTGCTGACCCTCCACCAGCTGCAGATGATCGTCGCCGGGTCCGCCCGCGAGGAAGTCGCCGTCCGAGCGCGCGAACAGCCAGTCGCTGCCGTCCTCGCCAAGCAGCACGTTGCGTCCCGCCCCCCCGCGCAGACTGTCCGGACCGGCACCGCCCAAGAGAATGTCGTGGCCCGCGCCCCCGGTCAGGAAATCGCCGCGCTGCTGTCCGCGAAGCAGGTCGTTGCCGGCGTCACCGAACGCAACGAGCACGGCAGCGCTGCCATGGATCCTGTCGTCACCGCCCTGCGCCCGAATCACGCCGGCACGGCCCTCGACGGTCACGAGGTCGTCCCATGGCGTCGTGACCAGCGCACCGGCCCGATCCGGCAAGACGAAGGTCGTCCTCGGCACCAGGAGATCACTCAGCGCACGCTCCGACCCGTCCGCGAACCGGACCCGCTCGACAGGCGATTCGGCGCCGCCCGTCCAGGTCACATCGATGCCGGTCTCGTCTGCCGTCACGACACGCAGACGGAGGAGCCACCCCTCCTGCGTGCGATACGTACGCGCCCACACGTCGTCGCGACCGATGCCGGGACCGAGACTCAGCGTGTCCATGCCGCCGGCGTCGACCACCGTGTCGACGCCATCACCGCGGCCCATCACGTAGACGTCATCGCCGAGGCCGCCCAGCAGGATGTCGTCACCCTCGCGCCCTTCCAGGCGGTCCGGACCGGACGTCCCGGCGAGACGCTCACCGACCGCGGTGCCCGAAAGCGTCCGGCCGGGATGCGCCTGAACGCGAATGCGCAGTTCCGACTCGGCCGTCGCACCGGCGAGGTCCGTCGCGATCAGCCGCACCGTGCTCTCGCCGAGCGCATCGTCGGTCGGCATCCCGGTCAGGGTGCGCGAGCCTGCATCGAACGCCAGCCAGCTTGTCATCGGCGTGCCGAGCCCGTCCGCCACCCGCAACGCCAGGCGGTCACCGGAGTCCCGATCGTCGAACAGGTCCGCCGGCATGGTCCACGCGAACGATTCGCCTTCGGTGGCCACGGCGGCTTCGACTTGACGCGCGGTGGGCGGCGTGTTCGACGAGAGGGGCCGCGTCAGAGCCTGCGGCGTGCCATCGACGGCGAGCGCAGCGACACCGGCCAGGATGTCGGCATCCGCCCGGAAAGGATTCCCGGGGGCCGCCTCGATCAGCGCGAGGTCGCCGCCGTAGGCGCGATCGGTCCAGGCCGCGACGCGATGCGCCGCCCAGTCCGGTACGCCGGTCACGGTGCCGTCGGCGAGGATCGCCGTCATGCTGCTCCGGAGATCGTGAACGAGAACACCGTCGGGACGGATCCACTGCAGCCTCAGCGGCGTGTCTCCGCCCCTCAGCGCACCCACGATGCGTATGCGGTCCTCGGTGCCGAACTCCACCCAGAGATCGTCCTGGTCGGCCCGTAAGCGGACCGCCTCGAGTGGAAGGTCGGCCTTGACACTGATGGTGACGGAATCGGCGCCTGGCATCACGGTATCGACACCGTCACCCAGCCGGAAGCGCATCAGCACATGTGTCCCGCGCGACTCGATGCGGTCGTCGCCAGCGCCTCCATCCATGACCGCGGCGCGCCCGCCGGTCGCGAGCACGTCGGAACCCGCACCGCCGCTGAACCACGCCACGCCCTCGGCGACCCGCAACGAGTCATTGCCCTCGCCGCCGGACAGCGCAGCGCCTCCGGACTCGTCGGACAGGATGTCATCACCGGCAAGCCCTTCGATCCAGTCGAGCCCGGCGCCACCGTCGATGAGATCACCCTCGGCGGTGCCGATGACGACGTCGTCACCCGCATCGGCACCGAGGGCCAGGGCGCGTCCGCCATCGCCGATGAGCACATCGTCGCCCGCCGTCACCGAGCGCGCCAGCGCGTAGGAACCGATGCCGTCGAGACTCCACTCGCCACTGTCGTCGAACACGATGGCGGTGACCGGCCTCCGGGCGTTCGCGCCGAACCAGTCCTGCAGGGTGACGGTCTCGCCCGACGGACGGTGCTGCAGCCGGAGTTCGGTGCCGACCGCGAGCGGATCGATGTCCCAGGGGCGCACGCCGCCGCCGAACACCAGGGGCGCCGGCGCTCCGCCTTCTCCCAGCGTGACGTCACCGGCGCCCGGTTCGAACACGAAAGCCGACGACTGCAGGTGACGCATCCGCACTTCGGACATCCGCAGCGTGCGCCCGTCCCCGAAAGTGATGTTCTCGATGCCGCTTCCGAGACCGCCGATGAAGCCCCACTCCCAGGCGGTGGACGCCTCGGGATCGCGTAACCAGAACGAATGCGTCCAGTCGCCCATGAGCACCCGCACATGCTGCGACTCGCCCCAGACGAGGTCCATCACCTGAAGCAGTGGTGACACCCGGTCGTAGGCGCCTTCGCCGTTGGTGATGCGCGCGACCGCCTCATCGGTCAGTCCGAGCTCGTCCGCGGTGGCCGTGCCGAAACTGACCCGGACGGCATCGAGCGTCGCCTCGACGGGCAGCACGAGCGTATCGGTGGCGATGAGACCGGCCTCGGCGAGCAGCGGATCATCGCGGCCGTAGGGCCGGCGCGGCACCGTGAGGCCGTTGCGTTCGTTCCAGGCCCAGGACTCCAGCAGCGCGAAGGGCGGCGCCTCGTAGGTCACCCACTCCAGACTCACGTCCGTGATGACGTCGCCGTCGGCCTCGCCGCTGCGAATGACGTACCGGTCCGCCCCCTCTCCGCCGTCCAGGATGTCGCGCCCGTCACCGCCCGCGAGGACGTCGTTGCCTGCGAACCCATGAATGACGTCGTCGTCCAGCCCGCCGATCAACACATCGGCGAGCGCGCTGCCTGCGATCCTGTCGCGCCCGGCGCCGCCATCGACGAAGACGCCGGGTGCGTGCCAACCAAGCAGCGGAAGCCGTACCACCCCGGCGGCCTGCCTCACGATGTCGTCACCATCACCCGCCGCAACGAACGAAAGCGCACCGAACTCGATCATGTCGGACGCCCCGGTGCCGGTGACCTCCTGCACGATCGTCGTCGTGCGCCGGTTGTCGCGAACGAGCGTCCCGGACTCGACTTCGGCAATGACGGCATCGCGTTCCGATCGGACGTCGAACTCGGTCACGATGCGATCAGGGGTACCACTTCCTTCCGCGGCGCGCAGTATTCGCCAGCCGGCAAGCGTGGAAAACCCTTGCCGCTCGAGCCCGATCCGGGATTCGATCCCACCGGTGTCCTGCCACTGTGAAGAGAGCACCGTTGCATTCCCGAGCGTCAGCGCCTGGGCTTCGAGCGTCATGGGCTGGAAGGCAAGTTCGCGCCAGCGCGCAGACAGCCGGCTCGGTGCGCCGGGGCTCCAGGGCGTCACGTCCGTCGTGGAAGTGCTCACCGCGAGCGAAGCGGTGTCGAGCGTCTCGACGCGCCTCTGCAGCCGCGTCTGTACGCCTTCCCAGACGAAGGGTGCGCTGCGATACGTGAGGCCTTCGGGTCGTGCCGACAGCCCCTCGGATCGCGCGACCCCGTCGTGCGCCCGGACGAGCCGCAAGCGGAACTCCCGACGCAGTTCGTCGTCCGGGGCAACCGATGCGCTGCGCGCGAGAAGTTCATCGAGCGTGATCGTTTCGTGCCCCGCCTCCACGGTCCATCGGTCCGCGGCGGTTGCGGCGTCCCTCAGTACTGCGCCCTCCGCACCGAGGCCGAAGGTACCACCGAGTCGGAGCGCGACGTCCGTGCCGCGGCGCTCGACGAACAGGGCGTCCAGGCTCAGGGGCGCCGACAGAACCACACGACCGCCCTCGCCGCCCGGCTCCACGATTTCGTCCCAGCCCATGCCGTAGTCGAACGCATAACTGTCTGCGCCGGGGCCCCCTTCCAGGCGATCGTTGCCCGCGCCGCCATCGATGAAATCGTCACCGCCCAATCCGCGGATCGTCTCGTCGACCGGCGTTCCCGACAAGGTATCGGCGCCGTCCGTGCCATCCACGGGCACCACCGGGAGCGCCAGCAGGGCCTCATGGGCGATGACGGAACCGTCGGAGAATTCGATGCGATCGAGCTTCAGACCCTCGGCGGAGAAGGCGCCAACGAGTCGCATGCGATCCCCGGCATCCGCAAACCGAAGCTCCAGATCGCCGCCGGCGAATCGCAGCAACTCGAGATCGGTCACCGCGACCTCTCCCCGGATGCGGACGATGTCGTCCCACTGCACCGCCACGATGTCGCGACCATCCCCTGCGCCGAAGACGTACGTGTCCGCACCCTGCCCGCCTTCGAGATAGTCATCACCCGGGCCGCCTGCGAGCCAGTCGTCGCCGGGCCCGCCGTCCAGATGGTCGTCTCCGGCATGGCCGTACAAGCGGTCATGACCGAACGCGCCAGAGAGGCGGTCGTCGCCCGCGTACCCGTCGAGAATGTCGTCCCCGGAACCACCGTGGAGGACGACGGGGTCCTGCAGAACCTCGCCGAGGAACTCCTCGAAGGACAGCGACTCGCCGTTGTCGAACTCGATGACGAAGCTGCCGCCGCCCGAGGATGCCCCCACCGCGGCCGCAGCGGCAGTCACCGTGCTCGTATCGCGCCAGGAGCGAAGCGGGATGCCGCCCGTCGATTCAGCGCCGCTGCCGAGTGGTGGGGGACGGAGGTCGGGAACCTCGAAGTTCAGCGTCGGCGTCCCGGCCTGGAACTGGGGTCCGCGTCTCAGCACCGCTTCGAACAGCGTGCCCGTGTCGTCGCTCACCCTGACGGCGACGGTGCCCGCCTGAAACGAGGACGACCCGCTGATGGTTCGCGGGGTGGCCCCGTTGCGCAGGCGGATGATGTTGGTCCCCTCATCGTCGACGATGAGGTCGAAGTCGTCGATGATGTACACGTCATCGCCCGGCCCGCCGCGCAACACATCTCGCCCCGGTCCGCCATCGATGACGTCGGCGCCGTCGCCCCCGTCGATGAGATCGTCGCCGCCGCCACCGGTGAGGAAATCCTGCCCCTCACCACCGATGAGGTGGTCCCGGCCGCTGCCACCGAAGAGAAAATCGTCCCCGCCTCCGCCGTCGAGAATGTCGTCGCCATCGCCGCCGCGCAGCACGTCCGAGCCATGAAACTCCCTTGGCACACCGGCCCCGTCGCCAATCAGCAGATCGTCACCGTCTTCGCCATCGAGCGTGTCCTCGCCGCCCTCGCCCTGCATCCGGTCGTTCCCGGTGCCGCCTCTCAGCACGTCGTCACCGTACTGGACCCGATGGCCGTTGCGCAGGAGCGGCTGGCCACTGTCTCCGGTGAGGATATCGTCGCCCTCGTCACCGTGAATCACGTCGTCACCGTCGTTGCCCGCGATCACATCCTGCCCGGGGCCGCCGTAGACGAAATCGTCGCCACCGTATCCCAAGGCGAGATCGTCACCGCTGCCCGCAAAGATCACGTCGCCCCCCGCGGAGGGCCCGTACACGGAGTCGGCGTCCGCTTGCGGGTCGAACAGGTCGCCTTCGATCCGCACCTCGAAGCTCCCTTCGACCCGGGTCCAGCGCCAGGGGCTCGGCGAGACGGTGATGGCCAGCCACGACCGTTCGTCCCGCGCTTCGCCGTGAGCATCTCCCAGGATCAGGTCATGGCCGGCTCCGCCGACCAGACGGTCGCGACCGAGGCCGCCCGAGAGCACATCGTTGCCCTCTTCGCCATACAGCCAGTCATCGCCGGCCCCCCCTGCGAGCCAGTCCGCCTCACCCACCCCGATTCCGTGTGCAAGCCCGCGCCGAAGCGCCGCATCGAGGTCGGTTCGATAGTTGGCATAGAGCCGGTCATTGCCGTCTCCGCCGCTCAGGATGTCGCGTCCCTCGCCGCCCAGCAGCTCGTCATCCCCGTCGCCCCCGTAAGCGAAGTCGTCGCCCGCGCCCAGATCGATGACGTCGTTGCCGCCCCAGGTCTCCGTCACGGAATCCGCTCCGGCATGGGTGTGGATCTCGGTCGGACCCGGAGCACCCTTGAAGTCGTCGACGCGACCGGGCTCGGGGTGCGCGGTCAGCCTCGGATTGCCCCATTCGTCGAGTGGCACGGCGTCTCCGGGCTCCGGCACGCGATCACCTTCATAGAAGGCATTGAGGCCCACCAGCGAAGCCTTCTCGACCAGGTGAATTCCGAACGCGCCATCCTTGAACCCCAGAATCGTCACGCTGTTGCCGGCACCGAGGTTCACCACCAACGTCGCACCGAAGTGCTGCGCCTCCACGGTCGGGACACTCGTCCAGACATAGCGGTCCACGGCGCGAAGGAATGCGCCCGTCAGCGGAACGCCGTCAGGGAGGCGGATCGCACCGCCGTCCGCATCCTCGTCGATGGTGTCCATGCCGAGGCCCGTGATGTAGGTGTCGAATCCCACGCCGCCGGACAGGAAGTCGTTGCCCTTTCCGCCACGCAGCTCGTCGCGGCCCGGCCCGCCCTGGAGAAAGTCATCCCCATCGCCGCCGTCGAGCGAGTCCCAGCCCCCGCCACCGTACAGCCGGTCCTCGCCACCCCCGCCCGACAGGGCATCGGCGCCGTCACCACCCTCGAGAATGTCGTCGCCGTCGTTGCCTTCGAGGTGATCCGCGATCGGGCCGCCGAAGATCCAGTCGTCGCCCCCGCGCCCGTACAGACGGTTCTCACCTTCGGCGCCGCGGATCTCCTCGAAGCCCTCGTGCTCGTCCCTTCCGAATCGCACGATCAGTCTCGGTAACCCCGCGCGCACGTCCGCGCTTTCGGGCTTGAACTCGATCCGAATCCCGTGGAACAGGTCCTCGACGACTCCTGATCTCACGCCTGCGATGTACGGTGCCTGGTCGTTCTCCAGGTTGCGCTTGAGCGTCCGATGCAGCAGCAGCGTGCGATCGATGAGATACCGGGTCGAGAAGTTCTCGATGGCAAACTGACCGTCGACTTCCCGAACGCTCGTGGTGTGGAGCGCAAAGGGCGACAGGTGCTCGAGCGCCGCGCGATAGGCTTTCCCCATCGGGGTGTCCGCGCTTGCGACGGAAAGGATCTCGGCCCGGGACTGCACCGTACCGACGATCCGGGAGCGCCCCCCCGTGCCGGCGTCCGTGCCGAGCCCGCGGTCGCCGGTCCAGGTCATCGTCACCAGGGGCATGAGGGCGTATCGGGGGCTCCCCGGCGGAGCGAGGTAGCGCGAGACCTCGTCGATCCGGTCGAAGAAACGATTGCGGAAGTCCAGATTGCCGAAACCATCGAGCGAATCGTCGGCAGGTGTCACCCGACGGCCCGTCACCATCGGCTCGGGGAGCACGGCCCACCGGAGCGCGTCGAGCGCGCGTTCCAGGGTGTCCGCCTCGGCCCGTACCCGGGCCGCATCGACACTGGAGCGCGCGATGCGGTTGGACGAGGCCGCGAAAATGGCATCGATCGCAGCCTGGGGAAGCGACGCGTCCACCTGCGCATACAGAGCCGACAAGGCAACGGAGTCAGCGATGAGCGTGATGCTGTGCGTGCGCATGAAGTCCCGCGCGCGCCGCTCCTCGTCCGAGGCCAGGAACGGGAGATAGTTGCCCCCGAACAACGGCTGATCCTCGATGAGCACCCGGACCTGATCGAAGACGGGGATGACACCCGACAGGGACACGCGGACATGATCATTGTGCGTCGCCATGCCATAGACGTAGGTGATCTTCGCGTCGACGGCCGGGTCGAGCCTCTGCATGTCTCCCGGAGACTCGAACAGCCGGGATTGCATCGCCAGACCTACCCTGCGACTTGCCCACTGATGTCGCGGGTCGTGGTAGACGTTGTCCGAGCGGGCGACAGCGAGCTCGGCGTCCGGATTGCTCGCGACGCGCACGGCATCGCGTTGAAGATCGACAGCCGAAGGGAACAGGGTGAACCCGGCAGGCATCGCGAGTGGATCCCGAAAGATCTCCCGATACGCGTCGACGACTTGCCGCAACGTATACCCGTCGCGGAGCTGCCCTCGGCCGGGGCCGTTGAACACGGTGGTGCGGTGAATCCTGTCGACGTGCAGCTCCGTCAGGGCCATCGCAACGTGGCTGCCGAGCGAGTACCCGGTGAGATCGATCTTCGAGGCCTGCGCGAGGACCCCGCCGGGCCCCGACTCCCGCATGAACCACGCGTCGGCCGCGGCCAGTTGCGCCCAGGCGCCACCCCGCAGTGCCAGATCGATGTCTGCACCAAGGCCATCGCGCTCGTAATCGCCCCCGAAGCTCTGGTTCATGAACTCCGTGCTGCGAAATGCGACGGTGTAATGAGAGGGGTCGCGACGGGAACGAAGGACGGTCGCAGAAAAGCCGGAGGGGTCGTTGGGGGTCTGCAGGACGAACTCGAAGCCGTCGGAGCCGCCCATTTGCGCGATCATGAGCTTTGTCGCGCGAGTAGCCCCCGGGAGGACTGCTGCCCCCGGCGATAGGGTCGGCACAGCGGCAAGTAAAGCGTTCGGCTGCACAAGACCGTCTACGAGTACGACGGGCTCTAAGTTATTGTTCCCTTCCTGAAACACGCGCTCGAGGAATGCAGTCCGCTCTCCAAAAACCGTTGTAACGTATGACTCCGCAACGAACTGATGTAGGAGCGCGCGGTAGATCTCCCTAGCCCTATTGGTCATTGCTCACCACCTCGCTAGCTGGAACGACGACTCTGCGGACAAACCACAGACCGAAGCCCGGCGCTCGACTAATCGTATGAACTGCAGTGCCTGAGGATCTGACCGCGCGTGCAGGACAAGCGGGACCTCCATGCCAGCTGACCGCGCCGTCTGGCAATGCGCCCCCAAGCAGGAACCCGCGCCGGAGCCCGAGAATCCGCGACGTCCTCAGGTCGACCACGGCCAGTTCGCCCCCTGCAATACCGAGCTCGCGGGCCATGGGCCTCGACAGGCCGCGCCAGACGAACCCGTAGGCACTCGCGGGCCGGTCGACCCATTCCATCCGCATCGACCGCCAGTCTTTCTTGTCGTACCCAAAGTAACGGCGATAAGCTCGATCTGGTGGCTGCGGCGTTCCGAGTGACTCGTCGAACTCCATCCGCTGCATTCCCTCCCTCCACGGCGTCTCGAAGAACGCGTATCCGAGGCGTTCCGCCACTAGTTCCGGCGGGAATACGAACGTGAAGGGGATCCACTCCTCGTCCTCCCCGAGGTTGTTCCCGTATGGGTCCTCCACCACATACCGGTCGACCATCGCGTAGTCGATCTCGTGGGCGCGCGGCCGGATCTCGTAGATTCCCGGCGCCTGCACGGTTTCGTAGATGAACTCCCCCGCCTCTGCCGCACACAAGGCATTGAAGTACTCCACCGCCGTCATGCCGGGCCGGTAGACGCTCTCCCTGGGCGGGTCGGGCCATTTGAACGGCGGTGCGTCCGGATAGGGCCAGAACTCCGGATTCGCATTGCGCTTGAGGATGTGCAGTTCGCAGCGGCCGTTCCACGGATCCTTGTCGTAGCAGGCCTTGTAGGCGGCCTCGTCGTAGAGTTTTCCGTAGGATTCCCCGAGGGGATGCGGGCCGACGGGTGGATCCGGCGACCGGTTGCCCTCGTCGCAACCCGAAACCAGTGTGGCCGCGGCAAGCGCGCAGGCCACGGCGATCGCGCAGGGCATGCGCCAGCCCTGCGGGCTGCGCCCGCGTCGACTGTTCGATTCAGCTGAGTTCATGGTTGTGGAAGACGCCCCGACGATCGGCGCGCCGTGCAAGGACCCTGCCCGCGCTCGGGATCGGCGAGGAACGGGAAGCCCTCTCGGGGGCGCGGATTGCCTGGTTACCCCGACGAACGGCAGCCGGGCATGGGCAGATGCGTCATGCGCGACTTGCACTCGGCCGGTCGAGTACGCAGGGCACGTCCCGGCCTCGTCGGTGGAACCCACCGTATCCATGCCCGACATTCGCCCGGCGCCGTGGCGGGCCGGCCCCGCGCGCCCGCCGCGGTTCGGTCGAATTGGGGGCATTTGCGATAATCCCCACAGCGGCTGCTGGAACTCCAGTTTCAGAACCCGCTCCATGGCGGTGTCCGGCCGATCGCGGGCACGGCGTTCCTACTTCCACATTCACCACGGATTTCTCCCATGGCAGCAGACGTCATCGACTATCAGATCTTCGGCGAAGAGATGCAGTACGTGGAGATCGAGCTGGACCCCGGCGAGGCCGCCGTGGGCGAAGCGGGCGGCATGTTCTACATGCAGGACGGCATCACGCTCGACACCGTCTTCGGCGACGGTACGCAGCAGGGCGGCATCTTCGGCAAGCTCATGGGTGCGGGCAAGCGGCTGCTCACCGGCGAGTCGCTGTTCATGACCATCTACGCCAACCAGGCCAACGGCAAGCGGCGCGTGGCCTTCGCGGCGCCCTACCCCGGCACCATCATCCCCATCCACCTCGACCGCGTCGGCGGGCAGTTCATCTGCCAGAAGGACTCGTTCCTGTGCGCGGCGCGGGGCGTGTCCGTGGGCATCGCCTTCCAGAAACGCCTGGGCGTGGGCTTCTTCGGCGGCGAGGGCTTCATCATGCAGAAGCTGGAGGGTGACGGGCTCGCCTTCGTGCACGCCGGCGGCGCGCTCATGAAGAAGGAACTCGCCCCGGGCGAGATCCTGCGCGTGGACACCGGCTGCCTCGTGGGCCTGCAGCCCACCGTGGACTACGACATCGAGTACGTGGGCAAGATCAAGACGGCCCTGTTCGGCGGCGAAGGCTTGTTCTTCGCCACGCTGCGCGGCCCCGGCACGGTGTGGCTGCAGTCGCTGCCGCTCTCGCGCCTGGCCAGCCGCATCTTCGCGGCGGCGCCCCAGATGGGCGGCCAGCGTGAGCAGGGCTCCGTGCTTGGGGGCATGCTGGGCGGCGCGGCCTTGGGCGGGCTGCTCGGCGGCGACGACGAGTGAGCGAGGGCTCCCGGCCGGGCGCGCGCTGGCGGGCCCGGCTGTTCGGCCCCGGGCTGGCGCCGGACGGCGCCGAGACTGCGATCACGGTGTCCGCGCTGGGGCTCGGCCTGGGCGACGCCATGCCGGGGGTCGAGGCCCCGGGCTGGTCGGCGCTCCAGTGGCGCAGGGGCGGCTTCAACGACTCGCAGCTTTTCGTGGAGTGGGCGACCGATGCCGGGCACTATTCGCTCACCGTGTCGGACCCGGCCGCTCAGGCCGCCCTGCTGCCGCATCTCAAGGGCGCGCAGGAAACGCGCGTCACCCGCTCCCGAGGGACACAGCGGGCCTCGGTCGGGCTCATCGTCGCGCTGGTCGGCATTCCCGTCCTGCTGCTCGGACTGTTCCTGTCGCAGACCGACCGCATTATCGACTGGGCCGTGAGTCGCATTCCGGTCGAGACCGAGGTCAAGCTGGGCCGTCAGGCGTTCGCCCAGCAGAAGGCGTCGTTGTCGATCCAGGACGACCACCCTGCCCTGCCCATGCTGCGCGAGCTCGGCCGCAAGCTCACCGAGGGCTCGCCCTATCCTTACGAGTTCCACATCACGCGCGACGACAGCATCAATGCCTTTGCCATGCCGGGCGGCTTCGTGGTGTTCCACACGGGGCTGCTGAAGCGGGCGGACAGTGCGGAAG
>ERZ1066136.1237-NODE-1237-length-13793-cov-12.946280_pt1 | contig 13793 bp, 9 predicted proteins | sample MGYA00382783_ERZ1066136 | MGnify/ENA primary metagenome ERZ1066136 (study PRJEB33369, sample SAMEA5778366) | biofilm metagenome | biome: Industrial cooling water; feature: Water cooling tower basin; material: Biofilm | place: United Arab Emirates | collected... | reverse complement strand
GGCCCGGCTCAGCGATGCACCTCCGCCTCGCCATGCCGCGCCAGCAGCTCCATCAGCTGCTTGCGGATCAGGATACCCGGCCGGTCCGAGTCCATGCTGAACTCCACGCCGCGCCGCCGCAGGTCCACCACGGCGTCGGGGTCGGTGGACTCGAGGATGTCCTTGTCCTCGCGCGTGATCACGTGGTCGAAGTCGATGAGCAGCTGCGCCGGGCAGTCGGCCTCGCTGTCGTTGCGGAACAGCCACTGGCACAGCTGGATGTGCCCGTCGTCGATGGGCGTGAAGCCGTTCAGGATGACGTGGCGCACGCCGCTCGGGTACTCGATGTCCAGCCGCCGTGCAAAGGGCAGGAAGTAGGCGTTGCGCATGTGCCGCTGCGTGAGCGGCTCGGTGCTGCCGCTCACGCGGTGGAAGGCCGGCGGGTTGGTGGCTTTGATCACCGTCTCGGCATGGAAGCCGCCCTCGCGCTCCACCAGCTCGTACTTGCTCGGTTTGGGTTGCGCCGCCACGCCGAAGGTGGCGCGGTGCACGAAGCTGAAGTGGCTGTTGTCGAAGCTGTTCTCCAGCGCGCGCACCGGGCTCGTGGCCCAGACCTCGTGGAACTGGAAGATGGTGCGCCAGCCCGGCGCACCGAACTCGGGCATCTCGGGCATGGGGGCGATCGGCTCCTCCAGCGCCACCCAGGCGTAGCCGTAGGCGGCCTGGCAGCGGTAGGCCGGCGTGCAGTAGCCGGCCGGGATCTCGCGGCCCTCGTCGTACTGCGGGATGCGGATGACGCGGCCCGTGCCGTCGTAGGTCCAGCCGTGGTAGCCGCACTCCAGCGCGCCGTTCACGCAGCGGCCCTTGCTGAGCCGGGCCGTGCGGTGGCAGCAGCGGTCCTTCAGCGCCTTGGGCTGGCCGTCGGCGCCGATGAACAGCACGAGGGCCTCGCCCAGCAGCGTGAAGGGCTGGGGCGTGCCGGCCTCCAGCATCGACAACGGCATCACCGGGTGCCAGAACTTGCGGAAGACGGGCTGGCGGGTCACGAGCATGGCGGGGCCTCCTGGGGAAGAGGCTAGCAGGCGGCATGCCCGCGCGCGCCCAGAATGCGCGCATGCCCGAAACCCCGGCCGTGCACCGCGTCGACGTCGCCATCCTCGGCGCCGGCATGTCGGGGCTGGCCATGGCCTCGGCGCTCAAGCGCGCCGGTCGCCACGACTTCGTCGTCGTCGAGCGCAGCGCCGGCCTGGGCGGCACCTGGTGGGACAACCGCTACCCGGGCGCCGCCGTGGACGTGCCGGCGCCGCTGTACAGCTTCAGCTTCGCCCCCAACCCGCGCTGGAGCCGCCGCTTCGCGCCGGCGCCCGAGATCCTGGCCTACCAGCAGCGCCTGGCCGAGGCCGAGGGCCTGCTGCCGCACCTGCGGCTGGGCCGCTGCCTCACGAGCGCCACCTTCGACGAGGCCACGGGCCGCTGGCGCCTGCCGCTCGACGACGGCGGCGTGCTCGACGCGCGCGCCTTCGTCTGCAGCACCGGGCCGCTGTCGCTGCCGCGCTGGCCCGCCATCGACGGGCTGGCGCGCTTCGCCGGCCCGCGCCTGCACACCGCGCGCTGGGACGCCGGCGTGCCGCTGGCCGGCCGCCGCGTGGGCGTGATCGGCACCGGCTCCACCGCCGCGCAGCTGGTGCCCGAGCTCGTGCGCGGCGGCGCGCAGGTGACGGTGTTCCAGCGCACGGCCAACTGGGTGCTGCCGCGCTTCGACCGCCGCTACGGCGCGCTGGACCGCCTGCTGTTCGCGCTGCCGGGCTGGAACCGCGCCGTGCGGCTGTTCTGGGCCGGCACGTCCGAGGCCTTCCGGCGCGGCTTCGAGCCCGGCTCGGCCGCGCAGCGCCGCCTGGTCGCGCTGGCCGAGCAACACCTGCGGCGCCAGGTGAAGGACCCGGCCCTGCGCGAGCGCCTGCGGCCGCCCTACCCCATCGGCTGCAAGCGCATCATCTTCTCCAACGAGTGGCTGCGCGTGCTGGCCTCGCCGGGCGTGGCGCTGGTCACCGAGGGCATCGTGCACATCACGCCCACGGGCGTGGCCACCGCCGACGGCCGCGAGCACGCGCTCGACGTGCTGGTGTGCGCCACCGGCTTCGACGTCGAGCATTCGCTGGCCCTGCCCGTGCGCGGCCGCGGCGGTGGGGCGCTGCAGGACGCCTGGCGCGACGGCCCGCGCGCCCACTTCGGCACCAGCGTGGCGGGCTTCCCCAACCTCTTCCTGATGCTCGGGCCCAACACGGCCACGGGCCACACGAGCACGCTGCTGTTCATCGAGCCGCAGGTGCGCTTCGCCCTGCGTGCGCTGGCCGAGCTGGAGCACCGCGGCCAGCGCTGGCTGGACGTGCGCGCCGACACGCTGGAGCGCTTCGACACCGAGCTGCAGCAGCGCCTCGAGGGCTCGGTGTGGATGCAGTGCCGCAGCTGGTACCGGGCGGCCAGCGGCCGCAACATGGCCATCTGGCCGGGCTACACGCCGGAGTTCCGGCGCCGCCTGGGCGCGCTGGGCTTCGAGGGCTTCGAGTTCGGCTGACCGGCTCGCGACACGGCCGCACGGCGCCGGTCCGGGCCGACCCGCCCTGACGTCGATGTCGCAGGGGCCCCGGGGGCCGGTGCGGCGCCCCGGCGGGAGCGTGGGATCGTGCCCACACGGCATGGCGCAGGCCCGCGTGGCCCGTGTCAACATCGTGCCCGCGGCAGGCCCGGCGGCCGGCCCGGAGGAACCCGCATGCCCCTGATCCAGGTCTCCCTGTTCGCCGGCCGCACGGCCGAGCAGAAGCGCGCCTTCGCCCAGGCCGTCACCGAGGCCGCGGTGCGCACCATCGGCGCCACGCCCGACTCCGTCGACATCATCTTCACCGACGTGCAGCGCGGCGACTGGGCCACCGCCGGCCGCCTGTGGAGCGACCCGCCGGCCCCACCGCCCAGCCCGGTGCCGGCCCCCGACACGCCGCGCTGAGCCACCGCCAGGCAGTCCCGATGGCGACGACCCTGCTCGTGCACCACGCCGAACGGCTGGTGACGATGGACGGCACCCGGCGCGAGATCGCCGACGGCGCCGTGTTCGTGCGCGACGGCGTGATCGAGGCCGTGGGCCCCAGCGCCGAGCTGCCGGCCCGGGCCGACACCGTGATCGACGCGCGCGACCACGTCGTGCTGCCGGGCCTGGTGAACACCCACCACCACATGTACCAGACGCTCACGCGGGCGCTGGGCGCGGTGCAGGACGCGACGCTGTTCCCCTGGCTCCAGGGCCTGTACCCCGTGTGGTCGCGGCTCACGCCCGAGATGCTGCTCGTGAGCACGCAGCTGGCCGCGGCCGAGCTGCTGCTGTCGGGCTGCACCACGAGCAGCGACCACCTCTACCTGTTCCCCAACGGCAGCCGGCTCGACGACACGCTCGATGCCGCCGGCGAGATCGGCATCCGCTTCCACGCCGCGCGCGGCGCCATGAGCGTGGGCGCGCGCGACGGCGGCCTGCCGCCCGACGAGGTGGTGGAGGACGAGGACAGCATCCTCGCCGACACCGAGCGCCTGATCCGCCAGCACCACGACCCCGCGCGCTTCGCCATGCGCCGCATCGTGGTGGCGCCCTGCAGCCCGTTCAGCGTGAGCCCGCGGCTCATGCGCGAGGCCGCCGCGCTCGCGCGCCGCCACGGCGTGCCGCTGCACACCCACCTGGCCGAGAACGACAGCGACATCGCCTACACGCGCGAGAAGTTCAACTGCACGCCGGCCGAGTACGCCGAGCAGCTGGGCTGGCTGGGCCCCGACGTCTGGCACGCCCACTGCGTCAAGCTCGACGCCGCCGGCATCGCGCGCTTCGCCGCCACGGGCACGGGCGTGGCGCATTGCCCGGGCTCGAACATGCGCCTGGGCTCGGGCATCGCGCCCATCCGCGCGATGCGCGACGCCGGCGTGCCGGTGGCCATCGCCGTGGACGGATCGGCCAGCAACGACAGCGGCCACCTGCTGGCCGAGCTGCGCCTGGGCCTGCTGCTGCAGCGCGTGGCGCTGGGCGCCGAGGCGATGAGCGCCCGCGAGATGCTCGAGATCGGCACGCTCGGCGGCGCCCGTGTGCTCGGCCGCGACGACATCGGCGCGCTGGCCCCCGGCATGGCGGCCGACCTCATCGGCGTGCCGCTGGCCGACGTGGCCCTGGCCGGCGCCGACGACCCCGTGGCCGCGCTGCTGCTGTGCCAGGTGCCGCGCGTGGGCTTCAACGTGGTGAACGGCCGCGTCGTCGTGCGCGGCGGCGAGCTGCAGACCGTGGAGCTGCCCGCGCTGGTGCAGCGCCAGCGACGGCTGGCGCACCGGCTGGTGCACGGAGGCTGACCGGCCCGTGGACGACCCGGCCGCCGCCAGCCGCCCTGCCGCGCCCGCCGCGGCCCCGCCGCTGCGGACGGTGTGGGCGGTGGCGCTGCTGTTCGTGACGGCCGTGGTGGCCGCCGCGCTGGCGCTGGATGCCTCGGGCCTGCGCCGCGCGCTGCAGCAGGCCGACGAGCGCGTCGCCGAGGTCGTGCGCGTGGCCGACAAGGACATCGGCCGCGAGCTGCTGGCCGCCGAACTGGCGCTGACCGGCCTGCCCGGGCTGCTGCGCGAGGCCTGGCGCCCCGGCGGCGGCGTCGACGACGTCCGCGCGGCGCAGATCGTCTTCGACTTCGCCGACCGCCAGCTGGTGTTCGACGACTTCCTGCTGCTCGATCCCCAGGGCCGCTGGGTGGCGGGCACGGTGGCGCTGCCGCCGGGCGAGGCGGCCACGGTCGAGCTGGCGCGCCTGGCCGCGCGCGTGGCGCGGCCGGCGCCGCTGGGGCTGCTGGTGGGCGATCCCCTCGTCTCGCCGTCCAGCGGCGAGCGCGTGCTGCCGCTGCTGCGCCGCACGGCCCGGCCCGACGGCGGCGACGTCGTGGCCGTGGGGCTGGTGTCGGCCACGGCCCTGCTGCCCATCGCGCGCACGGCGGCGCTCACGCCGGGCCTGGTGGTGCAGCTCGAGCGGGCCGGCGGCCGCGTGCTGTTCAGGCTGCCCGAGGACACGGCCGCCCCGGCCGCGGGCGAGGCGCGGCGGGCCGAGCGCCTGTCGAGCTACGGCGACCTGACCGTGGCGGCGCTGCTGCCGCTGCCGCTGGCCACCGCGTCCTGGCGGGCCGACCGCCGCGTCATCGCCGGCACGGCCGGCGTGTTCGTGCTCATGATCCTGGCCGCGGCGCTGCTCGCGCACCGCCAGCTGCAGCGTGGCGCGGCCACGCGGCGGGCCCTGGCGGCGTCGGCCCAGACGCTGGACCTCGCGCTCGAGGCCATGGGCGACGGCTTCCTGCTCTGCGACGCCGACGACCGCATCGTGCGCTGGAACAGCCGCTACCTCGACTACTTTCCCTGGCAGCGCCACGTCATCGGCGTCGGCGTGCCCTTCCGCCGCCTCGTCGAGACCGGCGCCGCGGCGCGCTTCGGCAGCAGCCGCGACGCCGAGCGCGAGGCCTGGATCGAGGGCCGCATGGCCGTGCGCCGCCAGACCCAGCACGAGGTCTGGGAGGCCGTGCACAGCGGCAAGGTGCTGAGCATCCTGGAGCGCCGCACGCCCGAGGGCGGCATCGTCAGCGTCTACCGCGACATGTCGGCCGCCGAGCAGCGCCTGGCCGCGGCCAAGCGCGACGCCGAGGCCGCCAACGCCGCGAAGTCGCAGTTCCTGGCCAACATGAGCCACGAGATCCGCACGCCGCTCAACGCCATCATCGGCCTCAACGAGCTGCTGCTGCTGGGCGCGCTGGCGCCGGCCCAGCGCCGCCAGGCCGAGCTGGTGCGCAGCTCGGGGCAGCTGCTGCTCTCGCTGATCAACGACATCCTGGACCTCTCGCGCATCGAGGCCGGGCACTTCGAGCTGCGCCAGGAGCCGTTTGCACCGCGCACCGTGGCCGAGGAGGTGGTGCAGCTGCTGCGCGAGCGCGCCGAGGCGCGGCGCCTGCAGCTGGAGCTGCACGACGGCGGCACCGAGGGCCTCGTGCTGCGCGGCGACGCGGTGCGCTTCCGCCAGGTGCTGTTCAACCTGCTGGGCAACGCGCTGAAGTTCACCGACCAGGGGCGCGTCACGGTGCGCCTGCAGTGGCAGGGCGGCGAAGACGGTGCCATGGGCCGGCTGCGGCTGGAGGTCGAGGACACCGGCATCGGCATCGACCCCGAGCGCCTGCCGCAGCTGTTCGAGCGCTTCACGCAGGCCGACGCGGGCACGGCGCGGCGCTACGGCGGCAGCGGCCTGGGCCTGGCCATCACGCGCGAGGTCGTGCAGCGCATGGGCGGCCAGATCGAGGCCGAGAGCGAGCGCGGCCGCGGCAGCCGGTTCCGCGTGCAGCTGCCCTTCGAGATCGTCACCGGCGCCGACACGGCGGCGGCCGCCGGCACGCCAGCCCACGGCGACGGCGCAGCGGCCGCCCCGGCGGGCGAGGGCGCGCGCCCGCTGCAGGTGCTGGTGGCCGAGGACAACGCCGTCAACCAGGTGCTGATCGAGTCCATCCTGCGCCACCTGGGCCACCAGCCCGTGGTGGTGGGCAACGGCGCCGAGGCCGTGCAGCGGCTGCAGGAGGGCCGCTTCGACGTCGTGCTCATGGACATGCAGATGCCCGAGGTCGACGGGCTGGAGGCCACGCGCCGCATCCGCGCGCTGGGCCACCGCGCCGCGCGCGTGCCGGTGGTGGCGATGACGGCCAACGCGCGCGACGAGGACCGCCGCGCCTGCCTGGACGCCGGCATGGACGCCTTCCTGAGCAAGCCCATCGACTTCGACGAGCTCGCGCAGACGCTGCGGCGGCTGCACGCGGGCACGGCGCCGTCCGCCGGGTCGCGCTCCGGGTAAACCCCGCATCGCGAACGGCCGTGCGGGGCCGGCACGGGCGCGCCAGATCCGAGAATCGGGTGCGAGAGCCGAACCCCACAACCGGAGACATCACCCATGCTCGGACAGATGATGCAGCTGCCGCTGCTGATCTCGTCGCTCATCGTTCATGCCGAACGCCACCACGGCGACCAGCTCGTGGTGTCGCGGCGCGTCGAGGGCGACATCCACCGCATCAGCTACCGCGAGGTCGCCGCGCGCGCGCGCCGCGTCGCCAACGCCATGGCGGCGCTCGGCGTGCAGCCCGGCCAGCGCGCCGCCACGCTGGCCTGGAACACGCACCGCCACATGGAGCTGTACTACGGCGTCAGCGGCAGCGGCCGCGTGCTGCACACGGTGAACCCGCGCCTGCACCCCGACCAGATCGTCTACATCGCCGACCACGCCGAAGACCAGGTGATGTTCTTCGACATGACCTTCTGGCCGCTGATCCAGGCCGTGGCGGGGCGCACGAAGACCGTGAAGCACTGGGTGGCGATGACCGGCCGCGAGCACATGCCGCCGGCCGAGCAGGCGGCCAAGGTGCCCAACCTGCTGTGCTACGAGGAGCTGCTGGCGCAGAGCAGCGACACCTACGCCTGGCCGGTGTTCGACGAGAACACCGCGAGCAGCCTCTGCTACACCAGCGGCACCACGGGCAACCCCAAGGGCGTGCTCTACAGCCACCGCAGCACGGTGCTGCACACCATGGCCGCCGCCCTGCCCGACTGCCTGGGCTGCAGCGCGTCCGACGCCATCCTGCCCGTGGTGCCGATGTTCCACGTCAACAGCTGGGGCATCGTGTACCTGGCGCCGATGACGGGCGCCAAGCTCGTGCTGCCCGGCCCGGGCCTGGACGGCAAGAGCCTGTACGAGCTGTTCGAAAGCGAGAAGGTCACCATCAGCGCCGGCGTGCCCACCGTGTGGCAGGGCCTGCTCGCGCACGTGGAGGCGAACGGCCTGAAGTTCAGCACCATGCGCAAGAGCGCCATCGGCGGCTCGGCCTGCCCGCCGGCCATGATCCGCAAGTTCCGCGACGCCTACGGCGTGCACGTGATCCACGCCTGGGGCATGACGGAGATGAGCCCCATCGGCACGGCCGCCGCCTTCAAGGCGCAGCACCAGGGCCTGGACGACGAGGGCAAGCTCGCGGTGATGAGCACGCAGGGCCGCGCCGTCTACGGCGTGGACATGAAGATCGTGGGCGAGGACGGCGCCGAGCTGCCCTGGGACGGCACGGCCAGCGGCGACCTGCTGGTGCGTGGCCCCTGGATCATCGACACCTACTTCAAGGGCGAGGGCGGCACCCCGCTCGTGAAGGACGCCGAGGGCAACGGCTGGTTCCCCACGGGCGACGTCGCCAAGATCACGCCCGAGGGCTACATGGTCATCACCGACCGCAGCAAGGACGTCATCAAGAGCGGCGGCGAGTGGATCGGCTCCATCGACCTCGAGAACATCGCCATGGCGCACCCGGCCGTGGCCATGGCCGCCTGCATCGCCGCGCCCCACCCCAAGTGGGACGAGCGGCCGCTGCTGGTGGTGGTGAAGAAGCCCGGGGCGGAGCTGACGCGCGAGGAGCTGCTGGCCTTCTACGAGGGCAAGATCGCCAAGTGGTGGACGCCCGACGACGTGGTCTTCACCGACGCCATCCCGCTGGGCGCCACGGGCAAGATGCAGAAGAACAAGCTGCGCGAGCAGTTCAAGGCACACAAACTCCCGACGGCGTGAGGCGCTTCATCGCAGGCCTGGCCGCGGCGCTGGCCGTGGCCACGGCCAGCGCCCAGGACGAGGTGCCCTTCATCACCACGCCCGACGCGGTGACGTTGGCGATGCTGGAGCTGGCCGGCGTGGGCCCGGCCGACCACCTGGTGGACCTCGGCTCCGGCGACGGCCGCATCGTCATCACCGCGGCCCGGCGCTTCGGTGCGCGCGGGCTGGGCGTGGAGATCGTGCCCGAGCTCGTGGCCCGCAGCCGCGACAACGCGCGCCAGGCCGGCGTGGCCGCACGCGCCGAGTTCCGCGAGCAGGACCTGTTCACGCTGGACCTCGCGCCCTTCAGCGTGGTGACGATGTACCTGCTGCCGCAGGTGAACCTGCAGCTGCGCGAGCGGCTGCTGGCGCTGCCGCCCGGCACGCGCATCGTCAGCCACGACTGGGACCTCGGCGACTGGCAGCCCGACCGCAGCGTGGTGGTGGACGCGCCCGACAAGCCCATCGGCCGCGACAAGACCAGCACCCTGCACCTGTGGGTGGTGCCGGCGCGGCTGGCCGGCTGGTGGTGCGCGGCCGACGCGGGCCTGTTCGTGCGCCAGCACTTCCAGCGCGTGGCGGTGACGATGCAGCGCCGCGGGCAGGTGGCGCCGGCCTGGGTGTTCGATGGCCGTGCCACAGCCCGGGGCCTGCACGACGGCGCCACGCCCGCGGGCGCGGCCATCGAGGCGCGCGTCGACGGCGAGGCGCTGCGCATCACCCGGGCGGCCGGCGTGGCCGCCATCGGCTTCGAGGGTGTGGCGCTGCGGCGCTCGGCGGCGCCCTGCTTCTAGGCCGGGCCCCGGGCACGGCGCGGCGCCCGCGATCGACGCGCATTTATTCGCATCAGTCGCTGGAATGTGGCGTCAGATGTTTCATGCCCCCCCGATCGAGAGCCGACATCCTTGGCGACGCCTGCTTTCCCTGCGCCCGCCACCCGATGCGATACCCCGAACCCAAGGAACACGCGGTTGCCCTGCTGCGCCAGGTGCTCAGCTGCCTGGGCCAGCACGACGCCAGCCCCAACCCCATCGGCTTCGCCGTCTTCTACGAACACCTGGCGGGCAGCAACGCCCGGCTCAGTGCGGCGCTGGACGCGCTGCTGGCACAACACCCGCGACTCAGCGACGAGCACGTGCGCGCGCTCTACGGGGCCCACATCGCCGCCCCGGGCAGCGACGAAACCGAGCGCATCCGCGGCGACATGCAGCGTGTGATGGAACGCATCGCCGACTCGGCCAGCCGCACCGGCCAGGCGGCCGGGCTGTTCGGCGCCGGCCTCGACGGCCTGCAGTCCGCCCTGCAGGCCGAAGACGGCACGGCCCTGGCCACCCAGGTGGCCCAGGCCCGTGAACACACCCAGGCCATGCAGGCCTCGGTGAGCGCGCTGCAGCAGCAGGTGAGCAGCAGCCAGGCCGAGATCGAGCGCCTGCGCGCCGACCTCGTGCGCACGCGCGAGCAGGCCGTGCGCTGTGCGCTCACGGGCGTGCTCAACCGCCGCGGCTTCGACGAGCGGCTGCGCGACATGCTGGCCTCGCCACCGCCGGCCGGCGCCGAGCACTGCGTGGTGCTGATCGACATCGACCACTTCAAGCGCGTGAACGACACCCACGGCCACCTGGTCGGCGACAAGGTGATCGCCGGGCTGGGCGAGGTGCTGCGCAACCTGCCCGCCGAGCCCGGCATGGCGCTGGCGCGCTACGGCGGCGAGGAGTTCGCGATCCTGCTGCCCTCGTCCACGCGGCAGCGCGCGCTGGGCGTGGCCGAGTGTGTGCGCACACGCGTGGCGCGCATCGCGCTGCGCAGCCGGCAGACGCAGGAGGTGCGGCTGCAGGTCACGGTGTCGGCCGGCGTGGCCGCCTGGCAGCCGGGCCTCGACGCCCAGGCCCTGCTGGCGGCGGCCGACCAGGCGCTGTACCGGGCCAAGGCCGCCGGGCGCGACCGCGTCGTGCTGCACTGAGCCGCGGCCGTCGAGCGCCATCACTTGTGGTGGCGCACGGTGCTTCCTCACCGGGCTGTGCCCGCCAGGCCGACAGATCCGATGCGCCGCAGCGCCGGGCCGCGGTGAATCGTCACCTCGGCGGCCTGCGCGCTTGCCGCACGGCGGGCCGCATGACATAACGATCCAGACCGGCGGTCGACCGACGCGCCACGCCGACCCCTGCGGCACCGGTGCGCACGCGGGGGCCGGCGCCACCCACCCCGAGAGGCCTGGTCTGGAACACCGCGTGCACCCCCCTGGCGCCACGAGACGCCCGCCCGGCCGGCGGCGTGCGCTCGTGGGCCTGGCCCTGCTCGTGCCCGCCGCGGCCGCCGCGGCGCCGCCCGAGGCCGAGCCGCTGACCCTGCGCTTCGCGCCCGAGAAGGACTACGGCCCCTTCGTCTTCGTCGACGCCGAGGGCCGCCTTCGCGGGCTCTCCGTCGAGCTGCTGCAGCTGGTGCAGCGCAACGCCGGCCTCCACGTGAGCACGCTGCCGGCGGCGCCGCTGGCCGAGCAGCTGTCGGCGCTGCGCGAGGGCCGGGCCGAGCTGCTGTCGTCGCTGCGGCCCACGCCGGAGCGCGCCGCCTTCCTGGCCTTCAGCACGCCCTACGTCTCGGTGCCCGCGATCCTGGTGCGGCGCGAGGCCGCCGGCGCGCGCACGGCCGATGCGCCCTCGGCGGCGCAGGCCCTGGCCGGCCTGGGCGGCCGGCCCGTGGCCGTGGGCCGCGCCTACGCGGCGGAGGGCTTCGTGCGGCAGCGCTTCCCGCAGGTCGACTGGGTGCCGGTGCCCGACGACGTGGCCGCGCTGCGGGGCGTGGTCGACGGGCGCTTCGACGCCGCCGTCGTCGACGCCGCCAGCGCCTCGTTCGTGCAGCGCCACCACGGGCTGGCGGGCCTGCGCTCGGCCGGGCCCATCGGCTTCGACTACCGGCTCAGCTTCGCCGTCCCGCTGCACCGCACCGACCTGCTGGCGCGCGTGGACGCCGGCATCCGCGCCATCAGCACGGCCGAGCGCGCCGCCGTGGTCGAGCGCTGGATGGCGCCGCTGGAGCGCAGCCCCGACGCCCCCTCCGCCTGGCGCACGCCGGCGGCCCGCTGGGGGCTGGGCCTGATCGCCGTGTCGGCGGTGCTGGCCGTGGGGCTGGCGGCCCACGCCACGGGCCGGCCGCGGGCACGAGCGCCGGGCGGGGACGGCGCATGAACACCGGGTCGAGCCTCGGTCGCGCGCAGGACCCGGCCGCCCGCGCGCCGGCACCCGCCGCCGCGGGCCGGCAGCCGCCCGCGCTGGACCTGCCGCGCGCCTGCCTCTGGCTCGGGCTGCTCTACCTGGCCACGGCGCTGCTGTCGCTGGTGCTCTCGCGGCAGCCCGGCAGCATCGCCAACATCTGGTACGCCAACGCGGTGGCGGTGGCCTTCTTTGCGCGGGCGCCGCGCACGCAGTGGCTGCCGCTGGCGCTGACCATCGCGGTCGCCAACCCGCTGGCCAACCTGGCCTGGGGCGACGGCGTGGCCGCCGGGCTGTCCTTCCTGCCGGCCAACCTGGCCGAGATCCTGCTCGCGGCCGCGCTGCTGCAGCGCCTGGGGCTGGCGGCCACCGACGAGCTGACGGCCCACCGCGTGTGGCGCTGGATGCTCTTCGGCGCCCTGCTGCCGCAGCTGGCCGGCGCCACGCTGGGCGCGCTCACGGTGTCGTGGCACGGCGGCGCCGACCTCGCGAACGTGTGGCTGACCTGGTACGAGGGGGCTGCGCTGGGCGCGCTGTCGCTGCTGCCGCTGGCGTTGTTCGTGGCCGACCGCGGCCTGCCACAGACGCTGCGGGCGCTGGGCGACCGCCGCCTCGTGGTCTTCGTGCCGCTGACCGTGGGCGTCACGCTGATGGCGGCCGCGGCGCTGCCCTACCCCTTCGTCTACGTGATGCTGCCGCTGCTGGCGGCCGCGGCGCTGGTGGGCTTCGCGGCCGTGATGCTGCTCACCGCGCTGGCCTCGGTGACGCTGGCGGCCGCCATCGGCCTGGGCGTGCTGGTGCCGCCACCCACCACCGCGGCCTGGCAGGACGTGTTCACCTACCTCGCCTTCGCCGGCGCGCTGGTGCCGGCGCAGCTGCTCGCGGCCATGACGCACGACCTGCGCCAGAGCCGCGCGCGGCTGGTCGAGCGCAGCGCCGAGCTGTCGCAGGCGCGCGAGGCCGCCGAGGCCGCCAGCCGCGCCAAGAGCGCCTTCCTGGCGATGATGAGCCACGACATCCGCACGCCCATGAACGGCGTGCTCGGCACGGCCGAGGTGCTGGCGCGCAGCCCGCTCAGCCCGCAGCAGGCCGACGACGTGCAGACCATCCGCGGCTCGGCGCTGTCGCTGCTGGCGCTGCTCGACGAAGTGCTGGACTTCTCGCGCATCGAGGCCGGCCGCGTCGAGCTCGACCGCGCGCCGGTGGAGCTGGCGGCGGTGGCCGAGGCGGTCTGCGAGTCGCTGCTGCCGGTGGCCCTGGAGCGCGGGGTCGACACGCTGCTCTGCGTCGACCCGGCGCTGCCGCCCCGCGTGTGGGGCGACGCCACGCGGCTGCGCCAGGTGCTGTCCAACCTGCTGGGCAACGCCATCAAGTTCAGCGCCGGCAGCCCGGGGCGGCCCGGCCGCGTGGCGGTGCGGCTGGAGCGCGTCGACGGCGCCGGGGGCCCGCGCCTGCTGCTGCGCGTGCGCGACAACGGCATCGGCATCGACCCCGCCGCGATCCCGCGGCTGTTCGAGCCCTTCGAGCAGGCCGGGCCCGAGACCGCGCGGCGCTTCGCCGGCAGCGGGCTGGGGCTGGCCATCGTGCGCCAGGTGGTGGCGCAGATGGGCGGCGAGGTCACGGTGCGCAGCGCGCCGGGCGCGGGCTCCTGCTTCGAGGTCGCGCTGCCGCTGGCCGCGGCGGGCGGGGCCGCGGCGCCGCCGGTGCCGCTGGACGGCATCGACGCCATCGTGGTGGGCGACGACGAACGGGCCGCGGTGGTCCGCGCCTACCTGCTGGGCAGCGGCGCACGGGTGCTGCGCCGCACCGACGAGGCCGCCGCGCGCCAGGCGGCGGCCGCCAGCGCCTGCCCGGTGCTGCTGCAGGTCGCCTCGGACCACCCGGCCCAGGCCGGTGCGGCGCCGCCCCTGCCGCTGCCGCCGCAGGCCGGCGTCGTGCGCGTGCTCACGGGG
>ERZ1066136.1229-NODE-1229-length-13850-cov-82.784052_pt1 | contig 13850 bp, 12 predicted proteins | sample MGYA00382783_ERZ1066136 | MGnify/ENA primary metagenome ERZ1066136 (study PRJEB33369, sample SAMEA5778366) | biofilm metagenome | biome: Industrial cooling water; feature: Water cooling tower basin; material: Biofilm | place: United Arab Emirates | collected... | reverse complement strand
GATGTTCAGAACATCTCTGCATCCATCCACGATCGGTCATTACGTATCTTTATGTTTTTTGGCATATTTTTTCCCATACAAATTCCTTATCCATCCTTTTTACCTTCCCTCAGCGATCCCCACCTCGTAAAATCGCAAAAGCCCTATGAATAAAGGGTTTTAGGGTTTTATAATCCCCCGCAGATCCCCGGACACCCATCACAACCTATCAAATATTTGTATATATCCATCGCTATTTGCAATCGTTTTACCCATCTCTATAACGTCTTATCTATCACCATGTCGTTTTCAACAGTGTTATCCATCTTCTAATCCATCTCCATATAAGCAATTTGTATGTATCCGTCTTAATCACCTGAGATGGATAGCCGTATAATGATGGGTATACCTCTCTACCTCCGTTCCTATGGGCAAACGTGCGTGGCTCGATGATGCTCTCACCAACATCTATCTTCCAAAAATCGCTAAACTCTCGGATACCGCTAAAGGCCATAAGCAAGCCACAGAGCTATGTCAGCAGTTGCGGCAGTCCTGGGCCGATCGCGGTCTCAAAGCCTTAACCCAACAGCAAGGTCTGATGGATGAAACGCGACGGGTCATCAAAGACCACTTCGGCCCTGACCATTTCTCCCTCGACTACATCAAGTTCACCCGGGAAGAATACATCCAAATCAATGACAAAAAGCAGGGCCGGGTGGCCGATCGCAATGAAGCAGTTCAGTTCCTCACCAACCCCGACGCAATCGTAGCCAAGGCAGTCAGACTACTCAAATCCCCCGAATGGAGTGACAAAGCCGCAGGGTTATCGGTTCTCACAGGCAGGAGATCGAGTGAGATTCTCTCTACAGCAGTCTTTGAAAAAGTCTCCCAGTGGTCTGTCTCGTTTACCGGGGCACTCAAGCGCCGGGGGGAAGAATTAGAACTCACCTTTGAAATTCCCACACTAACAACTGCCGATCGCGTGATTACAGCCCTCAAGGAAATCCGTCAGCAACTCCCCGATGCCGCTAACCTGACGGCCGCCCAAGTCAATCGCCTCTATGGTCAAGCCGTGGCCCGGGCCTGTGACCACCACTTTGCTGAGTTAGTCCCCAACCGCGAAGGAAAAGACAACCTCTACACTCACCTGTTCCGATCCATCTACGCCACGATCTCAACCTTCTGGTACTGCCCACCTACGGTCAATGACACGGAATTTAAGGCAGCAATTCAGGGTCACTTTGCCGTACTGGATGAAGCCAACCCGGAGCTTCGCCGTTCCCTGGCTGCGTCTCGCCATTACTCAGACTATGAAATCGCGGATGCCGTGATTGCTCACCATGAAGGGAAACGCAAGGGCATTAAGCTGGGCCAGTCGGGAATTAAACCCATTCAGATGTTTGCCGCTCCAACCCAGGAAGCAGAGTCCGAGCAAGTTGAACCCACGCCCCAACTCCCCCGCCATCGAGGACGGGATCGCACCTCCCTCCGCATCTGGAAGGACGACCGCGATCGGCTCCAGGCCATCCTCTCCCAACTCGACATTTCCCCAGACTATGTGCAGGCTGACCGCCTCTCCCTCTTCCTCAACTGGCTGGAAGATTACCTGGCCCAACCTGCCGCAGTGGAACGAACGGAACCAGTGGAACAACAGGAAGAGGCGATAGCAGAAGAGGTCACAGAACCAGACAGCGCCCAGGTCGAAGCCCAAGCACCTGCAGACCCACCTGTGCCGCAACCCTCCGAGGAAATCCAGGGATTACACCAGCAGGTCAACGAGCTACGTGGATTGATTGAGCAGATGCAGAAGATGATGATTCAACCGCCTGCTCCAACTCCAGCAAATCAGATAAAAAAGGTGGACCGATCGATAGCCGCTGCTAACCCAGCCCCAGAATCTCCCACCCCGGAACAACCCAAAACCAGTGACCGGGCCTCCCGCTATGGTCATGCTCCCACCGACATTAACCGGGCGATCGACGCAATCATGGCGTACAACGACAATCAACCCCTCCATGACTTGAAGTGGGCCATCTCCCTCAATGCCATCCGGTCATTCGTGAATGCTCCCAACGCGATCGAGAAAGTCCTAAAAGAACGTGCCCAGGAAGTCGCTGACCACCATCAAAAACACCAGCTCGATCCGGTCAAACACAACCTCCGGCATCGGAGAAAACGCCAAATCAGCGACATGATCCACCTGGAAGACAATAACCCTTAACTGGCGGGTTCTCTGAATAGAGCAGTCATGCAGTGTTATTATCCCTGCCCTCGAACCCCAAACCCTCTCTACAGGACACTCTCAGCCTAAAAACCCTAAACTCGTTGCGCATCCCGTAGGGGTAACGAGGACAAAGAGCGTGTTAAACAACAAGCGGTCTCGGCTTATTTGAGATCGCTTTAACTCTAGATGATGATTGTCCGTTCCCATATCTGTAGAACATGAATAAGAATGAACACGTTGTAAGAATTCTTGAAAGCTTCGGCAACGCATTCTTGGCGATCTCCGTTGCGGTCAATCAGCACAATTTCGCGTGGCCATGACATTTTTTTACCTTCAGGTGGAATAACAGCTCCAATTTCATCATCTGGAGTGAAAACCATTGGCCAAGAAAGTTCACCAAATATCGAAGTAAACAGTGTGGAGGGAATAACGCGACGTAACCCAGCTCGGAACCCAGCTCCTTCTATTAATTCCGGTGGATTTAGAACAAGAACTACACACGCCCGATGGTTCTTACTGACATACTGCCGAATAGCCGCGTAAACTGATGATCCATATCTGCTACCCAAATTAATGGGGGTTTTTATTTCAAACGGGTAATTTTCTGCTTCATTAATAAAACCATCAAGCTGAAAAAGAACCTCGGTAGCAAAGACATTCGCTTCACGATCGAACAGATCGGCAATATCAGGGCTGAGCGTTTCGTCACAATCCTCAACAACTGCATAGATGTTCCGTTGCCAAGGCAAAACAGCGTGCCCGGTCTCATGTAGTTTGAGGAACGTTTGCTTATTCTTATGAACGCTCTGATCAATAAATACCAGTCTCTCGCGGGCGTCAAAGAGCCCACGAACCTTGGATAAAGCTCGCTTAAGTGCAGAGCTAGCCTTCAAATGCATATGCTCTAGAAAGCTGTCATCTAGTACATTCTCAGGATCGACAGTAATTTTCGCCGCTGTCATAATATCAGTGACTGGTGTTGGTAGCCGACCGAGAGCATCAGCTTCCATCAGTATTCGCTCCGCTTCTTGCCGGACACGATTGTATTCCTGATGGGAAAGAGAACTATCATCCGGTTTTCTCACGAGTCCCCCTTCTTAAGATGGCGAGATCGAAGATAGCCAAGATACTTCAGCAGTTCTTCCTCCTCTTCAGCTGTCAAGTTCTCAATAGCGAAGGTGGCAGCTTTTCCATGCTTTTGATCGTCAGACCTTGTTCCTGAGGCAGTTATATAACCAGCCTTTTCCATAAGCGTCTCGTAGGAAACGCCATAGACTGAAGCAAGACTATACAGCATATTTGGTGACGGTTTACTGATCCGCCCATGCTCCAACTGACTGAGATAAGCATTCGATATTTCTTTGCCGGTAGCCTCTTCAACCTCGCGCAAAGTCAATCCTTTCGCCGCCCGTAAGCTGACTAAGTATGCGCCAAGGACGCTCGCCCGAGACTCATCCGGCGTCTTGGGTGCCATAACGCCCTCCTCTCCGGTCGCAAAACCCTTTAATTTAACAAATTAGCAGATTGCTAATGAAATAAAGCATGCTTCATTGTTGCTTGATAAATTTAGCAAGCGTTATAATGTAAGCAAGAGGCTGTCAAAAGTCTCCCGCATCACCAAATGGAATGCTGCAAACGTTATGAATTCATGGAGAAGTCCCTATGAGTACCCAGTTTGAAGACAAAACACCACACAATACAGCTGAGGCAATCCGCGAAGAAATTCTTGACGAGATTGCCGATCTTGAGGAGTATGCCCGGCAGGGTAAGCAACCGCCACGCTGCCGTGGTTATCGAATCCGGGTAAACGGCGAACGTTATGAGATCTACAATTCCCATCCTACAGGACGTGAAATTCTCGAATTGGCAAATCTCACACCGCCGGGAAATTATACGCTTCGCGTTAAAGTGGCAGGTCAACAGCCGCGTAAAGTCGAACTGGATGAAAAAGTTAACTTGCGGCAGCCAGGTGTCGAAAAATTCAAGGCGTTACCACGCGATCAGCAGGAGGGCTGAAATGGATTTGCGGCGACAGTTCGGCCTGCTGCCGACAGATGAGGCATTCCTTATGCAATATGGATTGCCCTGGGAAACCATCACTGACGGTTCCCAATGGGTTCTTATCCATGATTTTCCTACGCATGATGCCTACAATAATCCCCGAGCCTCGATCTCTATTCGCCTCGAAACTGGCTATCCACATGCTCAGCTTGACATGGTGTATGTTTACCCTGCCCTGGTACGCAAGGATGGTCAGCCGATTCCTCAAACCCAGGTTAAACAACCTCTCGATGGGAAGGAGTGGCAGCGCTGGTCACGACATCGAACAGCAGCTAATCCCTGGAAGCCAGGTGAGGATAGCCTTGAAACCCACGTTTACCTTATTGAGGACTGGTTTGCCCGGGAGTTTGAGAAATGACTATTCAGTATCCTGGCGTGACTTTAAGTTTGACAGGTGCTCAATATGCCCAGCTTCACACCACTCTGTTTTTGTCCGATGGGAAGGAAGCGGCAGCAATCGCATTATGCGGGCGACGGGCCGGGAAGCACCGGCACCGTTTATTGGTTCGGGAGATTCATGCTGTTCCCCTAGAATTTTACTCGCATCGCTCAACAGAAGGCATAACGTGGTCAACCGACTGGCTTACACCTTTGTTGGACAAAGCAGAAAAACAGGGTTTTTCCGTTGTTAAAATCCACAGCCACCCAGGTGGCTATGCTGCCTTCTCCGAAATTGATGATGTTGGAGATCGCCAACTCATGCCAGCAATTAGAGGCTGGATTGAAGCTGATATCCCCCATGCCAGCGTGATCATGCTGCCTGATGGCCAGATGTTTGGCCGGGTTTTATGGCAAGGCAATGAGTTCACCATCCTCGACTGCATTGCCGTTGCCGGGCCAGACCTTCATTTCTGGTACGCCAACCAGAATGATGGAACAATAACCGATTTCGTGGCTTCTCATGCTCAAGCATTCGGTCAGGGTACGACAGAACGGCTCCGCCGCCTTTCGATCGCTGTTATTGGATGTTCCGGCACCGGTAGCCCCGTTATTGAACAGTTGGTTCGTTTAGGAGTTGGTGAGCTTATTCTGGTTGATGATGACCATGCTGAGGAGCGCAATATCAATCGCATTTTGAACTCAACAATCGCGGATGCTGAACAGCAGCGACCGAAGGCTGAAATGCTTGCGGATGCTATCCACCGGATTGGTCTGGGAACACGCGTTCAAGTCTTCAAGAAGAACCTTTGGAACCGCGATGTTGTCCAGGCTGTTGCCGAGTGTGATGTTATATTCGGCTGCATGGATACGATTGACGGACGTTTCCTACTGAATACTCTCGCAACCTATTACACAATTCCATACTTCGACCTAGGCGTTCGATTAGACGCTGTACCTAAGGGTTTGGATAAAGGCCGTATCCGCGAAATCTGCGGCACAGTCCATTACTTACAGCCAGGACGCTCCAGCCTTATGAGTCGCGGACTGGTGACAATGGAAAAAGTGCGTGAGGAGGGGTTGCGCCGCAATGATCCGGAGGCATACCGGCAGCAGGTTGAGGACGGCTATATTCGCGGAGTGGAAGAACACCGACCCGCTGTTATCAGTGTGAATATGTTCATCGCAGCGCTAGCGGTAAATGATTTTCTCGCGCGTTTACACCCCTACCGTGAAGAATCGAATAGTACGATCGCCAGCATCGAATTCAGTTTGAGCAGCCTTGAATTCTTCCCGGAGCCGGAAAGCGAACCTTGTGCCATGCTGCATTATACGGTCGGACTTGGTGATCACGAACCTTTATTGGGATTAATGGAACTGGCTTGACGGGGTGATTAATGAGAGTTTTTTTCCGGCTACTATCACAGCTTAGATCCTGGCTGGCTGAGCGGTTTAACCGTTCCTACCGCACCCGTGTTATTGAGGGAAATCTCCCTGCAAAATTGCAACATAGAACTATTTACCTTGTTCAGGAAGATGGCTACGCAGAGCACGTTTCGATGATATGTCCTTGCAGCTGTGGTCAGGTTTTGCACATGAACTTGATCCCTGATGAGCGGCCATGCTGGCATGTAACTGAGCATTCTGACGGAACTATCAGCTTGCATCCCTCAGTCTGGCGAAAGAAGGGATGCAAATCTCATTTCTGGTTTCGGCATGGACGGGTTCACTGGTGCAAAGCTGACTAAACTAACCAGCCGGTCTCCTGGAGCCGGTCTCAGGCTAAACCAAGGGGTGCAAACACGCTGTACAATGTCAACTTAAATGACATCGAGACAAATTTATATCGTTGAGCAAAATGCTCTCCATTACAAGATATCGGAGAAAGTTAGTTCAGAAATCTAACATTTAAGTCATCAGAACAGCCAAGCTGACTCTAGGCAGGAAAGTAAGCCAGATTTAGCTTTTGTTAAATGTCAATTACTTTTGGCTCTTCCGATCTTTTGTTGCCAAATTTCAAAATTCCATGATTTCAGCGCTTAAGTAGCCCAGAACCTAAGATTCATGAGGATTAAATTAGAGATCGTGACCCATTGCGACAAAATCAGCAAAGAGACCGAAGTTCACGAAGTTTTGCAGACAGCCCTGAATGAATAGTCATAACGGCTATTACGACGCTGGCTGAAACAGCAATAGATATTACACACTTAAATCTACACTAAACTTCAAATCTTTCGCAGCCTTAGAGCTTACTAACCGATAGTGTTTTTCAGAACTAACGCAAACATGATCGTTCTGCTGTTCAAAAACAAACATAGCAATGAGGCTGTCTTCCATGAACTGCGCAGCGATAGGGCGACAAATCAGTGAGGGAAACTTTGCAGCACAAAGGGCAAAATCCTGTTCAATTTGAACGATGCTTTGCTTGTCTTTTCCACCTTTTGCCTGTACTGGGAAGACGTAATGTTTACCTTGTTGATCAATACCAATGTAAAGTTCATCTGTTTCCACCTGCCCCATTCCCCGCACCTGCGTTCGCAAGTGATTTTGTAAGGAGTAACAGGTCACACCAGTGAAGATATCGATCAGGCGGTTATAGCGCAGCTTGGCAAGCAAAGCCTGCTCATCACTGAGGGCATACATGCTGACCAACCCTGGCGTGGCATCCGGTACCTCAATCTCTTTTAAGAGTTTGTTCGGTACAATCTGTGGATCAACAATTGCACAGAAGCGATAGCGTGACGGCCCATCAGATCGAATAACCCAGATCAGCCCTTCAGGAGCACATTTAGTAACGGTTTCAGGTAAATTCCTACGATAGCGGAAGCTGTAAATTACATCTCCTGGATTTTTGGGCAAATTAATATTCAGAAGATTTCCAGCCTGAATAATTTCTTCCCGCTCAAAAGGCACTTCCGTCAAACCTTCTTTATAGTTTTCAAAGAAAATATATTCAATGATCTTCTTATAAGATTGAACTTTAGCCATTAAAAAGCATGAGAGGCGAAACGGTATTCAGTAGTGGGCATTGTACCGGGCCAGCGTAATACCACTACTTCTTCTCTCAATTGTTCCCGTGTTGCTGTGGCAAGTCTCGTTCGGAACAAATCAATTCCAACAACCTCATAACCCAGTTCTTCTGCAATTTCTGCTAATAGCTTTCCTGTGCGAATCATAACCCTTAGGTAAGATGCCTGATCTCCCACTACATAACCCAAGCAAGCACCGGGCCGAAGGATGTGGCGAAGTTCAGCAAGATGCTTAGCCATACCGCCAAAATACAACTTGGTCGTGCGGGCATACATACGCTCAAATCCGCTGGTTTTACCAAGTTCAATGCGCCTAGCTTCAATCTCTCCAGCAATTCGTTGGATTTCTAAATGATTCGCAACCCACAAATCATCTGTATCATTTTTATAAACATTACGGGTATTGGAACGAATCAGTCCCTGCTTAAGTGCCCGCAGTTCCTGTTTATTGCGGATAAAGCCAAGTAGCACTGATTCCAAACGAGTTGTGCGGGTATAGTCTTTCTCGTTGGGGTAAGGTGGTGAGGTAATTACCGCATCAATCGAATCTGGTTGCAAAACTTGCAAGATTTCCCTTGAATCTGCTTGATAGATGGTCGCAGATGTTGGCTCTAGGGTTTGCAGATATCTTAGGTCATCTACCATTTTGACAACTTCTTGCATCCAGAAATCCACAACCGGCGCATCATCCTTCGGTTTGCCCACCCCTACTTCTGGCCCGAAGTGAAGATTACTAATGGAACTAACCACTGCTCTTGCAAATGTCAGCAAAAGATGACGACTATAAGCTTCTCCGCTTTGCTTTTGGATCTGCTCCAACAAAACCAGTGACTTATGCAGAGGAAGTGGGCTAATTGAATTTTTCAGAATAATCTTCTGACTTTCTTCAGACAGCGTTCTCAATCTCGCAGGCTTCCGTCTTAGCTTTCCAGTGGTTGCCTCCGCAATACTAGATGCCAAGTTAAGTAGCTGATCAGGATCAGGTGTCCAATCTAGTTTCACAGAACCAGCAAACCACGCCATAGGGTTTGCCTCAGTACCAACTCCTGGAATACCTAGTTTTTTGCACTCAACAACAGTCGTCCCCGTGCCACAGAACGGATCAAGAACTTGCCTCTTATGATCAATACCGAACCGTTTTAGGTAATCTTGTACTAAGTGAGGTGGAAAGGATAAGACAAATCGGTACCAATCATGGGCAGCCCTATCTACATCACGGACTTGATTCAGAGCTGGGTGACTGTGATCAAGAAGTTCTTCAAGGGGAACTGAGGCGTTTTCGGCTTTTAGGGGCACTGCCACGATAAAGGTAAAGTATGCAATGGTATTTTAAGAGAACAAGTGCACTATTGCAAATAATTAATTAAATATTGACAAAATTTGGCTTTAAAGAAAATTAAATATAGCAGTCATTTGGCACGACAATCGATTCTCCATCCTCACCGACCTGCATCCGGAAGTCTGATCGTCGTGACCTACGGGCAAGATTCTAGTGGCTTCACAGATGAGCAGATTCAAGCCGTGATGGAATGGGTCTTTGCCAGTCCGATGAACGCAGGCTATACCGGAAAAGCCCACCTCTTCTGGATGCACTCTCAGGGTGAACCCCAACTCGAAAAGTCCCTGAAGCAAGCCCTACGCCATGCCGAACCCATTCTGCTCTATCGCCTGGACTATCGACCCCCAGTTCCTCCAGCGGGATACACCTGGAAGTTGCTACCGGAATATGCCGCCTTTCGGCTCTACCAACTGGAAGTGAAAGACTCAGAATAAAGGACATGGCACCCTTTCAGTCATAGAGATTTGAGCAGAGATAGCAGATTGGCCTTATCCACCACATAGACACTGTTGACCTTGCCAGAAGGAATCGCAACACGGGCACGGGAGAAAGCAACGATCGGGGTGACAAACTTGACATTCATCTGCTTTTTCACCTGTAACGCCTGCTTCATGGTCTGTTGCACAAAGTCTTTCTCAAACCCATACACACTCTGCCCCATCCTGCGGCATAAGCCCTTTCCATCCTGGGTTAGGATGATTTCCCCGTTATGGGATTTGACATCAATCACAAAGACCTTCTTAGTGGGTGAGGTGCAAATAACATCCACATCCCCCAACCCCTTCAATTTCGTGCCATAGCGTAGTTCCCACCCCTGCTCCTCTAATGGCTTTAGCACCTGGGCTATCTCTTCTTCTCCTTTCGCACCCTGGTCAGCGTGTTTCGCTCGCTTTAACAGGTAAAAGCCCTGCCCTGCCGACATTGCAGCTATCACAATGAAAGCAATGTAGAACAGGGGAGGCATACTGATGGTGGTAGGCTTTACCCCTGGTGCGGTCGGGAGCCACTTCAAAAAATCTGAGAAGATCCCCACAATCAGAAATGGAAACACCCCAATAAATCCTGCCGAAATGAAGGCAAGGGTGGCATTTACTCTGCGTCGTAGCGCTAAGTTATGGATATTTTGCCCTGCTTTAGGCATCGTTCAAAGCTCAGGTGTTCTCAACTGCTCGGTTATTGTACCCACGCTCCCTACCCTATTAGCCGCATGGACTGGAACCTGGAACACCAAAAAACCGGAACAGATCGTTGAAACTCGAACCTGAGCCGTTCAGGTTCAAACCCATCCAAAGAAGAAGCCCGATCGCTCAGAGCAACCGGGCTAGATGTAACATAAGGTGCCAAAACCTGCTTTCGTAGCCGCTAGGTCTTGCTCATCCAGTGTGCCCATACTTTTTCAAAAAGTTGCATCCTTAGCCTTTTGCCAGCAATTGTGCTAGCCCAGGGAAATAGTACATAACAACTACAATCATAATCAGTTCTCGAACCGTTCTTGAGGCAAGACAATAGTATAATTGTACTTTTATTGAAACATTGACCTATAGAATTCCCTCCTCCATTAGGTTTCAGGCTTCACGAAAATAGGTGTGATCATTGTGTTGATCGGTCGTACAGTGTAAACCAGAAGTGATTAATCCACTTTTGGTTCTGCAACCCACACAGAAAAGAGAAAAGGATTCTAGAACTATGCTCACAACGAAGTCATCCCCCTTAATTCGGGGATTATTTTGGCTTGCAACGACATCTACTTTGGTTATCTTTGCCTTAACAATGGTTGCACTGCTTTCAAGTTTTACAGGTAGTGTCAAAATCCACCTTTCTCCATCAAATCAAAATGTAGAAATCATCAAAAGGTGAGTAAACACCTGGACTGTAAATAATTACAGAATGGTGAATGTAATCAATTACAGCTCCCGAATACAAGGAGCCGTTACTGGTGCTATCGTCATCCCCATGACCTGACCTCAGCAGCAAACTTTTCAGACAACGCTGTGGATAGAGCCATTTGTGAGATCGTTCTACCATCGTGTCGCGTCTCACGCATTTTGAGATCTAGAGCCAATAGCCTGAGGCTCAACACCTGCTTTGGTTGATACTGGTCGATGTCTCTCGGGAATGCCATATTGGTTGAGGAAATACTGCAACTCTGAAACCCTTTATGTTGGAACTGTTTGCCACGATCGCGGCAGCGGAAATAGGAAAAGTTGTATTTGAACAAGTCCTCAAGCTGGGGCAAGCGGCGGCTGAGGACTATGTGAAGGATTTCTTTAAGGGCTGCCTCAAGGGAGGAATTCTAGCGGCAAAGCCAGAGGTGGCAAAGAAGGCAACCGCGCAGGCAGTGGAAGCGTTTTTGACTTTGATGGTGGATGAACTGGAAGACCAAGACATTTCGCGGGCAGAAATCCGGGACTCTTATGAGCAGCCGATGGTTCAGTTTGTTCAAGATGAAACCGTTAAGCCGATTTTGGGAAGTGCGTTTGAAAAGGATTGCCGAGAGATTAATGGTCAAACGTTAGCCTCGACTTGGGACAGATCTATCTTTAAGAATCAATCGTTTCCATCCCTGCCAGGAAGGTTTGACTGGGCACGGATCGGGAATGAGTACCTGAAGAAAGTTCGTCGCATTGTGCGGGAAACACCAGAGTTGAGATCGCTCCTCTCCCTGGAACTGAAAGAACAACAGACCACCATCCTGCAGCAGATCGCCGGGTTACCGGTGGAGTTTGACCTGTCGCGCTATCGAGAAGCCATTCTAGAACAGTATGGAGCGCTACAAATAGAGAGCTTAGGCAGCAGCAAGTATGAGCGGGAAGGGGTAAACTACCGAGCGATCTCGTTGTGGCAGGTGTTTGTTGCCCAAAATGCCCGCGATTGCCAGGACTATGTGCCATCGGGCAACATTCCGAAAGAACAGTTGCGACGATTGCAGCAGGCGGGGGATGCGCAGGCGATCGCTGAAGCCGAAATGGAGAAACTGAAGGAGCAGTATCGGCAACAAACGGTGCGATCGATCCTCGAAATTGTCGGGATAACAAAACAGTCCCCCGTGGTTCGACCGATGTTTCCCTATCTGGTAATCCTGGGAGATCCGGGATCTGGCAAGTCTACTCTGTTGCGTTATCTCGCAGTGAACTGGGCAGAACAGAGCGCGGACACTCCCATACCAGGGCAAATTCCCCTACTGATTGAGTTGAGGCGTTACACCCAGAGCAGGGAAAACAGGGAGTGTAAGGACTTTATTGAGTTCATCCATCAGGGCAGCAATTGGGTTGGCAACTTAGACCAGCACCGGTTGGAGGAATGGCTGAAGCAGGGCAAAGTGCTGGCAATGTTTGATGGGTTAGATGAGGTAGTCGATCGCCAGCAACGGGGCAATGTGCTAACACAGATCCACAACTTTACGCAACGCTATCCCTCAGTGCCCGCGATCGTCACTTCACGGGTGATTGGCTATCAACAGGAACCATTGCGGAACGCCGGATTTCAACATTTCATGTTGCAAGACCTGGATGACTTACAGATTGCCGAATTTTTAGACCACTGGCACCAACTAACCTACAGCAATGCCGCTGACAGGCAACACAAACAGACCCGCCTGCAAGCTGCTATTCAAGCCTCTAGAGCAATTCAAGAACTGGCGGGCAACCCACTATTGCTGACGCTGATGGCAATTTTGAACCGGGGAGAAGAGTTGCCCCGAGATCGTGTTCGTCTCTATGAAAAAGCCTCGGAGGTTTTACTGTACCAGTGGGATGTGGAAGCCAAGCTGTTAGATGACCCGAGGCTGAAAAAGTACCCGATCGAGATTGACTACCGCGATAAACAGGCAATGCTACGACGGGTGGCGTATTTTATGCAGAGTAGCGACAAAGAACTGGCGGGCAATTTTATTCGCCGTTCAGATCTGGAACATTGCCTGATGGAGTATCTCAAGACTAAAAAAGAGGCACAAAGTGCCCCCAGCATTGCCAAGATCATGATCGACCAGCTACAGGAACGCAACTTTATCCTCTGTTCTCTGGGCAGTGATGCCTATGCCTTTGTACATCGCACCTTTCTGGAATATTTCTGTGCCACGGAGATTAAGGAACGGTTTGACAAACGAGGTGTGGAGGGTGGTCTCTGCTTTGACGACTTGCGAGATGAGGTGTTTGGGCAACACTGGCAGGATGAGACCTGGCATGAGGTCTTGCGGCTACTCTGCGGTGAGATCGATGCCCAATTTGCCGGACAACTGATTGAATGGCTGATGACGCAGACTATAGACCCAGCCGACCACCTGGAACAGACCTTGTTCCCGGACGGAACGTTTGAAATGGGCTTAAAACCAACTGGCGTAGCACAACTGCAACTGGCAACCGAGTGTCTGGCAGAAGTACGAGAACGTGGTGCAATCTCAAAGGTTGATCGCGACCTATTAGCACGTCTTCAGCAGTTTGTGCAAACGGAATATCCCTATCGCTGTAATCAGGAGACGAGCGATTCCTTATTGATGACAGTTGCAAAGACCTGGGCAGAGAATCGCAACGGGTTGGTCTGGCTGAAAACAATCATCCTGCCTGGGACAGACTCATATTTCGCGGCTGCATCCATCCGAGCTGTCGCTGTTGCCTGGAAAGACAGCCCCGACATCTTACCCTGGCTTAAAACCCTTGCCCAATCCAATGAGAGCGATGATGTTCGACGTGCTGCGGTGCAAGCGTTAGCACAGGGCTGGAAAAACGACCCCGACACCTTACCCATCCTCAAAACCCTTGCCCAATCCGATGAGAGCGATGATGTTCAACGTGCTGCGGTGGAAGCGTTAGCACAGGGCTGGAAAAACGACCCCGACACCTTA
>ERZ1066136.1227-NODE-1227-length-13879-cov-11.780599_pt1 | contig 13879 bp, 10 predicted proteins | sample MGYA00382783_ERZ1066136 | MGnify/ENA primary metagenome ERZ1066136 (study PRJEB33369, sample SAMEA5778366) | biofilm metagenome | biome: Industrial cooling water; feature: Water cooling tower basin; material: Biofilm | place: United Arab Emirates | collected... | reverse complement strand
GGGCGCACCAGCCGACGAGCACGGCCGCCGCGTCGGCCGGCGCACCGGACGAGGCCTGCCCGGGGGGCGCCGCGGGCGCGGGCGGCGGCGTCCTTGTGGGCGCCGCCCAGGGCGACGGCGGCGGCTTCAGCGACGGCAGCGACAGCCCCTGCGCGGCATCGGCCTTGAGCCGCGCCGCGAACCCGTCGAGCAGGCGCCGGAAGGGCCGCGCGAAGGCCGGCGACACCAGGCCCTCGCCGGCGTAGACGTCCAGCGGCAGGCGGCGGTCCTCGTCCTGGAAGAAGCCGAGCCAGAGCTGCTCGCCCTCGGGCATGAGCGCGCGCCAGGCGGGCTTGCCGGCCAGCGCCAGCGCGGCGGGCTCGGACATGGCCACGATGAACAGGCGCTCGCGGAACCCGCGCTCGCCGAAGAGCTCGCGGAAGTACTCGAGCTCGCGCAGGCACCAGGCGCTGTGCACGTAGTTGTCGCCCACCACGATGAGCATGGCGAACGAGGCGGCGACGTTGGCCTTGAGCTCGTCGCCCAGCACGCCGGCCACCGGCCCGTTGAGGCCCGACTGGTGCAGCGGCGGCAGGCGGGGGATGCGCGCCACGGCCGGCAGCACGCGCTGCAGCTCGCGGCAGAAGTGGCTCACCCAGTCGAGGCTGGCCGTGTCATCGGCGTGCGCGTAGCTGATGAAGGCCGTGTACGTGCAGTCCTGGAGCGGCTTCACGAGGGCGTGCGCGGGGCGGGCGGCATGGCTGCGGCGCATGCTAGGCCGCCGCACCGCCGCCGGCAAGGCGGCGCCGTGGGGGGCCTACAGCAGCTGGCCGATGAGCCACACCGGCAGGTACAGCACCCCCAGCAGCGCCAGCGCCAGCGTGCCGTTGAAGGCGAACTTGAGCGCCTTGTAGCGCGCCTTGTTCGTGCGCTTGAGCTCCTGGCCCAGGGCCATGAAGCGGCGCGAGCGCTCGAACACCAGGTTGCCCAGGCCGCGCGCGTCTTCGGGCGTGTTGGGCACGACCATCACGCGCATGAAGGCCTTGTAGGCCTTGTTGAACAGCCGCCCCGGCCAGGCCATGGGGCGCTCGACGTCGCCCATCAGGATGACGCGGACCTGGTCGGTGTCGTTGCGCACGTAGTGCAGGAAGGTCTCGTCGAACAGGAAGGCCTGGCCGTCGCGCCAGCTCTGGCGCTGGCCGTCGACGCTGATGAAGCAGGCGTCGTCGTTGGGCGTGGCCAGGCCCATGTGGTAGCGCAGCGAGCAGGCGAAGGGGTCGAGGTGGCGCGACAGCTGCCCACCCGGCGGCAGGATGGCGAACATGCAGCCGTTCATGGTCTTGAGCCGCGACAGCAGGGCCACCGACTTCGGGCACAGCCGCTTGGCGGACTCGTGCGTGGTGCCGTACCACGTGAGGTAGAACTTGCTCCAGCCGCGCTTGTAGAAGGTGCGGAAGCCGATGTCGTAGAACGACGCCGCCTCGGGGTTGGCCACGGCCTCGAAGGTGCCGGCGTGGTGCAGCGCCAGGGCCTCGTCGCGGAAGGTGGTCCAGTTCTCGCGCAGCAGCTTCAGCTCGGCCACGGCCTCGTCGCTGAGGATGGGCGCGCGCGCGCGCCGCTGCGTCATCAGGTAGAGCGCGCAGTTCAGCGGCGCGAACAGCGGCCAGCCCTTGCGCAGGTACTCGGTCAGGCTGGCGAAGCGCTCGCGGCCGCGCAGCGCGTACACGTAGCCCATGGCGAGCACGTAGACGGCAACGACCAGGGTGGCAAAGGCAAGCATGGCGCGATGCTAGGCGCGGCGCCGGCGCCGGTCGCTCGTGGAATGTGCGGATGACGGCACGCGGGCCACGACGCCCGGCCCGGGCTCAGGCCGCGCCGGCGGCCACCCGCGGCGTGCGGCGCACGTGGCGCACCCGGAAGGCGCTGACGATCAGCACCCCCTGCAGCGCCGCCAGCGCCAGCCACACGCCGGCCCAGGCCTGGGCGTCCATCAGCGCGCCCACGAACAGCGGCACCACGGCCTGGCCGATGTCCAGCCCGGCGTAGACCACGCCGTACACGCGCCCCGTGGCGCCCTCGGGCGTGGACCGCTTGACGAGCAGGTCGCGCGAGGGCCCGGCCGTGCCGGTGACGAAGCCCATCACGCCGAACAGCACCGGCACCATCACCGCCGGCAGCGGCAGCAGCGCCACCGACAGCGCCACCACCGCCGCGAACCCGAAGCCCGTGGCCACGATGCGCTCGCAGCGCTCCGGGTCGGCCGCCAGGAAGCCGCCCACCAGCATGCCCCCGGCGGCGCAGACCATGTAGATGCTCAGGCACAGCGCCACCCACTGCAGCGGCACGGCGTGCAGCTGGGCGGCCGCGCCGGGGGCGAAGGTCTGCACCACGCTCAGGGCGCCGGCGTAGAAGAAGAAGAAGCCGAAGCACATCCACACCGCCGGGATGCGCAGGAAGTCGAAGCGGCCCTCGCCGGCCGGGGCGCCGGCCGCCGGGGCGGGTGCCGCCGCGGGTTCCAGCGCCAGGTCGGCCCGGCGCAGCCACAGCAGCGCGAGCACGCCGAAGGCCACGCCGGCCGCGCACACCAGGGCCAGCCGCCACGAGCCGGCCACCGCGATGGGCACCAGCATGGCCGGCGCCAGCGCCCAGCCCAGGCTGCCGGTGATGCCGTGCACGCTGTAGGCGTGGCCCAGGCGCGTCTTGTGCACCTTGCGGTTGAGCAGCGTGTAGTCCACCGGGTGGAAGACGCCGTTGCCCACGCCGGCCAGCACCGCGCACAGCGCCAGCATGGCGTAGCTGGTGCTGGCGGCCATGCCCAGCGCCGCCACGCCGATGAGCGCCAGGCCGGCAAAGAGGATGGGCCGCGGCCCGAAGCGGTCGACCCAGAAGCCCGACACCGCCTGCACGATGCACGAGACGACGAAGAAGATGCTCAGCAGCGCGCCCAGCTCCATGTAGCTGGCACCGAAGGCGTCCTTCAGCCACGGGAACAGCGGTGGCAGCAGCAGCTGGCTGAAGTGGCTCACGCCGTGCGCGAGGCCGACGAGGCCGATGACGGTGGCGTCCTGGCGCAGCGGCTGGGGCGGCGGCGCAGGCAGGGTGATCGTGGACATGCGGCGCACTGTAGGCGGCGCCGCGACGGCGGGGTTACGATAGTCCGTCAATTTCTGTCGAGAACATGACAGCGCCCCGCCGCCCTGCCCGCCCGTCCGCCGGCACCCCGGCCCGCTCCGCCCCCGCGCCCGGGCGGACGCCGCGCGCGACCGTGCCGCCGCAGGACCCGCGCCGCTTCGTGCCCACGCCCGAGCGCCCGGTGCGCGCCAAGGTGCGCCACCTCGAGCCCGACACCGAGATCCAGCCGCACAGCCACGCCTGGGCCCAGGTGGCCATGGCCGCCAGCGGCGTGGCGCGCATCACCGCCGGCCAGGCCACCTACCTGGTGCCGGGCGGCCGCGCGGTGTGGATCCCGCCCGGCGTGGAGCACGTGGTCACCGTGGTCGAGGCGGCCGAGCTGCGCACGCTCTACATCCACCAGCCCGCCGGCCGCACCGGGCCCGGCGTGGCCGCCGCCGACGCGCCCGCCTGGCGCCAGTGCCGCGTGCTCGAGGTGAGCCCGCTGCTGCGCGAGCTGGTGCTGCAGATGGACATCGAGATGGACGGCGAGGTCGTCGTCACGCCCGCCCTGCTGGCGCGCGAGCGCCGCCTGGCCGAGCTGGCGCTCGACGAGCTGCGCCGCGCCGCACCCGTGCGCCTGGGCATCGAGCTGCCACACGACCGCCGCCTGCGCGCCCTGTGCGAGGCCGTGCTCGAGGCGCCCTCGCGCCACGCCACGCTGCAGGGCTGGGCCGCCGAGGTCGGCGCCAGCGAGCGCACCGTGGCGCGCCTGTTCCGCCAGGAGCTCGGCACCACCTTCGCCGCCTGGCGCCAGCAGGTGCTGCTGGCCAAGGCCCTGGCCCTGGCCGCGCGCAAGCGGCCCATGGCCCACATCGCCGCCGAGCTGGGCTACGCCAGCGCCAGCGCCTTCGCCGCGATGGTGCGGCGCTCGGTGGGGCAGCCGCCGCGGCGCTTCTTCAATTCCGCCTGAGCCCACCCATGGACACCGTCCTCTACGACTACACCCGCCAGGACGCCGCCGGCGCCTGCAGCACCCAGCACGCCTGGGCCAAGGTGCCCGCGGCGCTGCCGCCGGCCGAGCGCGCCGCCGCGCGCGAGCGCGCCGCCGCCCTGCTCAAGGCCCGCGGCGCCGTGCTCGTGGCCCACTACTACGTCGACGGCGACCTGCAGGACCTCGCCCTCGCCACCGGCGGCATCGTGGCCGATTCGCTCGAGATGGCCCGCTTCGGCCGCGACCACCCGGCGCAGACGCTGGTGGTGGCCGGCGTGCGCTTCATGGGCGAGACGGCCAAGATCCTGTCGCCGCACAAGCGCGTGCTGATGCCCGACCTCGAGGCCACCTGCTCGCTCGACCTGGGCTGCCCGCCCGAGGCCTTCGCCGCCTTCTGCGACGCCCACCCCGACCGCGAGGTCGTGGTCTACGCCAACACCAGCGCCGCCGTGAAGGCGCGCGCCGACTGGATGGTGACGAGCTCCTGCGCGCTGGCCATCGTCGAGCACCTCAAGGCCCAGGGCAAGAAGATCCTCTGGGCGCCCGACCGCCACCTCGGCCGCTACATCCAGGAGCAGACCGGCGCCGACATGCTGCTGTGGAACGGCGCCTGCATCGTGCACGACGAGTTCAAGGGCCTGGAGCTCGAGCTGCTCAAGGCCGAGCACCCGGGCGCGCAGGTGCTGGTGCACCCGGAGTCGCCGGCGCCCGTGGTGGCGCTGGCCGACGTCGTGGGCAGCACCTCGCAGCTGCTCAAGGCCGTGGTGGACGGCACGGCGTCCGAGTACATCGTGGCCACCGACAACGGCATCCTGCACCGCATGCGCCAGCTGGCCCCGGGCAAGACGCTGATCGAGGCGCCCACCGCCGGCCGCAGCGCCACCTGCAAGAGCTGCGCGCACTGCCCCTGGATGGCCATGAACGCGCTGCAGGGCGTGCTCGCCTGCCTGGAGCAGGGCACGGGCGAGATCGAGGTGCCCGAGCCCGTGCGCGGGCGCGCCGCCGGCTGCATCGAGCGCATGCTCGACTTCGTCAAGGCCCACCCCGCGGCGCTGGCCACGCCGCAGCGCGGCGCACCGGCCGGCGTGGTGCCGGGCCTCGGCGCGGCCTGAGCCCCGCGCGCCCCGGCCGCGGGGCGGGAGTTTTCACACTTCAGAAGCGCGGCCGGCGTCCGATAGAGCGGTCAACCCCGAGAACCTTCACAACGGGGAGGAGCCTGCATGAGCGCCGACTTCACGACCGTCCGCAACCACAACGAGCGCGCCGTCTTCGACGCCGTGCAGCGGATGGCGCCCGACCACCCGGGCCTGGCCCACGACCCCGAGCTGCTGGCCGACGTGGCCTGCGTGGCGCTGAACCGGCTGCCCTCGCGCTACATCCGCCACGAGGTCGACTTCGCGTTCTACCTGAGCGAGCGCGAGCGCGCCGAGAGCGACCGTCAGGTCAACGAGGCGGTCGAGTTCGCCTTCGGCTTCGTGCAGGCCCGAACCGCGATGAGGGCCCGTGGCTGAGGCGACCAACGACGCCGCGGCCGCGCGGGCGCGGCTGCACGAACTCTGCTACCTCCACCCCGAACAGGCCTGTGCCCTGGGCCGGCAGCTGCTGGGCCTGGGCGGCGCCGTGGCCGCGGAGGGCTGGCTGCACGTGGCGCTGGCCGAGGTGCGCACGGGCCCCGACGGCGCCGCCGACGAACCCCTGGCCCGCGCGCGCGAGGCCTTCGAGGCCCTGGGCGACGCCACCGGCCTGGCCTGGTGCGACGAGGTTCACGCCATCGCGCTGCGCCGCGCCGGCGACTACGCCGGCTCGGCCCGCCTGCAGGCCGAGCTCGACCTGCGCCCCGGCATCCAGCGCGAGCCCATGTACCGCTTCGTGGCCCACAACTCGCGCGCCATCACGCACAAGCTCAACGGCCACAACGACGAGGCGCTGCGCCACTTCTACGCCGCCCACGAGGCCGCCGTGGACACCGGCCTGGACGGGCCGCGCATCACCGCGCTGGGCAACCTCGGCGGCTTCCACCACGACCTGTTCAACCTCGAGGACGCGCGCCGCCTGTGCGAGCAGGCCCTGGCCGAGGCCCGCCGCTGCCGCCTGCACCACGTGGTGATGGTGTCGGCCGCCAACCTCGTGTTCATCCTCCACGCCCTGGGCGACCGGCCCGCGGCGCGCGCCATGGCCGGCTTCATGCTCGGCAACGACGGCGAGACGCCGCCGGGGCTGACGCAGCGCTTCCCGCTGCCGCTGGCGCTGGGCTTCCTGGCCGGCGGCGACGTGCCGCAGGCCCTGCGCCTGCTGCAGGGCGGCGCCGTGACCGGCATCGCCGACGGCGACGGGCTGTACGACTGGGCCTGGATCAAGGCCCACTGCCTGCTGGCCCAGGGCAACGCCGTGGGCGCGCGCGAGCTCGCCGAGCGCACGCTGGCGCAGCGCGCCGAGCGCCAGCTGCCCGAGCAGCTGCACTCCGCGATGAAGCTGCGCCAGGCCCTGGCCGACGCCTGCGAGCGCCTGGGCGACTTCCGCGCCGCCCTGGCCTGGCAGCGCGAGGCGCACGAGCGCTACGTCCAGCTGGTGGGCCACAGCGCGCGGGCGCGCTTCATCGCGCTGGAGGTGGGCCACCAGCTCGCCACCGCGCGGCGCGAGCGCGACCGCGCCGTGCTGGGCCACCGCGAGGCCGACGACGACCGCCGCCGCCTGGTCGAGCTCAACGCCCAGCTGCAGGCCAAGGTGGCCGAGACCGAGCAGCTGCACCAGGCCCTGCGCGAGCAGGCCCTGCGCGACCCGCTCACCGGCCTGCACAACCGCCGCTACCTGTTCGAGGCCGGCCCGGGCCTGCTCGAGCTGGCGCGCCGCAACCAGCGCATCGCCTGCGTGGCGCTGCTCGACCTCGACCACTTCAAGCTGCTCAACGACACCTACGGCCACCAGGCCGGCGACCAGGTGCTGCGCCGCTTTGCCGCGCTGATGAAGGACACGCTGCGCAAGAGCGACATCCTGTGCCGCTACGGCGGCGAGGAGTTCGTGGCCGTCATGCCCGACATGGACGCCGACCAGGCCGAGGCCGTGCTCGCGCGGCTGCTGCAGTCGCTGCAGCAGCTGCCGCCCGAGCCCGGCCGCCGCCGCATCCCCAGCGGCAGCTTCTCGGCCGGCATCGCGGTGTTCCCGCGCCACGGCAGCACGCTGGAGAAGCTGCTGAGCCGGGCCGACAAGGCGCTCTACACGGCGAAGCACCAGGGCCGCGCGCGCATCGAGCAGGTGCCGGCCACGGGCTTCGGCACGCTCTCGTAGCGGCGCGGGCTCAGCGGCTCTTCGCGGGCCGCGTCAGCACGGTCGGGAAGCTCACCGGCAGCGTGTGCGGGAAGTCGCGGCTGTAGTGCAGGCCGCGGCTTTCGTGCCGGCGCAGCGCGCTGCGCACGATGAGCTCGGCGCAGACCACCAGGTTGCGCAGTTCCAGCAGGTCGCGGTTGACGCGGAAGTTGGCGTAGTAGTCCTCGATCTCGTCGCGCAGCAGCCTGATGCGGTGCAGCGCGCGCTCCAGCCGCTTGGTCGTGCGCACGATGCCGACGTAGTTCCACATCAGCAGGCGCAGCTCGTCCCAGTTGTGGGCGATGACCACCTGCTCGTCGGCGTCCTCGACCTGGCTTTCGTCCCAGGGCGGCGGCTCGGGCGCGGCGGCGGCCGGCTGCGCGGCGATGGCCGCAGCGCAGCTCTGGCCCAGCACCACGCACTCCAGCAGCGAGTTGCTGGCCAGCCGGTTGGCGCCGTGCAGGCCGGTGTAGGTGGTCTCGCCCACGGCGTACAGCTGCGGCAGGTCGGTGCGGCCGTCGAGGTCCGTCACCACGCCGCCGCAGGTGTAGTGCGCCGCCGGCACCACGGGGATGGGCTGGCGCGCGATGTCGATGCCCAGCTGGCCGCAGCGCGCGTGGATGGTGGGGAAGTGCTCCTTCAGGAAGGCCTCGCCCTTGGCCGCGACGATGGGGCGTGCGTCGAGCCAGACGTGGTCCAGGCCGTGCTTCTTCATCTCGAAGTCGATGGCGCGCGCGACGATGTCGCGCGGCGCGAGCTCGGCGCGCTCGTCGTGCGCGGGCATGAAGCGCTGGCCGCCGGCGTCACCCGGGCCGGTCGACGGCAGCGTGAGGATCGCGCCCTCGCCACGCAGCGCCTCGGTGATGAGGAAGCTGCGCTCCTGGGGGTGGTACAGGCAGGTCGGGTGGAACTGGATGAACTCCATGTTCCCCACGCGGCAGCCCGCGCGCCAGGCCATGGCGATGCCGTCGCCGGTGGCGGTGTCGGGGTTGCTGGTGTAGCGGTAGACCTTGCCCACGCCGCCGGTGGCCAGCACCACCGCGTCGGCCGCCAGGGTCTCGACGCGGCCGCGGTCCATGTCCAGCGCGTAGACGCCGTGGCAGCGCGGCGCGGCCTCGCGCTGGCGCAGGTGGCGGTGGGTGATGAGGTCCACGGCCACCCAGCGCTCGCGCAGCGTGATGTTCGGGTGGGCGCGCGCGCGCGCCAGCAGCGCCTCGTGGATGGCGCGGCCGGTGGCGTCGGCGGCGTGGGCGATGCGGCGCACGGCGTGGCCGCCCTCGCGCGTGAGGTGCAGGCCCAGCGGGCCCTCGGGGTCGGGCGAGAAGTTCACGCCCTGCTCCACCAGCCACTGCACGGCGGCGGCGCTGTGCTGGGCGATGAAGCGCGCGGTGTGCTCGTCGACGATGCCGGCGCCGGCCTCCTGCGTGTCGCGCACGTGGCTCTCGACGCTGTCGTCGGAACCCAGCACGCCCACGATGCCGCCCTGGGCCCAGGCGGTGGCGCTCTCGGACAGGGTGCGCTTGGCCAGCACCACCACCGGCCGCGAGCGCGCGAGTTCCAGCGCCACGGTCAGGCCCGCGAGGCCCGCGCCCACCACCACCACGGGGCGCACCAACAGGTTTTTGCTCATCCGCCCTCAGGATTGACGAAGTGCGGCCGATTCTAGGGAGCCGGCGCCCCTCGGCGGGCCGTGCCGCGGGGGTGGCCCGCCTATGATCCGACGCATACCTCGAACAAGCTCAGCGGAGAACAACCCCATGGCCGTCACGCGCGAATCGCCGAACACCTGGCCCGACACCCAACGGGTGCTGCGCCCGGGCCCGCGCGACGATCTCGCCGCCCCGTCGACGCAGATCGTCATGGACCGCGAGGCCTACCTGGGCCAGGCCACGGGCGACGTCGGGCGCCGCATCTCCGAGGACCAGGTCGAGCTGTTCGTGGGCGGCGACGCCGCGATGTCGCTGCAGACCGAGTTCCAGCGCCTGGGGCCGGAGTTCATCGCGCTGCACGACGTCGGCCTCGCGGCCTCGGTGCGGCTGCTCAACAGCATGGTCGGCCCGGCCGGCGCGCGGGTGCAGCGCCTGTCCATCCGCCGCCAGGGCCAGGGCGTCGCCCTGGCCGTGCTGCTGTTCGTCGAGGTCCGGCTGGCCGACGGCAGCCCGGTGCGCGTCTACAGCACCGACGTGCAGGCCGACGCGCCCACGCGCGCGGCCATGGCGCGCGTGCTGCTGGGGCACAGCCGCCTGGGCGTGCTCATGGTGGGCGAGGTGCCGCCGCACGCGCTGACGAGCCAGCTCGCGCCGCTGCACGAGGCCATGCAGCAGCCGGGCTGGGCCAACCGCGACCTGCTGCTGGTGCCGCTGGGCTCCAGCATCGGCATGGCCGGCCCGAGCTCGCAGCTGGGCCACCACACCCCCGTGGCCGTGCACGTGACGCCGCACGCCGCCAAGCCCAAGCACGTCTGGACCTTCATCGGCGGCGCCTGGAACCGCCTGCACGGCATGCCCGGCGGCGAGCGCGCCCTGCCCACGGAGCTGTCGCAGGCCGTGCCCAAGCCCGGCGTGCCCACCACCGAGGCCACGACCGAGCCCATGCCGCTCGAGACGATCAAGGGCCCGGCCCCCGAGCGCCCCGCCGCTGCCACGCCCATGCCGCAACCGGGGGGCACGGGCTGGCCGGCCTATGCGCAGCGCTGCGCCCTCATCAAGGGCGTGCAGGCCTGCTGCGTGTTCGACATGCACTCCATGGCCGTCATGGCCTCGGCCGGCGACGCGCCCTCGCCGGAACGCCTGGCGCGCCAGGGGGCGGCCCTGCTCGCGTCCATGCTCGACGCCTCGCGCGCGCTCGGCCTCGGCCCCATGCAGCCCGAGGCCAGCATCAGCACGGCGCACCACCACCTGCTGCTGCGCCCGGTGCCGGGCCACCCCGGCGTCGCGCTGCACCTGGTGCTGCAGGCCCACGGCAGCAACCTCACGCTGGCGCGCATGCAGCTCGAGCGCATCGCCGCGCCCACCTGACGCCGCACGCCCGCTCCCCGACGCCCGGTTCCGCAAGGACCGGGCGTTTTTCATTCCGGCGCCGACATCGGGTGCTAATGGCGCATTCACCCATTACGCCCATCGGCCGAATGCAGCGGAACTTGAGGGCGATTTTCAGCGACCGTGAAGAAAGCCCGAACGCGGCGCCCAAGTGACTGATCCGCCAGGGCAAATCACCCCTGAGACGCGCCGCTCCAGGGGCCCGCCACGGCCGCCCGGCGCGTAATGAACCGTAAATGTGGCGTTTATCTCGCAGGGCTCTGCAGCGTGCGCCGGCCCCGTTCAATTGGAAGCAATTGCAACCTACAGTTCGGTCAACTCCCCGGATCGAGGGAGCCAAGAAGAACCCATCACCGAGAACTCCCGATGTCCCTGCCCATCCGCGATCTGTTCAGGCGCCTCACGGCCAGCCTCCTGGCGGCCTCCCTCGTCACCGCCGGCCCGGCCATGGCGCGCCCCACGGCCGGCGCGCCGGCGGGCAGCCCCGCCACCACGGCCAGCGGCGGCACCCTGCCCAGCCAGGCCTGGGGCCAGCTGGGCGTCAAGAAGAGCAAGGCCAAGGAACGCCACCGCGTGGCGGAAGACCTGGCCGAGGAGGTGGACGACCTGCCGGCCGCGCAGCGGCCCGGTCGGGGTGGCAAGGCCGAGAAGCGCCGCTGGGCGCGCGAGCACCGCGGCCAGCGCCAGCTCGAGCTGGTGGTGCTGAGCGACAGCGACGACCCCGGCATGGCCGCCCTGCAGGCCCGCGTGGCCGAGCTCGGCGGCGAGGTGCAGGCGGTGTTACCGGCGCTGCGCTCGTTGAGCGTGCTGATGCCCAAGCGCGCCGTGCGCCGGCTGGCCCGCCACCCCGACGTCGTGAGCATCGCGCCCAACCGCGACACCCACAGCAGCCTCAGCACGCTGGAGGTGGTGTCCGGCGCCACGGCGGCCCCGGTGCGCAGCTACAGCTCCGCCTCGGCCTACACCGGCCTCGACGGCTCGGGCGTGCGCATCGCCATCCTCGACTCGGGCGTCATGAAGGCGCATCGCAACTTCCGCAACGCCGCCGGCACGGGCTCGCGCGTGGTGCGCAGCGTGTCGATGCTCAAGGCCGGCGCCGGCACCGAGCACACCTACTCGATCTGGGGCACGCCGCAGCCGGGGTCGAGCGCGCAGACGAGCTTCGATGCCGCGGTGGCCGCCGACCACGACCTGGTGCAGGACGCCCACGGCCACGGCACGCACGTGGCCTCGGTGGCCGCGGGCCGGGGCTTCTACCAGTCGCCCGACAGCACGGGCATCGCCCCAGGCGCCGAGCTCGTGGACGTGCGCGTGACCGGCGCCGACGGCACCGGCACCATCGCCGACGCGCTCAAGGGCATCAACTGGGTGATCTACAACGCGCGCGCGCTCAACATCCGCGTCATGAACATCAGCCTGGCGGCGTCGTCCACCGACCCCTGGGATTACGACCCGCTGTGCGCCGCCGTGCGCGCGGCCACGGCCGCCGGCATCGTCGTCGTGGTCGCCGGCGGCAACTACGGCAACGCCGGGGGCGACAAGGCGCGCTTCGGCAGCATCGCGTCACCCGCCAACGACCCCACGGTGATCACCGTGGGCGCGGTCAACTTCAAGGGCACCCACGGCCGCGGCGACGACAGCGTGACCAACTTCAGCTCGCGCGGGCCGACCCGCGGCTACCTGAACATGGGCACCTGGAAGTGGTACGACAACGTCATCAAGCCCGACCTCGTGGCCCCGGGCAACCGCGTCATCGGCGCCAGCGCCACCGCGGCCAGCAGCACCTCGCCCACGCCGAGCACCCTGGCCAGCCAGAACCCCGGCCTGCTCACGGCCGCCGGCAGCCCGAGCACCTATGCGCAGCGCGTGATCCAGCTCAGCGGCACCTCGGTGGCCGCCCCGGCCGTGGCCGGCGCGGCGGCGGTGCTGCTGCAGGCCAACCCGGGCCTGACGCCGCCCCTGGTGAAGGCCATCCTGCAGTACACGGCGCAGCCGCTGCCGGGCCAGGCGCTCGTCGAGCAGGGCGCGGGCCAGCTCAACCTCGAGGGCGCGGTGCGCCTGGCGCAGTCGCTGCGCACCGACATCCGCAGCGCGCTCGACGCCGGCACGCTGGTCACGGGCACGAGCACCCTGCTGGCCAGCGGCCGCGCCATGCCCGCGCGGAGCTCCACGGTGGCCGGCACCACCTTCAACTGGTCGCGCATCGTCACCGTGGGTGGCAACCGCGTGGCCACCGGCGACCGCCTGTTCACCACCTGGCAACCCGTCTGGGACCCGCGCCTGGCCTGGGCCTCGGGCTTCGCCGTGTGGACCGAGCCCGTGTGGTGGAGCGGCACCGGCATCGCCGCCCGCACCTACCCGCAGCGCTTCGACAGCAGCTACGTCAGCAACGGCCAGCTGCTCAGCTCGGGCGTGGTCATGGCCGACGGGCTGGCCGGCACGAGCTCCTTCATCGGCAAGACCGGCTACTTCATCCCCACGGGCACGCTCAGCAGCTGGGCGATCTCGGGCAGCGGCCTCGTCATGAGCGAGGGGCTGGTGATGAGCGAGGGCCTGGTGATGAGCGAAGGCCTCGTCATGAGCGAGGGCCTGGTCATGAGCGAAGGCCTGGTCATGAGCGAGGGGCTCGTGATGAGCGAAGGCCTCGTCATGAGCGAGGGCCTGGTGATGAGCGAATCGCTGCGCGCGCTGCTGCAGGGGGAATGAGGCCATGACGACCACACGCACCACGCCCGCCCGCGCCCGGCTGCTGGGCTTCACCGTGCTCATCGAACGCCTGGCGCTCTGGCTGGGCCGCCGGCCGCAGCCGGCCTGAGGCGCCTCGCCAGGCCCAGGGCACCAGGCCCGCACGCCGCCGGGCGTGCGGGCCTCGCTGCGGGGCCGGGTGGCCGCGCCCTCAGTGCACCACGCGCTCGAAGCTGAAGCCGCCCTCGGCCACGTCCACCGGGATCACGTCCTTGGGGCCGAAGCGCCCTTGCAGGATCAGCTTGCTCACCGGGTTCTCGATGCGCTGCTGGATGGCGCGCTTGAGCGGCCGCGCGCCGAACACCGGGTCGAAGCCCACCTTGGCCAGTTCGGCCAGCGCGGCCGGGCTCACCTCGAGCTTCATCTCGAGCTTCTCCAGGCGCGCCTGCAGCTGCGCGAGCTGGATCTTCGCGATGTTCTCGATGTGCGCCTGGTCGAGCGCGTGGAACACCACGGTCTCGTCGATGCGGTTCAGGAACTCGGGCCGGAAGTGCGCCTTGACCTCGCCCCAGACGGCGTCCTTGATCTCGTCCGACGGCCGGCCCGCCATCTGCATGATGAGCTGCGAGCCGAGGTTGCTGGTCATCACGATCACGGTGTTCTTGAAGTCCACCGTGCGGCCCTGGCCGTCGGTCAGGCGCCCGTCGTCCAGCACCTGCAGCAGCACGTTGAAGACGTCGGGGTGGGCCTTCTCCACCTCGTCGAGCAG
>ERZ1066136.1226-NODE-1226-length-13882-cov-12.861937_pt1 | contig 13882 bp, 5 predicted proteins | sample MGYA00382783_ERZ1066136 | MGnify/ENA primary metagenome ERZ1066136 (study PRJEB33369, sample SAMEA5778366) | biofilm metagenome | biome: Industrial cooling water; feature: Water cooling tower basin; material: Biofilm | place: United Arab Emirates | collected... | reverse complement strand
GCGCGCCGCGGGCTGCGCCGCGCCGCCACCCACGGCCTGCCGCCCGAGCGATTCGAACAGCTGCGCCAGTACGATGCGCGCCGCGCCTTCGAGCATGCGGCTGCCCACCGCCGCGACCTTGCCGCCCACCTGAGCGGCATAGTCGTAGTGCAGCCGCGTGCCGCTGGCCGTGGCTTCGAGCCGCACGACACCGCTGCCGGAACCCGTGCCCAGCGTCGAGTGGCCGTCACCGGCCAGCCGCAGCGAACGCGGCGCGTCGATCTCGCTGAGCGCGATGCGCGCGGCGTAGCGCGCCTTCACCAGACCGATGCCAACGGTGACGTCGGCGCGGTACTGGTTCGCTCCGGTGCTGACGAGCGCATGGCAGCCGGGAATCACGCGCGCCAGCGCCGTGGGGTCGAGCAGCACCGCAAACACGCGCTCAGGTGGCGCGGCGATGTCGACATGGCCACGCGCCTGCAGCGCCAGGCCGCCGGAGACAGCCGGTGCCGGTGCCGCGGCCATGGCGGCTGCCATCGCCGCGGGTGGCGCGGGTTCCTCGGCACCGATCAGCGCCAGCACGCGTGAAGGTGTCAGCGGCAGGCGGATGTCGGCCACGTCCTTGAGCGGGCGCAGCGCGTCGGCGAAGGCATTGGCGATGCACACCGGCGTGCTCATGTTGTTGCCTTCGCCGATGCCCTTGGCGCCCAGCGGCGTGTAGGGGCTGGGTGTCTGCAGGTGCACGATCACCGGGTCGGGCGCTTCGCAGGCGGTGGGCACCAGGTAGTCGGCGAAGGTGCCGCTCTGGAAACCGCCGTCGGCGCCGTAGCGGAACTCCTCCATCAGCGCCGCGCCCAGGCCCTGGGCGAAAGCGCCGCGGATCTGCCCGTCGGCCATGCCCGGGTGCAGGATGCGGCCGGCATCGTGGCCGGTGATGTAGCGGTCGACGGTGACGCGGCCGGTGGCGGGGTCGACGTCCAGGCCGCAGATGTCGAAGACGAAGCCGTAACAGGCACTGGTGTTGACGCGGTCCTGCGCGTCGGGGGCGGTCAGCGTCGGCGGGGTCCAGAAAGCGGTCTCGCGCAGGCCGGGCTCGACGCCCTGGGGCAGCAGCGCCGGGGCCCAGTGCGGGCCGGCCGCGAGCCGGCTGAAGGGCTGGGCCTGCGCCGGCCGGGCACGGTCGAAGACCTTGCCGCCGGCGAACACCACCGCCTCGGCCGCGCAGCCCAACTGCGCGGCGGCGATGCGCATCAGCTTGTCGCGCAGCCGCGTCGCTGCCAGGTGCACGGTGCCGGCCACGGCACCGGCAAAGCGGCTGCTGTAGTTGCCGGCAGCCACGCTCCAGGCGTCCTTCGCGGTGTCGAAGTCGACGCTCACGGCCACCTGCTCGGGCTGCAGCCCGAAGACGTCGGCCACCACCTGCGCGCACACGGTGATGTGGCCCTGCCCGGCCGGCGCCGAGGCGACGACGACGTTCAGGCCGCCGAGCAGGTCGATGCCGACGGTGGCGCTGGCGATGGCGCCGTTTTTCGGCCCGGCCTTGGCGCGCTGCTCGGCCGTCAGCACGGTGCTGATGTAGCCCATGTTCGACACCGAGGGCTCGACGATGGCCGCCACGCCGATGCCGTACAGCCGCCCGGCCGCGCGGGCCTGCGCCTGGCGCTGCTGCAGGCCTTCACGCAGCGCCGCGGCCTGCGCCAGTTCGGCCAGGAGCGCGTAGTCACCGGAATCGAGCACGGCGCCCGCTGCCGCGTGGTACGGGAACTGCGCGGCCTGCACAAAGTTGCGCTGGCGCAGGGCGATGGCGTCCATGCCCAGTTCGACGGCGATGCGGTCCATCAGCCGCTCCAGCGCGTAGTAGACCTGCGGCCCGCCGAAACCGCGCACCAGGCCGGTGGGGGTCTTGCTCGTCAGCACGACGCGGTTGCGCACGGCGATGTGCTTGATGTCGTAGGCCCCGCTCAGCGCACCGTGCATGCGGTAGAAGGTGGCCGGCTCGGGCGCACGCAGGTAGGCGCCGACGTCGTCGCGCTGGTCCCAGCGCAGCGCGGTGATGCGGCCGTCGGCCTGCACCGCGGCTTCGATATGCGTCAGCCGCGCGGTGGCCGAGGTCGCAGCGGCCAGGTGTTCGAGCCGATCCTCGACCCACTTCACCGGCGCGCCGCCGGCCTTCTTCGATGCCAGGCACATCAGCACCACGTAGGGCAGCACGGCCTGCTTCACCCCGAAGCTGCCGCCGCTGTCGCGCGGCAGCTTGTGGCGCAGCTTGTTGGCCGCCACGCCCAGCGCCAGCGCCATCACCGAATGCAGGCTGAACGGGCCCATGAAGTTGCTGGTGACTTCATAGCCCTCGCCGCCGGCCAGGCATTCGGCGATGACGACAGCGCCTTCGATGGGCGTGCAGCTGTTGCGCGGGTAGTGCACCGTCAGCGCGACGCGACGGTCTGCCGCGGCGAAGGCGGCGTCGGGGTCGCCATAGCAGAAGCTGCGGTCGCTGACGACGTTGCTGCCCACGGCCTCGTGCAGCAAGGCGGCGCCAGCATCGCAGGCGGCTTCGATGTCCACCACCGCCGGCAGGGCCTCGTAGTCGGCGCGCAGCAGGTCGAGCGCGTCTTCGGCGATGTAGCGGTCCTGCGCCACGACCACGGCCACCGGTTCGCCGGCGTACCGCACCTTGTCGACGGCCAGCACGTAGTGCTGCATGGGCACCTTCACGCCGACCACGAAGGGCTGCTGCCAGCGCAGCACGTCCTGTCCGGTCAGCACCGCATGCACGCCCGGCAGGGCCAGCGCCGCGGCCGTGTCCACCCCCAGCAGCCGGGCATGGGCATGCGGGCTGCGCAGCACCGCGGCGTACAGCGTGCCCGGCGTCGTGCCCAGGTCGTCGCCGAAGCGGCCGCGGCCGGTCAGCAACGCGGCGTCTTCATGGCGCGGTGCGGACTGGCCGAGGTGCGGCTTGGGCAGGGCCTGTTGCAGGCCCGGGTCGGTGTGCAAGAACGGTCTCCGGTGTGTCGATCTGCGGGGTGGCGCAGTCTCGACAGCACGGAGCTCGCGGCGTTAACGCGATCGTCCGGTGAAGATCCGGATCGTCTGGCGGCTAACCCAATCGTCTGACGACCTGCGTGCTGCATCGCAGCAGTTCCGACGATCCAAGGGCAAACCCGGAGCCTCTGGCAGGGCGGCCACGCGCCCGGCTCGGCGGCCGACACGCGCCCCGGTTCAGATCACCGGCGCGGGCGGTACGGCGTCGCTCTTGGGCGGCTCGAACAGGTTGACCACGCGCCGGTAGTCACTGGGCGTGATGCCCAGGTGCTGGCGGAAGAAGCGGGAAAAGTGGCCCGGCGCCGAAAAACCCAGGCCGTGGGCGACATCACCCACCGACGCCTGCGTCTGCGTCAGCCGCTGCACGGCGGCCTCGAAGCGCAGCACATTGGCGTAGACCAGGGGCGTGACCTGGGTGTCGCGCTGGAACAGCGCGAAGAAGTGCGCGCGCGACAGGCCGGCCTGTGCGGCCAGGCTGTCCATGTCGAGTTCGCGGCCCACGTCCTGGCGCATCAGCGTGATCGCCTGGCGGATGCGCGGGTCGGTGGCCACCGGTGGCTTGCTGCGCAGCAGGCTCACGAGGTCGCGCCAGCCCGAAAAGCCCTCGACCACCGAGATGATCAGGTTGAACAGCAATTGTTCCAGGCGACTGGGCGAAACCTCGTCGGCCCACCACAGCTCGAGCACGAATTCCTCGATGATCCTGCGCGTGGCCGCCGTCACGCGCACGCAGCTCTGCGGAAAGAAACGCGGGTGGCCCGACATCGCCAGCGAGCGCTGGATTTCGGCGAGCCAGTTCGGTTCGATATACAGCGCCAGGATCAGCGTGCGTTCACCTGGCGGCACCGGATGGGTGTAGGCATGGTGTTCCCAGGCGTTGACGAGCACGGCACTGTCGTTGGTCAGCGGCGCGGTTTCGCCGCGCACGCTGAAGGCGCTGTCGGCACCACCCGCCTTCAGGAGAATGTGGCAATGGTGGTGCGCGTGGCCCACCAGCGGCGCGCTCATGTCAAGCAGCGCGACGCGGCCGAAGCGGCCCTGGAAGATCTTGATGGCGTTGGACACGCGAAATCCGCGCAGCGCTAGACGGACGTGGCCGTTGCGGCCGGGCCGGTGGTCGTTCGATCGGGAAGGGCGGTCATGACCGGGGCTCCGTCGCGCCCCAAAACGGCGCACGCGGTCATGGTAGGCCAATGGCCTGCTGGGCCGCCACGGGATGATCCCTTGCGGGCCCGCCGACTGATCACTGCACCCTGCGCGGCAATAGCTCGCGACGCATCGCAGCCTCACATTGCGCATGAATGCTTCGCGGCACCGTACCGCACCGTCTGCTAGACCGTCAGCTTTCCGGCAACCTATCTGGGGATCTGAAGTTCTCCTTTGGGTCGATAGTGCCAGTTCGCGGCCGCTCAGACCGGTCGTTCGACCGCCGAAGAGACCGTTGCGTCGTGCGGCTGAACGATCACGAAGCCGGAGCGGTCATTGGACGAGCCGATCCACGCAAGGCTGCTTCCGGCCAGAGCAGCCGCGCAAGCGCCGAGCCTGAGCGGCTGCAATCAGTCTTGAGTGGGCATAGGTGTGGGCCGTTCTCCACTTCCGCGCAACTGACCAGCGGGACCGGGATCAGCACAGCGGACCGAATGGCTGTTCGTACAGGTTAGGGCGGGCCCGTTGCCCGGCGGACTGAGAGACACCAGCGCTGCCCCCGCTGTAGCGCTTGGCTCACAGCCCCGAACTCGACCGCCCATACCGGCGTCTTGATCCACCTCAACAAGCAGCCGCCCGCGGCTCCCCTCTAGTTCTTCAGAACTAGCCCCGCCGACCCCGACTACACCTTCTGCCGCAGCCCGCCAGTGCCGCTGGCGGATGGTGGGCCGGGCGCGCGAGGCTGACAGTGACGGCATTCCAGCCCGGAGCCCGTCATGGCCGCCGTCACCACCTCACCCTCGCCCAACGTTCCCTCGCGGAGCAGCAGCGCCACCACCTCTTCCAAGGCCTGGAGCGTGCTCATCGTCAGCACCCTGGCCTTCACCGTGTGCTTCATGGTGTGGATGATGTTTGGCGTCATCGGCATCCCACTGAAGAAGCAGCTGGGCCTGAACGCCACTGAGTTCGGCCTGCTCACGGCCACGCCGGTGCTCACGGGCTCGCTGATCCGCGTGCCGCTGGGCATCTGGACCGACCGCTACGGCGGCCGCATCGTGATGACGGTGCTGATGGCCATCACCGTGCCGCCGATCTTCCTCATGTCCTACGCCACGGCGTACTGGCACTTCCTGGTGATCGGCCTATTTGTCGGCCTGGCCGGCGGCTCCTTCAGCGTCGGCACGCCCTACGTCGCGCGCTGGTTCCCGAAGGAAAAGAAGGGCATGGCGATGGGCGTGTACGGCGCCGGCAACTCGGGCAGCGCCGTCAACAAGTTCGTCGCGCCGGCCATCATCGCCGCGCTGGGCTGGGCCGCCGTGCCGCAGGTGTACGCCGCGATCATGGCCCTCACCGTCGTCGTGTTCTGGCTCTTCAGCCACCACGACCCCAAGCACGTGGTGCCCAGCGACACCAAGCTGTCGGATCAGCTCAAGCTGCTCAAGGACCCCGCGGTGCTCAAGTACTGCCAGTACTACAGCATCGTCTTCGGCGGCTACGTGGCGCTGGCGCTGTGGATGGTGCAGTACTACGTCGGCGAGTTCGGGCTGCCCATCACCACCGCGGCGCTGCTGGCCGCGTGCTTCAGCCTGCCCGGCGGCGTGCTGCGCGCCATCGGCGGCGTGCTGTCCGACAAGTACGGCGCGCACAAGGTCACCTGGTGGGTGATGTGGGTGAGCTGGATCTGCCTGTTCCTGCTGAGCTACCCGCAGACGCAGTTCACGGTGCTCACCGTCAATGGCCCGAAGACCTTCGAGATCGGCCTGAACGTCGTCTGGTTCACCGTGCTGATGGCGGTGCTGGGCGTGGCCTGGGCCTTCGGCAAGGCCAGCGTCTTCAAGTACATCGGCGACGAGTACCCGAACAACATCGGCGCCGTCAGCGGCATCGTGGGCCTGGCCGGTGGCCTGGGCGGCTTCATCCTGCCCATCCTCTTCGGCGCGCTGATGGACCTCACCGGCATCCGCTCCAGCGCCTTCATGCTGATGTACGGCGTGGTCTGGGTGAGCCTGATCTGGATGTACTGGACCGAGGTGCGCCGCACCCCGGTGATGGGCCGCGACGCCCCCAAATTCAAGCTCGCGGACTGAACCCCGGTGCCGCGGCAGGAGAACACCATGACGACACGCACCGCCCCGGCGCCCGGCGCCGGCGCCGCCCCCGGCCGCAGCGCCGACATCGCCGACTGGCGACCCGAGGACGACGCCTTCTGGGCCAGCACGGGCAGCAGGGTGGCCTACCGCAACCTGTGGCTGTCCATTCCCGCCCTGCTCTGCGGCTTCGCCGTCTGGGGCATGTGGGGAATCATCACCGTGCAGATGCTCAACCTGGGCTTTCCGTTCACCCAGGCCGAGCTGTTCACGCTCACCGCTATCGCCGGCATCGCGGGTGCCACCATGCGCATCCCGGCGAGCTTCCTCATCCGCCTGGCCGGCGGCCGCAACACCATCTTCCTGACCACCGCGATGCTGCTGGCTCCGGCCATCGGCACCGGCATCGCGCTGCAGCACCCGGAGTGGCCGCTGTGGGTGTTCCAGCTGATGGCGCTGTGGAGCGGCGTGGGCGGCGGCAACTTCGCCAGCTCGATGAGCAACATCAGCACCTTCTTCCCGAAGCGGCTGCAGGGCACGGCGCTGGGGCTCAACGCGGGGCTGGGCAACTTCGGCGTCACGACCATGCAGATCGTCATCCCGCTGGTGATGACGCTGCCGCTGCTCGGCGCCTTCGGCGGCGAGCCCATGACACTGGTGAAGGACAGCGGCTGGATCTTCGGCAAGATCGCCGCCGGCACGCCGACGTGGATCCAGAACGCGGGCTTCGCCTGGGTGCTGTCGCTCGTACCGCTCTCCATCCTGTGCTGGTGGGGCATGAACAACCTGAAGACGGTGTCGCCCAACACAGGCTCTCCGATCACCGCCTTCGCGAAGATCACCTACCTCTACACGCTGGCCTTCGTGCCCGCGATCTTCATGCTCTGGCTCTACCTGCCGGCGCCCACCGGCCTGGGCGTGCTGAGCATGTGGGTGGCCATTCCGCTGGACATCGTGCTCGCACTGGCGGTGATGCGCCTGGCGGCCTTCGGCGAGATGAAGGAAGGCGTGAAGAAGCAGTTCGCGATCTTCCGCGACAAGCACACCTGGAGCCTGACGGCCCTGTACATCGTCACCTTCGGCTCCTTCATCGGCTTCTCGATGGCGCTGCCGCTGGCCATCACGGTGATCTTCGGCTTCCAGCACGTGCCGGGCGCCGATGGCGTGATGACGCACACGCTGAAGAACCCGAACGCCCCGTCGGCGCTGACCTACGCGTGGATCGGCCCCTTCGTGGGTGCGGCGGTGCGGCCGCTGGGCGGCTGGATCTCCGACAAGTTCGGCGGCTCCATCGTCACGCAGATCATCACCGTGCTCATGGCCGCCGGTGCGGTGGGCGTGGGCTACGTGATGAGCCTGGCCTACGCCTCGGCCACGCCGGAGCAGTACTTCCCGCTGTTCCTGGGGCTGTTCATGCTGCTGTTCTTCGCCAGCGGCATCGGCAACGGCAGCACCTTCCGCACCATCGGAGTCATCTTCGACCGCGCGCAGGCCGGCCCCGTGTTGGGCTGGACCTCGGCGGTGGCCGCCTACGGCGCCTTCGTGGCCCCGGTGCTGATCGGCCAGCAGATCAAGGCCGGCTCACCGCAGACCGCGTTCTACGGCTTCGCGGTGTTCTACGCGCTGTGCTTGGTCATCAACTGGTGGTTCTACCTGCGCGCGGGCGCGTACGTGAAGAACCCCTGAGCCCACGATTCCGCCACCCGTTCACGCCATGTCGGCCTCGCACCTGATCACGCACTGGAACCCGGAGGACGCCACGTTCTGGCGCCTCCAGGGACGTCGTGTGGCCGAGCGCAACCTGTGGCTGTCAACGCTGGCCCTGGTGCTGGCCTTCGGGGTGTGGATGCTGTGGTCGGTGGTGGTGGTGCACCTGCCGGCGGCGGGTTTTCGCTTCACCACCAACCAGCTGTTCTGGCTGACCGCGCTGCCCGCGCTCAGCGGGGCCACGCTGCGCGTGGTGTACGCCTTCGCCGTGCCCACCTTTGGCGGCCGGCGCTTCACGGCCCTGTCCACCGCCAGCCTTCTGCTGCCCACGCTGGGCCTGGCCTGGGCGGTGCAGGACGCTGCCACGCCCTACGAGGTGTTCGTGGCGCTGGCCCTGCTGGCCGGCCTGGGCGGCGGCCACTTCGCCAGCGCCATGGCCCACGTGAGCGCCTTCTTCCCGCGGCGTTCGCTGGGCTGGGCCCTGGGTGTGAGCGCCGGGCTTGGCCACCTGGGCGTGCCACTGGCGCAAGCGCTGGTGCCGGTGGTGGTGGGCACGGCGATGCTGGGCACCCTGGGCGGTGCGCCGCAGGCCGCGGCCGATGGCCACGCGCTGTGGCTGCAAAACGCCGGCTGGCTGTGGGTGCCGCTGATCGTGGCCTGCGCCGTGGGCTGCTGGTTCGGGCTCGACGACCTCGCCCCCGTGCGCGGCCGCTTCGGCGAGCAGGCCATCGTCATCGCGCGGCGCCACAACTGGCTGCTGAGCTGGCTGTACCTGGGCAGCTTCGGCAGCTTCATCGGCTGGGCCGCGGCGCTGCCGCTGCTGCTGCAAAGCCGCCTGCCCGGCGCGGACCCGCTGCTGTGGGTGTGGGCCGGCCCGCTGCTGGGCGCCGTGCTGCGGCCAGCGGGTGGGCTGCTGGCCGACCGCCTGGGCGCAGCCCGGGTCACCCTGCTCGCCTTCGTGGCACTGCTGACGGCCACGCTGGTGGCTCTGGTGGCCATCGGTCGGCCGGGCCAGGCGGTGTCGCTGCCGCTGTTCGCGCCCGCGGCCATGGTGCTGTTCGCTGCCGCCGGGATCGGCAGCAGCAGCGTCTTCAAGATGATCCCGTTGGCCTACGCCGAAGACCACCAGCAGCGCCTGCTGCGCGGCACGGAGAGCGCCGACCAGGCTGCGGCCCGCGCCCTGCGCGAGGCCGGCGCCACGCTGGGCTTTGCCAGCGCCGTGGGCGCCTACGGCGGCTTCGTGATCCCCAAGGCACTGGGAACAGCCATCGCCACGGGTTCGGGCCCGGCACCGGCGCTGCTGCTGTTCGCCTTCTTCTACCTGTCCTGCATCGCGGTCACGTGGTGGCACTACGGCCGCCCCTCGGCGGCCACGCCCTGCTGAGCGCCTCGATGCCCACCCCCTTGCCCGCGTTCACCTGAGGAACCTTCGCATGTCCCACTTTCTCGACCGCCTCACGCACTTCAAGCTGCCGCAGGAGGCCTTCTCGGGCGACCATGGCCGCACCACCGGCGAAGACCGCACCTGGGAAGACGCCTACCGCAACCGCTGGGCCCACGACAAGATCGTTCGCAGCACGCACGGCGTCAACTGCACGGGCAGCTGCAGCTGGAAGATCTACGTCAAGGGCGGCATCGTCACCTGGGAAACCCAGCAGACCGATTACCCGCGCACCCGCGCCGACCTGCCCAACCACGAGCCGCGCGGCTGCGCCCGCGGCGCCAGCTACAGCTGGTACCTCTACAGCGCCAACCGCGTGAAGTACCCCATGGTGCGCGGCCGCCTGCTCGAGGCCTGGCGCGCGGCGCTCAAGGTGAGCAAGACGCCGGTGGACGCCTGGGCACTGGTCGTGGAGAACGAAGCCACGCGCCGCGGCTACCAGAAGGTGCGCGGCATGGGCGGTTTCGTCCGCTCGAACTGGGACGAGGTCAACGAGCTCATTGCCGCGGCCAACGTCTACACGATCAAGAAGTACGGCCCCGACCGTGTGATCGGCTTCAGCCCCATTCCGGCCATGAGCATGGTGAGCTACGCCGCGGGCTCGAGGTATCTCTCGCTCATCGGCGGGGTCTGCATGAGCTTCTACGACTGGTACTGCGACCTGCCGCCGGCCAGCCCGCAGATCTGGGGCGAGCAGACCGACGTGCCCGAGAGCGCCGATTGGTACAACAGCACCTACATCATCGCCTGGGGCAGCAACGTGCCGCAGACGCGCACGCCCGACGCGCACTTCTTCACCGAGGTGCGCTACAAGGGCGCCAAGACGGTGGCCGTCACGCCCGACTACGCCGAGGTCAGCAAGCTCGCCGACCTGTGGCTGCACCCCAAGCAGGGCACCGACGCGGCGCTGGCCATGGCCATGGGCCATGTGGCGCTGAAGGAGTTCTTCTTCGACCGGCGCGCCGCCTACTTCGACGACTACGCGCGGCGCTACACCGACCTGCCGCTGCTGGTGCTGCTGGAGGAGAAGCGCCTGCCCGACGGCCGCACCGTGCTGGCACCGGGGCGCTACCTGCGGGCCAGCGACTTCAACGGCAAGCTCGGCCAGACCAACAACCCCGACTGGAAGACGGTCGCCTTCGACACCATCGGCAAGGCCGTGCTGCCCAATGGCTCCATCGGCTTCCGCTGGGGCGTCGAGGGCCGCGACGACGCTGGCAAGTGGAACCTCGAGGCCAAGGAGGCCCGCCACGACAGCGACGTGAAGCTCAAGCTCAGCGTGCTGGAAGACGGCGCGCAGGCGCACGAGGTCGTGGACGTGGCCTTCCCCTACTTCGCAGGCGCCGAGGTGCCGCACTTCACGCCCAGCCCGCAGGCCGGTGGCGAGCTCAACCAGGCCCGTGTCCCGGCCGTGCGCCTGCGCCTGGGCAAGGAAGGCGAGGAGCGCCACGCCCTGGTGGCCACGGTGTTCGACCTCCAGGCCGCGCAGTACGGCATCGACCGCGGCCTCGGCAGCGGTGCCAAGAGCTACGACGACGACGCCCCGTACACCCCCGCCTGGCAGGAGCGCATCACCGGCGTGCCGCGCGCCCAGGTGATCACCGTCGCCCGCGAGTTCGCGGCCAATGCCGAGAAGACGCAGGGCAAGTCGATGGTGATCATCGGCGCGGCGATGAACCACTGGTACCACGCCGACATGAACTACCGCGGTGTCATCAACCTGCTGATGATGTGCGGCTGCATCGGCCAGAGCGGCGGCGGCTGGGCGCACTACGTGGGCCAGGAAAAGCTGCGCCCGCAGACCGGCTGGGTGCCGCTGGCCTTTGCCACCGACTGGATCCGCCCGCCGCGGCAGCAGAACAGCACGAGCTTCTTCTACGCCCACACCGACCAGTGGCGCTACGAGAAGCTGGGCGTCGAGAGCATCCTGAGCCCGCTGTTCAAGACCGAGGCCGACAAGGGCAAGTTCGGCGGCAGCCTCATCGACTACAACGTGCGCGCCGAGCGCATGGGCTGGCTGCCCAGCGCGCCGCAGCTCAAGACCAACCCGCTGCAGGTGGTGAAGGACGCCGCCGCCGCCGGCCAGGACGCCAAGGACTACGCCGTGCGCGCGCTGCAGGACGGGCGGCTCGAGATGAGCTGCGAAGACCCCGACGCCCCGCAGAACTGGCCGCGAAACCTGTTCGTCTGGCGCAGCAACCTGCTGGGCAGCAGCGGCAAGGGCCACGAGTACTTCTGCAAGCACCTGCTGGGCACCGAGAACGGCGTGCAGGGCAAGGACCTGGGCCGCGACGACGCCAAGCCGCACGAGGTGAAGTGGCACGAGCACGCGCCCGAGGGCAAGCTGGACCTCGTGGTGACGCTGGACTTCCGCATGAGCACCACGTGCCTCTACAGCGACATCGTGCTGCCCACCGCCAGCTGGTACGAGAAGAACGACCTCAACACCAGCGACATGCACCCCTTCATCCACCCGCTGAGTGCCGCGGTGGACCCGGTGTGGCAGGCGCGCAGCGACTGGGAAATCTACAAGGGCTTCGCCAAGGCCTTCAGCGAGGTCTGCGTGGGCCACCTGGGCGTGGAGAAGGAACTGGTGCTGACGCCCATGCAGCACGACACGCCCGCAGAGCTGGCGCAGGGCTGGGACTTCAAGGAGTGGCGCAAGGGCGAGTGCGAGCTGATCCCCGGCAAGACCGCGCCGGTGATGACGGTGGTGGAGCGCGACTACCCCGGCGTCTTCAAGCGCTTCACCTCGCTCGGCCCCTTGATGAGCAAGGTGGGCAACGGCGGCAAGGGCATCGCCTGGAAGACCGAGGTCGAGGTCAAGCAGCTGGCTGAACTCAACGGCGTGGACGCCGAAGGCCGCCCGCGCATCGTCAGCGACATCGACGCCTGCGAGGTGATCCTGCAGCTGGCGCCCGAGACCAACGGCCACGTGGCGGTGAAGGCCTGGGAGGCCCTGGGCAAGATCACCGGCCGCGACCACACGCACCTGGCGGTGTACCGCGAAGACGAGAAGATCCGCTACCGCGACGTGCAGGCGCAGCCGCGCAAGATCATCAGCAGCCCCACGTGGAGCGGCATCGAGAGCGAGAAGGTCTCGTACAACGCCGGCTACACCAACGTGCACGAACTGATCCCCTGGCGCACCCTCACCGGCCGCCAGCAGTTCTACCAGGACCACCCCTGGATGGTGGCCTTCGGCGAGGGCTTCAGCAGCTACCGCCCGCCGGTGGACCTGAAGACCACGGCCGAGATGCTGGGCGCCAAGCCCAACGGGCAGAAGGAGGTGGTGCTGAACTTCATCACGCCGCACCAGAAGTGGGGCATCCACAGCACCTACAGCGACAACCTGATGATGCTGACGCTCAACCGTGGCGGCCCCGTCATCTGGCTCAGCGAGGACGACGCCAAGGCCGCCGGCATCGCCGACAACGACTGGGTCGAGCTGTTCAACGTGAACGGCGCGATCTCGGCGCGGGCGGTGGTCAGCCAGCGCGTCAAGCCGGGCATGACCATGATGTACCACGCCCAGGAAAAGATCATCAACGCGCCGGGCTCCGAGATCACGGGCGTGCGCGGCGGCATCCACAACTCGGTGACGCGCATCGTCACCAAGCCCACGCACATGATCGGCGGCTACGCGCAGTACAGCTACGGCTTCAACTACTACGGAACCATCGGCACCAACCGCGACGAGTTCGTGGTGGTGCGCAAGATGGCCAAGGTGGACTGGCTGGACACCCCGGCCGACGACCACCTTGCTGCCGTGTACCAGGCCCAGGGCGAGAACCCCTGAGCACGCCGACCGCCACGAACAAGGAGATCGCGATGAAAGTACGTGCACAGATCGGCATGGTGCTGAACCTGGACAAGTGCATCGGCTGCCACACCTGCAGCGTGACCTGCAAGAACGTCTGGACCAGCCGCCCCGGCGTCGAGTACGCCTGGTTCAACAACGTCGAGACCAAGCCCGGCATCGGCTACCCCAAGGAATGGGAGAACCAGACCAAGTGGAACGGCGGCTGGGTGCGCAAGCCCGACGGCAAGCTGCAGCCCAGGCAGGGCGGCAAGTGGCAATTGCTGATGAAGCTGTTCGCCAACCCCAACCTGCCCGAGATCGACGACTACTACGAGCCCTTCACCTTCGACTACGACCACCTGCAGTCGGCGCCCGAGATGAAGCACGCGCCCACGGCGCGGCCGCGCAGCCTGATCACGGGCCAGCGCATGGAGAAGATCGAATGGGGCCCGAACTGGGAGGAGATCCTGGGCGGCGAGTTCAGCAAGCGCAGCAAGGACGCCAACCTCGAGGGCTTCGAGGCGGCGCAGAAGGCCATGCTCGGCGAGTTCGAGAACACCTTCATGATGTACCTGCCGCGCCTGTGCGAGCACTGCCTGAACCCGGCCTGCGTGGCCAGCTGTCCCAGCGGCAGCATCTACAAGCGCGAGGAAGACGGCATCGTCCTCATCGACCAGG
>ERZ1066136.1225-NODE-1225-length-13884-cov-13.089016_pt1 | contig 13884 bp, 10 predicted proteins | sample MGYA00382783_ERZ1066136 | MGnify/ENA primary metagenome ERZ1066136 (study PRJEB33369, sample SAMEA5778366) | biofilm metagenome | biome: Industrial cooling water; feature: Water cooling tower basin; material: Biofilm | place: United Arab Emirates | collected... | reverse complement strand
CGCATCTCGGCGTCGTCTTCGAGGCCGGTGCCGCCGGCCGGGGCGGGCCGGGGCGGTGGCACGGGCGCGGGCGGCGGGGGCGGTTCGGCCACGGGCGGCGCGGCCAGGCCGGCGATCTCGGCCAGCTCGCCGCGCATGCGGGCGCGCGTGGCGGCGTCGTTGCCCTCGCGCAGACCGCGGTGGGCGGTGGCCAGCAGCTGGGCCAGCTCGCGCTGGTCGGCCGCGGTGGCGGCCTGGGCCAGGCGCTCGGCGTCGCGCGCCAGCTGGCCATCGGCCACGCCGGGGTCGGCCGCGGCGCGGGCCAGGCCTTGGACCTGGTCGACCAGCGGCGCCGCCGCCGTGTCGGGCGCGATGGCCATGGGCATCGTCGCCTCGTCGAGCCCGGCAAAGGCCGAGGCGCGCTCGGTGCGGCCCATCACCGCGGTGAGGCTGCCGGTGTCGGGGTCGAAGCGGAACAGGCTCTTCGCGAGCTGCGGCTGCACGCTGAGCATGTCGATCAGGAAGCTCAGCGCGCCGAGGTTGTCGGCCAGGCGGTCGAAGGTGCCGGCCTGGATGGCGCGCTGGGCGTCGACCTCGGTCTGCGCCAGCTCGTCGACCATGTCGCGCATGTGCAGCGCGGCCTGCGAGGCCTGGTCCATGCCCAGCACCGAGAGCACGCCGCGCATGGCGCCCAGCTGCGCCGGCACGGGGATCAGCACCGCGCGGTCGGCCGGGTTGCGGAAGTACTGGTCGATCTGCTTCTCGACCTCGGACAGGCTGGCGCGCAGCTCGGCCACGACGCTGCCCATGGTCTGGCGGTCGGAGACGCGGCGGTACAGCTCCTCCATCCAGATCTCGAGCGGCTGCGGCTCGGCCCCGGCGCGCACGGCGTCGATGCGGCCGGCCAGGTGGGCCAGGCGCTCGGGCAGGTTGGGCTGGTCGAGCTCGCCGTCCTCGAGCGACGCGTCGAGGAACAGGATGCCGGTGGCGACTTCCATGGCCAGCGCGGCCGGCGGCGGGTCGGCGGTGGCGACGAGCTGGGCCGACACGGCCTCGAGCGAGGCCGCGAGCACCTCGCCGGCCGGGAACAGCTTCTGCAGCGACTCGCCCACCAGGTGCATCTGGTCGGACAGCACCTGCAGGCGGTGCATCTCGCCGCCGGCCACGGCCGACCAGGCATCCTTGGCGGCGTTGACGCGCTTGCGCGCCTGCACCAGCAGGGCGGGGTCGAAGCGGCCGAGGCGCGAGTGCTCGTAGTCGGCCAGGGCGGCACCGGCCTCGGCGTCCAGGCGCCAGGCCTGGCGCACCGCGGCCAGGCGCGGCGCGGCGCGGGTGCCGGCCTCGGGGGCGCGGGCGCGGGCGCAGAAGAAGAGCAGGTCCTGGGCGAGGCGGTCCGAGGGCGCCACGGCGCCGGGGCCGCCCTTGGCGCTGGCGCGCAGCTGGGCCAGCAGGCGCGAGGCCAGGCGCTTGGCGTAGACGTCGGCGCCCAGCAGGCCCGCGGCCTGGGCCTCGAACACCGCCGCGGCCAGCTGCCACAGCGTGCCTTCCTGGGCGCGGCCCAGGCCCCGGGCGCCGGCGGCCAGATCGGCGCAGAGGTCGCTCATGCGCGCCGCGGCCGGGCCGGGGTCGCGCATCAGCGCCAGCACCTCGGCCTCCATGAGGCCGCGCGCCTCGTCGTCGGCGTTGCGCGGCTGGGCCGAGCTGTCGTGCGGCAGCTCGCGCCACTGCCAGTCGGCCTGCCAGAGGTCGGCCGGGTGGATGCGGTCGGCCCCGGCGAGCTGCAGCGCGTCGCGGTACTGCGGGAACAGCATCAGCGGGCTGACGCTCTTGCGCGCCAGCAGGCGCGCGAGGTAGTCGAGCAGGCCGAAGGACACGCGCTCGACGACGTCCACCGCCTTGGCGTCGATGAGCGCCGGCTTGGCCACCAGGCGCTGCACGGCGCTCTCGGCGGCGCGCAGCACGGTGGCCACGGCGGGCAGGCCCACGAGCTCGAGCGCCCCCACGCCCTGGTGCAGCTGCGTGCGCGCCTGGCGCAGCACGCTGGCGTCGGCGGCGTCGAGGTCGCCACCGGCGGCGGCCTCGGCGTCCTTCAGGTAGCGGCGCAGCGCCTTGGTGGCGTTCTCGAGCGAACGCCGCAGCTCGCCGTGCACCCAGGCCAGCGCGCTGAGGTCGTCGCCCGGCATCGCGTCGAGGTCGACGGGGCCGGAGTCTTGGGTGTCACGCATGGGCAGCGGGTGGCGGTGGCTGGGGGGTCCGCGCGATCAGGCGATCTTGAAGCGCGCGATGGTGTTCTTGAGTTCGTCGGCCGTGCGGGCGAGCTCACGAACCATCTGCGCCGTGGAGCGCGTGCCCTCGGAGGTCTGCTCGGTCACCGCGAAGATGTGCTGGATGTTGGCGGCCACCTCGTTGGCCTGCTTGGCTTCCTTCAGGGCCTCCTGCGAGATGCGCTGGATCAGCTCGGCCAGTTCGCGCGTCACGCGGTCGATGTCGCCGAGGGCCGCGCCGGCGGCGTCGGACAGCCGCGCCCCCTCGACCACGCCCTGCGTGCTGCGCTCCATGGCGCCCACGGCGTCCTGGGTGTCGGTCTGAATGGTGCGCACGATGGCCGCGATCTGGCGCGTGGCGTCGGCCGAGCGTTCGGCCAGCCGCTGCACTTCCTCGGCCACCACGCTGAAGCCGCGGCCGGCTTCACCCGCGCTCGCCGCCTGGATGGCGGCGTTCAGGGCCAGCACGTTCGTCTGCTCCGTGATGTCCGAGATCAGCTCGGTGATCTCGCCGATCTCCTGCGAGCTCTCGCCCAGGCGCTTGATGCGCTTGGAGGTTTCCTGGATCTGGTCGCGGATGGAGTTCATGCCGCCGATGGCGTTCTGCACCGCGGCCAGGCCCGACTCGGCGGCCTGCAGCGACTGGCGCGCCACCGCGGCGGTCTCCTGCGCCTGCGCCGACACGTCGTTGATGCGCTCGGCCATCTGCAGCACCTCGTCGCCGGTCTCGCGGATCTCGCGCAGCTGCTCGGTCGAGGCGCCCAGCAGCTCGATCGAGTTCTCCTCGACCTTGGCGGTGGTCTCGGTCACGCGGCCCACCGTGGTCTGCACCTGCTCCACCAGGGTGCGCAGCTCCTCCACGGTGTAGTTCACCGAGTCGGCGATGGCGCCCGTGATGTCCTCCGTGACGGTGGCCTGCTGCGTGAGGTCGCCCTCGGCCACCGCCTGCAGTTCGTTCATGAGCCGCAGAATGGCCGCCTGGTTGGCGTCGTTCACGCGCTTGGCTTCCTGCTCCTGGCGCTCGGCCTCCTGGCGCTGCGTGTCGGCGGCGCGGGCGCGGGCGGTCTGGTCGATCACGAACAGGCGCAGCAGGCCGAAGGCACCGGCGCCCAGCGCCGCCAGGCCCAGCAGGCCCAGCAGCAGGCGCCAGCCGCCCAGGCCGCCGCTGCCGGCCAGGCCCTGCTGCAGCGTGTCCAGGCCCAGGCGCAGCGGCTCGGAGTCGGCCACGATGGCGCCCTGCGCCTCGCGCGCGGCCACCAGGCCCTGCAGGTTGGACAGGATGGCCGCGGCCTCGGTGCGCGTCTTCTCGTACTGGGCCAGCAGCTGCTGCAGGCGCTCGCGCGTCTGCGCGTCGCGCGTGCCGGGCAGGCGCAGCTCGGGGTTGCCCTGGATCACGCCCTCGGCGATCTCCTTGAAGGAGTTGAGGTCCTTGCCGAGCAGGAACACCGCCTCGGCACTGACACCCTCGGTCGTGAGGAACTCGTTGGCGCTCTTGCCGATGCGCTGCGTGAGCATCACCAGCTGGCCCACGGCCGAGAGCTCGGCCGCCGAGGCGCCGCTCTGCAGCTTGAGTGCGCTCACGGTCTCGGCGGTTTCCAGCAGGTCACCGCTCTGGCGGTTGATGGCGCGCAGCGCGCTGCCCACCTGCGTCAGGGTCTGCTGCTGCGTCAGCACGATGGCGGCGTTGCGCTCGGCGCGCTCGGCCAGCGGCAGCAGCGCCGCGACCTGCTCCTGCAGGCCGCCGGGCGCGGCGGCGACGTCGCCGTCGCCGGTGGACAGGCTGCGCACGGTCCGGGTCAGGATGTCGACCGACTCGCGCACCTCGGGGAAGGCCGCCGCGCTGCCGACCACGGCCTGCGACACCGACTTGGCCAGGCGCTGCGACTGCGTGGTGGCCTGGCCGGCGGCAGCCACCTGGCTGGAGCTGCGGTTGGCGGAGGTGATGGCGAACAGCGCCGCCAGCAGCAGCGCCGCGAGGCCGCCACCGAAGAGGATGACCATGGCGCGCTGCTGGCGCTCCAGCGGCCAGGCGCCGACCACGGGCAGGCCGGTGTTGAAGCCCTCGGCCTCGTCGGCGCTGGCCGCGACGCGCGTCTCGCCGAACTCGGCCGCCAGCTCGGAGGGCGCGGCCTCGCTGATGATGGAGTTGCCGTCGCTGTCGACGCGGCTGTCGGTGCGGCTGGGCTCACCCGAGGTGATGGTGCTCTGGCCCAGGCGGACCGTCACCTCGCCCGGCGCGGGCGGCGACAGCTCGTCGAACGGCGCCGAGGGCACCGGGATGTCGGCCTCGGGCTTGGCGCGGCCGGCACCCTTGATGCGATCCAGAAAGCTCATGGCGTCCTCTTCAGGTCTCTTAGGCGGTCGTGGTGGGCGGCCAGGGCCCGGTGCAGCTGCGATCAGGCGGTCGCGGCGCTCATGCCGCGATGGCCAGGAACAGTTCGTGGCGGGCCAGCGCCGCGAGGTCGATCTCTTGCCAGACGCGGCCGTCGGCGTCGCGCCAGCGGCCGCCGGCGGCGAACGCGGGGCGCGGCGGGCCGTCGGCCGGCTCGGGGGTGTCGGGTTGCAGCTGCTGGCGGTTGCGCAGGCCCGCGAGGCGGTCGATCAGCACCGCGCAGTGCGAGCCCAGGCTCGGGTTGAAGGCGAGCAGGCGGGCCTGCTCGCGCAGCGCGTCGGGCGCCAGCGGCGCGCGCAGGCCCAGGAAGGCCGCGAGGTCGACCACGCCGTGCAGGCCGCCGCGCAGGTTGGCCACGCCCAGGAACCAGGGCTGGGTGTGCGGCACCGGCAGCAGCGCGCCGGCGGGGAAGATCTCGCCGGCGGTGGCCAGCGGCAGCAGCAGGCCGGCGCCGGCGCATTCCACGGCCAGCCACGACGCGGCGCGGGTCTCGGTGCGCGCGGCCTGCAGCCGCTCGGCGAGCCGGCTCTGCAGTTCGCGAAGGGCTTCGCGTTTGGCCATCGGCGGCTTAGTCGAAGGCCTTGATCTTGGCGATCAGCTCGTCGGCGTTGACGGGCTTGACGATGTAGTCGCGCGCGCCCTGGCGCATGCCCCAGACCTTGTCGGTCTCCTGGTTCTTGCTGGTGCACATGATCACGGGCACGCCCGCGAAGCGCGGGTCGCGCGTGATGCTGCGCGTGAGCTGGAAGCCGTTCTGGCCGGGCATGACCACGTCCATGAGGATGAGGTCGGGCTTCTCCTCCTCGAGCCGGCGCATGGCCTCCTCGCCGTTCTCGGCGGTGCGCACGGTGTAGCCGCGCTTGCCGAGGATGTCCGAGAGGTGGAACAGCTCGGTCTTGGAGTCGTCGACGATGAGGATCTTCTGGATGGCCATCGCGTGTGCGTTCCGGCTGGGTGTGGGGATCAGGCCGCGGCGCGGCGGTGGGCGCCCACGGCCTTGAGCAGCTGCTCCTTGGTGAAGGGCTTGGTCAGGTAGTCCTCGGAGCCGACCATGCGGCCGCGGGCTTTGTCGAACAGGCCGTCCTTGCTGGACAGCATGATCACCGGCACGTGGGCGAAGCGCGGGTTGCGCTTGATGATGGCGCAGGTCTGGTAGCCATCGAGCCGCGGCATGAGGATGTCGCAGAAGATGAGGTCGGGCGCGTGGTCGTTGACCTTGGCCAGCGCGTCGAAGCCGTCCTCGGCGAGCACGACCTCGTGCCCCCCCTGGCGCAGGAAGATCTCGGCGCTGCGCCGGATGGTGTTGCTGTCGTCGATGACCAGCACCCGCGCGCCGGCGGGTGCAGCGGCCGCTGCTGCGCCCGCGTCGGGCCCTTGCATGTCCAAGCGCCGTCCTCCTCGTCGAGCCCTTGCGCGCCGTGCTGCAACGCCGGCGCGCGGCGGATCAGATCTGCACCATCTCGAAGTCTTCCTTGCGGGCACCACACTCCGGGCAGGTCCAGTTCATGGACACATCGGCCCAGGCCGTGCCGGGGGGGATGCCGTGCTCCGGATCGCCGTCGGCCTCGTTGTAGATCCAGCCGCAGATCAGGCACATCCAGGTACGCGGTTCGCTCACGATGGCTCGGTCACCTCACTACAATGGAGGATCATTGTAGCCACGCACATCCGGCAAAAAGCGTGGATTTGTGAGGGCCTGCAGCCCGTTCTTCAGAGTTTGCTGGAGGTTCGGGCCGGTGCCAACCAGCGCCGTGCCCCGCCCCCGCGCCCGGCCCGACGGGCCGGCTTCCACCCCCTCCAAGCCCACCCGACATGAGCCCCGTCCCCCACCCGCCCGAGGGCCTCGACGGCCCCGCGGGCGCCGCCGTCGAGCCGCCCGCCCCCGCCGCGGTGATGTGCTTCAACGCCAGCGAGCCCAGCGGCGCCGGCGGCGTGGCCGGCGACGTCGCCACGGCCGCGGCCATGGGCGCGCACGCGCTGCCCATCGTCACGAGCATCGTGATGCGCGACACCGCCGACATCTTTGACCAGCACGACATCGACGCCGATGTCGTGGTCGAGCAGGCGCGCACCATCCTCGAGGACATCACCATCGCCGCCTGGAAGGTGGGCTTCCTGGGCAGCGCCGACAACGTGAGCGCCGTGGCCGAGGTGCTGTCCGACTACACCGACATCCCGCTGGTCACCCACCTGCCCAACCTGGGCTGGATGGACGAGGACCAGCTCCAGCCCTACCTCGACGCCTTCCGCGAGCTCATCCTGCCCGCCACCGAGGTGCTGGTGGGCAACCACAAGACGCTGCAGGACTTCCTGCTGCCCGAGTGGGACAGCGAGCGCCCGCCGTCGGCGCGCGAGCTGGCCGTGGCCGCGGCCGAGCACGGCACGCGCTACGTGCTCGTCACGGGCGTGGCGCTGCCGTCCAAGGGCGCCGAGCAGTACATCGACAACGTGCTGGCCTCGTCGCAGGGCGCGCTGGCTGGCGAGAAGTTCGAGCGCTTCGAGACCAGCTTCGTGGGCGCCGGCGACACGCTCAGCGCCGCGCTGGCCGCGCTGCTGGCCACGGGTGCGGAGCTGCAGGCCGCGGTGTCGGAGGCGCTGAACTTCCTCGACCAGTCGCTCGACGCCGGCTTCCGCCCCGGCATGGGCCATGTCGTGCCCGACCGCTTCTTCTGGGCGCTGCCGCCGCCCGAGGGCGAGGAAGGCGACGAAGGCCCCGAGGGCGCCCCGGCCGCGAACGACGACGAACCCGAGCCCGAGGCGCCGCCGCCCAAGGCCCCGCCGCGCCGCGTGCACTGAAGCCGCGCGCGCCCCCACCGAACCCCTTGCCCCAGCCGTACCCCATGCCCCAGACCAACCAGGCCCTGTTCGAGCGCGCGCAGCGCGTCATCCCCGGCGGCGTCAACTCGCCGGTGCGCGCCTTCCGCGCCGTGGGCGGCACGCCGCGCTTCATCACGCGCGCCGAGGGGCCGTTCATCGTGGATGCCGAGGGCCGGCGCTACATCGACTACATCGGCTCCTGGGGGCCGATGATCCTGGGCCACGGCCACCCGGCCGTGCTCGAGGCGGTGCAGAAGGCCGCGCTCGACGGCTTCAGCTTCGGCGCACCCACCGAGCGCGAGATCGAGCTCGCCGAGGCCATCATCGGACACCTGGGCGCCGCCAGCGGCGTGGAGCAGGTGCGCCTGGTCTCCAGCGGCACCGAGGCCGGCATGAGCGCGCTGCGCCTGGCGCGCGGCGCCACGGGCCGCAACCTCATCGTCAAGTTCGAGGGCTGCTACCACGGCCACGCCGACGCGCTGCTGGTCAAGGCCGGCTCGGGCCTGGCGACCTTCGGCTTCCCCACCAGCGCGGGCGTGCCCGAAGACGTGGTCAAGCACACGCTGGTGCTGGAGTACAACAACCTCGAGCAGCTCGAGGCGGCCTTCGCGGCCCAGGGCGACCAGATCGCCTGCGTCATGCTCGAGGCCATCGCCGGCAACATGAACTTCGTGCGCGCGAGCCTGCCCTTCATGCAGCGGCTGCGCGAGCTGTGCACGAAGCACGGCGCGATGCTGGTGTTCGACGAGGTGATGACGGGCTTCCGCGTCGGCCCGCGCGGCGCCTGGGGCGTGTACGCGGCGCTGATGCCGGGCTTCCGGCCCGACCTCTTCGTGTTCGGCAAGGTCATCGGCGGCGGCATGCCGTTGGCGGCCTTTGGCGGCAGCCGCGAGGTCATGGCCAAGCTGGCGCCGCTGGGCCCGGTGTACCAGGCCGGCACGCTGAGCGGCAACCCCGTGGCCACCGCCTGCGGGCTGGCGACGCTGCGCGAGATTTCGCGCCCCGGCTTCTTCGAGGCCCTGGGCGCGAGCACGCGCGCGCTGGTGAACGGCCTGAAGGCCGCGGCCGACGCCGCCGGCGTGCCCTTCGTGGTGGACAGCGAGGGCGGCATGTTCGGCTTCTTCTTCGCCGACCGCCTGCCGCAGAACTACGGCGTCGTCATGGCCACCGACAAGGAGCGCTTCAACCGCTTCTTCCACGCCATGCTCGACCGCGGCGTGTACCTGGCGCCGGCGCTGTACGAGGCCGGCTTCGTGAGCGCGGCGCACACGCCGGCCGAGATCGAGGCCACGGTGGCCGCGGCGCGCGAGGCCTTCGCCGCGCTCTGAGCGCGGCCCGCCGTCACACGGGCGAGGAGCGCAGGCCGTAGGCCTTGCCGCCCACGAACACGTACTCGGCGCGCAGGATGGCGTCGCCCTTCTCACCCGCGAAGGTGAAGCCGAGCACGGCCACGCGGTCGCCGGACTTGATCTCGGGCACCTGCCAGGCGCCCATGCGCGACAGCGGCGCGAGCTCGACGTCCCAGACGCGGTCCTTGCGCGTGGGCAGCTGCGCGGCGCGCAGCAGCGCGGCGCCGTCCACCGGCGCGCTCTGCGGCGGCAGGCTGCGCGTCGCCAGGTCGGCGGGCAGCTTCGCATCGGCCGGCAGCTCGAGCTTGAGCTCGGCGTGCGGGTTGCGCCAGCGCACGTCGCGCGCCGTGCCTTCCAGGTAGATGGGGCGGTTCTGGTCGAAGCTGCTCCAGCCATGGTGGGCCCAGGCGGGCAGCGACAGCAGCACGGGCGCGGCGGCCAGGACGTGTCGGCGGTGCATGAGGTTCTCCCTTCAGACGTAGGCGATCCAGCGGCCGCTGATGATGGCCGCCAGCCAAAGACCCAGCGACAGCACGGTCTGCGCGCGCGCCAGGGCGTCGGCGCGCTGCAGGCCGCCGCGCGCATGGAAGGCCGCGGCGTTGGTGCCGACCGCCATCAGCAGCCCGAGCTTGATGAGGAAGGCGCGGTTGCTGAGCATCTCGGCCGGGTGGGCCGCGAACATCAGCAGCCCGCTGGCCGCCGCGAGGCCGAAGCCCGCCACCGACAGCGACAGCGACAACCGCGCCAGCGCGCCGATGGGCAGCTCGCGGCCCAGGCCCCACACGCGCAGCTCCAGCAGCACGAGGTTGCCCAGCAGCAGCGCGATGCCCACGATGTGGACCACCTCCAGCGCCGGGTAGGCGATGGGGTGCTCGGCGATCCAGGGCAGGCCCTGGAGCCCTTGCAGCAGCGGTGCTTCGAACATGGGCGCACGCTAGCAGAGGGCGGCTGCACCCCGCTCCTAGAATGCCTTGCATGCACATCCATGTCCTCGGCATCTGCGGCACCTTCATGGGGGGCCTGGCCGCGCTGGCGCGCGAAGCTGGCCACCGCGTGACGGGCTGCGACGCCGCCGTCTACCCGCCCATGAGCGACCAGCTGCGCGCCCTGGGCATCGACCTCATCGAAGGCTATGACGCCGAGCAGCTGGCGCTCAAGCCTGACGTCTTCGTCGTCGGCAACGTGGTCAAGCGCGGCATGCCGCTGATGGAAGCCCTCCTCGACGCCGGGGCGCGCTACACCAGCGGCCCGCAGTGGCTGGCCGAGCAGGTGCTGCACGGCCGCCACGTGCTGGCCGTGGCCGGCACGCACGGCAAGACCACGACCACCTCGATGCTGGCCTGGATCCTCGACCAGGCCCTGCCGCCCGGCCGCAAGCCGGGCTTCCTGGTCGGCGGCGTGCCGCTCAACTTCGGCGTCAGCGCGCGCTTGGGCGACGCCGGCGCGCCCTTCGTCATCGAGGCCGACGAGTACGACACCGCGCTCTTCGACAAGCGCAGCAAGTTCGTGCACTACCGGCCGCGCACCGCCGTGCTCAACAACCTCGAGCACGACCACGCCGACATCTTCCCCGACCTCGCCGCCATCGAGACGCAGTTCCACCACCTCGTGCGCACCATGCCCTCGCAGGGTCGCGTGGTCTTGAACGCGCGCGACGAGGCCCTGGCCCGCGTGCTGGCGCGCGGCTGCTGGAGCGAGGTGCAGCGCTTCGGCACCCGGCGCGAGGAACCCGGCGGCCTGTGCGCGCGCGGCGAGCCCGGCAGCTTCGACGTGCTGCGCGGCAGCCTCAAGCTCGGGCACGTGGCCTGGGAGCTGATGGGCGAGCACAACCAGATGAACGCGCTGGCCGCCATCGGTGCCGCCGAACACGTGGGGGTGGCACCGGCCGAGGCCTGCCAGGCGCTGGCCAGCTTCCGCAACGTGCGGCGCCGGCTCGAGCTGCGCGGCGAAGCCGCGGGCGTGAAGGTCTACGACGACTTCGCCCACCACCCCACGGCCATGCGCACCACGCTCGACGGCCTGCGCCGCAAGGTGGGCCTGTCCGCGCGCATCCTGGCCGTGTTCGAGCCGCGCAGCAACACCATGAAGCTGGGCACCATGAAGGCGCAGCTGCCCTGGTCACTGGAGGACGCCGACCTGGCGTTCTGCCTGCAGGGCGACTACGGCTGGAGCGCGCGCGAGGCGCTGCTGCCCATGGGCGAGCGGGCCTTCGTGGCCGACGACGTGGACACGCTCGTGGGTCTGCTGGCGACGCACGCGCGCGCCGGCGACCACGTGCTGTGCATGAGCAACGGCGGCTTCGGCGGCGTGCACGGCAAGCTGCTGGCGGCACTCGCCGCGCGCTGAGCCGCCGCGCGCGGCGCCAAGAAAAACGGGCGGTGCCTCGCGGCACCGCCCGTTGTCCTTCAGCCCCGCCTCAGCTGCGCGAGATCGTCGCGCGCAGGGCCTCGGTCAGCGTGGTCAGGGCCTCGTCGAGGTGGGCCTTGTTCTCCACGCTCAGGCCGCGGCGGGCGGCCGCGGTGCGCAGGTCGGCCTGCAGGCGCAGCGCCTGGAAGCGCGCCAGCGCGTACGCATCCGCCGGCAGCGCGCCACCGGGGCGCGTGAGCAGGCCCTGCAGGCGCGAGAGGTGCGCGCGCTGCAGGCTGCGGCGCATGGGCTCGATCTCCTGGCCGCTCTTGAGCTCGCTCCACACGGCCGACTGCAGCGTGGTGTAGAGCTCGTTGAGCGAGATCAGGTCCTTGCGCTGCGCCGCCGGCACCAGGTTGGGCAGGTCGAGCAGGCGGCGCGCCACGCCGGCCGAGAGCAGGCGGTCCAGGCTCTGCGTCTGCAGCGCCAGCACGGTGCCGGGGATGTCGGCCGGGCCCTGGCGGTTCCACTCGATGTAGTCGGGCTGCAGGCTGCTCAGGAACTCGGGCTTGAAGCGGAAGCTGTCGACCTGGAACAGCGCGTCGGACACGAACTTCAGCGCCTCGCGCTGGCGCGCCGGCTCCACCGGGCGGAAGGCGGGGCGCGAGTCGGGCCGGCCCTGCGGGTCGCGCTCGGCGTACAGGCCGCCCACGTACTTGGTGGCGTCCACCGGCGCGCTGCGCAGCTGGCGGAAGCCCGCCAGCAGGCTGCGGCGCAGGCGGTTGACGTCGTCACCGGCCTGCGGGCCGCGGTTCTGCACGCGCGCCCAGAGCTCGCGCGACAGCTGCAGCCGGCGCTGGTAGTAGGCCAGCGGGTCGTCGCCCAGGTCGAACAGGTTGACGCGCGGGTCGTAGCCGCCGATGTCGCCGAAGCCGGCGTCGGCGTCGTCGGCAAAGGCGATCAGCGGGTCGGTGCGCTGGCGGCTGGCGATCTTGTCGAGCTCGGCGGCCTCGGCCTTGGCATCGAGCTTGGGGTCCAGCGGCTTGTAGCCGTACTCGATGGCGAACAGGTCGTAGGCGCCCAGGCCGTTCATGTTGAACTGGCCCTTGGGCTCGCCGTCCAGCGGCAGGTTGAAGGCGTTGTAGTCCATCACCGAGTTGGAGATGGCGTTCTTCTCGGTGAAGGCCTTGTCGCGCAGCTGCTGCCGCGTGACGGTGGTGGAGCTGATGAAGTTGTGGCGCAGGCCCAGCGTGTGGCCCACCTCGTGCACGATGACGTCCTTGACGTAGGCCTGCACGAAGGCCTCGGCCTCGGGGCTCTCGGGGTCGAGGTCGCCGCGGGCCTCGAGCAGGTCCATCGCGAAGTGCAGCTCGTTCACGGCCTGCATGGCGTAGCCGCAGGCCTGCGGCGCGCCGTCGCGCGCGGCCAGGCCCTGCTGCCACAGCGTCGACAGCGCACCGCGCCAGCCGGGCGCGCCCGGGGTGGGCGGCGCCGCAAAGCCCTGCACCGGCGCGTGCGAGAAGGCGCCGGCGCCGTCGTGCAGCGGCATCAGGTCTTCGCGGATCTGCCGGCGCGCGCCGCGGCCGAAGACGTCGGACATGCGGATGTCGGCGTCGAGGATCTCGCCGGTGCGCGGGTCGGAATGGCTCGGGCCCTGGGCAAAGCCCACGTCGGCGCCGGTGAACCAGCGCACCGAGGCGTGGCCGGCCTCCATGAGCGAGAAGTTCGCGTCATCGGGCTGCTGCTTCGCGACGATGGCGTTCTTGAAGCCGATGCGCTCGAAGGCCTTGTTCCACTCCAGGATGCCCTCCTCCACGGCCTTGCGGTAGCGCTTGGGCGTGTTCTTGTCCATCCAGAACGTGATCGGGCGCACCGGCTCGCTCATCGCGGCCGTGGGGTCCTTCTTCTCGAGGCGCCAGCGGTTGATGTGGTGGACGCGCGTGTTCGGCTTGAGGTCGTCCGACAGGTCGGTGAAGCTGTCGGTGAAGTAGCCCACGCGCGGGTCGGCGGCGCGGGGCTTCATGGGCTCGGCCGGCAGCTCGCGGAAGTTGTAGACGAAGCCCACGAACAGGCTGCGCGGGTCGGGCGTGGTCTGCGGCGGCGGCGGCGTCAGCGGCCGCGGCGCACCCGGCGGCAGCAGCGGCGGCGCGGCGATGCGCGGCACGCTGTAGTGCACCTGGCCGCCCAGCGTGGTGAGCCCGGGCTCGGCGCGCGCGGCGTCGAAGAAGCTGTTGGCGCGGTCGGGCGCGAACGGCAGGCGGAAGGCCAGCTCCAGGAAGGTGCTGTAGCCGGCGAGGTCGCCCAGCAGGAAGCCGGCGTCGATGAGCACGCTCTTGCGCTCCGGGTGCTCGGCGCTGGCCGCGGCGGCCGAGCCCACGAGGCTGTCGGAGAAGCTCTCGCGCACCACGGTCTGGTTGCCGGTGTCGCCCTGGGCGCGGAAGTCGGTGTTCATGGCCACCAGCTGGACCTGGTTGCCCACCTTGCGGAACTGCGCCATCCAGGCCGGGCCCATGGCGCCGGCGTAGAGGCCGCGCTCGCCGATGGCGTTCTTGACGTTCACGGACAGCAGGAAGGGCTTGCCCAGGCGCTCGGGCGTGATCTCGAGCCAGACCTTCTCGTCCTTGCGCCAGATCGGCACGAAGCCGTCCTCGCGCTTGGCGTCCTTGATCACTTCGGCGAAGGGGCGCGGCGCGCTAGGGTCGGGCCGCGCGCCGGCGGCTGCGGGCGCTGCACCGGG
>ERZ1066136.1222-NODE-1222-length-13904-cov-5.820131_pt1 | contig 13904 bp, 12 predicted proteins | sample MGYA00382783_ERZ1066136 | MGnify/ENA primary metagenome ERZ1066136 (study PRJEB33369, sample SAMEA5778366) | biofilm metagenome | biome: Industrial cooling water; feature: Water cooling tower basin; material: Biofilm | place: United Arab Emirates | collected... | reverse complement strand
TTGTAGCGCAGCGCATTGGCCGGAGGCTCGTCCATCGCAACCGTCTCGCTTGCATGGCGCACCACCAGTCGCGCGCTTTCGGTGGCGCCGGCGCGCTGCAGCGTCTGACGCAGGATGTCCTCCTGGCCGACGAGGATCATCACGACATCCGGATGGGCACCGGCGAAGGCGACCGCAGCCGGCACGGTGACCGACGGACCGTGATCCCCTCCCATGCAATCGATGGCGATTCGGACGCTCACGTCCCTAGGATGAGACCTGGTTGTCGTGGAATTCGGCGGTCCGGCGGGCGCCGCGAAGGCCGGTCACGACCGGCACGTACCGGGAGACACGGGGTGGATTCCCGGCCGGCGCGACTGGCCGGCGGGCACGCACCCCGCCATAGAGGGCATGCAGATCAGTCGGACTTCGTCTTGAGCACTTTGCGGCCACGGTAGTAGCCGCTGGGGCTGATGTGGTGACGCAGGTGCGTCTCACCCGTGGTGGGCTCGACCGCCAGGGGCGGGTTGGTCAGGAAGTCGTGGGAGCGGTGCATCCCGCGCTTCGACGGGGACTTCTTGTTCTGCTGGACTGCCATGTCATTCTCCTTCGCGTCCGCCAGGACGCCAATCAATGCAATTCGGGTCCGGAGTCCTGCGTGCCGGCGGGCGCCTCGCACCCGCCCGGCGGATGCCGCGGTGCCATGGGCAGCGCAAGCAGGATCTCCTCTTCCACCAGGTCCAGGGGGGCAACCCCTTCCTCCCGGGGGAGATAATCCACATCGTCGTCTTCGTCCTGCACCTGCGCCAGCCCGGCGGCCGGCAGAAACACCAGGGTCCGCTCCGAGTGCAGGTCGATCTCCACTTCGCCGAGGCAGCGCTGACAAGTGACGGTCAGCACACCCGACACGGCGAGATCGATTGCCGGCTTCTCGTCCTTGCGCAGGTAGCCCCGCAACTCGTAGCCGACGTTTGCCTCGGGGTTGCGGGACACCTCCGCCAGCCGCTCGAGCTCCCCGGCCTTCACCCGCCCCTGGACACTCTCGCCAAGGCGTGCGAACTGCACTGGGTCTACTCTCTCCGGCGTGGACATAAGCGCGCAATAATACGGGCATTTCCCTGTCTGGTCAAAAGGCTACCCCCGAATGTCGCAGCGCCGCCTCATCCTTGCCTCCACCTCACCCTATCGCCGGGAACTGCTCGGCCGCCTGCGGATTGCCTTCGATGCCCGGCCACCGGGAACCGATGAATCGGCCCGCGCGGGCGAGGCGCCCCGCGACACTGCGCTCCGACTGGCGCGCGAGAAGTCGGCGGCACTGCAGGCGGCCGATCCGGAGGCGGTGGTGATCGGATCCGACCAGGTGGCCGCTCTCGGCGAACTGCGCCTGGGCAAGCCGGGTGGCCGGGATCGCGCCATCGCTCAGCTGGAACAGGCGAGCGGCCGGACCGTGGAGTTCCACACGGCCGTATGCGTCGGCTGCGCCGCCACCGGCAGGCAGGAAGCGGGGGTCGACACCACCCGGGTGCGGTTCCGAGTTCTCACCCGCTCCGCAATCGAGCGCTATGTGGACGCGGAGCAACCGTTCGACTGCGCCGGAAGCGCGAAGGCCGAGGCTCTGGGTATCGCCCTGGTGGAGTGCATCGAAAGCTCGGACCCCACGGCCCTCATCGGTCTGCCCCTGATCCTGGTGACCACGGCCCTGACCGCCCACGGATTCGTGCTCCCGTGACCGCCGTCGCCGGCTCGGCCGAGGTCCGTAAGGGCCGTCTGTTCCTCGTCCCCATGCCACTGGGTGACGTGTCTCCCGCAGGCGCGCTGCCGCCCGCGACCGTTTCGGTCATCGTCGGTCTCGGCCACTTCGTGGCAGAGAGTGCACGGACGGCCCGGCGATTCCTCACTCAGCTTCCTCTGAGCGCCCCCGTCCAGAGTCTCGTCATCGAGGAACTGAACGAACACACTCCGCCCGCTGCCGTGCACGCCCTGCTTGCACCGTTGCTCGCCGGTCACGACGTGGGGCTCGTGTCCGAAGCCGGCTGTCCCGTCGTCGCGGACCCGGGGTCCAATCTCGTTCGAGCCGCCCATGCGGCGGGAATTCCGGTGACACCCCTGGTCGGGCCCAGCGCACCCCTGCTGGCCCTGATGGCCTCCGGTCTGGGCGGACAGGCCTTCCGGTTCGCCGGCTATCTCCCGCAGGACGCTCCGGCCAGGCGGACGGCCATCCTGGAACGGCAGAAAGAGGCACGGCAGGGCGTTACCCAGATCTTCATCGAGACTCCGTATCGCAACGAGGCGCTCCTGAACGCCCTGCTCGACACCTGCGATCCGGACATGCTCGTGAGCGTCGCGGCAGACCTCACGCTGCCGAGCGAGACGGTCTTGACGAGGTCGGTCATCGACTGGCGCGATGCTTCCCGACCGGACCTCGACCGGCGCCCGGCGGTGTTCGTGCTGGGCACCGCCCGCGAGGTCAGCGCAGCCGGACGTTCGCCGCGCCGCCGCCGACCTTGACGATCGCCTCGCCGACGGCGGCCCCGAAGCGCTTCGCGAAGCGCTCGGCCAGATTCTCCCGCGGCGTGAAGTCGACGATGTTCTCGGCCTTGATCACTTCGCGCGCCACGTAGGACGCGTCGCCGATCGCGTCGGCGAGGCCCATCTGGATGCTGCGGTCGCCGGTCCAGAACAGGCCCGAGAACATGTCCTCGTTCTCCTTCAGGCGCTGGCCTCGCCCTTCACGGACGATCTTGATGAACTGCTCGTGGATGTCGCCCAACATGGACACCGCAAAGGCGCGCTGCTTGTCCGACAGCGGGGAGAACGGATCGAGGAAGCCCTTGTTCTCACCGGCCGTGAGCAGCCGGCGCTCCACCCCGAGCTTCTCCATGGCGCCCGTGAAGCCGAATCCGTCCATGAGCACGCCGATGGAGCCGATGAGACTGCCTTCGCTCACGTAGATCTCGTCGGCCGCCGCCGCGACGTAATAGCCGCCCGAGGCGCAGATGTCATCGACGACCACGTAGAGCGGAATGCCGGGGAACTTGCCGCGCAGCCGCCGGATCTCGCGGTTGATCTGGTGGGCCTGGACCGGGCTGCCGCCCGGACTGTTCACGCGCAGGATGACGCCCTGCGTGTTCTTGTTCTCGAAGGCGTCGTTCAGCCCGGCATTGACCACGTCGGCGCTGGCCATCGAATCGGCCTCGATCACGCCGTTCAGCTCGACGAGCGCGGTGTGCTTGCCCCCCGTGGCGGCTTCGCGGCTGCCCACCCAGCCGAGCGCCACGAAGAGCACGATGAACAGGTACAGGAACGTGAGCGACTTGAAGAAGATGCCCCAGCGGCGCGCCTTGCGCTGCTCGCCGAGCGCGGACTCGGCGAGCTTCGTGAGCACGTCGCGCTCCCAGCCCGCGGGACGGTCGGCGCCGGACGGGGAACGTTCTGAGGAGGACTGGTTATCGGACATCGGGAACGGATTCCTGGCGAAGATAGACGCGACCCTCGCGCTCGCAGACGTCGAGCTTCACGAGACTGCGGCCCTTGCAGGGCCCCGCGACACAGCGGCCGGATTCGGGCAGGTAAGTCGCGCCGTGGGTGGCGCAAATCAAGTATAGACCGGAGTGATCGAAGAACTGGCCTTCCTGCCAGTCCATCTGCACGGGCACGTGGGCGCACCGGTTGAGATAGGCATGGACCGTCCCGTCGAAACGGACGACGAACGCGGGCGCGGTCTCCCCCAGGTACTGCACCTCGAACCGCACGCCTTGTCCGCCCTCCTCGACGGCCGCGCCGTCGCAGATCAGGCGCCCGGGTTCAGCCATTGCCACAGCTCCCGCGGCGAGTGCACGGTATAGGTGGGGCGTGACCGGGCGAGTTTCCCCGGGTCGTGGGCCCCATAGGTGACAGCGACGGAATCCATGCGCGCCCCGTGCGCCATCTCCACGTCATGCGTGGTGTCGCCGATCATGAGCGCGCGGTCCGCGGCCACGCCGAGGTGGTCGAGCAGGTACTCGAGCATGTCGGGGTGGGGCTTCGCGAACCCCTCGTCGGCACAGCGGGAGGCCGCGAAGAATTCGCGCAGTCCGGTTGTCTCCAGGGCCCGATCGAGGCCCCGCCGCGACTTCCCCGTGGCCACGGCCAGCAGAAGGCCCGCGGCCTGGGCCGTGCGGAGGCCGGGCGCCACGCCCTCGAAGAGGCTCAGCTGCGTCTCCCCGGCCAGATAGTGCACCTTGTACCGCTCCGCCACGTCACGGTAGCGGTCGGGCGACAGGTCGGGAAAGAGCATGCCCAGGGCGTCCTGGAGGCCGAGGCCGATGATGTGCCGGGAGTCGTAGTCGGATGGCACCGGCAGGCCGAGGTCCCGCGCGGAGGCCTGGATGCTGGTCACGATGTGGGCGGCGGAGTCGCTGAGCGTGCCGTCCCAGTCGAAGACATACAGGTCGTATTCGCGCGGCATCAGGCCTGCCCCCCTGCGCCCGGGGACAGCCGGTCGAGGAATCCCTGGAGCTCCGGCGGCAGGGGTGCCTCCAGGCGCAGCGGTTCTCCGGTGGCCGGGTGGCGCACGGTCAGCCGGGCTGCGTGCAGGAACATGCGCTTGAGGCCATCGCGGGCCAGGGTCTTGTTCAGAGCGAAATCTCCATACTTGTCATCGCCGCAGATCGGCGTACCCGTGTGGGCGAGGTGAACGCGGATCTGATGGGTGCGGCCGGTCAGCAGCTGGGCTTCCACCAGGGTGTACGCCCCGAAGCGCGCCACCGGCTTGACGACCGTCCGGGCCGGCAGCCCTTCCGGGTCGACGGTGACGCGCCGGTCCCCGCCCTCCAGCAGATGCCGGCTGAGAGGCAGGTCGATCTTGCGCGTGCCGCCCGTCAGGGCACCGTGCACCAGCGCGAGGTAGCGCTTGTCGGTCGTGCCTTCCCGGATCTGGGCATGCAGGTCCACCAGGGCTGCCCGCCGGCGCGCCAGGAGCAGCACTCCGGACGTCTCCCGGTCCAGCCGGTGCACCAGTTCCAGGAAGGGTTCATCGGGCCGTGCCGCCCGCAGCGCCTCGATGACCCCCGCGGACACTCCGCTCCCGCCGTGCACCGCGACACCGGCCGGCTTGTCGATCGCCAGCAGGACATTGTCCTCGAAAAGGACGGGCAGGTGCATCCGGGGCACCGCCTTCGGCGGGCCGGTGCGGTCCGCGGACGTGCGGACCGGCGGGATGCGCAGCCGGTCGCCTGCCTCCAGCTTCTGGGTCGGGGCGGCGCGGCGGCTGTTCACCCGGACCTCGCCGCTGCGCAGGATCCGGTAGACGTGGCTTTTCGGCACGCCCTTCAACAGCCGAAGCAGGAAGTTGTCGACCCGCTGGCCGGCCATTTCCCCGGGGACCTCGATCCAGGTGACCGAATCTTTGCTTAAGCCATTCATTTTTCTTATACTCCGCGGGCGGGGAAGACATCAGCAGCGGGCCGTGAATCTCCGCTCCCGGTCTGTCCCGTTTGCCGCCTGCACCCCGGCGGCGCTCCTTCGAGGTTAATGTCGCTCACCTCGTCGAAGTAGCGAAGCAGCGAATGTTGGATTTGCGCGCTCGAACCACGCTTCTCAGATTTCCCGACGGCCGCGGCCCGATGCCTCCGACCGTCGTGACTGGCAGACTCATGTCGACTTCAACGTTGTTCGCCCGGTCGTATCGCATGCCGTCGATCCCGCTCGAATGATAAATGTTCGGTGCGGCGTCCGTCCCCGTGACGCCGCGCTTGAGTGTGCCCTCCCGGTGTGGTCGAGCGCGGGAGAGTGATTGCATGAAACGCATGTTGTTCAACGCGACGCATCAGGAGGAAATCCGCGTCGCCATCGTCGACGGTCAGAAGCTGATCGACCTCGACATCGAAACCCTCGGGAAGGAACAACGCAAGGGCAACATCTACAAGGGGGTCGTCACCCGGGTGGAGCCCAGTCTCGAAGCGGCCTTCATCGACTACAGCGCTGACCGCCACGGCTTCCTGCCGTTCAAGGAAATCAGCCGGCAGTACTTCCCGGACGGCTCGGACCCCGGCAAGGCGCGGATCCAGGACATCCTGCGCGAAGGCCAGGAAGTCGTCGTCCAGGTGGAAAAGGACGAGCGCGGCAACAAGGGCGCAGCGCTCACCACGTTCATCAGCCTCGCCGGCCGGTACGTGGTGCTGATGCCCAACAACCCCCGCGGCGGCGGCGTGTCGCGCCGGGTCGAGGGCGAGGAGCGCAACGAGCTGCGCGATGCCATCGCCCAGCTCGAAGTGCCGCAGGGCATGAGCATCATCGCCCGCACCGCCGGTATCGGCCGCAGCGTCGAGGAACTCAACTGGGACCTCAGCTACCTGCTGCAGCTCTGGGGCGCCATCGAGGATGCCGCCGCGCCTCAGTACGAGTACACGGAAGAGGTCGAAGTCGAGGAGGACGGCCGCCGCCGTACCGTCAAGCGCACGGTGGTCACCAACACCCCCACGCGCGCCGACGGGTCCCAGAACCGCCGGGCCGCGGCCAACCCGTTCCTCATCTTCGAGGAATCCAGCCTCGTCATCCGCGCGATCCGCGACTACTTCCAGCCGGACATCGGTGAGATCCTCATCGACAACAGCGCGATCTTCGACCAGGTCAAGGTGTTCATGGGCTACGTGATGCCGGGCAGTGTCGCCCGGGTCAAGCTCTACACGGACGACATTCCGCTCTTCTCGCGCTTCCAGATCGAGCACCAGATCGAGACCGCCTACGCCCGCCAGGTGCCGCTGGCCTCCGGCGGCGCCATCGTCATCGATCACACCGAGGCGCTCGTCTCCGTGGACGTCAACTCGGCCCGGGCGACCAAGGGTCAGGACATCGAGGCGACGGCATTCAACACGAACCTCGAGGCGGCCGACGAGATCGCCCGGCAGCTGCGTCTGCGCGATCTGGGCGGCCTGGTGGTCATCGACTTCATCGACATGGAGTCCGCCAAGAACCAGCGTGACGTGGAGAACCGCCTGCGTGACGCCCTGCGCTACGACCGGGCGCGCGTCCAGATGGGCAAGATCTCGCGGTTCGGGCTCATGGAGCTTTCCCGCCAGCGCCTGCAGACCTCGCTCGGCGAGACCAGCCACATCCCCTGCCCGCGCTGCCACGGCGTGGGCCACATCCGCGGCATCGAGTCCACCGCCCTCCACATCCTGCGCATCATCCAGGAGGAGGCCATGAAGGAGAACAGCGCCGCCGTTCACGCGCAGGTCCCCGTCGAGGTCGCCACCTACCTGCTGAACGAGAAGCGCAGCGAGTTCCAGCAGCTCGAGGCGCGGCTGAAGGTGAGCATCCTGCTCATCCCGAACATCCACCTCGAGACGCCGAACTACACCATCACCCGCCTGCGCCACGACGAGCTCAACCAGACGGGCCCGCTGCCGCCGAGCTACCAGCTCGTCGAGGCTCCGCCCGAGCCGGAACTCGCGCTGCCCTCTGCGGGAAGCGACAAGCCGCCTCGCGCGGAGGCGGTCGTCAAGGGCATCACGCCGTCGCAGCCCGCACCCAGCGCACCTGAACCCGCGCCGGCTCCGGTGGCCGTCGCACCGGTGGCACGCGCGCCGACGCCCGAACCGTCCTTCTTCCAGAAGATCCTGGGCTGGTTCGGCGCGAGGCCTGCCGAGACGGCTTCGACCGCCGTGCCCGCCGCGGCGCCCGCATCGACCGAACCCAAGCGTTCCTCCGAGGACGGCCGCCGCGGCCGCGGCCGCGAGCGGGATCGTCGCGGCGGCGAGCGTGGTCAGACTGCCGAGGGTGGCAACCGCCGCCCTCGCGCCGAGCGCGCCGACCGGCCCGAGCGAGGCGACCGTCCGGAGCGCTCCGAACGGGCCGACCGGGGTGAACGTGCCGAGCGCGCAGATCGAGGCGACCGCACGGAACGCGCCGAGCGTCCCGAACGCGCCGAGCGCCCGGAGCGGGGTGATCGTCCCCCGCGCGGGGAGCGTCCCGAGCGCCAGGCCGGAGAGGCCCGGGGACGGGGTGCAGAAGCCGGCACGCCGCGGGCACCGCGCCAGCCGGCCCCCCAGGAGGAAGGCGAGACCGCCCAGGGCAACCGCCAGCGCCGCCAGCGCCCGCCCCGTAACCGCGAGGAGCGTGTCGAGGACGTGCCCGCCGAAGGCGTGACCGACGAGGTCCAGACGCCCGAGGCCGCTGTGGCGCGCGATACAGCGCCGCGCGAACCCCGGCCGCCGCGGCTCGACGAGAACGGCGAGCCGATTCAGGGTGAAGGTCGTGGCCGCCGTCGCCGCGGACGTCGGGAACGCGGTCGTACCGAGGACGGTGCCGTGGCCGAAGCCTCCACCGAGGCCTCGGCAGACCGGGACTCCGCCGCCGAGGCCGAACCCTCGACCGTGACGGTAGCGGAGGCCCCGATGACGGCGCAAGCCGACTTCGTGACGGCCGTCGAGGCGCCGGCACCGGTTTCCCCCGCGGTTCCGGTGACCGTTGTCGAAACTCCCCCGCCCCCGGCAGCTCAGGAGTCGGCGCCGCCCGTCTGGGCGGAACCTCCCGCGCCGGCCATCGCGCCCGAGCGGGTCCAGCCGGCACCCGAGCCGATTGCCGCTCCTGTCGCCGACATCCCGGTACCGCCGGTCCCGCGGCCTGCGGTCGAGCAGACACCTGCGCCCGTCGCGATGAACACCATCGAAGAAGCGGTCCGGAAGGTGGATGCTCCGGTCCCGGTCCCGGTTCCGGAGCCTGTGGTCCTATCCAAGCCGGAACTCCCGCCCGACATGGTGATGATCGAGACCCGCACGACGACGCCTGAAGTTGCGGACGAGCCACCCGTCCGCCTGGGACGCCAGCGGCCGCCCGCACCGCCGCCCGAGGCGGCGAACGCGCCGCTGATGCAGGTCGAGACGAAGTCCTGACGGCGCGGGCCGCATTCCACGGCCCGATGCCGTCCGTTCAACGCGACAACGGCGCACCCTGGGGTGCGCCGTTGTGCTTTGCGGTCAAGGCTCGGGGTCGTCGAAGGCGTCGGGGGTACGCCGGAGTGCTCGCAGTGCATCCGGCGGACGTGCCTCGACGAGCGCGGACGCCGTCAGCGCGCCCATCCACCGGCGGTGGCGGTTTGGCCCCTGGGCTCCGCCGCTTCCGGATGACCGCCTAGCCGCCGGCCTGCGGAACGGGACGACGCTGTCGGGCTCAGGCCGCGCCGATCTTCCGGCGCACGGCCGGTACCAGGCCGCGCACGGCCTGCTCGACCAGATCGAGCACCAGTTCGAATCCTTCCGGGCCGCCGTAGTACGGGTCCGGCACTTCGCGCACCGCGGCGTCCGGGGCGAAATCGAGCAGCAGGGCTATCCGGCCGGTGAACGCGGGTGGACGGATCGCCTCCAGCGCGGAGAGCACCTTCGCGTCCGTGGCGAGCACGAAATCGAACTTCTCGAAATCCTTCGGCTGGATTCGTCGGGCGCGCACCCGAGTGATGTCGTACTGGCGCCGCGCAGCAGCCGCCACGGAACGGGGATCGGGCGGTACGTTGGGGAGCGAGGCGTGAGTGCCTGCGGAATCGATCCGGAGATAGCGTTCGATGCCCGCGGCACGCGCGTGATGGCGAAACACGCCTTCCGCCGTGGGCGAGCGACAGATGTTGCCCATGCACACGAACAACACCCCGGCGCGGGGCTTGGGTCGGAACAGCCGCATGTCAGCCCCGTGCGGCGCGCCGCCGGGGCGCGGAACCCACCGGTGCGGGAGCGGCCGGTGCGTCTTCCGGCCCGAAAAGCTTTTCCTTCAGCCGCCGCAACTCATCTCGCTTCGCGGCCGCCTGCTCGAATTCCAGGTTGCGCGCGTGCTCCAGCATCTCCTTCTCCACGCGCTTGATCTCCTTCGCGAGATCCTTTTCGCCCTTCGGACCCGAAAGGGCCTCGTTGCGCGCGGCCTGCACCTCGCGCCTCGCCTGCCCCGCGTCGTAGACGCCGTCGATGAGGTCCTTCACGCGCTTCACCACGCTGCGCGGGACGATGCCGTGGGCGGCGTTGAACGCCGTCTGCTTCGCGCGGCGCCGCTCGGTCTCGTGGATGGCGCGCTTCATGGAGTCGGTCATCGCGTCGGCGTAGAGGATGGCGGTGCCGTTGAGGTGCCGCGCCGCCCGGCCGATGGTCTGGATCAGCGAGCGCTCCGAGCGGAGGAAGCCCTCCTTGTCGGCATCGAGGATCGCCACGAGCGATACCTCGGGCAGGTCCAGGCCCTCGCGCAGCAGGTTGATCCCCACCAGGACGTCGAATTCCCCGAGGCGCAGATCACGGATGATCTCCACGCGCTCGACGGTGTCCACGTCGGAGTGCAGATAGCGCACCTTCACGCCGTGCTCCGCCAGATACTCGGTGAGGTCCTCGGCCATGCGCTTGGTGAGTGTCGTCGCCAGCACGCGCTCCCTCCGCGCGACCCGCTCGGTGATCTCCGACATGAGGTCGTCCACCTGCCGGGATGCCGGCCGCACGATGACCACCGGGTCCACGAGACCCGTGGGCCGGACCACCTGCTCCACCACCTGCTGCTGGTGTTCGGCTTCGTAGTCGGCAGGTGTCGCGGACACGAACACCGTCTGCGGCATGAGCGCCTCGAATTCGTCGAAGCGCAGCGGCCGGTTGTCGAGCGCCGAGGGCAGGCGGAAGCCGTAGTCGACGAGGTTTTCCTTGCGGGACCGGTCGCCGCGGTACATGCCCCCGATCTGCGGCATGGTCACGTGGCTCTCGTCGACGATCATGAGGGCGTCGCGCGGCAGGTAGTCGATGAGCGTGGGCGGCGGCTCACCCGCCTGGCGTCCGGAGAGGTGACGCGAGTAGTTCTCGATGCCCTTGCAGAACCCAAGCTCGTGGAGCATCTCGAGATCGAAGCGCGTGCGCTGCTCGATGCGCTGCGCTTCGACCAGCTTGCCGGCCTTCACGAACTCGTCGATGCGGGCCCGCAGTTCGATCTTGATGGCCTCGGCCGCGCGCAGCGTGGTGCTGCGCGGCGTGACGTAGTGGCTGGACGGGTAGACGGTGAAGCGCGCCACCTTCGAGAGGATCTGCCCGGTGAGCGGGTCGAACAGGCTCAGCGTCTCGATTTCGTCGTCGAACAGACCCACGCGGAGCGCCGTCTCGGAGTTCTCGGCGGGGAAGATGTCGACCACGTCGCCGCGAACGCGGAAGGTGCCGCGGCGGAAGTCCATGTCGGCACGCTCGTACTGCATCTCGGCCAGGCGCTGGATCATCTGCCGCTGCGGAATGCGCTCGCTCTCGCGCAGGTGCAGGATCATCGAGTGATAGTCGACGGGGTCGCCGATGCCGTAGATGGCGGAAACCGTCGCCACGATCACGGTGTCGCGGCGCTCGAGCAGGGACTTCGTCGCCGACAGCCGCATCTGCTCGATGTGGTCGTTGATGCTCGAGTCCTTCTCGATGTACAGGTCGCGCGAGGGCACGTAGGCCTCGGGCTGGTAGTAGTCGTAGTACGAGACGAAGTACTCGATGGCGTTCTCGGGGAAGAACTCGCGCATCTCCGAGTAAAGCTGCGCGGCGAGCGTCTTGTTGGGCGCCATGACGATGGCCGGCCGCCCCGCGCGGGCGATCACGTTGGCCATCGTGTACGTCTTGCCGGACCCGGTGACACCGAGCAGCGTCTGGAACGCCAGCCCGCGGTCGAGCCCTTCCGAGAGTTTCGCGATCGCCTCGGGCTGATCGCCCGCCGGCTCGAACGGCTGATGCAGCCGGAATGGGCTGTTGGGGAAGGTGACGATCACAGGTAAAATTCCGGCCTCTCGACGACTGATCGAGTCTAGCACGCGGCCCCTTGAACCCCGGGTCGCGTCCGCCCGCCATCCCTCTACAGGCCGCGCTTTCCACAACATGTCCTCTGCCCTCTTCTCCCAGGTCGAAATGGCACCCCGCGATCCCATTCTCGGGGTCACCGAAGCCTTCAACGCCGACACCAACCCCCGCAAGGTGAATCTCGGGGTCGGCGTGTACTACAACGACGAGGGGAAGGTTCCGTTGCTGGAGTGCGTCCGCAAGGCCGAACAGCAGCTGGTGGCCCAGGCGGCACCGCGCGCCTATCTGCCCATCGACGGGCTCGCCGCCTATGACAAGGCGGTCCAGGCCCTCGTGTTCGGTGCCGACTCCCCGCTCATTCGCGATCGGCGGGTCATCACGGTCCAGGCCCTGGGCGGCACGGGCGGGCTGAAGATCGGCGCCGATTTCCTGCGCCGCATTGCTCCGGGCGCTTCGGTATGGATCTCGGACCCCAGCTGGGAGAACCACCGCGCCCTGTTCGAGAACGCGGGCTTCCGCGTGAACACCTACCGCTACTACGACAGCGCCACGCGCGGCCTCGACTTCGCGGGCATGCTCGCCGCGCTCGCATCGGTGCCGGCCGGGGACGTCGTGGTGCTGCACGCCTGCTGCCACAACCCGACGGGGGCCGACCTCACCGCCGCGCAGTGGGAGCAGGTCATCTCCCAGGTGCGCGATCGCGGACTGATCCCGTTCCTCGACATCGCCTATCAGGGCTTCGGCGACGGCATCGACGCGGATGCCCATGCCGTGCGCGCGTTCGCCCAGGCGGGCATGCCGTTCTTCGTGTCGAACTCCTTCTCGAAGTCCTTCTCGCTGTACGGGGAACGGGTCGGCGCCCTCAGCATCGTGGCCGAATCCGCCGACGAGGCCGCCCGCATCCTCAGCCAGGTGAAGCGCATCGTCCGCACCAACTACTCCAACCCGCCGTCCCACGGCGGCAAGGTAGTGGCCACGGTGCTCGAATCGCCGGAACTCCGCGCATTGTGGGAATCCGAACTCTCAGGCATGCGCGATCGCATCCGGGACATGCGCGCCCAGCTGGTCACGAAGCTGAAGGCGCGTGTTCCCGCCGCGGATTTCGGGTTCGTCGTCCATCAGCGCGGGATGTTCTCGTACTCCGGACTCACCAAGGCCCAGGTCGACCGCCTGCGCAACGAGTTCTCGGTCTACGCCATCGACACGGGCCGCATCTGCGTGGCGGCGCTCAACTCCCGCAACATCGACCATGTGGTGGAAGCCATCGCGGCCGTGATCGGCTGAGTGCGGGGCGGGCCGCGGTGTTGACCCGGATCGGGCACGCCGCTAGACTCGCGCTCCTTCGGTTCCCCGATAGCTCAGTCGGTAGAGCGACGGACTGTTAATCCGCAGGTCCCTGGTTCGAGCCCAGGTCGGGGAGCCAACCTATCACCACGGAACCCCCCGCGCTTCAGCGCCCTCTGCGCGAAGCCCCACGGGATTCCTCCTCAGGCCGGTGCCGGGCGCCGTCCGCTCCGGCCGGCGGTGACGCTCAAAGCATGTCCGTCCAGATCAAGACCCCCGAAGACATCGAGAAAATGCGCGTCGCGGGTCGGCTGGCGGCCGAGGTGCTCGATTTCATCGGCCCCCACGTGCGTCCCGGCGTCACCACGGATGAAATCGACCGCCTCTGCCACGACTACATGGTCCAGGAGCAGGGTGTCGTGCCCGCGCCGCTCAACTACGCGCCCCCGGGCTATCCTCCGTTTCCGAAGAGCATCTGCACGTCGGTCAACCACGTGGTGTGCCACGGCGTCCCCGGGGACAAGAAGCTCAAGGCCGGCGACATCGTCAACGTCGACATCACGGTCATCAAGGACGGTTACCACGGGGATACGAGCCGGATGTTCTACGTGGGCGAGCCGTCGATCCAGGCGCGCCGTCTGTGCGAGATCACCTACGAATGCATGTGGCGCGGGATACGTGCGGTCCGACCCGGCGCGTTCCTGGGTGACATCGGTCACGTGATCCAGACCTGCGCCGAGAGCCATGGATTCTCCGTGGTGCGCGAGTTCTGCGGGCACGGCATCGGCAAGCGGTTTCACGAGGAACCCCAGGTGCTGCACTACGGCCGCCCGCACACGGGACTCAAGCTGCTTCCCGGCATGACCTTCACCATCGAGC
>ERZ1066136.1220-NODE-1220-length-13918-cov-7.561567_pt1 | contig 13918 bp, 14 predicted proteins | sample MGYA00382783_ERZ1066136 | MGnify/ENA primary metagenome ERZ1066136 (study PRJEB33369, sample SAMEA5778366) | biofilm metagenome | biome: Industrial cooling water; feature: Water cooling tower basin; material: Biofilm | place: United Arab Emirates | collected... | reverse complement strand
GCACAACATGCGCACGCTGGACGTGATGCTGCCCAAGAAGCGCGCACGCATCGCTCGCGAGACCCTGGACATCTACGCGCCCATCGCCAACCGGCTGGGCCTGAACGGGTTGTTCCAGGAACTGGAGGAGCTGTCCTTCCGGCACCTGTTCCCCACCCGGTACCGCGTGCTGCAGAAGGCCGTGAACTCCGCGCGCGGCAACCGCCGGGAGGTGGTGAATCGCATCCTCGAGGCCATCCGCACGCGACTGGAGGAATCCGGCATCCACGCCGCGGTGAGCGGCCGCGAGAAGAACCTCTACAGCATCTATCGCAAGATGCAGGAGAAGCACCTCACCTTCTCGCAGGTGTCCGACATCTTCGGCTTCCGCGTGATCGTGAAGGACGTGCCCTCCTGCTACTGGACGATGGGAGCCCTGCACGGCCTGTACAAGCCGATCCCGGGCAAGTTCAAGGACTACATCGCGATCCCCAAGACCAACGGCTACCAGTCGCTGCACACGACGCTGTTCGGTCCCTTCGGCATGCCGATCGAGGTGCAGATCCGCACCCAGGAAATGCACAAGCTCGCCGAGGCCGGTGTCGCGTCGCACTGGCTGTACAAGGCCACCGACACCGAACTGTCCGATCTGCAGCAGAAGACCCACCAGTGGCTGCAGAGCCTGCTCGAGATGCAGACCCAGAGCGGCTCGTCCATCGAGTTCCTGGAACACCTCAAGGTGGACCTCTTCCCCGACGCCGTGTACGTCTTCACGCCGAAGGGCAAGATCCTGTCGCTGCCGCAGGGGTCCACCTGTGTGGACTTTGCCTATGCGGTCCACACGGACATCGGCAACCGCTGCATCTCCGCCCGCGTCAACAACGAACTCGTGCCGCTGCGCTCGGTGCTCCGCAACGGCGACCGCGTCGAGATCATCACGGCTGCGCATGCCAAGCCCAACCCGGCCTGGCTCAACTACGTGGTCACGGGCAAGGCCCGCTCGCACATCCGGCACTTCCTCAAGACCATGCAGTACGAGGAGTCCGTGCAGCTCGGCGAGCGCCTGCTCAACCAGGCCCTCGCGGCGCTCCAGACCCGGCCCGAGCAGGTGCCGGACGACAACTGGACCAAGCTGCTCAAGGACGGCAGCGTGCACTCGAAGCAGGAAGTGCTGGCCGACATCGGCCTGGGCAAGCTGCTCGCGTTCGTGGTGGCACGCCGGCTCCTGCAACTCGGCGACATGGACAGCGAAGCGTCGTCGCGCCTGCCGGGGTCGATGATCATCCGCGGCTCGGAAGGCCTCGCGCTGCAGCTGGCGAAGTGCTGCCACCCCATCCCCGGCGACCCCATCATCGGCTACATCCGCAAGGGTCACGGTCTCATCGTGCACACGCACGACTGTCCGGTGGCGCGCAAGACGCGCGGGGACCCGGACAAGTGGCTCGACATCGAGTGGGCGTCCGACACCGACCGGCTGTTCGCGGTGAACATCAAGCTGGTGGTGTCCAACCAGCGCGGGGCGCTCGCCCGCCTCGCCGCGGAAATCGCGGAAGCGGGCGCGAACATCGACAACGTGAGCCTGGAGCCGGGCGACTCCAGCGCCTACGCCAACATCCACTTCACGCTGCAGGTCAAGAACCGGCCTCACCTCGCGCTCATCATGCGCGGCCTCCGGCGCATTCCCGAGGTAATCCGCATCAACCGCCTGAAGGGATGAAACGTATCATCCCGTGCCCGGCGCAGCGCGCGGTCCCCGCGGATCGCGATATGCGCCTTACGAACACGCTCACACCCTGAAGGCACGTCCCCTCGGCGGCCGCCCCGCGCGGTCCCCGGACCCCGACCGCACCCATGGACATCCTCTCGCTGCAATTCCTCTACGCCCTCGGCGCCATCGTCATCATCGATCTGGTGCTGGCGGGGGACAACGCCATCGTGATCGCGCTTGCCGCGCGTACGCTCCCCAAGGATCTGCAGAAGAAGGCGATCGTCTGGGGAACCATGGGCGCGATCCTGGTCCGCGTATTCATGACGGTGATCGTGGTGTGGCTGCTGAAGCTGCCGGGCCTGCGGCTGGTGGGTGGTGCGCTGCTCGTCTGGATCGGCTACAAGCTGCTGGCCGCCGAGGAACACGAGGAGGGCCAGGACGTCTCCGGGGCGCAGGGCAAGCAGACTTCGTTCTTCGACGCGCTGCGTACCATCGTGATCGCCGACGCCGTGATGGGCCTCGACAACGTGCTCGGCGTCGCGGGTGCGGCGAAGGGCAGCTACCTGCTGGTGGTCCTCGGTCTGGCGATCAGCATCCCGATCATGATCTGGGGCAGCACCATCATCCTGAAGTGGGTGGACCGTTTCCCGATCATCGTCTACGTGGGCGCCGGAGTGCTTGCCTGGACGGCCGCCTCGATGATCCTGCACGAACCGCTGATGGAATCCCTGGTGCTGGGGCAACCCGTCCTCAAGGGCCTCGTCTACGCGCTGTGCCTCGCGGGAATCCTGGGTCTTGGCTACTGGGTACGCAAGCGCCGCGCGCTGCGCGGTTGACGTCCGTCAACGCAGGGCTACCATAGTCCGACAGACTGCGAGCCTGGGGTGCCGGTGGCCGGCGCGGCTGCAGCCCGGGATGGCCGGGCGAGCCGCGGTGGCGTTCCACCCCGCGATACGGCAGGAGAGGTGAAACATGAAGAGGTTTCTGATTCGGATGAGCGCCGCTCTGGCGCTCGGGTGGCTGGGTACGTTGCCGGCGATGGCCGCGGACGACGGCACGGATGGCGACCTCCCGGCCAAGATGACGGGGCGCTCCGAGCGGCTCGACATCTACGGCGCCGGCATGTGCCACCAGTGCGAGTGGCGCCCGCACGCCAAGGTCATGGCTGCGGCGGACCAGTGCGGTGCGGGTGCGGACGGCAAGGCGAACCTCGCACTGTTCGAATGCGGCCGCAACCCGGCCTGCGACTCGGTGTGCAACTTCGTTCGTTGCGAGGCGCAGTGACCAGTAACCGGGGGTGATGCCAAGGCGTTGTCCTCCCTAGGCGACGCATTCGGAACCCGATGACCCTTCAGGCCGCGCTCCGCCAGCCGATGATTTCAACAGTGGATTGATTCGCAGCATGTTTTCCGGTTTGGCATGTTCATTGATATAGACACCGACGGCTGCATCCGTGTCCCCCCGACCGGGTGTCGCTTGTCTGTAAAGTGGGACTTCCCCGCCCGAGTCTGCCTCGCAGGCCGGGCGGCTTTTTTTGGCGGATGAAAGCCCCTTGAACCAGACACCCCCGCGCAAACCCCGAAGCGAGCACGCTGGCCTTCTCGGCGACGTGAAGACGATCGTGGTCAACGGCGGCGTCGTGGTGCTGCTGCTGATGGGGATCGCCGGCGTGCTCTACCGGGCGTTCAAGCCGGGCGGCTGGCTGGCCGCGTACGTCACGGGCGCACTGGACGGCGGGATCGACACCCTGCTTCTGGCCTTCGTCGGGCTGCTCGTCGTCGGGTTCCTGATCCGCCGCTGGTTCGACACGGTCGACTCCAAGAGCAACCGGGGCGACATCATCCTGTACGCCGGCATGGTGCTCGGCGTCTTCTTCACCTACCAGCTGCTGGTCAACGGCTCTTTCTAGCCGGGCGGTCGTCGGAGATCGGCGACACCCCCGATCCCCGAAGTCTCAAGAGCTTAGCCTTCTATCCGGTCCGTGGTGTAGCCGAACGGGAACGCCTCCCCGCATTCAGCCACGGCGTACCGGGTTGGTCAGCACACCCAGGCCGCCGATGCGGCATTCCGCCACGTCGCCGTTCTCGATGACCACTGCGCCGGGCGTTCCCGTCGAGATGATGTCCCCTGGGTAGAGCGTCATCACGTGCGAGTGGAAGGAGATCAGGTACGCCGGCGGAAACTGCATGTTGCCCACCACGTTCCTGCGGTGCAGCTGCCCGTTGCGGATGGTGGAGACCTCCAGCGCAAGCAAGTCGTCCACCTCGTCCGGGGTGATGAGTTCCGGGCCGAACGAGAAAAACGTGTCGAAGTTCTTGGAGCGCGTGAGATACCGGGGATTTTTCTGCAGGATGTCCTCGGCGGTCATGTCCAGGATCAGGCAGTAGCCCGCAACGTACGAAAGTGCGTCTCCCTCGGAAACGCGCCGGCAGGTGCGCCCGATGATCACGCCCAGTTCGGCTTCCGCTGTCACCCGCTGCGACTCGGGCGGCAGTTCGATGGTATCCCCGGGTCCTATGATGGTCTGATCGCCCTTGATGAACGAGGCCGGTTCGTCGGGATACACGGCATTGAGGTCCGCCGCGTGATCCCGGTAGTTGAGGCCGATTCCCCAGATCTTGCGCGGGTGCCGGTACAGCGGGCCGAAGCGGAGCGTCTCCACCGGACGCGCCGCGCCGCTCGCTCGCGCATCGTGGATCAGCGCGGGCGGCAGACCCGCCTCGATGAGTTCCATCAGGCCCGTCGGCCACGCCCGGCCGAGCCGCGCATTGATGTCGGCCACGAGGACGGCCCCCTCCGGGGTGATCACCGCCGCCTGCTCCCGCCCACCGTCGATCACCGTCGCGTATCGCATGCCCCTCTCCCCGAAGTTGCGCGCTTCGCGCGATGCACGCCCGAGCGCATCGAAAACAAAAATGCCCGGGGCAGTTGCCCCGGGCATCGAGTTTGGTAGGCCGTGTAGGGTTCGAACCTACGACCAATGGATTAAGAGTCCACTGCTCTACCAGCTGAGCTAACGACCCATTGATTCAAGACGCGGATCCGGCCCGCGCCGGGCAGGCGGTTCGTGTCCGGCTGCGTACTTTTTGGTAGGTGGTGCGAGATTCGAACTCGCGACCAACGGATTAAAAGTCCGCTGCTCTACCGGCTGAGCTAACCACCCGGAAAGAACCGCGAATTTTAGGGAGCGACCTTCGGGGTGTCAACGAGGGCGCTCGCTTCCGCGCGCGAATACAGCCACCACAGCGTGCTCGCACACCCCGCAACGATGCCGGCGACCGTCAGGAAGGCACCTGCCGCAAGCGTGGATACCCCGCTCAGTCCCTGGCCGACCGTACATCCGACCGCGCACACGCCGCCGAAACCCATGAGGCCGGCGCCGGCAACGTGATTGCGCAGGTCGTCCACCGAACCGAAACCTTCCCAGCGGAACGTGCGCGTGGCGCGAGCGTGCGCGTGAGCACCGGCCAGCGTGCCGGCGACGACTGCGACCCCGAAGGTGACGCGAAGCGATGCGTCGGTCCAAAGGAGCAGCAACTCGAGCGTGTCCGCGACCGGGCCGACGAACGTGAGGGACTCGGGCCGCCGAGTGCGCGTGCCGACGACCAGGGACTCCAGCGTGTCCGGGTCTTCCGCGACGAAACCGAGATACCCGGTCACGAACCATCCGCCCACGACGATGGCGCCAAGCAGAAGGCCCGCGACCGGCAGGCCGCCCGCGGCCCGGAACGGACGATTGCCGAGACACCAGGCCAGCAGCACCGCGCCCACACCGGCTGCGAGCGCGAGACGCCACCCCTCACCGAGAAACGCGGGCAGGTCCTGACGGTGTTCGAGCGTCACGGCCGCCGCGTCCAGCCACTGCACGCGAAGCGGTGCGAGCACGCCCCTCATCGTCGCGAAGGCGGTCATTCCGAGCACGATCAGCACGACGAGGGACTTGAGATTCCCCGCCGCCAGACGCACCAGATTGCGGTTGCCGCACCCGGACGCGAGCGTCATCCCCACGCCGAACAGCGCGCCACCGACGAGGTGAGAGACCCAGACGAGGCGCGGCGCCGTGTAGATCGTCGCGTCGAGATCGACCCACCCCATCAGATGCAGGGCCTGCGCGCCGAGGATCGCCACGGCCATCGCCAGCACCCATAGCCGCATGCGCCGCCAGTCGCCGAACAGCACGATGTCGCTCACCGCGCCCATCGTGCAGAACCCGCTGCGATGTGCGACCGCCCCGAACACGCAGCCGAGCGCGAAGCCGGCGGCGGGCACGACGAACCGAAGTGTGGATGGGTCCATGAAACGCGAAACGGTAAGGCGGGTGCGGGGCCGCGATTGTAGAAAACTCCGGGCCCGCGGGGCACCCCGGAGATCAGACGTACCGGGTGGGGTCGTGCACGCCGGCGGCGTCGAAACCCTCGCGCCGCAGCCGGCACGAATCGCAGGCGCCGCAGGCACGCCCCTCGGCATCCGCCTGGTAACAGGACACGGTGAGCGCGTAGTCCACGCCCAGAGCCAGCCCTTCCGTGATGATGCGGCCCTTGGACCAGTCGATGATGGGTGCCACTACCCGGATCGGATCGCCCTCGACTCCGCGGCGCGTCGCGAGATTGGCGAGCGCCTCGAACGCCGCGACGAAGGCCGGGCGGCAGTCGGGATAGCCCGAGTAGTCGACGGCGTTGGCACCGAAGTAGATGCGGTCGGCGCCGAGCACCTCGGCATGCCCTAGCGCCAGCGCGAGGAAGATGGTGTTGCGGGCAGGGACGTAGGTGACGGGGATCACGCCGGGCACGACACCATCGACGGGCACGGCGATGCGGTCATCCGTAAGCGCCGACCCGCCCAGTGCGCGGAGATCCACGTCGACGACCCGGTGGCTGGCCGCGCCGAGATGCGCGGCCACGCGCTCCGCCGCGGCGAGTTCCGCGCTGTGCCGTTGCCCGTAGCGCACGGACAGCGCATGCGCATCGAAGCCATCGCGCCGTGCGAGCGCGAGCACCGTCGCGGAATCGAGCCCGCCCGACAACAGGACGACGGCGGCGGGCCGGTTCATGGCCGGCTGACCTACTTGATCCGGCCCAGCCGCTGCTTGCCTTTCTCCGCGGCCTCGGACACCGGGAACTTCGCGACGAGGTCCTCCAGCGTCTTGCGGGCACCCGCGGCGTCGCCGGCGGACTGCTGCGCATTGGCGACGATCAGCATCGCGTCGGGCACCTTGAGGTGATCGGGATAGGTGGCCATCAGCTTCTGCTGCGCGGCGATGGCATTGGGGAAGTCCCCGAGCCGGAAGTACGCCTCGCCCAGCCAGTACTGCGCGTTGGGCGCGAGCTCATGCCGCGGATACTGCTTGAGGAAGTTCTGGAAACCCTGCAGCGCCCCGGCTGCGTCTCCCGCGCGCTGCTTCGCGAGCGCCTGCTCGTAAACGCGGCTCACGACCTGAGGGTCCGGCGGACTGTTGAGGCTGGCCGGCGGCAACTGCGACCCGGCGCCCGCCACCGGCTTCGGCACCGAGGTCGTGGGCGGCGGCGTGACGGGTGTGGTGGCGGCGCCCGGTAGCGCTTCCCCGGCCACGGCCGCCGCGGCCGCCGGACTGGGCGTGTTCACCGCGAGTTGCTCCAGTCTCTTGATGCGCGCTTCGAGCTCGGCGATCTGTGCCGCGGCAGCGCCGCCGGCCGTCCCCGCCGACTCGACCCGACGAACCTTGCCTTCGAGCTCGGCCTCGAGTTTCTTCACCTGGACGTCGAGATCCGCCTCGACCTTCTTCATGCGCAGGTCGAGTTCGGACATCTGGGTCGCGATTTTCTTGCGCTCGCCCGCGTCCTCCTTGAGGAGCTGCTCGACGCGTCGCAACCGGCCGTCGGTGTCGTTGTAGAGGTCGCTCTGGCGCTTCTCGGCCTTCTGGGCCCGGTCGTTGGCCTGGTCGATCTTGCTCGACATCTCCTCGAGCTGTCCGCGAAGCTCCCGGACCTGACGGCTGAGCGCGTCGACCTGATTCAGCGTGTCGAGCAGGACGCGGCTCTGATCCGCCCCCGAGGGACGGGGCGTGTTCTGGGCCTGAGCGGGCCCGAAAACGACAAGGCCCGCCGCGAGGGCGAGCCCTGCCACGCCGGCAAGGCGCGGGCAGGCGCCCGCGCGCCGGACGTCACTCGTTGCCCGGGTACATGATGTCGCTGCGGCGATTCTCAGCATAGGAATCCTCGTCCTGCCCAAGCGCCTTGGGCTTCTCCTCACCATAGCTTACCGCCTCGATCCGGCTGGCGGGTACGCCGAGCACCATCAGGGCGCGCTTCACGCTGTCGGCGCGACGCTGTCCGAGGGCCAGGTTGTACTCCGTGGAGCCGCGTTCGTCGCAGTTGCCCTCGATACGGGCTTTCGCGCTCGCGTTCTGGAGCAGCAGGTTCGCATGGGCCTCGACGAGCGGCGTGAAGTCCTCGCGGATGTCATACCGGTCGAAGTCGTAGTAGACGCTGCGCTTGGAGACGGCGCTGTTCGGGTCCTTCAGCTGGCTGCGAATGTCCAGCGAGCTCGCGTTGACGGACGGGTTCTGGAGCGCCTTGATCTCGGCATCGGACCTGGCCTTGGCCGCTTCCTCGGCGGCGCGGCGGCGCTCCTCGTCGAGGCGGCGGTTGACCTCCTCCTGCTCGCGGGAGAGCTGCGCCCTGCGGCGGGCTTCCTCCTCTTCGGCCTTGCGCTGGGCCTCCAGGAGATCGCGCTGCTCGACGGCAGCCTTGTCCTGTTCAGAGACATCCTGAGTTGCGCAGCCGGTCACGAGCAGACTGGCGAGCATCAGAAGGATGAGCTTTTTCATGGGTGTTCGCTCCTTGTCAGCGAGACTTCGAAAGTGGGCCCCAGGCCGGCTCGCGAATGTTGCCGCCGGTGTCCGAGAAACGTTGCTTGATCCGCCCGTCCCGGGACACCGCGGCCAGCACGCCGCGCTTGTTGTGTTCCGACGCGTAGAGAATCATCCGTCCGTTCGGTGCGAACGTCGGGGAAGAATCGTTCCGGCCGTCGGTCAGCAGGACCGCCTCACGGCTTCCCAGTTCCTGCACCGCGACGTTATATCGGCCGGAATTTCGCTGGATGAAGCAGAAACTGCGGCCGTCCGGGCTCCAGCGGGGCGTGACGTTATAGTTGCCTTCGAATGTGACGCGCTCGGCATTGCCCCCGCCGCTCGGCATGCGGTAGATCTGCGGGCTGCCGCCCCGGTCGGAGGTGAAGAGGATGGTGCGGCCGTCCGGCGACCACGCCGCCTCGGTATCGATGGACTGGCTGTTGGTCAGCCTGGAGATCGAGGATCCGTCCGCCGCCATGACGTAGATCTGGGCGACCCCGTCCCGGGTCAGGGTGATCGCCAACCGGCTGCCGTCCGGCGACCACGCCGGCGAACTGTTGGCGCCCTCGAAGTTGGCCAGCACCTGCCGCGAGCCGTCCGCCAGCGAGTGCACGAAGACGATGGGCTTGCGGCGCTCGAAGGATACGTAGGCGATGCGCGTACCGTCGGGGGACCAGGCGGGCGAGATGATCGGCTCGCGGTGAGCCAGGATGAAGTCGGCATTGCCGCCGTCGGCGTCGGCCACCTGGAGTTCGAAGCGCTCCGGGGCCTTCACCACGTAGCAGATCCGGGTGGAAAACACCCCGGCTTCACCCGTGAGTTCCTCATAGAGCACGTCGGCGATCTTGTGGGCCGTGGCCCGCAGCTGCTCGACGCCCACGGTATAGCTGAACCCGGTGCGCTGGCTCTGCTTGGATACGTCCATCAGCCGGAACCGGACGGCGAGCTTGCCGTCGGACCGCTCCACCACGTTGCCGATGACGATGTTCGTGGCGCCCCGGGTGCCGAACTGGCGCCAGTCGACGTCGGAAGGCTCGACGGGCGGTTTGCCGATGTTGCCGACGTCATGGGACCGGAACCAGCCGCTGCGGACGAGATCCGCCTGGACGATCTCGCTCACCTTGTCCTTCTGCCGCTCCTCGTTGCCGAAGGGCAGGATGGTGATCGGGATCTGGTTGCTGTTGCCGCCAATGATCTCGATGGTGAGCGCCGCGCGGGCGAACCCCGGCGCGGCGAGCGCGAGGGCGCCGGCGCCCAGACTGCGCAGGGCCTGGCGCCGCCCCGCGGACGCGTGCAATGCATTCAGCATGATCGGCATGGTCTGTGATTATACGGTGCAAGGGTTATTCCCGTCGCGTGCTATGCGACGGTGCACCGGCTTCCTCCGTGTCAGTCGTTGGGGCGGAAAACCAGGGTGAGGCTGCGCATCTGGTCGAACAGTTCCGGGTCCTCGGGTACCGGGAGCGGCTGGGCGTCGTCCACGGCCTTGGTTACCGCGCGGTCGTAGGCGGGCAAGCCGCTCGACTTGATCATCTGGATCGCAGCCACGGTGCCGCTGCGCAGCAGCTTCACCTCGAACACTGCCTGCGGGCTGCCGGAAATACCCGGCGGCATATTGATTCTGCGCCGGATCGCCTCTCGGATCGCCTGGGTGTAGTCCTCCAGATCTTTCTGCGCCTTAGCAATGGCTGCCAACTCTGCCCTTCGTTCGGCTTCGCTACGCTCCTGAAGAGCCCTAAGGTCATCGAGTACCTTGTTTCGGTTGGCCATAGCCTCTTGGACCCGCCGTCTGTCGTCCTCGCTCAGCGCTTCTTCAAGTTTGCGCCGCGCCTCCTCCGCTCGCTGCCGTTCCAGATCCTTCTGCCGGGCCTCGGCAAGCCGGCGCTGTTCCTCCTCGCGCATCGCCTGCTCCAGGCGCTTGCGCTCCTCGCGGCGCTGCCGTTCTTCGAGGGCCTTCTGCTCGCGAAGCTTACGGTCCTCCTCGGCCTTGGCCAGCACCTTGGCGTCGGCCTTGGGGGCCTCCGGTGCCGGCGCGTCCTCGGCCCGGGTCGCGATCTCCGGCGGCTTGGCAGGCTTGGACGGCGGGGGCGGCGCGGGCTTCGGGGGCTCCGGCGCGGCGCGGGGCGGCTCGGCCGGCACGGGCGCGGGCTTCGCGAGTTCCACTGCCGGGGGCGGCGGCGGGGGCGGCGGCTCGGCCTTCTTCGGGGGCTCCGGTTTGCGCACGGGCGGCAGCTCGCGCCACAGCTCCACGACCAGCTTGTCCGGCGGGGGCTTCTTCACGGAGAGCCCCACGACCAGCACCCCGAACAGAATCCCGTGCACCAGCACGGCCAGCAGACCGGATACGGCGACCTCCGGCCTGCGCAGCACCTCGGTCATCAGTTGGTCCTCGGCCTCGTGAGCAGACCGACCCGCGCGATGCCTTCGCCCTGGAGCACGTCCATCACGCGCATCACCTGCCCGTACTCGACACGGCGGTCCGCGCCGATCACCACCGGGCGGTCCGGCTTGGTCACGAGGGCTTCCTTGATGAGACGCACGAGATCGGCTTCGGACACCGACCGGGCGGAACCGCCGTGGTCACGATCGATGAAGACGATCTGCCCGCCGGCCTTGATGGAGACCTCGATGGGCTGCGGCGGCGGCTCGGTGGACTTGCCCACCTGCGGCAGGTCCACGAGTCCGGGATTCATCATGGGCGCGGTGACCATGAAGATGACGAGCAGCACCAGCATCACGTCGATGTAGGGCACGACGTTGATCTGGCTCATCGTGCTGAAGCGTTTGCGGCGGGAGATCATGGCTCGCGGGACCTCGGCGTGGAACGGTCGGACGGCGCGTTCGGGGTTCGCAGGGGCGTCAGGACTGGGGGGCGCGCAGCAGGAGGTTCTGGAACTCCTCCATCTGGCTCTCGAAGCGGTTCGCGAGCCGGTCCACGTCGCGGGCGTAGTGGTTGTACGCGATGACCGCCGGAATCGCGGCGAACAGGCCGATGGCCGTGGCGATCAGCGCTTCGGCGATGCCCGGCGCCACCGTCGCGAGCGTCGCCTGTCCCACGTTCGCCAGGCCGCGGAACGAATGCATGATCCCCCACACCGTGCCGAACAGGCCGATGTACGGGCTCACCGAGCCGACCGTCGCGAGGAAGTTGAGGTAGGCCTCGATCTGGTCCATCTCGCGCTGGTAGGTGGCGCGCATCGCGCGGCGCACGCCGTCCATGACGGCCGCCGTGCTCTGCCCCGGCTGACGCCGAAGCCGCGCGAACTCACGGTAGCCGGCCAGGCAGATGCGCTCGATGCTCGCGGCGCGGCTGCCGTGGTTGGCGGCCTTCTGCAGCAGGGCGTTCATGTCGGCCGAGGTCTGGGCATTGCGGAAGGCCTTCTCGAACTCCTCCGTCTGGATCTTGGCGGCCCGGATGCCGAACATCTTCTGGAAGATGAACAGCCACGAGAACAGCGACAGCACGAGCAGCAGCAGCATGACCAGTTGCACGGTCATGCTGGCGCTGGCCACCAGATGCACGATCGAGAGGTCGGTGGTGAAGTTCATGCGAGGCTAGGCTCCGTGAGGTGATGTGCGGTGACTCAGTCGGTCCCGCAATTGGGGGGGAATCCGGGTGGGGCGCAGGTCGTCGCGGCCGACACAGGCGAGTTCCACGCGCGCGGCCACCAGCAGCTGGCCGTCGCGGACCGCGCTCTGGTCGAGCAGCAGCCGGGCGCCGCGCAGTTCGCGCAGCGCGACGCTCACGCGCAACTCGTCGTCGAGCCGCGCGGGCGCGTGGTAGTCGAGTTCCATGTGCCGGACGATGAAGAGCACCCCCGCCTGGTCGGCCAGCCCGCCGACCGGCATGCCGAGCGCGCGCAGCCAATCCATGCGTGCGCGCTCGAAGAAGTCGAGAAAGCGCGCATGGTAGACGATGCCACCCGCATCCGTATCCTGAAAATAGACGCGTGTCGTGACGAAGAATGCGGCCTCCGACCCGTCCGCATCGGGCGACGCCATCAGGCGACGGGCTCGCCGCCCGAGCCCCAGAGATCCTGGGTCTGAGACGCCGGGGGCGGCTGCAGGCCGAAGTGCCGGTACGCCGCGCCGGTCGCGATGCGGCCGCGCAGGGTCCGCTGGAGCAGCCCCTGCTGGATGAGATAGGGCTCCAGCACGTCCTCGATGGTGTCGCGTTCCTCGCCGATCGCCGCTGCCAGGTTGTCCACGCCGACCGGGCCGCCCGCGAACTTCTCGATGACGGACAGCAGCAGCTTGCGGTCCATGAAGTCGAGCCCGTGCGGGTCCACGTCGAGCATCGTGAGGGCAGCATCCGCCACGGGCCGGGTGATGACGTTGTCGGCCTTGACCTGGGCGAAGTCGCGCACGCGCCGCAGCAGGCGGTTGGCAATGCGCGGCGTGCCGCGCGAGCGGTTGGCGATCTCGGCGGCACCCTCGTCGGCGATCTCCACCTCCAGCAGACGCGCGGACCGCCGCACGATGCGGGCGAGTTCCTCCGGGGTGTAGAACTCGAGCCGCGCGACGATCCCGAAGCGGTCGCGCAGCGGATTGGTGAGCATGCCGGCGCGCGTGGTGGCGCCGACGAGCGTGAAGGGCGGCAGGTCGAGCTTCACCGACCGCGCCGCCGGCCCCTCGCCGATCATGATGTCGATCTGGTAGTCCTCGAGGGCCGGGTAGAGCACTTCCTCCACGACGGGCGAGAGCCGGTGAATCTCGTCGATGAAGAGGACGTCGTTGGGTTCGAGGTTGGTGAGCAGCGCTGCGAGATCGCCCGCGCGCTCCAGCACCGGGCCGGAGGTCTGCCGCAGATTCACGCCCATCTCGCGCGCGACGATGTGCGCGAGTGTCGTCTTGCCCAGCCCGGGCGGCCCGAACAGCAGTACGTGATCGAGGGCCTCGCGCCGCGCCCGTGCCGCCTGGATGAAGATCGAGAGCTGGCCGCGGGTCTTCTCCTGCCCCACGTACTCGTCGAGCTGGCGCGGCCGCAGCGCGCGTTCGAGGGAGTCCTCCTGCTGCCCCTGGGAGGCCGGAGCGATGAGGCGGTCGGTCTCGATCATCGGGGCGGGGCCGCGCGGACGCCGGGCGTCACGGGGGGAGGCTAACGGCCCTGACCGGCCGGCACCGCGGTGCCGGCTTCGGCCACGAGGGCCGAGGCCACGGCGGGCAGTTCCGCCGCGACCTTGTCGAGGCGCGCGTTGAGGATGCCGGTGAGCTTGATGATGAGGATGCGCTGGTACCTGGCGCCCAGCGGAGAAAGCGCGAAGCGCTGGCCGTCCACGTTCTCGGCGGCATCGATGGAGAAGCGCATCTCGCGATCCTCCTCGTCCCACACGTAGGTGAGCGTCTTCGTCTCGGCCTCGGTGCCGGGATAGTTCTGGATGACCTTGCCGCTCATCGTGTAG
>ERZ1066136.1217-NODE-1217-length-13928-cov-21.939234_pt1 | contig 13928 bp, 6 predicted proteins | sample MGYA00382783_ERZ1066136 | MGnify/ENA primary metagenome ERZ1066136 (study PRJEB33369, sample SAMEA5778366) | biofilm metagenome | biome: Industrial cooling water; feature: Water cooling tower basin; material: Biofilm | place: United Arab Emirates | collected... | reverse complement strand
CTCCCCCCTCATCGAACTCCATCTCCAGGATCGCCGCGGGGTACTCGCCGGCTTGCCCGAGTTCTTCGGTGAAGCGACGTTCCCGATTGCCGATGTTGATCTGACCTCGCCTCAACCCATGCCCCATCCAGAAGCGCAAGTCGTTAGGGTTGCTTGAAGCGTCTGCCGGGCCGACTCCATCAAGCAGGGGGCCATCCTTCCAGTCCACCAGGGGCTGAAGAGGGGTTTGAGCCGAGGCGAGAGGCTTTGCGGCGAGCAGGAGAAGGGCAATTGCCCCGAAACTGCGGGTTAACCTTTCCATGAGCGAGCTGGGGCGGGAGTTGAAGATGGGTTTCGTTGTCCGCCCTAGCGGACAGTCTTGCGCATCCTTACGACTTCGGCTACGGTAGCCTCACCTGCCAGCGAGCTGTCCCACCTCCGGGCCAAAACATGAAGACCAAGATGTTTCTTCGACAACAGTCGGTCGGAGCCCTCCTTCGCGTGGCGGCCGGCCTCCTCACCGCTGGATTCAGTTCGGCACAAGTGCCATGTGAGCAGGCGATTCTAAGCCATCCGCTGAGCGGTGACGGGTCGTTCGGACAGGCAGTCGCGCTCGATGGCGACCGATTGATCGTTGGGGCCCACTCGATCTTCCAGTCCCCAGGTCTGGTTTTCATTTACGACCGGGCATTGGCCGGCTGGGAGCTCAGCAGCACGCTCCAAGCTCCCGACTGGAAAATCTACGATGAGTTTGGCTGGTCAGCGGCACTTGCAGGGAACCAGGTACTTGTCGGTCGGCCCAACGACGGCAGCCTGAACTCCAAGGGCTCGGTCTACGCCTACCAGCGCCAGCCGAGCGGCACCTGGTTGATGACCCAGAAGATCGCCAACAACAAGCCCGGCATCTGGGGCTTTGGCTGGGCGATGTCGATCGACGGCGGGCGTGTGGCCATCGGCGCCAAGGGCGCCTCCGCGCTCTCGCCCCGCGCTCGGGTCTACATCTTCGAGCTCGAGAACGGCCTGTGGGTCGAAAAGGCCGAGGTTGGACCCTCCCTGGACGACAACGACGACTGGTTCGGCGCCTCCGTGGCCTTGCAAGGGGATCGCTTGGTCGTCGGCGCGCCGCAGAACGGCACCGGGCGGGCGTACATCTTCGATCGCCAGCAGAGCGGCGCCTGGGTCGAGCAGGCCCTGCTGACCCCGCCCCTGCTCCCGGAGGATGGAACATCCCCGAATACGGGGGTCGAATACGGCCGGGCCGTGGCGCTCGACGGCGACACCGTCGTGGTCGGGGCGATCCTCTACGACGCGCCGGTCAAGAACAACGGCGCCGCCTTCGTCTATCGCCTCGGGCCGAGTGGCTGGGCGGTGGAGCAAATGCTGACCCCGGTGATGAACTTTAAGATCCCAGCTTTCGGGTACAGCCTGTCCTTGAGCGGAGACGACCTTTTCGTCGGTGCTCCACAAGACTTCACGACCACCGGCAGCTCGGGATTCGTCTACCGTTTCCAGCGCCAGGGCAACACCTGGCAAGAAACGGCCAAGTTCGAGGGCCAGGGTCCCTTCGTGAGTCGCAATTTCGGCATCGTCATGGCCCGCCACGGCGACCAGCTCGCGATCAGTGCGCCGGCGCAGCCGTCGCCATTCAAGGGCAAGGTGCACCTGCATGCGCTCAATCCAAGCACGCAACTGACCGGCCTCAAGAGCCAGGTTTCGACCTCCACAGGCGGCTCCCAGCCGCTCCAGCTCGCGGCCTGCCCCGAGCACGCCGGCGACCTCTACCTGCTGCTGGGCTCCCTCTCCGGCACCGCCCCGGCGCTGCCCCTCGGCGCGCTCGACCTGCCGCTCGTGCCCGACGCCTACACCCAGTTCACCCTGGCCTCGCCCAACTCCCCCTTCCTGCCCGCCTCGATCGGCCAGCTCGACCCCTGGGGCCGCGCCGACACCTCCTTCCGCCTGCCCCCCGGCAGCGCCCCGAGCTTCGTCGGCCAAACCGCCCACCACGCCTTCCTGGTCTTCGACCTGGCCAACCTGGCCCTCGAATCCGTCAGCAACCCCACCCCGGTGCTGCTGGCCCCCTGAGCCTGCTGGCGCTCTGAGGGCGCGCACGCGCTCGCCGCGGCTCGAGCAAGGTTGCGCTCGAGCCAAGCAGGCGGAGAGAAGCGACCGACCTCGGGAGCGGAGATCCGCCCCGCATTTCATGGGCCCCTGTGCGGGCCGGGGACGAGCGCCGCGGTCAGGCTTGCAGCCCGCGCGCGGGGCCGGGCGAGCTGCAAGCCGGGGGTCAGCGCGCGCCCGCTGGGGTGCCGAGGTGCGGGTCCTGTAGACGGGCGCGGAAGCGCTCGGTCAGGCGGGTTTGGTGATTCTCGAGGGAGGTTTCGCGGCCGTCGATCCAGACGCGCTCCACGCGGCTCTTGGGCTCGAACAGCTCGCCGCGCACGAGCACCAGGTCCGCGCGCTTGCCGGGGGTCAGGCTGCCGAGCTCGTGACCGAGGCCCAGGATCTGGGCCGGGTACAGGCTGGCAGCGCGCAGGGCTTCTTCGTCGGACAGGCCGAATCCGGCGGCGAAGCCGGCGTGGTAGCAGAGGTTGCGCGGGTTCTCGTCCTGGTTGGTGAAGATCGCGAAAGGCACGCCGGCTCGGGCCAGCAGGGCCGGCGTGGCGTAGGGCGCGTCGTAGGGCGCAAAGGCATCGCTGGGCAGATCCAGCACCGGACCGTAAACCACCGGCAGCCCGGCCTCCTGCAGGGCGGGCAGCACCTTCCAGGCTTGGCGAGCGCCGTACAGCACCGCGTCGAGACCGAGGTCCTTGGCGAAGCGCAGGGCGGCCAGGATCGTGTGGGCATCGTCGGCGTGGAGCGCCACGCGGCCGCGGCCAGCGGCGTACTCCGCCAAGGCTTCGGCGCGCGGGTCGAAGGGCGGCGGCGGCAGACCGGCCGCACGGCGCTCGGCGACGATGCGCCCGTACTGCTGCGCGGCCTCGAAGCGCGTGCGCAGGCCGCGCAGCTGGCGCTCTTGGCGCTCCCTGCGCTCGCCCTCGGCCTCGGGATCCTGGCGCGGGAAACCGACGTGCAGCATGTCGTCCTCGCGGTACAGCATCTCCTCCCAGGTGTCGCCCGCGAGGCGCACCACCGCCGAGCGGCCGGCGATAGCGCCGAAGCTGCGCGGGATGCTCTGGGCGCGGGTCATGCCGTTGAAGCGCGTGACGCCGATATGGGCCGAATCGGCATTGATCGAAGAAGCCACGGACAGGTCGGGCTGATCGCCGCCGATCTCGTTGGTGTCGTCGGTGGCGCGCACCGCGCCGATCTCGGCCAACCCCAGGTTGGTGCCGAGCCCGATCAGGCCGGGATAGAGGTGCAAGCCGCTGCCGTCGATGCGCGCGGCGCCGCGCGGCAGCTCGAGCGCGCGGCCGATGGCCGCGATGCGCTCGCCGGAGACCAGCAGCGTGCCGTCCTCGATCACTTCGCCGGCCCCGGTGTGGATCGTGGCCCCCACGATCGCCAGCCAAGGGCCCTCCTCCACGGCCAGGGCCGCCCCGGCCAGGGCCGGGGGCGCGGGCGGCGGGGCTTGATCCAGGCCGAAGGCATCGCGGCGCTCGAACACGAGGCGCCCTTCGACGAAGGTCAGCAGCACCTTGGAACGCACCGCCAGCGGGTCGCCGTCGAGCACCACCAGGTCGGCGTCCTTGCCGGCTTCGAGGCTGCCGACGCGGTCGGCGACGCCCAATTGCTGCGCGGGGTTGAGCGTCACCAGGCGCAGCGCGGCCACCGGATCCATGGCCGCGTAGCCGACCGACTTGGCGGCCTCGTGGTACATGTGGCGCACCAGCTCGTCCGAGTCGGACTTGATCGAGGCTTGGGCGCCCGCTTCGAGCAGCAGCGCGGCGTTGGAGGGCACGGCCTCGTAGGCCTCGACCTTGTAGGCCCACCAGTCGGAGAAGGTGGCGATGCCCGAGCCGTTGGCGGCGATCTCGCGCGCCACCTTGAAGGCCTCCAGGGCATGGTGCAGGGTGCCGACCCGGAAACCGAAGTGGCGCGCGACGCGCAGCAGCATCAGGATCTCGTCCGCGCGGTAGCTGTGGGCGTGCACCACCAGGCGCCCGCTGAGCACGCCTTCGAGGGCTTCGAGGCGCACGTCCCGGCGCGGCGGCAGCGGGTCCTCACCGCGCTCCAGGGCGGCGCGGTAGCCGGCCCACTCCGCCTGGTACTCCCGCGCCCGCTCGAAGGCCCGATAGAGCAGGGCCTCGACGCCGAGGCGCGTGCCGGGGAAGCGCTGGCCGGGGGCGCCCCAGTTGGAGCGCTTCGGGTTTTCGCCGAGCGCGAACTTGATGCCCTGGGGACCGGCCTCGAATCGCAGCGCTTCGGCGCGCGCCTCGCGGCCGCGCAGTTTGAGCAGCTCGGAACGCCCGCCGATCGTGTTGGCCGAGCCGTGCAGGATCTGGATCAGGGTCGTGCCGCCCGCCAGGGCGCGGTACAGGCCGACGTCCTCGGCGTCGACCACATCGGTCATGTCGCAATCGGAGGTGATCGAGAAGGTGCCCTCGTTGACCCCGCGGCTGATCGCCATGTGCGAGTGGGTGTCGATCGCCCCGGGGGCCACGTGCCAGGCGGCGCCGTCGAGGACCGTCAGGTCGCGCGGGAAATCCAGGTCCTCGCCCAGGGCGCGGATACGCCCGTCCTCGACCCACAGGTCGCCGCGGAAAGCCGGCTGCAGCGCGGTGTGCAGCCAGGCGCCGCGGATGCCGAACGCGGCCGACACCTCCAGCTTGGGCCGCCGGTCGGCGTCGGTCTCGACCGGGTGGTCGGGCAGGTAGCGCGGGCCATCAGGCTCCGGGCTGGCTACGGCCGGCTCGCCGCCGGCGGCCAGCTCCGCGCCGGAGAGCGCCTGCGCCTCGGCGTCCGCGGTCGGCGCGGCGCCTGCGGGCGCCTGAGACCCCGCCGACGCTGCGGCCGGCACCTGCTCAGCGGCCGCCAGCGCGGCCGCTTCCGGGGCGGCACCTGCAGCTTCGGCCACGGGCCGCTTCGGCTCGGGGCCCGCGGGCTTCGCGGCCTGCTGGCCTGAGGAATCGTCCGCCGGCTCCGGGGCATGCCAGGGATACCCCTCCACCACCAGCAGGCGCATTTCGGCCTTTTCGTCGGTCAACGGATCGGCGCTCCACAGGGCCAGGTCCGCGGCCTCGCCGGCGGCCAGGGTGCCGTCCTGAGCGCCCGGCCAGCGCCCGGCGAAGGCGGCGCCGGTCAGCGCCGCCAGGGCCTGCTCGCGCGGCAAGCCGGCCCCGACCAGGGTGCGCACGGCGCCCAACAGCTCCGCGGGTTTGCGCTGCCCGCTGCCCAGGGCCAGCGGCAGACCGGTTGCCGCCAAAACGCGCAGATTGTCGCGCTGGCGCTCCCACTCGAGGCGGCGTTCGAGCCGTTCGGCCAGCGGGGCCCGGTAGGCGAAGGGCTTGGGCTGCTCCGAGGAAGCCGCGGCCTCGGCGGCGCCGCTCGAATCCCCGTCCGCCGGCTCGCCGGCGTCCGCGGCGAGCGGCACGGAAGGCGCCGCCTGCGCTGCGCCGGCGTCCTGGTCCGCGCTGTCCTCGGCCTGAGGCTGTTCGTCCTTGGCCTGCTTGTCGTCGGTCGGCTCGTCCTTCGGCTTCTCGCGCGGATCCGGGACCTCTTTTCCCCAGTCCAGATCGAGCACCAGCGGCCGGCCGGCGGCGGCGAGTTGTGCAGAGATTTCGAAGCCCTCGGCCACCCCGAGCAAGCCCAGCTCGAGACCGAACTCCTGTGCCAGCCGCAGCGCGCGCTCGAGATCGCGGCTGTCGTCCGCCTCGAACCAAAGCAGGTCTCCGCCCAGCAGGGCCTGCCCCGCTTCGAGGTCGGGATCATGGGGCGCGCGCGGGTCCGGCTTGCCGGCGGCGCGGCGCTGCTCGATCAGTCCCTGGCGCTGGCTGTCGTAAAAAAACTGCCGCAGTTGGGCGAAAGCGCCCATCAGCGTCTCGGGATAGCCGTCGCCGCGGGCTTCAAAGCTGCCGACTTGGCCCGCCTCCTCCAGCGCCACCAGGTCGCGCGGTGCTCCCTCCCGCAGCGCCACCAGGGCCGCATGCCCCGAAAGCAGGTCGCCACCCGGGGACAGCCGCGCCCAGGCGAAGCCCGCCTCGCGGTAGGACTCGAGCAAGGCCTCGTCGATGCGCAGCGCGTCCGCGGCACGGAAGGCAGGCCGCAGACCTTTGCGTCCAGCGAGCTGCATGTCGATGCGCACGTCGCGCTGGGTGTCGAGGGGCCGATCGCGCTCGAGCACCACCGCGGGCTCTTCGACCCCGCGCCGCGCCCAGGCATCGAAGAAGGCCGGCAGGCACAGCTGGCCGTGGCCTTCGATGCGTTCGAGCCCGGGGGGCAAGGGCGCGTCCGCGGGCTGGATCTCCGCGATGCGGCCGGCGCGCAAGATCAGGGTCTGCCGCGGCGCATCGGCGGCGGGGTCGAGGCGCACGTCGACCAGGGCCGCGTCCGGCGGGGGCAGGGAGGCGCGCTGGGCCAGGGCCGCGGGGGCGACGGCGGGAAGGGCCAACAGACACAGGGACAGGAAGCGCATGGTCGACCTCGGGCTCGGGACGGCGCCGATTCTGCCGAGCCGCGCGGGCCGCCGATAGCTTTGACCCCGGGGTTCGTCCGCTCCGCAAGGGAGCGAGCCGACCTCCGGTCGGCGTGGTCCGAGGCCCGGCGAGCTCCCGGTGCGGCACGAGGGCCCGAGTCCAACGGGCCCGGCGGAGCGACCGTCGATCCCCGCGCGGGGTACCGGACCGACCCCCGCCCCGGGGCCGCCTGGGGCGCTCCGAAAACAGGCGCCCGGGGCCTGCGTAGACTCCGCCCATGGATGCCGCCTCGGAGCTGCACGCCTGCCACTGCTGCGGGCTGCCCCAGCGCATTCCCCCGCTGGGCGCTGCCGAGGGGGCGCGCTGCGCGCGCTGCGACTCGCCCCTGCCCGAGCGCCGGCGGGCGCGCGAACGCAATCGCTGGGCGGCGGCGGCGGCCCTCTCGGCCCTGCTGCTCTATCCCCTGGGCGTGGGCCTGCCGGTGCTCGAGATCGAGCGCTTCGGGCACCGCCGCGCCTCGAGCATCCTGGGCGGGATCGAAGCGCTGCTGGCCGATGGCCAGCTGCTGGTGGGCGGCGTGGTTCTGCTGTGCTCCGTGTTGCTGCCGCTGCTCAAGCTCGGCGGGCTGCTGGTGCTGTGCCGTTTCGCCGAGCGCCTGCCGCCGGCCGGCGCCCGCGCGCGCCTGTGGCGCGCGATCGAATTCGTGGGCCGCTGGGGCATGCTCGATGTGCTGCTGGTGGCTTTGCTGGTGGCGACCCTCAAGCTGGGCGACCTGGTGGATGTGAACGCCGGCGAGGGCCTGATCGCCTTCCTGGGCATGGTCTTGGCGAGCCTTTTGGCCAGCGCCCTGTTCGACCCCCACGCCCTGTGGGACCCGCCCAAGCCGAGCGCCCCCGCCCGTCCCCAACCATGACCGAAGCTCAAATCCCCGTGGCCCGGGTCGCCAAGAAGCGCGCCAGCCCGTGGCCCTGGCTGCTGCCGTTGCTGGCGCTCGGCGCCGCCCTGTGGCTGCTGCGCGGCGCCTTCGCCGAGCGCGGCCCGCTGCTGACCGTGCGCTTCGAGCAGGGCCACGGCCTGCGCGCCGGCGACGCCCTGCGCACGCGCGGCATCCAGGTCGGCGTGGTCGAGCGCATCACCCTGTCGGAGGCCGGCGACGGCGTCGTGGTGCGCGCGCGCCTCGATCCCAGCGCCGCGGAGCTGGCGCGGGCCAGCACGCGCCTGTGGATCGCGCGGGCCGAGCTGGGCCCGAGCGGCGTGCGCGATCTCGACACGCTCTTGGGCCCGCGCTATCTGGCGCTCGCCCCGGGCGACCCCCAGGCGCCAGAGGCCCACGCCTTCCGCGGCCTCGAGCGCCCGCCCCTGGCCACCGACCTCGCCGGGGGGCTCGAGCTGGTGCTCGAAGCCGAAAGCCGCCTGGGCTTGGCCGAGGGGGCGCCGGTGTCCTACCGCGGCCTGAGCGTCGGGCAGATCGCCCAGATCGGGCTCAGCGCCGATCGCAGCCGCATCGAACTGCGCGCGCTGATCGCACCGGGCTACGCCGATCTGGTGCGCCAGAACACCCGCTTTTGGGTCGCCGGCGGCCTGACCCTCGAGGCCGGCCTGATCGAGGGCCTCGAGCTGCGCATCCAGAGCCTCGAGAGCCTGCTGGCCGGCGGCGTGGCCCTGGCGACCCCGGAGGCCCTGGCGCCCGCCGCCAGCCACGGGGCGCGCTTCGAGCTGCTCGCCGAAATGCCCCAGGGGGCGCTCGATTGGCGCCCGAACCTGCCCCTGCGCGAACTGGGCCTGCCCGTGGGAGCCGCGCGACCCCGGCCGGGCCGCACCGCGCTGGTCTGGAAGCAGGGGGCCTGGATCGCGCGCGAAGAGCGCCGCAGCGGCTGGTGCCTGCGGGGCCAGGATGCGCTGATCGGACCCGCCGACCTGCTCGAGCCCCCGCCCGAAGCGCGCTCCGGCAGTGCGCGCCTCGAATACGAGGGCCAAGCACTGGAACTTCCCGCCGCTTCCGGAGGCAAGCCGGCGACCGCCGCGGTCGAAGGCCCGCCAGAGACCGAGACCGCTGCGCTGCGGCGCCTGCCCCTGCCCCACGACCCCCAAGGATTCCCTCGCAGCCAGGAGCGCCGCGCCACGGCGCCCGAAGCCCTGCTCCTGTGCGGCGATCCGGCCCTGGGCGCCCTGTCGATCGAAGCCGAAGCGCTGGCGGCCGTGGAAGGCGCCCAGCGCTGGCGGATCATCTCCGGCCCGCGTCTGCCCGCCGACTGGCACGGCGCACCCGCCCTCGCCCGCTCCGACGGCCGCCTGCTCGGCTGCCTGCTGCTCGACGGCGACCAAGCCAGCATCGGCCTGCTGCCCGCCGAGTAGGGCCCGCGGCGGCTTCCTACGCGGGCGAGCAGGGTGCTTATCTCGGACTTGGATGGAAACACGCTCCCCAGAGCGGGGTCTCGCCAACCCTCGGGGCAGGGGACCGTCGCAGAAATCCAGACAGCCGGGAGCAACGCCCGCAGCGCCGATACCGGCTCATCCCGGAACTTCCGCGGGCCGCCCCTGCTCAGGCCAGCTCGGCGGGGGTGATGGCGCGGGTTTGGGGCTCGCCGCGGCGCAGCAGCAGCAGTTCGAGGCGCCGGCCGATCGAGGTGCGGGACAGGGAGCGGTGCAGGTCGCTGACCGAGTAGAGGGCGCGATCGCCAAGGCTCAGCAGCAGGTCGCCCCGTTCGAGGCCGGCTCGGGAGGCCGGGGAGCCGGGCTCGACGCGGCGCACGGCCACGGCCGCCGGGCGTGCACGCCCGTGGCGCTCGGCCAAGGCCTTCGGCAGCAGCACCTCTTCCGCGGCCACGCCGAGGTAGCCGCGGCGCACGCGTCCGTGCGCCAGCAGCTCCGAGACGACGAAACTCGCGGTGTCCGCGGGGATCGCGAAGCACAGCCCTTGGCTGCCGGGCAGGATCGCCGTGTTGATGCCGACCACGCGGCCGAGGCCGTCGACCAAGGGGCCGCCGGAGTTGCCCGGATTGAGCAGCGCATCGGTTTGGATCAAGCCCTCCAGCGGACGCCCGCGTTGCTGTCCCGGCAGGGCGCGCCCGAGCGCGCTGACGATGCCGAAGGTCACGGTGTGCGCCAGGCCATAGGGCGAGCCGATGGCGATCACCGGCTCGCCCACGCGCGGGCCCGAGCCCGCACCCAGGGCGAGATGCGGCCAGGCGCTGCCCGGTCCCAAGCGCAGGAGCGCCAGGTCCGTGAGCGGGTCCTCCCCGACCACCTGGACCAGCTCGCTGCGGCCGTCCGACAGCTCGGCCTCTACGGCGGTGGCTCCGTGGACCACGTGGCTGTTGGTCAGCGCGAAGCCATCGGGAGCGATCAGGACCCCGGAGCCGCCCGCCAGCTGCCCGCGGCCGGGCTGGAGCGCGCGCAGGTGCAGCACCGCCGGCGCCGCGAATTCCACCAGGCTGGCCACGGCATCGGAGAAGCCTGCGAGCGCGCCCGAAGGCAGCGCATGGGCCGCGGCCCGCGCCTGCGGCGGGTCGGAGTCCGCGGGCCCGGAAGCGGGGCCGGCCAGGAGCTCTGGACGGGGCGGAATCGTTGCGGAGGATCGAGGCGCTTCGAATGGAACGGACATGGGCGGGTCGGTCAGGCGGGCCCAGGCCCGCGCCGGAGCGCGCGGCGACCCCGCGCGAGGCCCTGCTCTCTAGTCCAGGCTTCAAGCGCCCCCGGTGCCTGCGGCGCGGGGCAGCAGCGGGTCCCAGGGCATCAGACCAGCCGGGCCTGGCTGCGTCGGGGCAAACGAACGCGCCGGCCCTGACGGGTTGACAGAAAACGTCTCGGGCTGAGCCCGAGCGGCAATACCGACCCGCCCGATGCCTTTGGGGCGGCGTCCGCCGGCCACCCAGGCTGGAATCGCCGCTGCGCGTCGGTTTTCGTCAGCCTCCGCCTAGCTCCGCCGCAGCCAGATCGATCGCACGCCCGAGCCGGCCGTGCCTTCGGCGGCCTGCGCCGAGCCCCCGGCGGACTCCTGTTCGAGCGGGGTCAGCGCCAGCCGCGGCCGCTCGCCGGCGCTCAGCGCCAGTTCCAGGCTCGACGCATCGCTCCAGAGCTCCAGGGTGCCACCGCCGGCGGTCAGGCGCGCGCGCAGGGCCAGCTCGCCGGGCCGGCCCGGGGCGAAGAGGAAGCGGCAGGCGCGCGCCGCCTCGCCGCTGGCGGGCACCTGGCCCAGGGGCGAGCGCGGGGTCGTGAAGTCGAAGGGGCCGCCGGGCAGGACCTGCGCTTGGCCGTCGAATTCGGCGCCCACGGCAGGGATCTCGAGCAGGCAGGCTAGGGTCGGATCGAGCTCCAGGGCGAAGCCGGTGATCAGCCGCTGGCGATCCGCATCGAGCAGCGCGCGGCCTTGCGCCGCTTCGACGCGCGCGCTGAAGCACAAGCCCGCCGGCTGCGCCCCGGGGACGCCGAGGCGCTCCGCGCGGCGCACCAACGCGATGCCCGGGCGGGCTTCAAAGCGCTGCTCTACGGCCCCCGGCGGCGTCGAAACCGACACGCTCCACAGGGGCTTGGTGCCATCGCGCCAGCGGGGTTCGAGACCGATCCAAGCACCGAACGGGGCCGCGCCCAAATCGAGCTCGAGCCAGCGTCCGTCCAGGTCCCCGGCCGCCAGGCGCACCCCGCCCCAATCGAACTCGTAACGCTGGGCCCGCCGTCCATCGGAGAGCACCTCGACCACCTGCCCCTCCAACCCGGAGGTCCCACGGCAACCTCCCAGCGCCGCCAAGGCCACGCAGCCGGCGAGCCAGCAGCCCAGGGAGCGCGCTCCGATTCGATTGCGTAGCGCCGCGATGGCGGCCAGGGTCCTGGGCTGCATAACCCCACCCTACCCCTCCCCGAATCGGCCTCCAAGCACTGGCCCGACACCCCGGCGCCGAAACGTCCACGCGCCAGCGAAAACGCCCTGGCATTGGTCGCTTCGACCCGCCCCAGCCAGCGGGCTGGGGGCCTCCTCCCTCCCTCATCCCCGCTACTGCACGGTGATCTGGAGGGCGCTGGAGCTGCTGAAGCTGCCCAGGCCGCCGCAGGCGGCGGTGTTGAGCCACAGGAACTGGAAGCAGGCGCTCTTGCCCAGGCTGGCGGCGGGCAACAGCAGCGGGAACTCGGCCCAGCCGGTGGCGTTGCTCTGCACCGGGAGCAGGGCTGCCAGGGTGCTCAGGTCGAGCAGCACTCCGACGCCCAGCAGCGGCAGGGGCAGCGGGCTCGGGCCCGCGGACAGGCCCAGGAAGCCCACCGCGCTGGGCGGGGCGCCGGAGGCGGTCAGGGCGAAGCTGGGGCTGCCGGCTTGGGGCTGCTCGGTGACCCCGATCCAGATCTCGGCTCCGCAGGCCGGCGTGGACTCTCCGTAACGCTCGGCGCCGGAGGGCAGCATGTCCATCACGGTGATGTAGCCGTCCGAGCCGCCCTTGAACACGGACTGGAGCGCGTCGGGGGTCAGGGGCAACTGGACCCCCGAGAACGTGTAGCCGGTGAACACGGCACGCCCGTCCTTGAACAACCCCACGCCGGTGCTGAAAGAACTGGGACCCAAGTAGGAGCCGTATAGCAGGCGATCCAAGCCTGGGGTAAATCTGGCAACGAATGACTTCGAGGATCCACCCGGTGCGTTTGGCTGAGCCGCACCGGCGGTTATTTGGACACCGAATGCGTTGCTCCCCGTGGTATGGCCAGTCACCGTGACGACCCCACCAGCATCCACAGCGATTCCAGTGGCAGTCTGGACGCTATTGCAGCACTGCGGGTTCGCCCCCAAGAAGGTTGACCGAACGAGCTGCGTCAAGTCCGGTGTAACTTCGAGCACCACGATTTCCCGGTCGTTGCCGGGGAAAATCGTCGAATCGAAGGCGCCCGGTGTGATCGGGAAGTCCACGGCGGTGGTGAACCCACACAGGTGCAGGTTGCCCTCCGGCCCCCAGCACAGGTCCGTGAAGCGGGTCCCGCCAGGTAGGCTGCCCCCGATCCAGGTTGAGGCGAGCAAGGTCGAACCCGTCGGGTCGAGCTTGCAGATGGCACCGCCGTATTCGCCGCTTTGGAACACCCCGCTGGTCACTGGAAAGGAATCACCAACGGTTCCGCCCGTGACGTAGGCATTGCCTTCAGCGTCTAAAACCACTCCTCGGAACTCCTCCCAAACCAACGGGACCCCCAGGAGCGTCGAATAGACCAAGCTCTTTCCATCGGGGGCGTACCGAACAACAATGCCCTCAAAGGTGGTGTTGTCCGTGGAAGTCTGGTACGCACCCGGCGTGGTCGGAAAGTCGTTGGATCCAGACCTGCCGACGGCGACTGCCGACCCGAGGGCGTCCACCGCAATCGCGAAGATCTGCTCCTCGAACTGATGCCCCCCCACGAACGTGGAATAAAACAGGCTGTTGCCATCCGAACGCAGACAAGTCACCCAGCCATCGCTATCGTTGGTCTGGGGTCCGAAATCGGTATCCACCGCTCCCGGTGTGACGGGAAAATTGCCAGAGTCTGTATCCCCGCCCGCATAGATGCGTCCGTTGGGCCCCAGGGTCAGGGCGAGCGCCCGATCGTACCCATTCCCAGCCAAATAGGCGACGAACTCCAGCACCGGGCTCGGCTCCAGGCGGATGCGGCCGACCATCGCGTCCTGGTTGGCCACGTAGGGGAACGCCCCGGGCACGCTCGGAAAGTCCGGGGACCAGGAGCTGCCAGCGAACACGATGCGTTCCAGGTCGTCGACGACCACACGATTCAACTCGTCTTCCTTGAAGCCCCCCAGGTAGGTCGAGAAGTCGAAGCCCGGATCGATCACCAGGCGGCCGGGCCCCCGCGGGCCCTCGAGCTCGAATCCGAAGCCGCCGTCGGGCAGCAGGCGGAAGCCTCCGGAGACCTCCGTGCGCTGCGCGTTCGAGTCTTCGCTCCACAATAGGGGCTTCGTTTGCCGCAGCTCCCCGAAGCGGAGCTTCGCCACCAGCTCGCCGCGCGCGGCGTCCAGCACGAGGGATTCGGCGCCGCGCAATTCGAAGCGGATATCCCCCAAGTCCGCGCCGGGCTCGGCCAGCAGGTCATAGGCCCACAGGCCCCCGCGCTGCACCAGCCGCACCGCGATCCCCGGCCAGACCTCCGGCCAACGCACGGACTGAAACTCCGGCACGCCGGTCACCCACTGCTCGGGATCCGCTCCCGAATAGTAGTGGCGCTGGGTCTCGAGCAACCCCTCCCCCAACGGGACCACCGGCCGTCCGCCGACGAATTCGAGCCACAGATGCGCCGCGCTGCGCTCGCTCCCCGGTCCCTCCTGCCCGACAAGATCGAGCCCGATGCCGCCCACCTCAGCGCGGATCCGCAGCGATTCCGCCTCGGCCGCAAAAGCAACCGACTCCGGCCACT
>ERZ1066136.1216-NODE-1216-length-13929-cov-6.272236_pt1 | contig 13929 bp, 15 predicted proteins | sample MGYA00382783_ERZ1066136 | MGnify/ENA primary metagenome ERZ1066136 (study PRJEB33369, sample SAMEA5778366) | biofilm metagenome | biome: Industrial cooling water; feature: Water cooling tower basin; material: Biofilm | place: United Arab Emirates | collected... | reverse complement strand
GTGGACTTCCGCAACACCGTGGTGGTGATGACCTCCAACCTCGGCTCGCAGATGATCCAGCAGATGTCCGGCAGCGACTACGCGGTCGTGAAGGTGGCGGTGATGGCCGAGGTGAAGACGCAGTTCCGCCCGGAGTTCATCAACCGGATCGACGAGGTGGTGGTGTTCCACGGGCTCGACGAGAAGCACATCGCGTCCATCGCGAGCATCCAGTTGAGGCTGCTCGAGGCGCGACTGGCGAAGATGGACATGGCGCTGGAGGTGACGGACGCCGCCCTGTCGGAACTCGCGAAGGCGGGCTTCGATCCGGTGTACGGAGCGCGGCCGCTCAAGCGGGCCATCCAGTCGAGCATCGAGAATCCGCTGTCGAAGCAGATCCTCGAAGGGAAGCTGGGGCCGAAGGACCGGGTGCGCGCCGATTGCATCGGCGGGGTGTTCCGGTTCGAGAAGGTCTGATCGCGAGCCGCCCGTCCCTGGGGGGCGGGCGGCGACGGGATCAGGCGGCCAGCTTGTTCGCCCAGGCGAGCGCTTCCAGGTGGAAGCGGTTCACCTGGGCGGACGAAAGCTGCATGTCGGCGGCGGCGCGGGACAGTGCCGCCGCGTCGTCGTGCTCGACCGATTCGGCGAGCTTCAGGATCGGCCCGTACAGGCCCGTGCGTGAAAGCAGGGCATCGTTGACGGACTCCGCCAGACTCAGCTGGCCCACGAGCTGTTCCATGGGCATCTGCAGGATCGCCGGCAGCATCGAGAACACACCCACGATGAACAGGTTGTCGCGATCCTCGGCGGAAATGTACTTCTCTCCGACGAGTTCGGTGAGACGGCCGCGCGCGGCGGCTTCGCGCATCAGCACGGGCGCTGCAGCTGTGTTGCCCGACGTCGCGAGGAGCAGTGCAAGCCAGCGTGCCAGGTTCTGGTAGCCGAGGATCGAGACGGCGTGACGGAAGGACTGGATCGCGAGGCTCAGGCCGAAGCCCGCCGAGTTGATGTAGCGCAGCAGCCGGAAGGACAGCGTCGCGTCGCGTTTCAGCAGTGTCTCGATCTGCGCGACCGGCGCTTCGGCCTGCGAAGCCTTGATGAGTTCGAGCACCGTCGCCTGTCCGGGGGACACCGACTTGGGGGGTGGACCGGCAAGACGCCGGTACCAGTCGCCCTCGAAGATCTGGGCACCCAGTTCCTTGCCGTCCTCGAACTGCTCCCGTGAATGCACGGCGCCCGCGATGCGCTTGCCCGGTAGCCGCTGGGCGGCCTTGGCGGCCGCCTTCAGCCCGGCGGGCTGCGCGGCATCGAGCCACACGTAATCGACGGCGAGCAGGGGCGGCGGGAAGTCGGTGCTTCCGGGGTTGATGACCGCGCACGTGGCGACCTTGCGCGCCCGAAGCGGGGCGACGTGGTCCGCCTGGGCGGTGCCGAGCGACACGGTGACACCCGCCGGAATCTCCCCGGCGATCTCGGCGAACCCGGCGCCGGTGTCCTCGACGAGGCACAGGCCCCCCGGCGCCTTGTCCGCCTCCAGCGCAGAGAACAGCTGGCGGTAGGGCGCGAGCGTGGCGCCGTCGGACGAACGAAACCGGTAACCGAAGAACCTGCTGTCGCGCCCGAGCAGCGGCGCGCGGACCAGAAACGCTTCCGTGGTCACGGCAGCCCCCGTCAGGCGGCCATTTCGAACAGTTCGCTGCGCGTCTCGCGTCCCGGCTCCGACAGCAGCTGCTCCATGTCGAGCACGAGCACGACGGAGCCGTCGCCCGAGAGCGTCGCGCCGGCGATGCCCTTGGGCTTGATGTCGTCGAGCGGCTTGATGACCACGTCGTCGCGGCCGACGAAGCCATCCACGGCGAGGATGAAGCTGGTCACCGCGGTCTGCATCAGCACGCCGTAGGCGGGCGGGCGTTCCTGCTGCCAGTTGATCAGGCGGGCGAGCGAACGGATCTCCAGGACCTCGTCACGCACGAGTTGCGTGGCGCGGCCGGACACCTCCTGCACATCCGCCGGGTTGATGTTGATGATCTCGCGCACGAGCGAAAGCGGCACGGCGAAGCTCTGGGTCCCCACCTTGACGACGAGCACCGGAAGGATCGCGAGCGTCAGCGGCAGCGAGATCGTGAACGTCGTGCCCTGGCCGACGACGGACTTGATGTCGATGCGGCCGTTCAGCTTCTGGATGTTGGTCTTGACCACGTCCATGCCGACGCCGCGGCCGGAGAAGTTGCTGACCTGCTCCTTGGTGGAGAAGCCCGGCATGAATACCAGATGGAGTGCGTGGCGGTCGTCCATGTTCGCCGCGGTCTCGGCGTCGATGAGCCCTTTCTGCAGCGCCTTCTGGCGCAAGACGTCGGGCTTCATGCCGCGGCCGTCGTCGCTGATCTCCAGCCGGATGTGGTCGCCCACCTGCTGTGCCGACAGCCTCACCACCGCGGTCTCGGACTTGCCCGCTGCGCGGCGTTCCTCCGGCGACTCGAGGCCGTGGTCCACGGCATTGCGGACGAGGTGGATGAGCGGATCGCCCAGCTCCTCGATCATCGTCTTGTCGAGTTCGGTGTCCTCGCCTTCGAGCACGAGGTCCACGTTCTTGCCGAGCTGGCGCGCCATGTCCCGCGCGACACGCGGATACTTCTGGAACAGGCGGCCGATGGGCTGCATGCGCGTCTTCATGACCGCGTTCTGCAGGTCGCTCACAAGCAGGTCGAGGTGGCTCACCGCCTCGTCGAGCGAGCGCAGAGTCTCACCATCGGTCTTGCCGGCGAGGATATCCGTGCGCAGGCAGTTGAGCCGGTTCTTCGCAAGCCCGATCTCGCCCGACAGGTTCAGCACCTGGTCGAGCCGGTTGGTGTCGATGCGGATCGTGGTTTCCTGCGCCACGACGACCTTGTCGCTCTCACGGCGCCCGGCACGCACGCCTTCCGCCTCCGGCTGGTCGCCGGCACGGCGGCCCGGCGAGCGCGGCTGCACCTCGTGCATGGTCGTGGTGGCCGGAACCGCTGCCGCCGGTGGTGGCGCGTCGACGGCATCGGGACGGCCGAGAAGGCCGTTGTACAAGCGGGTCCAGTCGGGCTCGCCCGGCATATGCGCGGGCTGGACAGCAGGCACCGTACCCGCCGCCGGGGCGGGGCTCGGTGCCGCTTGGCGTTCCGGTTCCGGCGCCGTCGCGGCCACGGGGGCCTTGCCGTCGAGGGCGTTCTGCAGCGCGTCGAGCATGGCCTGCTCGGCGGGCGGAGGCAGGGCGCCGCGTTCCAGGTACGAGAACATCTCGCGCACGCCCATGGTCGCGGAGAGGATCACGTCCATGAGCTCGGAGCTGAGCCCGAGTTCGCGGTTGCGCAGCCGGTCGAAGAGGTTCTCCGTCAGATGGCACAGCCGGACGAGTTCCTCCACGCTCAGGAATCCGGCGCCTCCCTTGATGGTGTGGAACCCGCGGAAGATGTCGTTGAGGAGACGGGCGTCATCCGGATGCTTCTCCAGTTCCACCAGCTTGTTGTCGACGTCCGAGAGCAGCTCGTTGGCCTCCGTGAGGAAGTCCTGGAGCAGCTCCTCCATCCCTGCGAAATCGCTCATCGGCGTATCCCGTTGCGCTCTAGAACCCGAGGCTGTCGAGCAGATCGTCGACCCGCCTCTGATCGGTCACGGCATCCTGCGAACCGTCGGCCTTGATGACGGGGCCGGCAAGCCCTCCCACATCGATGGCCACCTTGCGCTCCTGAGGCAGCTGATCGAGGAGCAGTTCGAGCAACTGCTTCTCCACCTGGCGGGTCATCTCCATCATCTTCTTGATGACCTGACCGGTGAGATCCTGGAAGTCCTGCGCCATCATGATGTCCATCAGGTGTCCGTTGGTGGCGCGCGTGCGGTCGGGGACACCGTGCAGGAATTCTCGCGTGCGTCCCGCCAGTGCCTTGAACTCGTCGATGGATAGTTCGCTAGCGAAAAGCCGGTCCCAGTCGGTCGCAAGCGTATGGGCCTGGTTCCCGATGTCGTCCTGGATCGGCTGCGCTGCCTCGGTGGCAGCGAGCGTACGGATCGCGGCCTTCTCGGTCATGTCCGCGATGTACTGCAGGCGATCCTGCGTATCGGGGATGGCCTCCGCGGCCTTCTCGATCATCTTGTCGTAGCCCAGCTCGCGGAGACTGTCGTGCAGCGTGCGGGTGAGTTTGCCAAGGCGGTTGATGACTTCGGAGTTCGTGTTCTCCTGTGCCGAGGCTGCATTGCCCGGAGAAGGAGCCGCGGCCTGAGGCTCGACCGTGCGTGACGTCTCGGCGACGATGCTGTCGAACAGCGCTTCGAGTTCGTCGGAATCGTGGTTGGCGGCTGCGCTCACGTCGTCACTCCCTGTTTCTGCAGGATCTTGTTGATCTTTTCCTCGAGCGTCGCGGCGGTGAAGGGCTTCACCACGTAGCCGCTGGCGCCAGCCTGCGCCGCCTCGATGATGTTCTCCTTCTTCGCCTCGGCCGTGACCATCAGCACCGGGAGATGCTTCAGTTGCTCATCTGCGCGGATGGCCCTCAGCATGTCGATACCCGTCATGTTGGGCATGTTCCAGTCGGACACGACGAACTCGAACCCGCCGCCGCGCAGCTTCGCGAGGCCGTTGATTCCGTCCTCGGCCTCGTCTACGTTCGTGTATCCGAGTTCCTTCAAGAGGTTGCGGATGATCCGACGCATCGTGGAAAAGTCGTCCACGACCAGGAACTTCATGTTGGTGCTCATCGGTACTGCTCCAGGAAGGCTTGGTGTTCGGTGTTCGATTCGGTCATCGTTGCAGCAGCGGGCGCAGAGTGTCGGCGAGGACGATCGGATCGAACTTGGCAACGTAGGCATCGACGCCCACGCTCTTGCCCATGGCGCGATTCGCCTCGGAAGAGAGCGACGAGTGCATGACGACCGGAATGCGGTCGAAGCGCGAATCGCCCTTGAGGTTGCGGGTGAGGACGTAACCGTCCATCTCGGGCATCTCGGCGTCGAGAAGGATGAGGCTGATGGTCTCGCTGAGATCCTCGCCCTCGGCCTGGGCTCGGCTGGCGAGCGCACGGAGGCGCTCCCAGCCTTCGAGGCCGTTGTTCGCCTGATGGTGCTTCACTCCGAGCTTGTCGAGGACCTGGGCGATCTCCTTGCGGGCGACGATGGAGTCGTCCACGAAGAACACCGTCCGGTCGTGGGCCGACTGCACGCCCTCGAGGTCGGGGATCGCCTCCTCGCCGAACGCGCTCACGAGGATCTGCTCGACGTCGAGTATCGACACGAGCTTGCCATCGGGCAGTTCGGTGATCGCGGTGATGAGACCTTCGTGACCGGACAGCACCGACTCGGGTGACTTCACCTTGTCCCAGTCGACGCGGACAATGCGGTCCACGTCCTGGACGAGAAAGCCCTGCGTGCGGCGGCTGTATTCGGTGACCATCATCGTCTCGGAGTTGCAGGCTTCCGCCCCCGAGATGTTGATGAACTTGCCGAGGCTGATGACGGGAATGATGTTCCCGCGAAGGGAGATCACACCCTCCACGCCCGGCGGCATGTTCGGCGTTCGGGTGATGGGCGGTGTGCGCGTCACTTCGCGCACCTTGAAGACGTTGATCCCGAACGTCTCTCTCGTGCCGAGGGAGAACAGCAGTATCTCCATCTTGTTGGAGCCGGCGAGCTTCGTACGCGCGTCGACGGCATCGATCAGGGTCTGGTTCTCGGATACTTCCATGGTCATTCCCGGGCGGACAAGGGCATCAGGCTTCGCTCACGAGGCGTCGCGTGAGCGCCTCCGCAAGCTTCTGGGGTTCGAACTTGGACACGTACTCGTCGACGCCGACGGTACGGCCCAGCTGCTGGTTCTGCATGCTCGACAGCGACGAGTGCATGATCACGGGAAGCATGCTGGTGCGCGGGTCGTTCTTCACGTGCTTGGTGAGCATGTATCCATCCATCTCCGGCATCTCGACGTCCGTCAGGATCAGGTTGACGTAGTCCGTGACGGAACGCTTGGCGGAGGCCGCGGCGCTCGCGACGCGTTCCAGTTCGGACCACGCCTGGGCGCCATTGACGGCGCTGATGTAGCGCACGCCCATGGCATCGAGGGTGCGCTGGATCTGCCGGCGGGCCACCTGCGAATCGTCCGCGAACAGCACGGTCTTCGAAGCAACAGCCTCGTGCGGACGGATGTTGAGGAACAGGTGATCGTCGTCCTGACGGCTGGTTTCGGCGAGGATCTTCTCGACGTCCAGCATCATCACCAGGCGGTTGTCCTTCAATTCGGTGACGGCCGTCACGAGTCCGCCCATGTTGGACACCAGCATCTCGGGGGGAACGCGCATGGCGGACCAGTCGAGGCGGAGAATGGTGTCCACGGCCTCGACGAGGAAGCCCTGGGTATGGCCGTTGTACTCGGTGACGATCATGATCTGGGGCGGTGCTTCGACGGGGATGCCCGCGTATTTCGCGAGGTCCACCACCGGAACGAGGTTGCCGCGCAGGCTCACCATGCCTTCCACCGAGGAGGGCATCTCCGGAGCTCGGGTGATGTCCGGGGATCGCATGACCTCCCGCACCTTGAACACGTTGATGCCATAGGTCTCGCGGCGCCCGGTGCGCGTGTCGGTCCCCAGGGAGAAGAGCAGGATCTCCAGTTTGTTCGTGCCGGCGAGCTTCGTGCGGGCATCGATGGTTCTCAGGAGTTCGGACATGCGGGCTTCTCCGGGGTCGGGTTCGTGCGTCGAGGCGGTGGTCCTCCGGGTCCTCCGGACGGTCCGGAGAATTCCCGAGGGGAACGCCCGGTGTATCGGCACCCGAGGAGGAACCTTTATGGCCGGTCTGGCGCACGGTCGCCGGGCGCGTACTGCGGCGCTTGGTGCGGCGCACCGGATTCCCAGATAATCATGGGGTCAAACTTGTACACCTTGGCGTGGCCCGAAGCGTCGAGGTTCCGCTTGCGGTCTCGTATCTGCATGGAATATCAATAACTTGGTAGAGCTGACATTGATCGAAGGGCAGCGCCAGAACCCGCCCGAGCCGGAGGAAGTCCCGGCGGTTGCCAGGGTCTACGGGCGTCCGGTGCTGGAGGTGCCTGCCGACCTATACATTCCCCCGGACGCGCTCGAGGTATTCCTCGAGACCTTCGAGGGCCCGCTCGACCTGCTGCTCTACCTCATCCGCCGTCACAATCTCGATGTCCTCGACATCCCAATGGCGGATCTCACCCGGCAGTACCTCGAGTACGTGGATGCAATGCGGGCCGAGCACCTGGAACTGGCCGCGGAGTACCTGCTGATGGCGGCCATGCTGATCGAGATCAAGTCACGCATGCTGCTACCCAAGCCGCCCGCCGCGAACGACGACGGTGCGGAGCCGGAAGACCCTCGGGCCGAACTCGTGCGCCGGCTGCTCGAGTACGAGCAGATGAAGCTGGCTGCGCACCGGCTCAACGGGTTGCCCCAGGCGGGCCGGGATTTCTCGTCCGTGCAGGCGGCAGTGGAACGGGTCGTTGCCATCCGGCTCCCCGATGTGGACCCGGAAGACCTCCGGCAGGCGTGGCTCGGATTGCTCGCGCGGGCGAAGATGCAGAAGCATCATCGGGTCACGCGAGAACAGTTGTCCGTCCGTGAACACATGACCCGCGTGCTCAGGACCCTGAGGGATCGCAGCTATGCCGAGTTCACGGAGCTGTTCCTGCCAGAGCGCGGCGTACCGGAGCTGGTCGTGACGCTGCTCGCCGTGCTCGAACTCGCCAAGGAGTATCTGATCTCGATCAGCCAGCAGGCGGCGTTCGCGCCGATCTACGTGAGACTGAAGGATGCACACGCCATCGAATGATCTGCAGGATCCGGGGCAGGAGCCGCCGGACGATACCGTCGACCGGATGCCGCCCGCCGAAGGTGCGCCGTCAGGCATTGCTTTCGACTGCGCGGAGGGGGATTCCGCTGGCCTTGGCCGCAGCGACGAGGAAGGGCATCCGCCGGCGACGACGTCTCGGTCGGATGCTACCGCGTCGCCAGACTCCGCCGCCTCGAACGGCGCGGCCGTGGGGGGCGACTCGCTCCGGACGATCGAGGGCGGAGCGCCGGATAGAGATCTTCCGTCCGTGGACGAAGTCGCTGCTGCAGATTCGTCCGTTGATCTCATGCAGGCTCGGATCGTCCTGGAGACCGCGTTGCTCGCGAGTGCGGAGCCGCTGTCCCTGCCGCAGTTGCGCAAGCTGTTCGATGACGACCTCGACGGCGACGTACTGCGGCGGCTGCTCGACGAACTGCGCGGCGAATGGGATGGGCGAGGGGTGGAACTCGTGTCCGTGGCGAGCGGATGGCGGTTCCAGACGCGGCCGCAGTACCAGTTCGTCATCGAGCGCCTGAATCCGCAGAAGCCGCCCCGATACTCTCGGGCCGTCCTGGAAACGCTCGCCATCATCGCCTATCGCCAGCCGGTGACGCGAGGCGACATCGAGGATGTTCGAGGCGTGTCCGTGGCTGCGACGGTGCTGAAGGCCCTAGAGAGCCGGGGGTGGATCGAACAGGTCGGCCATCGCGAAGTCCCTGGGCGCCCCGCCCTGTACGCGACGACGCGACAGTTTCTGGACGACCTGTCGCTGCGCGCGCTCTCGGAATTGCCGCCGCTCGAGGACCTTGGCACCCTTCTGGAGCGATTGCCGTCACTGGGTGACAGCCTGCCGGCGGCAGCGGACGCTCCAGATGATGATGAAGTGGAGACCGTCGGCGCGGCCGGATCCGAGGATATTGATCACGAGGCAGCGACCGACGCGGTGATGTGACCCCAACGGGCGAGAGAGGAACGATCGGATGAGAACGGTTCTGGTGGCGAACCCGAAGGGTGGTGCCGGCAAGACGACCATGGCGACGAATCTCTCGGTGGGGCTGGCATCGCTCGGGCATGCCGTCGCGCTGTGGGATCTGGATCGTCAGAAGTCGTCTCTGCAGTGGCTCTCGGTACGTGGAGAGCGGGAACCCCGCGTCGTGCGGCTTGGTGATCATGGGCCGTCGCAACAAAGCCATAGGGACCTTGCCTGGCTTGTGATAGATTCGCCGGCCGCGCTTCACGGGAAGAACCTGTCGCATGCTTTGAAGCTGGCTGACAAGGTCGTGGTACCCGTTCAACCGTCACTTTTCGACATGGCTGCAACCGGCGAATTCCTGAACGGGTTGCTGGCCGAGAAGTCGGTGCAGAAGGGCGAAAAGCAGATCGGAGTCGTCGGGATGCGGGTGGACCCGCGAACCCGGGCGGCGTCGACACTCGAAGCATTCCTCGAACAGTTCTCGTTGCCCGTGCTTACGTACCTGCGGGACACGCAGCTGTATGCGAACGCCGCGTTCAACGGGTTGAGTCTGTTCGATCTGCCGGGATACGTGTCGGCGCGCGAGGCGGGCCAATGGGGCCCGCTACTGAGTTGGCTGGATGAGTGACCGGTCATCTCATTGCAAGAAAATGGTGGTGGGGTGTTGACGGCATCATGAGGTCACTCTAGAATTCCAAGTCTTGATTCACCGGACGCGGGGTGGAGCAGTCCGGTAGCTCGTCGGGCTCATAACCCGAAGGTCGTAGGTTCAAATCCTGCCCCCGCAACCACAATTAGAGTCACGCTTCCGGCCGCTACTGCGGCCGGTGTCGTTTCTAGGTCCGCGAACGTCTCGCCGTCCTCGCCCGTGGTGATCACCACGCGGCCCATCAGCTCACCCAGAATCTGCCGCGCACGCCCGATGTCGCTCGACACGGCCGCGCCCAGGTCCGCCAGCAGCTCACGGTAGGCCGCCACGACGGCATCGGGATCGATCGCCGGCCCTCGGCCAGGCATCGCCGCTGCGGCGGCTCTGGCGGCCCGGAGATCCTCTTCCGTCCGTCGCAGTCGCTCGGCCAGCGCCGGCGACACGCCCACGGTCGCGATCGCCTCCACCAGGCGGCCCAGCTCGGCTTGCAGGGCCTTCGCCCGGGCTTGGGCTGCGGCCTGGTCGGCCTGCCCGGTCTGGGCCTGCTCCTCGACCAGGCGGGCCACCTCGGCCCGCATCTCGGCGACGGACTCCGGCGCGAGCAGCATCTCGCGCACCTCGGCCAGCAGCCGGCGCTCCGCCACGTCACGCCGGACCAGCGTTCCCTCGCACACAGCCGGTCCGCGGTCCTTCCTCGCGGCGCAGCCGTACGCGCGGGCCGAGACGGCTACCATCGCTCCGCCGCACCGTCCGCAGGTCAGGAGCCCGCCTAGCAGCGTGGCAGGCCTCGGGCCGGGGCCCTGGCCGCCGCCGCCGCGCCGCGGCGCTGCAAACCGGGCGCGGACGGCGTCCCAGAGTTCCTGGGGCACGATCCGCAGCTCCGGCCGCTCGACGATCACCCACTCCGACCGCGGACGGTCGAGACGGACGCGGCGTTTCGTGTCCGGGTCCTTCACCCACATGGACCGGTTCCACACCAGGCGGCCGACATAGGCCTCGTTGTGCAGGATGCCGGAGCCCTTCGCCGGCGACCCGTACAGGGCCGAGACGGCCCACGTGCCGCCGCGGGGTGATGGCACCCGGCGCGCGTTCAAATCAGCGGCAATCCGCTGGCCGGACTGGCCGTCGGCGTAGGCCTGGAAGATCTCGCGCACGAGCTGGGCTCGCGGTTCGTCGATCTCGATCCGCGATCCGTCGGCGCCTGGCACGCTTCGGTATCCGTAGCCGATGCCGCCGGCGGCCATGCCTCGCTGCACCTGGCCCTGCAGGCCTCGATGTGTCTTGTGGCGGAGGTCGTCCAGGTAGACCTCGTTGATGAGGCCGCGCATGCCGCGATGGAGCTTGCGGGCGCTGCTCTCCGAGTCGTACCCGTCTGCCACGCCCACGATGCGGATGCCGCGGTGCTCCAGGCGCCGCACTATCGTCTCCTGCTCCACCAGGTCGCGAGAGAGGCGGTCGAGGCCCTCGAGGATCAGGGCTTCGATTCGGCCGGCGATGGCGTCGGCGAGCAGCGCGGCGCCGCCGCGACGAGCGGCGACCGGTGTGGTGCCGGACGTTCCTTCGTCCCGATGGACAACGATCACCTCCCAACCGCGTGCTTCTGCTGCAGCACGGCATACCCTCGCCTGGTCCTCTATCGAGGTTTCGCGCTGCTTTTCGGTGCTGAATCGGGCGTAGACGGCGGCACGCATGGCGTGTTGTTCCTCACGTTCTCGAGAGCTCGAGCCGCGAGAAACCGGATCAAGGCCAGCCGCGCCGCTCTTTGAGTTGTGCTCAGAATCATGCCCTATTTGCGTTTTCAGGCCCAAAGAACGCGCAAATCCGTGTCAAATGAGGTCCAATGACATGGATGCGCAACTTATTGTCGGGACTGATATGGACCAAATCTCGCTGGACTATCTCGTCGACAAGTATTTCTACTCGACGCTCCGAAAAGGAGACAGATGGGATCTTCCCGTATCTCTCGGACCGGGTATCGTCCTGCTCTTTGTGGAACTGCCCGACAAGAGTGCGGAATTCCTCATCGATGCGCTTCTCGCCGAGGATGACGTGGCATTGGCTGCGAGCAACTGGTTGAACGATACGGGCCCCGCGTCGCAAATCGGATCTCCTTTCGTTCGATACGCCGCCTTTCCGGATCTTCGGAAAAGGATGGAGGTAATGGCGTTCATTCGGCTTCACCTTCCTGGCGATCGGTATACGTAGACGCGTGGTCATTGTGCGATGGCCGTGTCTAACGGTCTCATGTCTAGGTCGTTCACCCCTTCCTCCCTTGCGCCATCACGGTGCGGGCGAAGGCGATGAAGTCGAACGGTTCGCCCTGCGCGGGCAGGTGCTCGTCGCGGATGGCAATGATTCCGGCGTCGCTCAACTCCACCGGCTGCGGCGGGGGTGTAGACCTCACAAGCTCGTGCAGGGCGCGCAATTCGTCATCCGTCGGCACTCGGTCAAAGTCCACAAGGAGTGCCCGAGGGTATTCGGCATCACGACCGACACCGTACACGCGCGGCAGTGTGACCGGCTCGGCCTTGGGCGCTTCGTCCTCGGCCGGCTTCGCCAGATCTGGGTTGTAGTGCGCGGGAATGTCTGCGCGCCCGGCTCGCCACCGATCCAGCAGGGACTCGATGAGCTTCTGTCCGTCGTCGCGGCTCGTGTTGGCGACGTACTGCGCGACACCGTCGGTCTGCAGTACGAGGGCCCACGGCACCGTGTCTCCGGCGGCCGCGGCTAGGGAGTCATTGATGAACGACGCGAGCTGCTGAAGGGTCAGGCTTACGGCAACGGTTTGCTTCATGGTCGTACCTCTTGCATCGGTGCCCCGCCCACGCGATCCCTCGGTCTTGGCACGGCACCGACGGATTGACCTCGCGCAGGGGGGCGTTGATCGTCAGAACGTCGTCGGTTGCGCGATCGCTCGCGTGAGCGCCATGAAGCCCTGCTGCAGCTGCGTGGTGCCCGTCGCCACCCAGTCTTGATCGATGGCCGGCTCGAACTTGCCCGGCTCAATCTCGATCAGCCTCGGTCCGCCGAGCGCATGAGGAAGGCCGTCGAGTTTTCGGACGAAAGCGCCGACCTGCTCGGCCAGCGCCTTGCACTCGTTCATCAGTTCCACTTCCTGCTCCGTCAACTGCCGGTAGCCGATGATCTTCGGTTGCTGAAACGTTTCCATCGTCATGCTCCTGTCAAAACGGGCACTGCCACACGCCCGCTGTCTTCGTCAGAAACTCGCCGAGCTGGCTGGTCTGGCCGGGCGTGAGCAACATGCTGAAGTCAGAGCCCGGGACGACGATCTCCAGCATGCCGTCGCTTCCGAGCGTGAGATCCAGTCGCGGCTCGGGCTTCGGATCACGTTCCGCGGTCGCCGCGGCGGCGTCTTGCTCGAACCGCCTGCACGCTTCCTTCAGCCACGCGGGGTCAGGCGAACGTCGCGGATCTCGCCCTGGGTCGAGCGCCTTCGGCAATGCCGCGTCCCGCGGCGCTTTGATCTCCTGAGCCGAGTCGGCGACGGTGCCGGCCTGGACGGGCTTCGTAGGCTTCGAGCTGCGCGCTTTCCTTGGGGTCGGTTCGCCGTCCTGGGGCGCTGCGGTTGCAGCGGTAGGGGTGCCCAGCGTGAGTAGTGGCCGATACAGTCGGCCTAGATCCGTCAGGCTCCACACGGCAGGGCGATCCCGGGTGCCCCCAGTTTCGCGGACCTCAACCATGCCTTCGTGTTTCACCAGATAGTGCAGGGTGAGAGCAACCTCTCGGCCGGTCTGGAAATGCCCTGCCTGCTGGATCTGCTTCAAGCTGACTTCCTTCTCGCCGAGCGATTGCATGGCGAGGATCACTCGCTCCATGAGCGGCGTCATGTGTGTTCTCCCTTGAGTTTCGGCGCCGGCCGCGCGGTGTACTCCGGTACGGTTTCGCCTTGGACGATCCACTCGCCGCACGAGCGGCCGTTCTCGGTAGTGATGACGACACGCGGCGCGACGCGCTCGTGACAGATGTCGTAGCTCATCGACGCATCGCGTTCGCTGGCCCACTTGCATGCGGCATCGCGCGGGCTTGCGGCCTCGACGACGTCGAAGCGCGAGTCATAGACCCGGCGCACGTGGTAGCGACGAAGGGTCACGGGATGGCAAACGAGATGAATGGCACAACGGCTTCTTTGTGGCTGCCGCACAAGGCCGCAATTTCACGAAGCGATTCAATAGCCTCATCCACGAGCTGGCGATCCTCTGGGTGCATGTTCCCTCTGAGGCTGCGTTGCCGTGCGTACCAGCTCACGTGTGCGAGGCAATCGTGGATGCACCGTGCCGTGCACTCCTCCGCATACTGATGCGGCGATTCTTCGCGGCAAAAGCTGCTGTCATAGTTGCGAGTGGCAAATCGTGTCGCTGAGCGCAGCGAGGCTTTAGCGTCCACCCAGCGCTCGTGCCAAAGTTCCACGGCATGGATGATCGTGGTTAAGTGCGCGGCGGAGAACTGTTCGTCGTGAATGAATTTGAGCGCGTCGAACAGCGCGTCGGTGTCGCCCATG
>ERZ1066136.1214-NODE-1214-length-13939-cov-8.344281_pt1 | contig 13939 bp, 13 predicted proteins | sample MGYA00382783_ERZ1066136 | MGnify/ENA primary metagenome ERZ1066136 (study PRJEB33369, sample SAMEA5778366) | biofilm metagenome | biome: Industrial cooling water; feature: Water cooling tower basin; material: Biofilm | place: United Arab Emirates | collected... | reverse complement strand
CGGCAGGCCCTCGATGCGGTGGTCGCCCACCAGCTCCTTCAGCGTGCCGATCACCCGGTCGCCGCGGATCAGCCCCGAGGCCCCGAAGGTCACGTCGAGCAGGCGCAGCACGTCATTGCGCACGAGCCGGTCGGCCCAGTCGCGGTAGGCGTCGAGCTTGCCCGCCGCATGGATGCCGCCGACCAGCGCGCCCATCGACGAACCGGCGATGGCGGCGATCTCGAAGCCGCGCGACTGCAGCGCTTCGATGACGCCGATGTGGGCCAGTCCGCGGGCGCCGCCGGCGCCGAGCACGAGGGCGACGCGCTTGCCGGGCGCACCGCCACCGGCGACGTCAGTCGCCATAGGCCGCCGCGGTGAGCTGCAGCATCGAGCGCAGCTGCTCGCGCAGCGACGTCGGCTCCACCACTTCGGCATCCGGACCGTAGCGCAGCACATCCATCAGCAGTTCGCGCGCGTTGCTGTAGGGCACGCGAAGCTCGTAGCGACCGTCGGGCAGCAGGCGTCCCTCCTGCTTCGAGTGCCAGTGCTCGTCGGCCACCCAGCGCGCGGCTTTCGCGCTGAAGCGGATCGTCGCCCAGGCCTTCGGCGCGCCGCTGAAGATCCCGTAGCTCGACGCGAAATGGGCGTCGAGCTCGGCGTCGGCGTGGTCCACGGCCGCGGCCTCCTCGATGCGGGCGTGCGCGATGCGGTCCACCGAGAAGCTGCGCAGCGCGTCGCGCTCGTGGTCGAAGGCGTCGAGATACCAGTTGTCGCGGTAGTGGGTGAGGCGCTGCGGCGAAACGCTGCGCTGGGTGCGCGCGTTGGTGGTGCGGGCGAAGTACTCGAAGCGAAGGCGCTTCCGCTCCAGCACCGCGCTGGCGACCATGCGGAACGCCGCCTGGTCGACCCGGCGCGAACCGCTGCCGATGACGCGCACGCGCTCGATGGGCCAGCGCTTGCCGCCGGCGTGCTGCTGCAGCAGCGAATCGATGCGGCCCTTCAGCGGGGCGATGGCGGCCGACAGGATGCCGGTGCCGGTGCGATCGAGCAGCTGCTGCGCGGCCGTCAACGCGTGCAGCTCCTCCGAGCTCAGCCACAGCCCGGGCAGCTCGAAGCGCTCGGCCTCCTTCTCGTCGTAGCGGAAGCTCGCCTCGCCGTCCGTGCTCTCCAGCGGCGCGCCCAGCGCGTCGCGAAGGAAGGCGATGTCGCGGTACAGCGTGGCGCGCGAGCAGCCGAGTTCGTCCATCAGCCGTGACAGCGGCACGGGCAGGCGCGCGGCCTTCAGGCTGCGATGCAGGGCGAGGATGCGTTCGTAGCGGTCCATCGGCGGCGACCATCGACACGGGGGCCGCTAGCATCGCAAACGCCCCGGCCTGCCGCCACGACCGGGTAAAGTCGCGGCTCCGCTCATGCACGGACCCCGCCCTTGGACGCCTGGCTGACCTTCGCCGTGCTCGCCGTCGCCGCCGCGCTGTTCATCAGCGAGCGGCTGCGGGTCGACGTCATCGCGCTGATGGTGCTCTCGGCGCTGCTGGTGCTCGGGCTGGTCGGGCCGGACGACGCGCTGGCCGGCTTCAGCAGCGAGGCGACGATCACGGTGGCCGCGATGTTCGTTCTGAGCGCCGGGCTGTCCAGGAGCGGCGCCCTGCTCGGACTCGGCCGGCAGCTCGCGCGCATCCGAAATCCGTGGGTGATGCTGGGCGTGGTGCTGGCCGTGGTCGGGCCGGTATCCGCCTTCATCAACAACACCGCGGCCGTGGCGGTCTTCCTGCCCCTTCTGCTGGCCGCGGCGCTCGCGAGCCGGCGCGCCCCGTCGAAGTTCCTGATCCCGCTGAGCTACGTGGCGCAGATGGGCGGCGTGTGCACGCTCATCGGCACCTCGACGAACCTGCTGGTCAACGGCATGGCGAAGCAGGCCGGCGAGCCCGGCTTCACCCTGTTCGAGTTCAGCGAACTCGGGCTGATCTTCATGGCGTTCGGCGTGGTGTACCTGATGGTCGCCGGGCCCTTCCTGCTGCCGGAGCGCGAAGCGCCGGCGCTGCCGGCCAGCGACGAGATCGGCAAGTACGTGACCGAGCTGCGCGTGCCGGCCGGCTCCGCCCTGGTCGGGCGAGCGGTGGCCGACGTCCGCGCGTTGGAGACGCATCGCGTCTACGTGCTGGAGCTGATCCGCGGCGACGAGAAGCACTGGGCGCCGCGCAGCACCGCCATCGACGTCGATGACCGCCTGCTGGTGCAGGGCGAGTGGCCGAGACTGACGGCGTTCGCCGACGCCCACGGCCTTCGCCTCGAGGCCGTGCCGCAGGCGGAACGCGGCGTGCTGGTCGAGGCGATGGTGGCACCGAACAGCCGGCTCGAAGGACGCACGCTCGACGACGTCTCGCTGCCGCAACAGCATGAATCCCAGGTGGTGGCCCTCTACCGCCGCGGCCAGCGCGTGGCCGAGCAGCTGCGCTCGCTGCCGCTGACGGCCGGCGACCTGGTGATGCTCAGCACGCCGCAGCGGGAGCTGGCCGGCCTGCGCAAGGACCCGGCCCTCGTGGTCGTGTCCGAGCGGAACGACGAACGCATCGACGGGTATCGCGCCCTGGTGTCGGTGGGCGTCATGGTCGCAGTGATCGCGCTGGCCGCCGCGGGGGCCATGCCCATCGTCGAATCGGCCCTGCTCGGCTGCATCGCGCTGGTGCTGCTGCGCTGCCTCGAACCCGACGAGGCCTATGCCGCCATCGACTGGCGGGTGATCGTGCTGCTCGCCGGCGTCTTTCCACTCGGCGTGGCGATGCGCGACAGCGGCCTCGCGTCGATCATCGTCGAGTACACGCTGGCGCCGCTGGGCGGGTTTGGCCCGCTCGCCGCGCTGGCGGCGCTGTACCTCGTCACCGCGGTGCTGACCGAATTCATGAGCAACAACGCCGCGGCTGTGCTGCTGACGCCGATCGCGCTGGGGACGGCCGAAAGCCTGGGCGTCGACGCGAAGCCGATGCTGGTCGCGGTGATGTTCGCGGCCTCGACCGCCTTCGCCACGCCGGTGGGCTACCAGACCAACACCATGGTCTACAGCGCCGGCGGCTACCGGTTCTCGGATTTCGTGAAGATCGGCCTGCCGCTGAACCTGCTGTTCTTCGCGCTGGCGATCGTCTTCATTCCGCGCTACTTCCCTTTCATGCCGTAGCGGTCAGTGGCCCAGCAGTTCGCCGGCGCCCTGCGCGAGCAGCGCTTCGGCGACGCGCCGGCCGAGGCCCTCCGGGTCGGCCGCGCTGCCCTTGGCCTCCGCGCGCACCATGCGCCCGCTGGCGACGTCGCCGACGGCGCCGCGCAGCACCAGCTTCTCGTTGAACAGCTCCGCGAATCCCGCCACCGGCACATGGCAGCTGCCGTGCAAGGCGCGGTTCATCGCCCGCTCCGCTTCGACGCAAACGCGCGTCGTCCCGTCGTCGAGCCCGCGCAGCAGGCGCGCCGTCGACTCGTCACCGTCGCGGCACTCGATGGCGATCGCGCCCTGCGCCACGGCGGGCAGCAGGCGCGGCGGCGTCAGGCGCTCGCGGACGCGGGCGTCGAGGCCAAGGCGATGCAGCCCCGCGCAGGCGAGGACGATCGCGTCGTACTGGCCGGCGTCGAGCTTGGCCAGCCGCGTGTTGACGTTGCCGCGCAGGTCGACCAGTTCGAGGTCGGGCCGCAGCGCGCGGATCTGGGCCTGGCGCCGCAGCGAGCTCGTGCCGACGCGCGCGCCGGGCGGCAGGGCGTCGAAGCTCGCATGCGCGTTGCTGACGAAAGCGTCGAAGGGATCGGCGCGCTCGAGGATCGCCGGCAGCACGAACGGACCGTCGAGCACCATCGGCACGTCCTTCAGCGAGTGCACCGCCGCATCGGCGCGGCCTTCCAGCATCGCCACCTCCAGCTCCTTGAGGAACAGGCCCTTGCCGCCGACGGCCGCCAGCGCCTTGTCGAGGATCTGGTCGCCCCGCGTGGTCATCGGCACCAGATGCACCTCGAGGCCGGGGTGCAGCAATCGCAGGCGCGCGGCGACGTGTTCGGTTTGCCAGAGGGCGAGCGCGCTTTCGCGCGTGGCGAGTCGAAGCAGGGGCATCGGGATTCCGTGGAGGGCTTGCGGCGGCCGGGCGGCTGCGGCGTCTAGAGGTGTCTGAGCTCGTCGCGGAGCACGGGCAGGCAGCGCCGGCTGACTTCGAGCACGGCGCCGCCGTCGCGCAGCACGGCATGCACGAGCCCGTCGCTGCTCCGCTTGAGCTCGCTGATCTGCTCGCGCGCGACGAGGCAGTTGCGGTGGATGCGCAGGAAACGGCCGGCGAATTCGGTCTCGAGGCTTTTCAACGAATCCTCGACCAGGTCCTCGCCGCGGGCGTGGTGCACGACGACGTACTTTTCCTCGGCCTGCAGGTAGCGGATCTCGGCGACCGGGATCAGCCGCAGCGAACCTCGCAGCCGCGCCGCGAGGTGGGTGCGCGCGCGGCCGGAGGGCGGCGGCGCCTGCGTCTTCGCGCGTCCGGCGCGACGCTCGGCGGCACGCTGCAGCGCCGCGCCCAGCCGCTCCGCGCGGACCGGCTTGAGCAGGTAGTCGACGGCGGCGGCGTCGAACGCGGCCAGCGCGTGCTCGTCGTAGGCGGTGCAGAAGACCACCGCGGGCGGTGACGCGAGGACGGCCAGGTGGCGGGCCGCTTCGAGGCCGTCCATCTCGGGCATCTCGATGTCGAGCAGCACCACGTCCGGGGACGTCGTCGCGCAGGCGTCGAGCGCCGCGCGGCCGTCGGCGACCTGCCCCACGACCCGATGGCCGCCGAGCTCGGCCAACAGCGCGGCAAGGCGCTCGCGGGCCAGAGGTTCGTCGTCGGCGATCAGGACGTCCATGCTCGATCTCAGGTCGGCGCGGCCAGCGGGAGTTCAAGGCGGACGCGATAGTAGCCCTCCGTCGCCTCGGTCGACATCCGCGCCTCAGCGCCGAACTGGTGCCGCAGGCGCTGGCGGATCGACTCCAGCGCGTGCCCGTTCCCGGGCCGCGCATCCACGCCGACCGGCCTCGGATTGCCGACGTCGATGCGCAACGCGCCGGCGTCGACCGCCATGCCGATGCGGATCTCACCGCCCTCCTTCAGCCGGGCGATGCCGTGCACGACCGCATTCTCCAGCAGTGGCTGCAGCACCAGGCGGGGCAGCGGCAGGTGCATCGGCAGCCCCGGCGCGGCGTCCCAGCGGACGGCCAGGCGCGCCCCGAGCCGCAGCTGCTCGATGCCGAGGAAGCGCTCGGCCAGCGTGATCTCGTCGGCGAGGGTGCCACGCTGGCCGCCCTGCCCGAGCGCCGCGCGGAACAGCTCCGACAAGTCTTCGACGGCACGTGCGGCCGCGGCCGGGTCGCTGCGCACGAGGGCGGCGATGGAGTTCATCGAATTGAACAGGAAGTGCGGCCGGATGCGGGCCTGGAGCGCCTCCATCTGCGCCTTCGAGACCGCCTCGACCTGGGCCTTCCAGCGATCCTGCGCGGCGAAGTAGCGCAGCGCAATCGCGGCGATGAGGCCGGTGAGGCCGGCCGTCGTCAGCACGAAGTGGCGGTTGCCCTCGGCGTCGAGGATGAATTCGCCGAGGGTGGCGGCGATGTAGTTCAGCGCCCCGGCGCCGAACAGCGCGACCGCCATCGGCACCGCGGTGGCCGCGGCGAAGTCCACGCGAGGCGGCAGGCGCATCAGCCACGGCCGCGCCTTGCAGAGCGCGACGGCGGACGCGATCGCGATCCACGTCGCCAGCCCGCTGGCCGAGGCGAACTCGGTGAAGTCCCAACGGGGCGCGCGCGTGGGCGCCAGCGCGATGGTGAGCATCACCACCTGGCCCGCCGCGATGGCGGCGAACAGCCGGCCGCGATGGCAGAACTCGGGAAGCGTGAGGCGATCGGGAGCGGACGGCATGCCGGCATTATTGCCGACGGACCCGCCCCGGTCCCGCGCCAGCCTCAGCCCGCCGTGGCGGGCGCCCAGCTCGGGCGGCTCGGGAACGCGTGGCGGAGGATGCGCCACGCCACTTCGCCGAACTGCTTCGGCAGCGAGCCGGTGTTGTAGGGCACGCCGTACTTCGCGCAGATCGCCTTCACCTCGACCGCCATCGCCGCATAGCGGCGCGCCGGCAGGTCCGGGTAAAGGTGGTGCTCGATCTGGTGCGACAGGTTGCCGGTCATCAGGTCCATGACCGCGCCGCCCGAGATGTTCGAGGAGCCGCGGATCTGCCGCTGGTACCAGCCGGCGCGCGTTTCATCCTTGACCTGCGCAGGGGTGAAGGTGATCGCGTCCCTGGTGAAGTGGCCGCAGAAGATGACCACGAAGGTCCACAGGTTCCGCAGCAGGTTCGCCGAGGCGTTCGCCAGCAGCACCGGCAGGAAGAAGGGGCCGGCCAGCAGCGGGAAGACCACGTAGTCCTTGCCGCCCTGCCACGGCAGCTTGCGCAGGAGCGGCTTCGCGTCGGCGGGGAAATGCCGCCACGAGCGGCGCCCCTTCAGATAGCGGCCAAGCTTCAGGTGCTGGATGGCGATGCCGGTCTGGTAGAACACCGCGAGCGCGGCGGCGTACAGCGGCTGCGCCAGCGCGAACGGCGTCCAGCGCTGCTCCGGGAAGATGCGCAGCAGGCCGTAGCCCACGTCGTCGTCCTTGCCGCGCACGTTGGTCCACTGGTGGTGGCTGTGATTGTGCGTCTGGCGCCACCAGTCCGCCGGGCACAGGTGGTCCCACTGGAAGCGGTCGCCCTGCAGGCTGGGATCGTTCATCCAGTCGTACTGGCCGTGGATGACGTTGTGCCCCAGCTCCATGTTGTCGAGGATCTTCGACACCGCGAGCAGCAGCGTGCCCACGATCCACAGCGGCCACAGCAGCCAAGGTGCCGGCGCCGCGCCGTAGATCGCGAGGCGGCCGAGCACCTCGGTCCAGCGCACGGCGTGGCGGACGCGACGGATGTAGCGCGCGTCGGCGGCGCCGAGGTCGCGCACGTGCTTCTCGCGCAGGGCGTCGAGCTCCGCGCCGAAGGCTTCAAGGCGCTCGCCACTGAGCAGCGGCGCGTGACGGGACGGGGTGGCGGCGGCGGGCATGGCGGTTTCCATTCGGACGCGGAAGGCGCGGGGGCTCAAAGGTCGATGGCGAGGTCGGTGCGCGCGGCGCTGACGCAAAGCTTCAGCGCCGTGCTGGCCTCGGCGTGCGCGCTGTCGTCGCGCAGGTCGACGTGGACACCGCGGGTCTTGGCGCAGGTGCAGCGGCCGCACAGGCCTTGGCGGCAGCCGTGTTCAGGCTTGAGGCCTGCGGCTTCGAGTGCGGCCAGCAGGGGGGTATCGGTGGGAATGCTCAGCGTGCGCCCGCTTTTGAGCAGCGTCAGCTGCACCGCGGCCGCGGGCACGTCGGGCACGCGCAGCACCGGCGGCGTGAAGCTTTCCGTCGCGATCCGCGCCGCGGCGCCGCGCAGCAGGGCCTCGACGCGGGCGACGAATCCGGTCGGCCCGCAGGCCAGCACTTCCGCCCCCTGCGGGCTCCCCGGCAGCGCCGACAGCGTGCCTTCGTCGAGACGGCCTTCGGCCTCGTGCGCCGCACTCGGCGGTTCGCCGGTCAGGAACAGGCGGAACTGGAAGTCCGGGAAGCGCCGCTGCAGCGCGTGCAGCTCCTCGACGAAGCAGGCCTCGGCGCGTTCGCGCACCCAGTAGGCCAGCGACAGTCCCGCCATCTGGCCGCGCTCGGCCGCCGCGCGCACCTGCGCGATGGCCGCCGTGATGCCGCTACCCGCCGCCATCAGCATCCGCTGCGGCGCCTCGGGCAGCTCGAAGGCCATGCCGCCCCAGGGCTCGCTGATCTGCAGCCGCTCGCCGCGCTCGGCCTGCGCCAGCCAGTCGGCGAAGCGCCCGCCGGCCACCTTGCGGACGGTGATCGCGATCTCGCGCTGGGCCGGGAGGCTCGTCAGCGTGAAGCTGCGCTGGAACCGCCGTCCGTCCACCTCGAAGCCGAAGCTCAGGTGCTGGCCGGGCTGCCAGTCGCGCAGGCGCTGGAACGGCTTCAGCCACAGCGTCTCGCTGTCGGCCGACGCCGCCTCGCGGCGCAGCAGCCGCGCGGTGTTGCCGTACGGGCTCCATCCGGGCTGCAGCACGCTGCGCCAATAGTCGAACGCCGGGCGGAACGGGGGCAACGCAAGAGTGAAGGACATGCGGGGCGCTCAGGGGGCCGAGGGGCCGATCGACGGCATCGGAGGTGAATTCTATACAGTTGTGCAGACACACGTATAGACACTCATCCCGGAATTCAAGGCACGCGGGCGTGCTGGCCTAGACTGGTGCGATTCCATGACAGGCCGCCCGTCCCCGAGGCCATGACCGATCCCACGCCCCTCCATCCCGCCTCGACGCCGACCGGCCGCGGCGCACTCGCCGGACCCGGCCGCAAGCCGCAGATCAGCCGCGACGACCTGGTCGCCGCCGCCCTGCGCCTGCTCGGGCCACACCGCAGCGTGTCGACGCTGTCGCTGCGCGAAGTGGCGCGCGAGGCCGACATCGCCCCGAACAGCTTCTACCGGCACTTCCGCGACATGGACGCGCTGGCCATCGCGCTGATCGAGCTCGGCGGCCGCAGCCTGCGCACCATCATCCGCGAGGCACGGACGCGCCTGAAGCCGGGGCGCAGCGTCATCCGCACCTCGATCGAGACCTTCATGGAGCAGCTCGACGCCGACGAGCGCCTGCTGCACATCCTGCTTCGCGAGGGGATGGTCGGCTCGGACGCCTACAAGTCCGCGGTGGAGCGCGAGCTGCGCACCTTCGAGGAGGAGCTGTGCGTCGACCTCGTGCGGCTTTCGGAAGCCGGCGGGCGACCGGTGCATGCGCCGGCCCTCGTGGCGACGGCGATGACGCGGCTGGTGTTCGCGATGGGCGCCACCGCCATCGACCTGCCGCGCGAGCGCCGCGGCGAAGTCGTCGAGCAGCTCGTCGAGATGCTGAAGATGATCATGGTCGGCTCGCACGTGCTGGCCGAGCACGACGCGCGCTGAGGGCCCGCGGAGGCCCGTGCGGCGGCGGCCGACGGGCGGCGCGTCAAGCGCTGGCGAAGCGTGCCGACATCCAGTCGCCCAGGTCGCGGATCTCCTCGGCGCAGACCGAGTGCGGCATCGGGTAGCGGCGCAGCGTCGCGTCCATGCCCAGCGCCTTCAACGCGTCGGCCGAGGTCTGCCCGGCGGCGAACGGCACCACCGGGTCCTGCGTCCCGTGCGCCATGAACAGCGGCGTGGCGAGTCCCTTCGGCGTCGCTTCCGCGGCCGTCTCGGCGGCCAACGGCAGGTAGGTCGACAGCGCGACCAGCCCGAGGAACGCCTGCTCGCGGCGCAGGCCGGCGGCCAGCGTGATCGCGCCGCCCTGCGAGAACCCGGCGAGGAGGATGCGATGGGCCGGCACGCCGCGATCGCGCTCGCGCGCCACGAGGGCGTCCACCTCGGCGATCGCGCGGCGCACGCCGGCGGCGTCTTCGCGGGGCTTCGAGAAATCGAGGCTGACGATGTCGTACCACGCGCGCATCGCGTGCCCGTTGTTGATGGTGACCGGCATCACCGGCGCGTGCGGGAACACGAAGCGCAGCGCCGGCCAGTCGCGGCGCACGAGCTCGGGAACGATCGGCGCGAAATCGTGGCCGTCGGCGCCGAGGCCGTGCAGCCAGATCACCGAGAAGACCGGTTTCGCGCCGGTGGTGGTTTCGATCGTCTCGAGCATGGCGTCCGTTCGCGGCGTCCGAAGAAGGTGGGGCGGCATTGTGCCCGAGCCCGAGCCCCGCGCTTCGACCCCTGCCCGCGCGCCGACGCACGCCGCACAATGCACGGATGAGCGCGATCACCACGCCGTCCTGGCGCCTCGACGACGACCACCCCATCGACACCTTGGCCGGACAGGGCTTCGTCCGGCTCTCGCCGACGGCGTCGGCAGCCCTGTCCGGCGCGACGGCGAACGCCTTCGCCGGCCTCGCCGCGCACTGGGCCGACCTGCCGCCCGACGAGCACCTGCGCGATGGCGGCCGCTATCGCTTCCGTCGCCACGCCTCGCTGGTGCTGGCCGACGACGGCCGGCGCATCCGCGAGCGCGTGCAGCGCCCCCACTGGCAGCCCACCGACTACAACGCCCTGCACGGCGGCTACGAGCGCTGGTTCGCTCCCGTGCTCGACGCCACGCTGGCCGACCCGATCTTCATCGGGCTCGTGACCGGACTGGGCGCCGCCTGCGCGGCCGCGGCCGGGCACGCCCTGCCCTTCGTCGAAGTGCACCAGTTCCGCATCGACACGGCCGCCGGCATCGGTCGCCCCACCCCCGAAGGCGCGCATCGCGACGGCGTCGATTTCGTGGCGGTCGTGCTGATCGACCGCGTGGCCGTGCGCGGCGGGGAGACGCGCGTGTTCGAGGCCGAAGGCCCCGCCGGCCTGCGCTTCACCATGGCCGAGCCCGGGACCGCCCTGCTGCTGGACGACGCGCGGATGATCCACGAGACCACGCCGCTGCAGCCCGACCGCGAGGCAGGGCATCGCGACACCCTGGTGATCACCTGGCGGCGCGACGGCTTCCTCGACCCCGCGCGCTGATCGGGCGCGCGGGACGGCTCCGCCCGGTTCGGGCGGGAGGTCTGCACGGCCTTGGCGCTCCACGCCGAGCGAATCGGGGGATCCCGTCGCGCCTTGGGCCAAAACGTTGACGTTCGTCACGCCAAAACTCTGGCATGGAACTTGCTCCGCTTCGGGCAGACCCCGCTGGAGCCCGCCATGTTCGACACCACCGCCCTCGCCGACGCCGCCTCGCGCACCGCCGCCCCGACGGGGATGAACGAGCCCGGCATCTTCAAGGGCTGCAGCGAAATCGACGGCCCCCTGCCCGCCGCGACCAAGGACGCGATCCTCGCCTACCTCGGCAAACCGAATGCCGCCAGCTGGGACCGCCTGCGCCTGCGGCCGATCGCCGGCCCGACGACCTTGGGTGACGCGTGGGCCAGCGCCTCGCCGGCCGGTGCGCGGCGCTTCCCGACCTCGGCCGAATTGATCCGCGCGATCCGCGTCGCCGTCGTCGCCCGCTGGGCGGAGAGCAGCCGCCACCTGCGCACGCACTGAATCGGCGCAAATGTGCGGGGTGGTGGGCCCACCAGGACTCGAACCTGGAACCAAGGGATTATGAGTCCCGTGCTCTGACCATTGAGCTATGGGCCCGACGCGGCCCGATTGTAGCGGTCGACGCGCGGCGCCCCTCGCCTCGACGCGCTACTTCAGCGGCCCCGGCGCCGGCTCGGCCGGGCCGATCGCATCGGCGAGGTCCGGGTTGAGCTCTCCCTCGCCGCGCAGCTGGCCCTCCCACTTCGACACCACCGCGGTGGCGACCGTATTGCCGATGACGTTGGTCGCCGAGCGCGCCATGTCGAGGAAATGGTCGACGCCGAGCAGCAGCAGCAGGCCGGCCTCGGGGATGTCGAACTGCGCCAGCGTGGCGGCGATGACGACCAGCGATGCGCGCGGCACGCCGGCCATGCCCTTGGACGTCACCATCAGCACCAGCAGCATCGCCAGCTGCTGGCCGAACGACAGCTCGATGCCATACACCTGCGCGATGAACACCACGGCGAAGGTGCAGTACATCATCGAGCCGTCGAGGTTGAACGAATAGCCGAGCGGCAGGACGAAGGACGCCACGCGGTTGCTGCAGCCGAATTTCTCGAGTTGCGCCAGCGTCTTCGGGTAGGCCGCTTCCGACGACGCCGTCGCGAAGGCCAGCAGCGTGGGCTCGCGCACCGCGCGGAAGAGCGCGAAGGCGCGCTGGCGGGTGACGGCGAACGCGGCAAGGAACAGGAGGCCCCACAGCAGCACGATGCCGATGTAGAACTGGCCCATGAACTTGCCGTAGACGGCCAGGACATCGAGCCCACTCTTCGAGACCGTCGCCGCCACCGCGGCGAACACCGCGAACGGGGCGAACCACATGACCAGCATCGTCACCTTGAGCATGACGTAGCTCAGGCCCTCGAGCGCATCGACCAGCACCTTGGCCTTGTCGCCGACCCCGGCGCAGGCCACGCCGAAGAACACCGAGAACAGCACGATCTGCAGGATCTCGTTGCGGGCCATCGCGTCGGCGATGCTCGTCGGGACGAGGTGGGTGACGAAATCCTTCAGGGTCAGGCCGCTCACCACGATGCCGCTCTGCGCGCCGGCGTCAGGCAGCACGAGGCCGGTGTCGACGCCCGGCTGGAACAGGTTGACGAGCAGGAGGCCCAGGGTCAGCGAAACCAGCGAGGCGCCGAGGAACCACGCCATCGATTTCAGCCCGATGCGGCCGACCGTGCCGAGGTCACCCATCTTGGCGATGCCGACCGCCAGCGTGGCGAACACCAGCGGCCCGATGATCATCTTGATGAGCCGCAGGAACACGGTCGTGACGATGCCGAGGTGCTCGACGATGGCCGTGGTGTCGGCGACGGTCGCGTTGACCACCGCGCCGACGGCAACGCCCAGCGCCAGCGCCCCGAGGATCCACCACGTCAAGGTGCTGCCCGCCGAGGCCGGCGTGGCCGCCCCATGATTGACCGCTTCGATCGCCATGCCTGTCCGCCCCGAGGGTGTCAGCGCGCAGTGCGCGCGAGGCGGCGAGGATGCATGAAGATCGGGTGAATGCCCAGCGCGACAGGTTCGTCAGTCGACCCGCGCCATGCCGTAGCGGCGCAGCAGGGCGTCCAACTCGCCGCTGGCGACCATGCGCCGCTGGGCGGCCGCCAGGCGCTCGATCGACAGCGCACCGTCGCGGCGGACGCCGCAGTGCAGCGGCGTCCTCGCCACGACCAGCGGCGAGGCCGACAGCCCGGCCCAGCGGGAGTCGAGCTGCTGAAGCCAGGTGAACATCGACATCCGGACGACGGCGAAGTCGGTGCGCCCTTCGCGCTGCTTCTGCAGGGCCGCCAGCTCGGTGAGGGCGTCCTCGCGGCGCGCCTGCCCGGCCGCAAACGCGGGCTCCAGCAGCGGGTAGCGGTAGCCGAGGACGGTGCCGATCCGGCGCCCGTCCAGGTCGGCCAGGGTGGCCACCGGGCGGGCGTCGCTCGGGCCGATCAGCCGCTCCTCGATCACGAGACCGGTCTGCGCCAGCTCGACGTAGTCGCTCGCATCGTCCTCCACATCCCATTCCAGCGAATGGAAGCAGCGGAGATCGACCAGGTTCTCGCGGATGCGCCGCTTGGTCCGGATTGGCGGCGCGTAGCTGAGCGCGAGCGGCTGCCCCAGCTCGCGCTCGAGGGCGCCGTACCAGTCGATGATGAAGCCGGCACGCGGTGCGTCCGGCGACGTCTGCGATAACAGGAAGGGCGGCCCCCATGCTTCGGTGATGCTGATCCGCAGCGGCGCGGCCTCGGCGACGGCGGCCACGGAGGCTTCCGCCAGCGCCAAGATGGCGGCGAGCGAAGCCCGGACGATGCGCTGCGTGCGACTCCACGGCATGGACAGCCCTCCCCGCGACCAGCATAGACCCCCGCGGTGAAAACGACGACGCCCCGCGCGAAGCGGGGCGTCGGGCGTCCTCGGGAGGCAGTGGCGGCTTACTCGAGGTCGAGGAAGCTGCGCAGCTGCTCGGAGCGGCTCGGGTGGCGCAGCTTGCGCAGCGCCTTGGCTTCGATTTGGCGGATGCGCTCGCGGGTGACGTCGAACTGCTTGCCGACTTCCTCGAGGGTGTGGTCGGTGTTCATGTCGATGCCGAAGCGCATGCGCAGCACCTTGGCCTCGCGCGGCGTCAGGCCCGAAAGCACGGTGCGGACCGTCTCGGATAGGCCGGTGGTCGTCGCGTTCTCCAGCGGCGACTCGGCGTTGGTGTCCTCGATGAAATCGCCGAGGTGCGAATCCTCGTCGTCGCCGATCGGCGTCTCCATCGAGATCGGCTCCTTGGCGATCTTCAGGACCTTCCGGATCTTGTCCTCCGGCATGTCCATTTCCTTCG
>ERZ1066136.1212-NODE-1212-length-13949-cov-10.533180_pt1 | contig 13949 bp, 12 predicted proteins | sample MGYA00382783_ERZ1066136 | MGnify/ENA primary metagenome ERZ1066136 (study PRJEB33369, sample SAMEA5778366) | biofilm metagenome | biome: Industrial cooling water; feature: Water cooling tower basin; material: Biofilm | place: United Arab Emirates | collected... | reverse complement strand
GCCGGCGTGGAGTTCCGCCAGGACGGCTGGGAGGCCGTGGGCCTGGCCAGCAACGACCCCATCGCGGCGCTCAACAACCAGATCGACATCCTGGGGGGTGACGCCCAGGCCAGCGGTGCCACCAGCCGCACCAGCAACAAGATCACGCGCGACATCACCTCGGCCTTCGCCGAGCTCGAGATGCCGGTGACGAAGACGCTGTCGTTCAACGCCGCCGTGCGCGCCGACCAGTACAAGGACCTGAACGAGACCACGGTCAACCCCAAGCTGGCCTTCCGCTGGCAGCCGAGCACGCAGCTCGTCGTGCGCGGCTCGGCCAACACCGGCTTCCGCGCACCGGCCCTGCCCGAGATCTACAGCAAGGAGACCGAGCGCACCTCGATCAACACCTTCGACGACCCGATGCACTGCGCCACCGGCACGCCGGCGGCCGGCTTCACGGCCGAGCAGGTGTGCGACCTGACCGACCGCTTCCAGATCACCAAGGTGCCCAGCAACGCCGACGTCAAGCCCGAGAAGAGCACGAGCTTCACGCTGGGACTGGCCTTCGAGCCGCTGCGTGGCGTCTCGGCCTCGGTGGACTACTGGGAGACCGAGATCAAGGACATCATCGGCAACCGCTCCATCACCTTCATCCTCAACAACTACGCGCTCTACGCCGACCGCTTCCGCCGCCGTGCCGACGGCACGCTGGAGATCGACGCGCTGTTCAACGCGCCCACCAACGTGGGCAAGCTGCGCGCCGCCGGCATCGACCTGAGCCTGGCCGCGCAGACGCCCAAGGCGAGCTGGGGCCGGCTGAACGGCAGCCTCGACGTCGCCTACCTCACGCGCTGGGAGGCCGCCTCGCCGGAGGTGGCCGGTGGTGCCTACCAGTCGGCGCTGGCGCAGTACAACGACGTCGTGCCGGTCAACCCCAACGCCGGCCTGAGCAACGCCACGCGCGGCCTCAACCACCGCTGGCGGCACACGGCCAGCGTGGCCTGGCAGAACGAGTGGCTCAAGCTGCAGCTCTCGCAGCGCTACCAGAGCAAGGTCCGCGACCAGAACCTGGCGGCGCGTGTCACCGCCCCGGGGAGCGTGGGCGCGCGCGACGTGGCGGCCTACGAGCAGTACAACCTGACGGCCACGTACAGCGGCATCCGGAACCTGAAGCTGGGCCTGGCGATCAGCAACCTGTTCGACAAGAACCCGCCGCTGACCAACCACAACGGCTACAACGGCTACCTCACCAGCAGCGTCGACGTGCTGGGCCGGGCCTACCGGGTGACGGCCGAGTACCGCTTCTGATGCGGGCCGTGCTGTGGGCGGCGGCGCTGGCCGCCTCGGGCTGCACCACGGGCCCGGCCCGGGCCCCCGACGCGGCGGCCCCGGCGCCACGGCCCCTGGTGCTGCTGGTGGGCGACTCCACGATGGCGCCCGAAACCGGCTACGGCGACGCCCTGTGCGCCCGCCTGGAGCCCGCCGCCGCCTGCCTGAACCTCGGGCGCGGCGGCCGCAGCACGCTGAGCTACCGCGCCGAGGGCCTGTGGGATCGCGCCATCGCGCGCGTGCGCGCCGCCGCGCCGGGCACGCCGATCACCGTGCTCATCCAGTTCGGTCACAACGACCAGCCCGGCAAGCCCGGACGCAGCACCGACCTGGCGACCGAGTTCCCCGCCAACCTGGCGCGCTACGTGGCCGATCTGCGCGCCGCCGCCGCCACGCCGGTGCTGCTGACGCCGCTGGTGCGCCGCAGCTTCCGCGACGGCCACCTGGACAACGACCTCGAGCCCTGGGCCGAGGCCGTGCGCCGCGTGGCGCAGCAGCAGGGCACGGCGCTGGTGGACCTGAACGCCCGCAGCGCCGAGCGCGTGCAGGCCCTCGGGCCCGGGCAGGCCGACCTGCTGGCGCAGGGCCCGGCCGGCGACCCGCGCTTCGACCGCACGCACGTCGGCCCGCGTGGCGCCTGCGTGTTCGCGGCCCTGGTGCTGGACGGCCTGCAGCAGGCCGCGCCGGCCCTGGCGCGGCACGCGGTGCCGGGCGAGGACTGCGCCACCGTGCCGCCGCCCGGGCCCGACACCCGCCGTTCGGTGCTGGACGCGGCCACGTGGCGCCACGCCGGCTGGGCCGTGGGCACGATGGGCGGGCAGGGCGGCCGCATCGAGCGCGTGACCACGCTGGCCGCGGCCGGCCCGGGCTCGCTGCGCGCGGCGCTGGACGCGCCGGGCGCGCGCACCATCGTCTTCGAGGTCGGTGGCGTCATCGACCTGGGTGGCGAATCGCTGCGCATCCGCCACCCGTTCGTCACCATCGCCGGGCAGACCGCGCCGTCGCCGGGCATCACGCTGGTCCGCGGCGGACTGGACATCGCCGGCCACGACGTCATCGTGCAGCACCTGGCCATCCGGCCCGGCGCCTACGGCCGTGCCAGGCGCAGCGGGCCGGACCACGACGGCCTCAGCACCATCGGTGCCCACCACGTCATCGTCGACCACTGCAGCTTCAGCTGGGCCAGCGACGAGAACCTCTCGGCCAGCGGCCCGCGCTTCGGTGGCGGCAGCGAACCCGCGGCCTGGCGGCGCGCCACCAGCCACGCCATCACCTACAGCCACAACCTGGTGTTCGAGGGCCTGTCGGACTCGGTGCACCCCAAGGGCGAGCACAGCAAGGGCACGCTGATCCACGACAACGCCAGCGGCGTGCTGCTGCTGGGCAACCTGTGGATCAGCAACCGCGAACGCAACCCGCTGTTCAAGGGCGGTGCGCGCGGCGCGCTGGTCAACAGCCTGGTGTTCAACCCCGGCCGGCGGGCCGTGCACTACAACCTCTGGGCCGGCGAGTGGCAGGGCCAGCCGCCACAGACCGGGCGCCTGGCGGTGGTCGGCAACGTGCTGCGCCACGGGGCCGACACCGCAGCCGAGACGCCGCTGTTCAGCCTGGGCGGCGACGGCCCGCTGGAGCTGGACCTGCGCGACAACCTGGCCTGGCGCGCCGACGGCTCGGCCGCGCCGATGAGCGGCCGCTACCGCGACAGCGCCGGCGCCCAGCTGCTGCCGGTGCCGCCGGGCGAGTCGGCGCTGCCCCCGCGCCTGCCCGTGCTGCCGGCGGCCGAGCTGGAGGCCGCGCTGCCGGCGCTCGTGGGCGCGCGCCCCTGGGACCGCCACGCCATCGACCGCCGCGTGCTCGCGCAGCTGGCCGCGCGCGAGGGCCGCCTGGTGGACGACGAGGCCCAGGTCGGCGGCCTGCCCGCCGTCACCCCGCCCACGCGCCGGACCTTCGACCCCGCGGCCTGGGACCTGCGCACGATGGCGCCGCGCGCGGGATGGGCCGCGCTGCGCTGAGCGCGGGCGCGGCTCAGCCGGTGAGGTCGGCCATGGCGGCGGCCGGCATCAGCGCGCCGGGGTGCTGCACCACGCGCGCCGCCAACCGGTTGCCCGCGCGCGCCGCCGCCGCCGCCGGCACGCCCGGCAGGCGGGCGGCGAGGTAGGCGCCGGCAAACGAATCACCCGCCGCGGTGGTGTCGACCACCGTCGCCACGGGCTCGGTGGGCACCTCGAGGCGCTCGCGCGCGGCCGTGCGCACCAGCGTCGACGCCGCGCCGCGCTTGACCACCACCTCGGCCGCCGGCAGCGCCAGCGTGGCCGCCAGCTGGCGATCGGCGTCGGGCTCGCCCCACAGCGCCTGTTCGTCGTCCAGCGTCATCAGCGCCAGCGTGGCCACGCGGCTGGCGGCGGCGAAGGCCTCGCGCGCCGTCTCGATGCCGGGCCACAGGCGCGGGCGGTAGTTGTTGTCGAAGGCCACGCAGGCGCCGCGCTCGCGCAGCCGCTGCGCCAGGGCCAGCAGACGCTGCCGGCCCGCCGGCGGCAGGATGGCCAGGCTGATGCCGCTGAAGTGCAGGGCGCCGAGCGACTCGGCGGCCTGCTCCAGCGGCGTCTGGCCGGGCGGGGTGTCGAAGTAGCTGCGCGCTGCCGCGCTGTCGCGCCAGTAGCTGAAGCGGCGCTCGCCGTGCGCGTCGGTCTCGATCCAGTACAGGCCCGGCAGCCGGCCCGGCAGGCGGCGCACCAGCGCCGTGCCCACGCCCTCGGCCTGCCAGCGCTCGGCCATCGCGCGGCTGAAGCCGTCGTCGCCCAGGGCCGTGGCGTACTGCACCTCGATGCCCGCGGCGCGGCCGCAGCGCGCCAGGTAGACGGCGGCGTTCAGCGTGTCGCCGCCCTGGCCCTGGCGCAGCGTGCCGAAGGCCGGGCCCTGCAGTTCGAGCATGCATTCGCCGAACGAGGCGACGCGGATCGGGGCCATGCGCTATCCTTGAGTGCTGATTGAAACGTTGTTTCGATATTAAGCGAAAGGCGTCCCGAAGTGCTGTTTCCCGAGGCCGGCTGGCTGGCCCCCGCGCAGTGGCCCGGCTACCTGGCCTTTGCCTTCGGCCTGGCCTGCTTCGCGCAGACCGACGACCGCCGCTTCAAGGTGTTCATGGCCCTGGAGTGCGCGGCCTACGCGCTGCACTTCGCGCTGCTGGGACAGGCCACGGCGGTGGCGAGCACGCTGCTGTCGCTGGGGCGCTCGCTGGCGGCGCTGCATGCGCCCGTGGCCTGGCGGCCGGCCCTGGGGCTGGGCTTCATCGCGCTCAACGGGGTCGCGGGCGTGTGGCTGTACGCCGGCCCGCTGTCGTTGCTGCCGATCGCGGCCTCGGTCATCGGCACCGCGGCGCTGTTCTTCCTGCAGGGGGTGGCCATGCGCGGGCTCATGCTCGTGGGCACGGCGCTCTGGCTGGTGAACAACCTGCTCGTGGGCTCGGTGGGCGGCAGCCTGCTCGAGGCCTGCCTGCTGCTGGCCAATGCCATGACCATGCGGCGGATGATCCGGGCGGGTGCGGCGCTGTAGTTGATAATCGCGTCTCAACAAACGAGACGCGCCCTGCCCATGCCGGCCTCCCCGCCGCCCGCCCTGCGGCTGCACGACCTGACGGTCGGCTACGACCGCCACCCGGCCGTGCACCACCTGCACCTGGACGTGGCGGCCGGTGAGCTGCTGGCCGTGGTGGGGCCCAACGGCGCGGGCAAGTCGACGCTGCTCAAGTCGCTGGCCGGGGTGCTGCCGCCGATGGGCGGGCGCATCGAGCGGCCCGACGGCGCGGCCCGCATCGCCTGCCTGCCGCAGCAGGCCGACATCGACCGCAGCTTCCCGGTGACGGTGATCGACACCGTGGCCATGGGCCTGTGGCACGAGATCGGCGCCTGGGGCCGCCTGGGCCGCGAGCGCCTGGCGCGCTGCCGCGCCGCGCTGGCCGAGGTCGGCCTGGAGGGCTTCGAGCGCCGCACCCTCGACACGCTGTCGGGCGGCCAGTTCCAGCGCGTGCTGTTCGCGCGGCTGATGCTGCGCGACGCGCCGCTGATCCTGCTCGACGAGCCCTTCGCGGCGGTCGACGAGCCCACGGCCGACCACCTGCTCGAGCTCATCGACGCCTGGCACCGCCAGGGCCGCACCGTGATCGTGGTGCTGCACGACCTCGCCCTGGTGCGGCGCGTGTTCCCGCGCACGCTGCTGCTGGCGCGCGAGGCCATCGCGCACGGCGCCACGGCCGAGGTGCTGGTGCCGGCGAACCTGCTGCGCGCCTCGGGGCTGGTGGAGGCCTTCGACGAGCACGCGGCGCCCTGCGACGGGCCGGCCGCGGCGCCGGGCCCCGCGACCGGCCACGTGCACGCCCACGGGCACGGCCACGAGCACGCGCACTGAGCCGCCGCCATGGACGCCTCGTGGAACGCCTTCGCCGAGTTCGGCTTCATGCAGCGCGCGCTGCTGGGCTGCCTGCTGCTGAGCGCCAGCGCGCCGCTGGTGGGCGTGTTCCTGCTGCTGCGCCGCATGAGCCTGACCGGCGACGCCATGGCCCACGCCATCCTGCCAGGCGCGGCCCTGGGCTACCTGGTCTCGGGCCTGAGCCTGGGCGCCATGACCGTGGGCGGCCTGCTCGCCGGCCTGGCCGTGGTGCTGGCCTCGGGCCTGGTGGCGCGCTCCACCGTGCTGCGCGAGGACGCGAGCCTGGCCTCGTTCTACCTGCTCTCGCTGGCCGCGGGCGTGCTCATCATCTCGAGCCAGGGCCGCAACGTCGACCTGCTGCGCGTGCTCTTCGGCAGCGTGCTGGCGCTCGACGATCCCACGCTCGCGCTGCTCGGCGCCGTGGCCGTGATCACGGCCATCGGCCTGCTGCTGCTGCTGCGCCCGCTGGTGCTGGAGTGCGTGGACCCGGCCTACCTGCGCAGCGTGAGCCGCCTGAGCCCGGTGGCGCACTACGGCTTCCTGATGCTGCTGGTGCTCAACCTCGTGGCCGGCTTCCACGCCCTGGGCACGCTGCTGTCGGTGGGCATGATGATCCTGCCGGCGGCCGCGGCGCGGCTGTGGGCGCGGCGGCTGCCGACCATGCTGTTCCTGGCCGGCGGGCTGTGCGCGCTGGGCAGCGTCGCGGGTCTGCTGCTGTCGTACCGGCATGAACTGCCCACCGGCCCGGCCATCGTGCTGAGCCTGGGCGTCGTCTACATCGTGTCGGTGCTGCTGGCGCCGCGCGGCCTGCGCTCGGCCACGCGGCCGCCGGCGCGCCATCTGAGGGCCTGAGATCGTGAAACGTGCGCTGGGGGCCCTGGGCCTCGTGTTCGGCATGGGTGTGGCCATGGCACAGCCGCTGCCGGTGGTGGCCAGCTTCAGCATCCTGGGCGACGTGGTCGCGCAGGTCGGCGGCGAGCGCGTGGCCGTGCAGGTGCTGGTGGGGCCGGGCAGCGACGCCCACGTGCTGCAGCCCACGCCGGCGCAGGCGCGCCAGGTGGCGCAGGCGCGGCTCGTGGTGTCGCACGGCCTGGGCTTCGAGGGCTGGATGCCACGGCTGCTGCGCGCCGCCGGCTTCAAGGGGCGCGAGCTGCGCGTGGCCGAGGGCGAGGGCCCGGCGCCGCTGAAGGCCGCGCCCGCCGCGGCCGGCCACGGGCACCACCACCACCATCACCACGGCATCGACCCCCACACCTGGCAGGACGTCTCGCGCGTGCTGCAGTGGCTGCCGCGCATCGCGCAGGCGCTGTGCGAGGTCGACGGCGCGGGCTGCGACGGCCATCGCCAGCGCGCGGAGGCCTACGGGCAGCGGCTGCGCGCGCTCGACGCCGAGATCCGCGCGCAGTGGGCCACGGTGCCGCCCGCCGAGCGCAAGCTCATCACCTCGCACGAGGCCTTCGGCTACTACGCCGCGGCCTACGGCGTGCGCTTCCTCTCGCCCCAGGGCCTGAGCACCGAGGCCGAGGCCTCGGCGCGCGGCGTGGCGCAGCTGGTGCGGCAGATCCGCACCGAGGGCATCCGCGCGCTCTTTGTCGAGTCCATCGCCGACCCGCGGCTGATCGAGCAGATCGGCCGCGAGACGGGCCTGCGGCCCGCCGGGCGGCTGTACAGCGATTCGCTCTCGCCGCCCGACGGGCTGGCGCCGAGCTACGAGGCGCTGATGCGCCACAACACCCGGCTCATGGTCGAGGCGCTGCGCGCGCGCTGAGCCGGAAGCCCACCCCGACCCGGAGGACCGCGATGCACCCCCAAGCCCTTCTTGCACCGACGCTCGCGCTGCTGCTGGCGGCCACGCCGGCCCTGGCCCACAAGGCGCATGTGCACGGCGTGATGGCGATGAACCTCGTGATCGACGGCCCGACGCTGTCGGTGCAGCTCACGACGCCGCAGGACAGCCTGGTCGGCCACGAACGGCGCCCGCGCCCCGGGGCCGAGACCACCGCCGCCGCCGCCGCGCTGGCCCTGCTGCGCGACGCGCCGCGCTGGCTGCGGCCCGATGCCGTCGCGGGTTGCACCGCCGGCCCGGTGGACGTCATGCCCGGCCGGCTCGAGGGCGCCGCCAAGCCCGGCGAGGCCGATGGCGGCCATGCCGACGTCGAGGCCAGCGTGTCCTGGCGCTGCACCGACATCGCCGCGCTGCGGGGCGTGGACGTGCTGCTGTTCGAGTCCTTCGCGCGCACCGAGCGCATCGAGGTCCAGGTGGCCGGCGGCAACGGGCCGGCCAAGCAGACGCTGCGGCCCAAGCGCGCGCGCGTGCTGCTGGTGCGCTGAGCACCCGAAGGCGGCGTCCGGGCCCGACCCTGGGGCCCCGGCCCGCCGCATGCGGGTAAATCCCGGAGGCCGGCGTACCACACCCCGCCGAACCCGGGGGGTCCTCTCGAGATGCCTTCGTCCCAGAATGGTTTTGCGTGTCTTGCTGCAAGACCAACCCACATCGATCGACGAGGGAACTCATCTGATGAACCGAAAGCTCCGACTCCGTTCCGTGGCCCTGGCGGCCGCGCTGGCCGCCGTGGCGGGCAGCGCCTCGGCCTACGTGCACGCCGACGGCGCCAGCACCCACATGCTGCGCGCCGAGGCCTGGCTGCCCGATGTCGCGCCGCTGATCGTGGCCGGCGATCCGGGCGGCAGCCCGACCGACAACCCGACGCTGCGCATCGACCCCAACCTGATGAGCTCGCCCTGGAGCGGCGTCGTCAGCCTGAACATCCGCTACTCCACGGGCACGGTGGGGGCGTCGAGCTCGTTCATCTGCTCGGGCGCGCTGGTGTCGCCCATCCACATCGTCACCGCGGCCCACTGCATCGACACCAACGGCGCGGGCTCGGCCATCACCATCGGTGACCGCCTCGCCGGCGTGGCGGGCGTCGGCGACGTGCGCGCCGTGCTCAACGTGCAGACCGACGCCGCCTCGCCCAACAGCTTCACGCTGGCCAGCGCCGTGTCGGTGTCCATGCACCCCAACTACAACGGCTTCGGCGTCTGCCCGGCCGCCGTCACCGACCCGTCCCAGTTCTGCATCAACGACGACATCGCGGTCGTCACCCTGGGCGCCCCGGTGCCCGCCGGCTTCAAGACCTACCGCGTCGAGCCCAACATGCCCGGCATGGGCACCGAGGTCACGCACGTGGGCTTCGGCACCACCGGCAACGGCATCACCGGCCACACCGCCGGCTCGGCCAACTTCTTCATCAAGCGCACGGGCCGCGGCCACATCGACCGCCCGCTCGACGAGGCCAACGACGAGCTCGACTTCACCGGTTCGCCCGAGGTCTGGGTGGCCGACTTCGACAACGCCGCGCTGGGCATCGACACGCACTGCACCTCGTTCAGCGTGTGCTCGCCGATCCTGGCCAACAACGTCGAGACCAACCTCGGCGGCGGCGACAGCGGCGGCCCGAGCTTCGTGCAGGGCGCCGACGGCGAGTGGCTGCTGGTGGGCAACAACACCTTCGGTCGCCGCTTCACGGCCGAGCAGGTCAGCGGCACCTTCGGCACCGCCTACGGCGGCATGGTGCTGGGCAGCTACATGGACTTCCTCACCACCGCCACCGGCGGTGCCGTGCAGGCCGTGCCCGAGCCCGGCACCTACGGCATGATGGCCCTGGGCCTGCTGGCCGTGGGTGGCCTGCTGCGCCGTCGCAAGGCCCAGGCCTGAGCGATGCGAAGGCGGCTGCGGCCGCCCCGCGACGCGATCCAGGGCGCCTTCGGGCGCCCTTTTTCTTGGGGCGGCGCGGAGCCGGCGGCGCCGCGCGGTGCGCAGACTGTCACAGCTGAATCACGGGTTTCCACAACGCCGGCGGCCAGGGCGCCGGGACAATGCGGGTTTGCCCGGGCCCGCCGCTTGCCCGGGCCCGTCGCCCACCCTCCCGCCGTCGACCATGTCCCTCCAACGCCGTTCCTTCGTCCTGGCCGGTGCCGCCGCCTCCCTGGCGGTGCCCAGCTTCCGCGCCCTCGCCAACCCCAGCTGGCTGATCGGCCAGTCGGCGCCGCAGACCGGCGTGCTCGCCGCGTCCAACGCCGAGACCACGGCCGGCGCGCGCCTGTACTTCAGCCGCCTCAACGCCCGCGGCGGCGTGCACGGCCGGCCCATCGAGCTGCTGTCCATCGACGACGCCCAGGACGCCAAGCGCACCGCGGCCAACACGCAGACCTTCCTCGACCGCGGCGTGCTCGCGCTCGGCCTGTACCGCACCACGCCGTCGATCGAGGCCGCCCTGCCGCTGGCGCGCCGTGCCGGCATCGCCTTCATCGGCAACCAGGTCGGCCCCTCGCTGCTCTACGACCCGGCGCAGACCACGCTGTTCAACACCCGCGCGAGCTACCACGACGAGGTGACGCGCGCGGTGCGCTTCTTCACCCAGCTGGGCATCACGCGCGTGGCCGCGCTCGTGGCCGCCGACGCCTTCGGGCGCGACGTCATGGCCGGCCTGCAGACGGCCATGACCGGCGCCGGCATCCAGCTGGTGGCGCAGGCCTCGATCGACAACCGCAGCGCCGATGTCTCGGCGCAGGTCGAGCTCATCCGCAAGGCCAACCCGCAGCTGGTGATCCTCATCAGCAACGCGCGCGCGGCCGCGGAGTTCGTGAAGGCCTCGCGGGCCGCCGGCTCCAACCCGACCTTCGTGTCGCTGTCCAACACCAGCAGCGCCAGCTTCGTGGCCGACCTCGGCAAGGCCGCCGAGGGCGTGGTGGTGACGCAGGTCGTGCCGACGCCGTTCTCGGGCCGCGTGCGCGCCGTGGCCGAGTTCCGCGACGCGGTGGCGGCCGCCGGCGCGGGCGCGCCGCCGGTGTCGCATGCGGCGCTGATGGGCTTCCTGAGCGCCAAGTTCATCCACGAGGCCATCCGCCGGGCCGGCCCCGACGTCGACCGCGGCGGCCTCGTGGCCGCCATCAACGGCGCGCGCCGTTTCGACCTGGGCGACTTCGCGCTGAGCTACACCGCCGACAGCCGCCACGGCTCCCGGCTGGCCGAGCTCACGGTGGTGGGGCGCGACGGGCGCTTCATGTACTGAGGGCCGGCCCGCGTCGCCGGGGCGGCTTGGCGGAGGCTGTGAGATTCGAACTCACGGGCCCTTGCGGGCCGGCAGTTTTCAAGACTGCTGGGTTAAACCGCTCCCCCAAGCCTCCGGTGCGCTGACCGCCGGGCGCGGATTCTAGGTGCCGGGCCGGCGCGCCTGGGCGCAGGGCACCTGCAGGATCTCGACCGCGTCGCCGTCCACGCGCGCGGCGCTGAGCGCGCCGCCCCACACGCAGCCGGTGTCCAGGGCCAGCAGCCGCGGCTGCACGCGCAGGCCCAGCGTGCTCCAGTGGCCGAAGGCGATGCGCTCGCCGGCGCTGGCGCGGCCCGGCACCTCGAACCAGGGCAGCAGGCCCGGCGGGGCGGCGCCGGCGCCTTCCTTGAGCTTGAAGTCCATGCCGCCGTCGGCCGTGCAGAAGCGCAACCGCGTGAGCGCGTTGATCACGAGCCGGTGGCGCTCGTCGCCGGCCAGCGCGTCGTCCCAGCGCGCCGGCGTGTTGCCGTACATGCGCGGCAGGAAGGCGGGCAGGTCGGGGCCGCGCAGCAGCGCCTCGACCTCGGCCGCCAGGGCCAGCGCCCGGGCCGTGCTCCAGGCCGGCAGCAGGCCCGCGTGCACGCACAGCCAGCCGGCCTCCTGCACGGCCAGCCGGCCGTGGCGCAGCCAGGCGATCCAGTGCGCGGCGTCGGGGGCCTCGAGGATGTCGGCCAGCGTGTCGTCGCGCTGCAGCGCGCGCGCGCCGTGCGCCACCGCCAGCAGGTGCAGGTCGTGGTTGCCCAGCAGGCGCACGGCGGCGTCGCCCCAGGCGGCCACGCGCCGCAGCACGGCCAGCGACCTTGGCCCGCGGTTGACGAGGTCGCCCAGCAGCACGAGGCGGTCGCGCGAGGGGCTGGCGCCGGCCTCGGCCAGCAGGCGGCCCAGGGCCTCGTCGCAGCCCTGGACATCGCCGATGAATAGATGCATGCAAACATTCTGCTACGCTGCCGCCCCTCTTCACAGACGACCGCCGCGCAGCCGGCGGCCCGCATGGACGTTGCCCTTCTGGCGTTCCTGATCCTCCTCAACGGCGGTTTCGCGATGAGCGAGATGGCCCTCACCGCCGCCCGCAAGGCCCGGCTGCAGGTGATGGTGGAAAGCGGTGAATCGGGCGCGCAGGCCGCGATGGACCTGCACGACAACCCGACCAAGTTCCTCTCGACGGTGCAGATCGGCATCACCTCGATCGGCGTGCTCAACGGCATCGTCGGCGAGGGCGCCTTCGCCGAGCCCTTCGCGGCCTGGCTGGTGCAGTCCTTCGCCTTCAACGCCGAGATGGCCGAGTTCGGGGCCACGGCGCTGGTGGTCGTGGTGATCACGGTGCTGACCATCATCTTCGGCGAGCTGGTGCCCAAGCGCCTGGGCCAGATGTACCCCGAGGCCGTGGCCCGCCTGGTGGCCACGCCCATGAACTGGCTGAGCACGGCCACGCGGCCGCTGGTGGCCTTCCTGAGCCTGGCCACCGAGGCCATGCTGCGGCTGCTGGGCATCCGCGGCGGGCCCTCGCGCTCGGTCACCGAGGAGGAGATCGCGGCGCAGCTGGAGGAGGGCGTCGACGCCGGCGTCATCGAGGCCCAGGAGCACCAGATGGTGCGCAACGTGTTCCGCCTCGACGACCGCCAGATCGGCTCGATGATGCTGCCACGCGCCGAGATCGTGTGGATCGAGGAGTCGGCCAGCCTGCCCGAGCTGCTGGCCGTGGTCGCCGACAACGGCTACAGCCGCTACCCCGTGTGCCGCGGCTCGCTCGACGACGTGCGCGGCGTGCTCAGCGTGAGCCGCCTGCTGCCGGTGGCGGCGCAGGGGGGCGAGTTCGAGCTCGCCAGCCACCTCGACACGCCGGTGTTCGTGCCCGAGACGCTGTCGGGCATGGAGCTGCTCGAGAACTTCCGCGCCACCGGCACCGACCTGGTGTTCGTCGTCGACGAGTACGGCGCCGTGCAGGGCCTGATCACCGAGCGCGACCTGCTCGAGGCCATCACGGGCGAGTTCGGCGCGTCCACCGACGAGGACGCCTGGGCCGTCAAGCGCCCCGACGGCGGCTGGCTGATGGACGGCCTGATCCCCGTGCCCGAGCTCAAGGACCGGCTCGAGATCAAGGAACTCCCTGAAGAGGACCGCGGCCGCTACAACACGCTGGCTGGCATGATCATGCTGCTGCTGGGCCGCCTGCCGCGCACCGCCGACACGGTGCTCTGGGAGGGCTGGCGCTTCGAGGTCGTGGACCTCGACGGCAAGCGCGTCGACAAGGTGCTGGTCACCCGCACCGAAACCCCTGGAGAAGACTCTTGATCAATCAGAACCTGCACCGCCGGCCCGTGGGCCTGGACAGTGCGCTGCACCGCAACCTCAAGGTGAAGCTGCCCGTCACCGACTGGAGCGTGGGGCGCAACCTCAATGCGGTGTTCGTGGCCGCCGTCGAGTTCGGCGACGCCTGCCGCGAGTTCCCGCTCGTGTTCGTGAAGGCGGGCAAGGAGCCCGACGGCAGCGACTCCATCGCGCCGATCGCGGTGCTGGGCCTGACCCAGAACACCAACCTCTACCTCAGCGGCGAGCGCTGGCGCGCGCAGTACATGCCGGCGGTGCTGAGCACCTACCCGTTCTGCATCGCGCGCATCGACGACCAGCGCTTCGCGGTCTGCTTCGACGCCGATTGGCCGGGCGCCCAGGACGCCGAGGGCCAGCCCCTGTTCGACGCCCAGGGCCAGGCCACCGAGATGCTGCAGAAGGTGCAGGCCCAGCTCGAGTCGCTCGAGGCCGAGATCCAGCGCACCCGCAACGTCTGCAAGCGCCTGCAGGAGCTCGGCCTGCTGCAGGACATGCGCTTCGACGTCACGCTGCCCGACGGCGGCAAGCACACCGTCGACGGCTTCATGACGCTGGACGACAAGAAGGTGACGGAGCTGCCCGACAACGTCGTGGCCGAGCTGCACCGCAGCGGCCTGCTCGGCCTGATGCACCTGCACTGGGCGAGCCTGGGCAACATGCGCCGCCTCGTCGACTGGCACGTCGAGCGCGCGGCCGCGCCCGTGCTGGCCGCCGGCGCCACGGCCTGATCGGCGTGGCGGCCGCCCGCCGGCGCCGCGCTCAGGCGCGGGC